>LSQX01073004.1_pt1 | contig 20664 bp, 18 predicted proteins | sample 654561 | NCBI WGS metagenome assembly LSQX01 (sample SAMN04489861, study PRJNA283612) | anaerobic digester metagenome | isolation source: 4 biogas reactors fed with cattle manure at either 37C or 55C with and... | place: Denmark: Kongens Lyngby | collected 2014 | reverse complement strand
TCCACTTCATCAGGATCGCAGTTGGTATCAACAATACCGACGATCGGGATGTTGAGGCGGCGGGCTTCAAGCACAGCAATGTGCTCTTTACGTGGATCAACAACGAAAACACAGGCAGGCAGACGGGTCATCTTGCTGATGCCGCCCAGGTTTTTATCCAGTTTTTCCATTTCCAGCCGCAGCTTGGCGACTTCTTTTTTCGGCAGCAGGTCAAAGGTGCCGTTTTCTTCCATGTTCCTTATTTCAGTAAGACGGTCGATGCGCTTGCGAATGGTGACAAAATTGGTCAACGTGCCGCCTAACCAGCGGTTGTTGATGAAGAACATGTCACAGCGCTCTGCTTCTTCGCGGATCGAGTCCTGAGCCTGCTTCTTTGTGCCCACAAAGAGAACAGAACCGCCGCTCATGGCGATTTCCCGGACAAACATGTAGGCTTCCTCGATTTTGCGGACGGTCTTCTGCAGGTCAATGATGTAGATACCATTGCGTTCGGTGTAGATGTACTCCGCCATCTTGGGGTTCCAGCGGCGGGTCTGGTGTCCGAAATGAACACCGGATTCCAGCAGTTGCTTCATGCTGATTACGGCCATGTTTATTATTCCTCCTGTTTTTTCCTCCATGGGTGTGCAGCCGCTTCCCTTGCGGTACAGGCAACAGGATCTGCTTTCCCATGTGTGTAATAAAGCCTTGGCAATTGTACCACGATTCCCGGGTAGTGGCAAGCGTCTTTCGTGGCAGGCTCACCGGTTGTTCGGCGTTCATCCACCGGCGTTTCTCCGGTTTGCCTGTCTGCGGTTGGTGCTGGCACGGCGATCCGGCATGGGCTTGTTCTGGGCTTGATCAGGTACCGAACTCAACCGGTTAGCGAAGACTGGTATGGCGGGCCAGCATACGGCGCGTTCCCCAGATCAGGCCGGCCAGGGCCAGCAGCACGAAAAGCAAGCTGCCCAGACCAAAGACAAAGGGATACTGCTCAGGGTGCAGGATCATGCTGATCATGCCCCTGCCGATAAGATGGAGGCCGCCGTCCCGATAGGTCAGCCCCAGAGGTACAAACAGCATGGCTGCCAGCAACGCCATCTGGAGCAGAAAATTCAATACCAGATAAAAGATAATGGGCGCTGCGATTCCCAGATTGTGAAAACGGGACATGCAGCCCAGACTGATCGAGAAATAGATCTGGGCCAGGGCATAGACCATCTCCAGCAGCATCCAGATGAAAACCGCACTGACAAGAGCAACAGCCTGACCAGCCGACAGGCCGGTCTGACGCAACAGTTCTGCAGCCATACCGCCCAGACTGAGCCCGCTATCCGCTGCAGATCGGCTGATGATGAACAGCATGACCATCGTCGAGAGCAAAAAGCTGAGCAACAGCCAACCCGTGGCCACCAGTAGTTTGCTGGCATAAAGCTGACCGGGACGGACCGGCAAACACTGTGTCAGATAGCCTTCTTTGCCATATAGATGCCGGTAATACCTTGTGATGACCAGCACATAGGTCAGGAGTACAACCGCGACCGACAGCAAAATCAGCAGAACCAGCAGCAAACCGGACAGCCAGGCCAGTTCCATGCGCTGGACCAGCATATTGCCGGCCAGCATGACAACCATCGCCAAATAGACAAAAGGCATGATGCGGCCTGTTGCCTTGATCTCATGTTTCAGGAGTCGAGTGAACATTTGAACACCTCCCGGAAGACTTCGTCGACACTTTGTTGATACTGTGCCCTGATATCATCGATCCTGGCGTCAAGCACCACTTCACCGTACCCCAACAGAACCGCCCGGTCGAAAATACGTTCGACATCCTGGATCAGGTGGGTTGCCAGAAGCATAGACGCGTCTTCCTGGTAGTTGGCCAACACCACATCCAAAATGGCACTGCGTGTCGCCGGATCAACACCGCCGATCGGTTCATCGAGCAGATAGAGCTTGGCCTTGCGTGCCATGACCAGCGTCAGCTGCAGCTTTTCCTGCATCCCTTTGGACATGTTCTTGACGGGCTGCCGGATATCAAGGCGGAAGCGCCGCAGCAAATCATCGGCTTTGGATCTGTCAAAATCAGGGAAAAAATCAGCCATGTAGGCGAGCAGGTCCACCGGTTTCATCCAACCGCTCAAACAGTTGGTCTCCGGTAGAAACGCGACCAGTGCCTTGCTCTCAATACCCGGCCGATAACCGTTGATACGGACATCTCCCTTATAGTCGCTGATCAGGCCGGCCAGTATTTTCATCAGCGTTGTCTTGCCGCAGCCGTTGGGGCCCAGCAGACCAACAATCTGCCCGGGTTCAACCTGCAGAGACAAGTCTTTGAGTACAGGACGGTGCTGATAAGCTTTGTTCAGGCCGCTAATATCAATCAATGCCATCTGTTTCCCTCCATTTCCTGGCAAGCAGCTGCTGTAATGTCGGCCAATCAAATTGAAGCAGGCGCATCGCCTCAATAAAGTCGGCAATCTGGCTTCCGGCAAGCGAACAACGTACAGACGCGATCTGAGCCTGGTCGGCGGAGACAAAGCGTCCAGCTCTCCGGTTACTGCTGAGCAACCCTTCCCTCTCCAGTTCGCTCAATGCCCGCTGCATGGTATTGGGATTTACGCCGTATTGCAGGGCAAGGTCACGAACCGTCGGGATTTGCTGCCCGATTTTCCATTCGCCACTGATCACCTGGCGCCGAAACAAACGCATCAGCTGCAGATATATCGGTGTCTGACGGTCGAAAACATACGCCATGGGCATTCTCCTTTCCTTATTGTATTAATTACCTAATACAATAAGGAAAGCACATGTTTCTGTCAATCCTTTCCTGAAAACAGGCGGGGCTGTTTTCATCTTTATGTCACAAATCGCACTGAATAACGGCTATAATAAGAAGCAAAGCCGCTCATGCTTCGCCAAGGGCAAACAGGCGGGGCTTATGAACAGGACAGGAGCATGCATATGATATCGACCCAGATGATGAAGCTTGCTGACGCGAACCAGTGGAAAGTCAACACAACCGATGACATGATTTTCGGCGAATACAACGGTTATCTGTTCACCATACTGGAAGGCAAGCGCTTCAAAGCAGTTATCACACCAATTTCCGGAATCAGCCCGACAGCGTTGGAGCAGATCATGCAGTATCTTGACACACAGAAGCAGTCTCTCCGGCTGCTCAACTATGATGCAAGTGATAATTTCCTGTGTGTGCGTGTGAAGGAAGGTATCTTCCCCATAAGCCACAACCAGATGGAAATGATCCTGGGGCAGCTTTCCGGCTTGTTTGACCTCTATGAAATACCTGCCGACGCCTGTGTGATCTGTGGTGAAACAGCCCAGAGGCGCGGCCTGTACATGGGGCTGTTCTGCAACCTGCACAAGGCCTGTGAACAAGAGGATATGATTGACTTTACAGCGGTCTTGCGCCCGGAAACCAATGGGTATGAGCCTGGCGCTCCAGAAGGTGCCGGAGGCACTGTGGAAACAGCTCAGACGGCGGAAGACACCGTTTATGCTGCTGAAAGTAGGCCGGCTGTAATATCCGGTCCTGTTCAAGAAGGTCCGTCAGAAGACGAACCTCCTCTGGCGAAGGAAGCGCCTGCGGACAAGCAGGCAGGAGGCCAGCCGTGAGCGCGGCACGCGTCAGCCCTGAACGGCTGGAGCGTCTGGCCGGCAGCATGGCACACCACCTTGATGCGATGTACCGAGACCTGGGCGATTTATGCGCTATTCCCAGCGTACGCGGCAAGGCGGCTGTCAATGCTCCTTACGGCGTTGAAACACAGCGCGCGCTGAATTTTTTCCTGGAACGAGGCAAACAGCTGGGTTTTCGTGCCGTCAACCTGGATAATCGTGCCGGTTATGTTGAGTTTGGCCAGGGAGAACACCTGGTGGCGGCTTTGTGCCACCTGGACGTCGTTCCCGCTGGCGATGGCTGGGACAGCGACCCCTTTAGCCCGATCATCGGTCCGGACCGCATCATTGCCCGCGGTACCGCTGACGACAAGGGGCCGGCCATAGCTGTGCTCTATGCCATGAAAGACCTCCTGGACAGCAACTTCAGTCCCAAAGGCCGCATCCGCCTTATTGTCGGCCTGGATGAAGAGAACGGCAGCTCTTGCATGGCCCATTATGTGAAGGTTGCTGAAAAGCCCCATGCTGGTTTCACACCAGATGCGTCTTTCCCGGTTATTTACGCGGAAAAAGGCATTTGTCAGCTGCGTTTGTCCTGGCAAGGCGGCCAGGACGCAAAGGACGCGCTGCGCCTGGTGGCTGCCGGCGGCGGTGAAGCCGCCAACATGATTCCCGGACGCTGCGGGCTCTCCTTTGTCTCGTCCGACGGCTGTAAGACCAGCGAAACAGTCACGGGTAAACCAGGTCATGCCAGCATGCCCTGGCTGGGGGAAAACGCAATCAGCAAGGCTATGCTGACTGCAGCCCGGAAGCTGGAGGCAGCAGGCTGCAGCCACCCGTTTGTCTGTTTTTATGTGTCCGCAATCGGCAGTGGCTGGCTGGGGGATGGCCTGGGCATTGCCTGTCAGGATGAATCCGGATCCCTGACCTGCAATTCCGGCAAACTGTCACTCCAGGAAAACAACGCTGAACTGATCCTGGATATCCGTTATCCCGTCCACCAGACGCTGGAGGCTATACTGGGCGGTATCCGCCAACAGACCGCTGCCTATGGCATTGATGTTGCGGTTGTGCATGCCATCGAGCCGCTGTATCTACCGCGTGATTCATTTCTTGTGGAAACGCTGTCTCGCGTCTATGCTGATCTGACAGGCCTTGACCCGGCACCGGTCGCCATTGGAGGCGGCACCTACGCGCGGACGATGCCCAATGTCGTGGCTTTCGGCGGTACTTTCCCCGACGAACCAGAGACTGCCCACCAGGCCGGTGAGTACCTTATGACGCAGCATCTGCTGGCTACAGCCGCCATCTATCGCGAAGCACTCCAGGCACTGGCCCAGCCAGACCCGCACGCCTGACCGGCAAAGATCGCAAGGAGAGCGAATCCACATGGCCCAAGAGAAAAATGACCTGACCCTGCAGACGGAACGGCTGGTGCTGCGGGTGCTCGACCAGCAGGCGGCAGGCAAAGTCGCCGATTATTACCGACGCAACCGGCTTTTTCATGATCCCTGGTTTCCCGCCCGCGATGAACAATCATTCACAGCGCAGCAGCAGGCCTTGAACCTGGCAGAAGAGCATAAAGCCTATCTGGCGGGACGGGCTATCCCCTTCTGGCTTTTCCTGACTGATGACCCTGATCGGATCATCGGGCGTCTGGCGATCACCCAGATCGTATACGGCAGTCTGCGTTCTGCCTTTCTGGCCTGGCATCTCGACCAATCATGTCAGGGGCGCGGCCTGGCTTTTGAAGCCGGTCAGGCTTGCGTCAAGCGTTTGTTTGCAGATCTTAGGCTGCACCGTTTAGAAGCAGTGATCCGGCCGGGCAACCGGCGTTCCATCGCCCTGGCAAGGCGTCTGGGTTTCGATTTGGAAGGGCTCTGCCCCCGCTACCTCAAGATCAACGGGGTCTGGTCGGACCATTTGCGTTTTGTCCGGCTGTCCGACGGACCACTCTGGCCCAAGACAGCAAACCAGGAGGATGTGCCGCACCGTCTGCTTGCTGAACTGACGCATTACATGACGGGACAAGCGCAGGCGGATCAGGCCGAATCAAGCGGCCACCGCAACTAATCCTGTGATTGTCTGGCCAGAATACCTTGATACAACGAAAGAGGGGACGCCCAGGTGGCATCCCCTCTCTTTTTCGTTTATCTGTGCCAGCCAGCGGCCGGCGATCTGGCGGCTTCAACGCCTCCGGGCTTAGAAATGCTCGTCTTCGTAGCCAGGAGGATTGATCGGCTCCACTTCCTTGATGCTGATGCTGATCCGTCGTGTGTCATTGCTGACTTCCAAGACACGGGCATCCACTTCCATGCCTTCACTCAACACTTCATTGGGTTTGTTGAGCCGGACATTGGCGATCTGGGAAATATGGCAGAGTGCGTCAACGCCAGGGGCGATCTCCACAAAGGCACCAAAGGGGAACATGCGCACCACAGTGCCGCGTACGATCGAACCCACCGGGAATCGGCTCTCCACATCGTGATACGGATCGTCTTCCGCTTTCTTGTAGCCTAAGGAAATCCGCTTGCGTTCCGGATCAAAATCCTTAACGCGCACACGAACCTCGTCGCCCACATTGACCACTTCGGACGGATGGCGGATCCTGTTCCAGGACAGCTCGGAAACATGCACCAGACCATCAACGCCGCCGATGTCGACAAAAGCGCCAAAATCGGTCAGGCTGCGTACGATGCCGTCGTATTCGTTGCCTACCTCGATGGTCTCCCAGAGCTCTTCGGCCTTGGCACGACGCTCCAGGGAGATGAGGGCGCGACGTGATCCGGATACACGCAGGCGCTTCTTATCCGGGTCATACTGGGTAACCAGGATGTCCAGTGTCTGGCCGCGATAAGGCTCAAGATCCTCAACGATACCCATCTCCAGCTGCGTGCGATGCACATAAATGTCCACGCCGCCATAGCTGGCGATCACACCGTCTTTTACCACATTGACCACTTTGACGTTAATGGGTGTCTTGTTGTTAAAAGCCTCTTCGATCAGGCCTTTATATTTCGTGAAATCAACGCGTGCTTTGGAAAGGACGATTTCTTTCCCCATATCTGAATTGCGGATGTTGCGCACATAGACATCAAGCTCTTTGTGGCTTGCCACAGCTTCATCCAGATCAAAATCGGGGTCACCGTCAAATTCATGGCGAGGTATCCGGCCTTCGGACTTATCGCGAACATCGACATACACATGCTCATTATCATAACGGATGATGGTGCCTCGTACCGTTATGCCGCGCTTTAACTGAGGAATGTTGTCAATGAAATCCGTAAAGCTGATATCACCGGAATCCATGGACTCCTCGTCCTCATCAACGCTGTCCGTATCGGCTGCTTTCGCGGCGGCTTCTGTCGGTGCTTCTTCTGCAGGTGCGCTTTCGGAAACGGATGCGGCTTCCTCTGCCGTTTGTTCCTGAGCAGAAGGATCTGCCTGTTCGCCCTGTGCCGTAACGTCTGTCCCGACTTCGGCGTTCGCCGGTTCTGCCTCTACTTCTGCGTTTGCGCATGTTTCCTGCTGCATCGTCTGTTCTGCTGTCTCTCTGACTTCTTCTTGAACACTCTGCAGGTTCTCCTCCTGGATCTCCTGCTTGTTCTGCGTGACCTCTTGTTCAGTCATTGCCTGAATAACCTCCCTGATTATGCGTTCTGGCGTGGACGCGCCTGCTGTTATGCCGACTGTCAGATTCCGTAGTGACCGCTCCCCCACAATAGAACCCAGTTGTCCGGCATCCTCGATGAGATACGTCCATCCACACTGACCTTGGCAGATCGCCAGCAGCTTTTGTGTGTTGGAACTGCTCTTGCTGCCAATGACAAGCATTAAATCTGCCTGGCGCGCGATGGCGCAGGCTTCTTTTTGCCTATCTTCAGTCGTAATACATATTGTATCAAAAATCTGCAGCTTTGCAATTTTTTTCTCCAGAATATGGCGAATTTTCTGGTATTCTGCAAAAGAAAAGGTGGTTTGGGCGACTAAAATCCATTCTCGCGCACAAAATCGACTGTTTTCTGCTGCAAAAGCGCTATCCAGGATCACCCCTACTCCCGCGCACTCACCATTGATGCCCTCAACTTCGGCATGTCCGTGCATGCCGGCGATGATGATGCCCTTCCCTGCCAGCCAGGCCTGGCGGACGATGCGGTGGATTTTCGCAACATAAGGACAGGTGCAGTCGACAACCCTGCAGTTTTTCGCTTCCAGTGCCTGCATAACATCCGGTGCCGCGCCATGGGCGCGTATGATAACCGTGGAACCTGCTTCCACACCGTCCAGATCAGCGGCCGTACGCAGACCGAGCGCCGTCAGTTCATCCAGCACAGCCTGATTGTGAATCAGCTCACCCAGCATGAAGACGGGCTGGTCGTCTGTCCGGTCATGGGCGCGTTGAATAGCCTGGTCCACGGCATTTTTCACGCCAAAGCAGAATCCGGAAGACCGGGCCAGCATAATTTTCATTTGTCCTGCCCTCCGGAACGGCGTATTTGACCATAGACATCCGCCTGACCGATCAGATCAAAGACGCGCTGCATGGTATCCAGCGTCAGCCTTTCGAAAGGATCGGCCAAGGATCGGTCGAGGTCTGAGCGGCTCAGCTGGAAAGGTTTGCCAAAAACGATCCGAACCCGGCCAAACAAGCGGAAACGGCCGTTGATGGCAACTGGCAGAATCGGCACGGCGGTTCGCATCGCGAAGTGGACTGCGCCGCCGCGGGGCCGCACGGATGAGATCTGATCCGGCCTGACACGGGTACCCTGGGGAAACATGCCCACGATCTGCTTTTCTTTCAGGGCATTCATGATGCCGCGGGCAGCGGTCATGTCAGCCTTGTCACGCTGGACGGGGATACAGCCCAGACGCCGCAGCAGGCCAGCCAGCAGGGGTACCCGGAAAAGCTCCTGTTTGGACACCCAGTGGATCCAGGGTGATACCCGGACATGGATGGCAAACATATCAAGCAGGCTGGTGTGGTTGGCGATCAATATTGCCGGACCGTTCCGCGGAACGTTTTCGAGTCCTTCATAGCTCAGCCGATAGAGCATACTGACCAGCACATGGCTGAGACCGCGCAGAAAACAGCGCAGCCGCCTGTAGGGCATCGCCAAACTAGCGGTCTGTGCTGTATTGCCGGTCATGCTCTGGCCGGTTGATGTGCCGCAGGACAAGATCGACCACCTCCTCAATGGACCGTCCGGTGGAATCAATAAGGATCGCGTCATCAGCCTGACGCAGTGGCGCCAGGGCGCGTTCACTGTCTTGTTTGTCCCTGTAGCGTACATCCGCTAAAACTGTCGCCAGGTTGGCCTGCCCGTCACCACGGGCCCTCAGGTCGGCCAGACGGCGCCGGGCACGCTCTTCGACATCGGCGGTCAGAAAAAATTTGTAGGTAGCTTGGGGCAGCACATACGTGCCAATATCACGGCCGTCAATCACCAGATTCTGCCGCTCGGCCAGTTCGCGCTGTAAAGCGACCAGGCGCACGCGTACCACAGGCAGGGCACTGACATCAGACGCGGCCCGTGACACGGCGGCAGAACGGATCTCCCCGGTGACATCCGTTCCATCCAGCAGGACGCGCTGGCCTGACTTAGTGAAGCGGATATCCAGCGCAGTTTTGTCAAGCAAAGCGGAGACAGCCGCTTCGTCACGCATATCGACACCCAGACGCAAAGCTTTAAGGCCGATCGCGCGATACATGGCGCCTGTATCCAGATAGAGAAAACACAGCTGCCCGGCCACCAACCGGGCAATGGTGCTTTTGCCTGCCCCGGCCGGTCCGTCTATGGCAATGCTGACAGCCTTGCTCATATGACCCGGTGCCCCAGTCCGATGGCCACTTCATTGAGGTGCAAAAGACCGATGCCGAAAAAAACGCAGACGCCGATGTGGTCGCCCAGGCGGGCTATGCCTATTTTGCCGCCGACATTCAAGCCGATCGCCTTGTTGATGATCTGGGAGATCGCCTCCCGGGCCGCCCCGGCTACAGCACCTTCCTCCACATGGGTGGAGCTGATCAGGCCTTCACGTTTGGCTGCAACCACCGCTCGTTCCACCATCTTGGACACGGATGAGATAAACTCTCCGCCGAAATCGACAGCAGCTGCCTGGATACCGGCAGCAAGGCCATGTTGGATCAGGTCACGCTCATCTTCACGGCTGACCGTCAGAGCAACCCTGATCGCGGCCGCGGCAGCCATTTTACTGCCAGCAAGCTGGTTGTCAGACATGGGTTACATCTCCTTTGTCGTAGACCTCATATTCATCCCAGACCCGTTCCAGTTTTTCCAGTTTCTGGGAGACAATATCCTGGCGCCGGTAGCCGATGGTGGCGATCAGTGCGTTGATGACACTGAGCGGTGCAACGAGCGAATCGACAAATGAAGCCATATCGCTGGGCGCGAACAGGCAGACATCTGCATTCTCCGCTATCGGGCTTTCTTCATTGTCCGTGATGGCCAGTACCGTCGCGCCGGTGGTGCGCGCGTAAGCCATGGCTTTGATGGTGCGCTTGGAATAGCGCGGAAAGCTGACCCCGATCACCACATCACCCGTCTGAACCGAAAGGATCTGCTCGAACATCTCGCTGACACTCGTGGTATGGACAAGACGGACATGGTCAAAGATCAGGTTGAAGTAAAAGCCAAGGAAAGACGCCAGCGGCGCTGCGCTGCGCACACCAAGGATATAAATTTTTTTGGCATTGAGAATGAGGTCAACCGCCTTGTTGAATGCGGAGCGGTCGATCTGCTCATAGGTACGTTTCAGTTTTTCGATATCCGAGAGAAGAACCGCACCCAGCAAATCCTCATTTTCACTGCGTTTGGCGGTCACCCGCATCCGCTGAACAGAGGTAAGCCGGCCTTTGAGCTCTTCCTGCAGTGTTTTCTGGAAATGAGGATAGCCGGTGAACCCCAGTTCCATGGCAAAGCGAACCACGGTGGACTCGCTAACCCCGGCTTCACGGCCGATACGGGCAGCGGTTATGTAGGCAGCCTGTTCATAGTGGGTCAGAATAAACCGGGCGATCGCCTTCTGACCCTTGCTCATCCGGGGCATCGCCTCTTCTATCTGACTGATCAGGCTGGGCTTTTTCGGATTCATCGGCATTAACCTCCAGGCATTGTCCGGCGTGCTGAAGTCGGCTTACGCTATAGCATAAGCCCGGCAGCCCGACACCATGATGCCGGACTGCCGGGTTTGGCTGATCCTTTTATGTTCCGGCTGTTCAGACCGGCTGGTAACCTTCTTCGGCACTGCCGACTTCATCATCAACCAGATGCCGCTGGGCACGACGCCATTTAAAGAATTTTTCCGCGACCTGCGGGAACATGGCATAGGTCAGGACATCTTCGTCCTGCTCAATATATTCTGCTGCCTGGGCACGGATTTTGTCAAGTTCCGGCTCAATCAGGTCGGCAGGCCGGCAGGTGATCGGCTCTTCACCGGCCAAAATTTTCTTCTGAATCTCCGGATCGACCGGTGCCGGCGTTTTACCGTATTCGCCTTTGAGGACGGCTTTGGACTCCTTGGGCACCATTTTGTATCGCTCGCCCGAGATGACATTCATAACGGCCTGTGTGCCGACAATCTGGGAACTGGGCGTAACCAGCGGCGGATAGCCGAAATCTTTACGCACTCTGGGTATTTCCGCCAGCACATCGTAGAATTGATCTTCTTTGCCGGCTTGCTGCAGCTGGTTAACCAGGTTGGAGAGCATGCCGCCCGGCACCTGATAGATCAGCGCGTTGACATCGACACCCAGCATTTTAGAGCTGATCAGGCCACTGGCGATCCAGCGTTCACGTATGCCGCGGAAATGCTCGGCTACTTTGGTCAGGTGAACAAGATCGAGCCCGGTGTCATATTCTGTTCCGGCCAGCGTGGCGACCAGCGGCTCAGTCGGCGGCTGTGAGGTACCCATAGCCAACGGGCTGATCGCCGTGTCGACGATATCACAGCCGGCTTCGATGGCTTTGAGGTAGGTCATCGACCCGACACCGCTGGTGTAGTGGGTGTGCAGCTCAACGGGTATGCTGAGCGTTTCTTTCATGGCTTTGACCATGTTATAGGCTTCATAGGGCAGCAACAATCCGGCCATGTCTTTGATACAGACGGAATCGGCACCCATTTCCTCCAGCTGCTTTGCGTCAGTGACGAACTTGTCAAAGGTGTGGATGGGGCTGATCGTGTAGGCGATGCAACCCTGGGCATGACCACCTTCCTTGCGGCAAGCGTCCATAGATTTCTCGATGTTGCGGAAATCGTTGAGCGCGTCAAAAATACGGATGATGTCAATGCCGTTGGCAATAGACTTTTGTACAAAATAGGTAACAACATCATCTGCGTAGTGTTTGTAACCCAGTAAATTCTGGCCACGCAGCAGCATCTGCAGTTTCGTTTTGGTGCAGACATTGCGTATTTTGCGCAAGCGCTCCCAAGGGTCTTCATTTAAAAAGCGCATGGCTGAGTCGAAAGTCGCACCACCCCAGCACTCAAGAGCATTATAGCCGACATCGTCCAGGGCGCTGAGCGCCGGTATCATGTCGTCTATCGTCATGCGTGTTGCGGCCAGCGACTGGTGTGCGTCACGCAGGATTGTTTCTGTTATTTTAACTTTTGCCATTTTGTTAACTCCTCTCGCGTCTTTCGCGGGGGTCATTGCAGGCCGATCAGCGGATCTCCGGCATTGACGGAAGCGCCCTTGCTGGCACTGACGGCTGCGACGACGCCATCGCGAGGTGCCACAATCTCATTTTCCATTTTCATGGCTTCCAGGATACAAAGGACATCACCCTTTTTGACTGACTGCCCTGCTGCGACCATGACATTCAGAATGGTGCCCGGCATGGGCGCCGTGACCTGTTCACTGCCGGCTGCTGCGGCAGGCGCGGCCGGAACCGGAGCCGACGGTTTGGGAGAGGGAGCTGCCGCAGGGGCTGCCGCTGGAGCAGGTACCGGAGCAGGCGCAGGAGCAGCGGCTGGTGTTGTTGCGGCTGCAGCAGCGGTGGCTTCTTCAACCTCGACTTCGTAGGCTACGCCGTTAACCTTTATCACATATTTTTTCATCATCAAGTCCTCCATCGCTTAATAAGCTGACGTCAGCATATCCAGAGCGCTGATCAGGCGCGGCCGGGTTGCGGACGGCAGAATCACTTCATCAACATGACCCAGGGAAGCCGCCACATATGGATTGGCGATTTCTTCCGCATACTGCTGGACAAACGCGCCACGTGCATGCTGGGGATCATCTGCGGCAGCGATCTCCTTGCGGTAGATGATATGGGCCGCTGTATCGGGGGTCACAACAGCGATCTCTGCTGTTGGCCAGGCGTAAACCAGGCTGGTCCCGCAGCTTTTGCTGCCAAAAGTCAGATAGGCTGTGCCGATTGCCTTGCCGACCAGGACCGCGATGCGCGGTATGGTCAGTCGCAGCATGGTCTGCATCAGGGCGGCACCGCTTTGCACCAGGCCTTGCTTTTCTTCAGCCAGGCTGATCGCGTAGCCTTCTGCATCAACAAACGTGATCAAGGGCAGGTTGAGCCGCTCAAACAAACCGGCCATAGCGGCAGCTTTGCGTGCCATGGCACTGGTCAGCCGGGTTTCATCCAGAGCCAGGACACCGACCGTTGTACCGCCCAGCCTGGCCAGACCGGCGATCAGGCCGGATGCGAAAGAGGGTGACAATTCCAGGAAACTGCCCTGGTCAACAACCAGGCCGACTGTTTCGCGCATGGCGTAGCCGTCATCAAGTGACGCGGCCATTTCATCAAGACGAACTTCGGTGCGGTTGGGATCGTCCTGGTCCGGAACAGGCTGGATAAAACCAACGCAGCTGTCCGGAACGTAGGGCATCAGCTGTTTGATCAGGCCGATCAGGCCATTTTCATCGGCAGCCGTAAGGCTGGCCAGACCTGTCGCAGCCGCATGGACAGCAGCGCCGCCAATATCAGCGGCAGATAAGCTTTTGTTTTCCATGGCTGAAGTGACCATCGGGCCGTTCATGAACACGCCGGAGCCTTTTTCTGCCATGAGGACAAAATCGCTGTTGGCGGCAGCGAATCCGGCCGCGCCGGCACAGGGGCCGAAAACAGCGGCGATCAGGGGGATCTGTCCGGAAGCGTCGTCAAGGGCGGCCAGAACGGTCCCCAGGCCTTCAAGGCCAAGAACGCCTTCTTCGATACGGGCGCCGCCGGTATCGTATAACCCAATAAACGGGACCTGTGCTTCACAAGCCAGCTGCAACGCCTTGGCGATCTTTACGGCATGCATCTGTCCCATGGATCCGCCATATACATCGGGGTCCTGGGCTGCCAGATAAACCAGCCGGCCGTCAATGGTGCCGTAGCCTGTGACAACGCCATCTCCGGCTACGGGCGGTCTGGCCGGGCCAAAGGTCAGGCCGCGGGCCGTAACCAGGGAATCCAGCTCAACGAAACTCTCCGCATCCAACAACTGCCCGATCCGCCGGCGGCATGTGCCGGTCTCAGCTCGGGCAGCGTCAAGGGAGGCTCGTTTTGCTACATACCCGGTCATTTTCTCTCGAGATCCCATTCACTTCACCTCATTTTTTCAGTCCGCGCTTCCATTTTTTGCAAGCGCACAACAGCAACAGCATTTTTCTATCCATGTCCCAGGATGCCTCAAGTCGAACATCCACCGCATATGATTATAATTTAAGCACGGCAATAGATCAACCGAAAATGATCACCTTTTTTCGCCGGCCGTGTCTTATTCCTCTTTATGACCGGTTTTACCATCGTCTGCGGTAGGCAGATCAACGGATCTTATGTCTTTATTTTCATCGTCATCCTCAGCCGTCTCTTCACCGAATAAGGCGGTTGAGACAGCGAACAGTGTTTCCGACGGCATGGGCTCCGCTGATTCTGCAGGCCGCTCCGGTTTTTCTGCTGCCTGAATCGCCCCGCCGGGCAGTCCGGCCTGAACCAGTTGATCAATGGTCAGCTGCCGGTCTGCGCTTCTGTCCGATACGTCCTCCAGAGATGATTCAAAATCACGCAGGGTGCCGTACATGAGCATTTCCATTGGCGGCAGTTCATGGACAGAACGCAGACCGAAATCCATTAAAAACTGCTCTGTGGTCTCATAAAGCAAAGGCCGCCCCGGTGTATCCAGATTACCGGCTTCTTTGACCAGGTTACGTTCAACCAGACGGTTGATGATGTTGTCGCTGTTGACACCGCGCACCGCTTCAACCTGGGCACGGGTGACCGGCTGGTTGTAGGCGATGATGGCCAAAGTCTCATAGGCGGCCTGGGACAGTGGCGGCCGCTGGCGGGGCTGGAAAAGCCGCTGCAGCACCGCTTTCATTTCCGGTTTGGTGCAGAGGAAATAGCGGCCTTCAACAACGCGCAGCAACAGACCACGGCGGCGGTCATTAGCCATTCGGACAGCGAGCCAATCAAGCTGCAGCTGCAGTGCCTGGCGCTCCAGGCCGGTGATCTGCTGGATTTTCTCTAAGGGGAGCGGATCTCCGGCAGCAAACAGCAGCGCCTCAAGGGATGCCGCTGCTTCATCTTCGCTCAGCTGGAAAACATCGTCCGGTGCCAGGCCTCCCACAGCGTTCAAATCGGCAACCTGCTGCTGTTCCAGGATGGCTTTATCTTCAGTCATAGGCTTTCTCCTCCACCTCCAGCGTCGCCAGGTTACTTTCCAGTATGGCCTCATCGCCGGTTTGCACCGGGTTTTTTTCAATCATGATCACATCGAACGCATGCTCCTGCCTGACACGGATCCGGTTAAGGCGCAGCAGTTCAAGCAAAGCCAGAAAACCGGTCACCTGTTCAGCGCGGCTGGCCTGGCCGGCAGGATACAACTCACTGAAAAACACGCGGCTTTTCGCAGCGATCGCCCGCCAGATCTGGCGCATCTTGTCTTTCAGCGACACTTTCTCACGTCTGAGGATCTGGGTCAGCCCTGCCCGCTGATCCTGGAAACGAGCCCGGTTGCGCCGGGACATATGATCGCAGGCTTCCAGGAACAAGTCCCAGTTAAGGCGGCCGGGGTCAGGCTGCATGTTCAAGTCCAGCCGGGCCGGTGGCTCCGGCAGCTTGAGCATCGTGTCACGATACTGCTCATGACGATTTTTTAGGTCGGCGGCCAGCGTGCGGCAGCGCCGGTACTCCAGAAGGCGCAGCACCAGCTCTTCACGGGGATCAAGCTCGCTGTCACGGCTATCCCGTTGTCGCTGCGGCAGCAGCATGCGGGATTTGATGTGCAGCAGGGTTGACGCCATCAGCAGAAAATCGCTGGCCAGCTCCAGGTTGAGTTCCTGCAGCGACGACAGGTAACTGATGTACTGGTCGGTGATCTCAGCAATCGGTATATCATAGATATCGATCTTGTTTTTTTCGATCAGGTGGCACAGAAGGTCGAGCGGCCCTTCAAACTGGCTGATTTTAAGTTCCGGTGCATCGTGTGCCACAGTCAGCCGCCTTTATACGCCGATGTTCATGGCGGTGTGGACAGCCTGCAGTGTCACTGCTGCCCTGGCCGCCGCTTTTTCAGATCCGCGGCTGATCAGGTCGCCCAACTGGCCCTTGTCCTGCAGCAGAAGCGTCCTTTTTTCGTGAATCGGCTTATGGAAGGCCAGCAGCTTCTCCTGCAGTTTTTTCTTGCAGGCAACGCAGCCTATTTTGCCGGCACGGCACATCGATTCAATTTCAGCAACGTCTTCAGGGTTGAAAATCTTGTGGAAAGCAAAAACGGAACAGACTTCAGGATGTCCCGGATCGTCTTTGCGGATGCGGGCCGGATCAGTGATCATGCCCATGACTTTTTTCCGCACCACGTCCGGGGTGTCGGCAAAAGAAATCGTATTGCCATAGCTTTTCGACATCTTGCGGCCGTCTGTTCCTGGCAAGACACGAGCTTTGGTTAAAAGGGGCTGCGGCTCCGGGAATGTGTTGCCGTAGAGGTGGTTGAATCGCCGGGCAATCTCCCGGGTCAGCTCCAGATGTGGCAACTGGTCCTCGCCGACCGGGACGAAATCCGCTTTGTAAGCCAGGATATCCGCTGCCATCAGGCAAGGATATCCCAGAAATCCATAGGTGGTGATGTCCTTCTCGCTAAGCTGGTTGATCTGGTCTTTGTAGGTTGGGCAGCGTTCCAGCCAGGAAAGGGGCGTGGACATTGAGAAAAGGAGAAACAGTTCGGCATGGGCGGTCACCTGCGACTGGAGAAAAATCGTAGAACGGTCGGGATCGAGGCCGCAGGCCAGCAGATCTGCCATCAGGTTGAGCGTATGCTCGTGCAGGTTCTCCGTCTCAGCGTAACCGGTTGTGAGGGCATGCCAGTCGGCAATAAAGAAAAAACATTCATATTCTTCCTGCAGCCTCACCCAGTTTTCCACAGCCCCGAAGTAATTGCCCAGGTGTATATCGCCGGTTGGCCGCGCGCCGCTGAGAATGATTTTGCGCCGGGCCTCTTCTTGTGTGTTTTGTTCCGTGTTGCTCATTTCTTTCCTCCTGCAGATTTCTTGTTATGCGGGTTTTGTTCAGGCGGTGCCGGCCAGTCAATGCCGTGGCATTCAGGCTAATCCGGCAACCTGCCAGATCCAGCGGAAAAGCATCTCGACCGGGCGGAAGATAGCCTGGTTGAACGGCCAGGCAATCACGCCAAGCACGGTACTCAAAGCGCCGCGGGCGAACAGGATGATCAGGATGAAAACCAGGCCTATGTAACGTTCATAATTCATCAGGCGGTAATACAGGCTATCGGGGAGAACCGAGCCAAACACCTTGAAACCGTCCAGCGGCGGAATCGGCAGGAGATTGAACACTGCCAAAATGATGTTCGCACCGTACAGGCGCTGCAGCAGCTGCATGAAAATCTGGATTATCCCGACAGCGGTGCCGGTCATCATCAAACCGATGGTAGCCACCGTGAACAGCAGGAAGGTGCTGGCTGTTGCCAGCAGCAGATTGGAGAGCGGACCGGCCAGGCTGGTCAGCATCATGCCTTTCTTGATGCTGACGGAGCGGTTGAAACGGGCAGGATTGACCGGCACTGGACGGGCCCAGCCGATCCCCCCGATAAGAAAGGCGATCGATCCGATCGGATCGAGATGTGCCAGCGGGTTCATCGTCAGACGGCCCTGCAGCGCGGCTGTATCATCGCCCAACCGATAGGCAGCCCAAGCATGGGCCATCTCATGGAAAGACAGCGATATGCATAAAACCAGAATGGTAATCAGGAAGGCCTGCAGATCAAAATTCTGAAACATCCCCAGCAGGCCGCTGACTGGATATATTGGCATGGTCTATCTCCTTCAGGCTGGCCGTCGGCTCAAACAGATAGCCGGACCACAAACAGCGTACTTGATTATAACATGTCACTGTCTGATCCATAAAGCCGCACACGGTACGGCCGCTTATCGCGTCTGCAACAACCGTAAAACGGCACGGCCGCGGTTGATTCTCCTCAAGGCTGTTCCCGGCCTGGTGTGATCTGCTCTACAGAAAGCGTGCAGGCTTCACCGTTGAGCTTCCAGTCACGGGCATGAGGACCGCTTCCCTGTTCAATCCGCGCAGCCAGGACTTCTTCAGCGATTCTGCCGCTGTTACGGTTGATGATGGCGGCAATGCGTTCGTTGCCGCTGTAGCGCAGCACAATGCGGTCCGTGATGTTGAAATCGCTTTCTTTGCGCATGGTCTGCACTTTGCTGATAACTTCCCGCACAAACCCCTCTTCGATCAGGTCATCGGTGAGTCGGACATCGAGAGCCACCGTCACATCGCGGTCCTGTTCTGAGGCCAGCCCTTCTGGCTGAATGGTCTCGATGAGCAGATCTTCTTCACTCAGCTCAGCAAGGGTGCCGTCCAGGTCAAGACTGATTTTGCCCTGTTCGCGTAATGTTTTCATCGCGCTGCGGCCATCCAGCCCGGCAAGCAGCGCGCTAAGCCGCGGGAGCAGTTTACCGAAACGGCGGCCCAGGGTGCGCAGCTGCGGTTTGAAGGCATAGTCAACCAGGTCGGCCGCGCTTTCCAGATAACTGAAGCGGCGCACATTGAGCTCGTCAGCGATCAAGGCCTGGTAACGCTCATTCAAGCGGCGCGGAGAAACACAGTACAGTTCCGCAAGCGGCTGGCGGTTTTTGATGGCCGCCGTGTTACGGGCTGCCCGGCCCATGGTGACCAGACGCAGCACCTCAGCCATATCTTCTTCCAACCCTACATTGACCAGGTGCTCATCGGCGGTAGGGAAATCGCACAAGTGGACACTCTCCGGAGCATCCGGCTGGTGGCTGAGTACAAGGTTGCGGTAGATGGTCTCGGTCATGAACGGGATAAACGGGGCACTAAGGCGTGTCAGCGTTTCCAGAACGGTATAGAGTGTCATGTAGGCATTGACTTTATCCTGGCCCATGCCGGGCTGCCAGAAACGGTCACGGCTGCGGCGCACATACCAGTTAGACAGATCCTCTGTAAAATTCTGGATAGCACGTGCGGGCGTTGTGATGTCATAATGTGCCAGTCCATGGTCAACCTGACGGACCAAGGAATGCATACGGCTTAGGATCCAGCGGTCCAGCTCGCCAAGCTTCTCCTGCTCCAGCTGATAGAGCGTCGGATTAAAGCTGTCGATGCGCGCATACATGATGTAGAAGGCATAGGTGTTCCACAAGGTGCCCATGAATTTGCGTTGGGCTTCACTGACGGCTTCAGGTGAAAAGCGCGAAGGCAGCCAGGGAGAGCTGGCGGTGTAGAAATACCAACGGACCGCATCGGCACCCTGTTCATTGAGAACGCTCCAGGGATCAACCACATTGCCTTTATGTTTGGACATCTTCTGGCCGTTTTTATCCTGGACAAGGCCAAGCACGATGACATTGCGATAGGGCGAGGCATCAAAAAGCACAGTTCCCAGAGCCATGAGGGTGTAAAACCAGCCGCGGGTCTGGTCGAGGGCTTCAGAAATGAAGTCGGCCGGAAAATTTTTCTCAAACTGCTCTTTGTTCTCAAAAGGATAATGCCACTGGGCAAAGGGCATGGACCCCGAATCAAACCAGCAGTCAATCACTTCCGGGACGCGTGTCATCTGACCGCCACAAGCCGGGCATGTCAGGTGAACCTGGTCGATGTACGGCTTGTGCAGCTCAATATGCTCCGGGCAGTCTGTTGAGCGTTCACGCAGTTCGGCAATGCTGCCAACCAGATGCCTATGGCCACAGGCACATTCCCAGATGGGCAGTGGCGTGCCCCAGTAACGCTCACGGGAAATGCCCCAGTCGATGACGTTCTCCAGGAAGTTGCCGAAACGGCCATCCCGGATGGTTTCCGGAATCCAGTTTACGGTGGCGTTGTTCTTCAGCAGCTGGTCGCGGACCGCTGTCATGCGCACAAACCAGGAGTCACGCGCATAGTAAATCAGGGCGGTATCGCAGCGCCAGCAGAAAGGATAGCTGTGTTCATAGGGCATGGTCTTGATCAGCAGTCCGTCCCGCTTCAGTTTTTCGGTCAGGCCGGCATCAGCGTCTTTGCAGAACTGGCCGGCGAAGTCGGTGACATCCTCGGGCAGGGTGCCATCTTCGCGGACAAGCTGGATAAAGGGCAGGTCATGCGCGCGTCCGACCCTGGCGTCATCTTCACCAAAAGCGGGGGCGATATGCACGATGCCGGTGCCGTCAGACAGGGTCACATAGGAATCTGCCGTCACAAAGAAAGCCTTTTTGCCGCTTTCAGCTACACGCCGTTCGGCATAGGGGAACAACGGACGGTATTCCAGGTCGACCAGATCACGGCCACGCAGACGCCGGATCACACGGAACGGCTGGCTGAACAGCTGGGGCACCAGGACGCCGGCCATATAATAACGGACGTTCCTGGCGGAACCGTCCAGATCCTGATCAAATTCGGCAAGGACATACTCCTCGTCCGGATTCACGCAAAGGGCGACATTGGACGGCAGAGTCCAGGGCGTAGTGGTCCAGGCGGCCAGGTAGGTGTCGGCTTCGCCTTTCACAGGAAAGCGCACATAGACGGAGGTCTCTTTGACATCCTGGTAGCCCTGGGCGAC
>LSQX01119723.1_pt6 | contig 20677 bp, 19 predicted proteins | sample 654561 | NCBI WGS metagenome assembly LSQX01 (sample SAMN04489861, study PRJNA283612) | anaerobic digester metagenome | isolation source: 4 biogas reactors fed with cattle manure at either 37C or 55C with and... | place: Denmark: Kongens Lyngby | collected 2014 | reverse complement strand
CGCTTTTGCGCAGTAGTCCCTAAATTAAAGAAAAGTACTTTATAATAGAGCAGTCCAAACTGATCTGAAATCTATAGATGTCTAAGGCCTTTTTGGCCTCCAAGGGTGCAGATAGGTAAAACTTGACCAGGCACCTTTAGCAAAGATGGAGATGAAAGGAAGTCCGCATGAACGCACACTTTGTTGTCCCCCAAGCTGTCAATGAGCCCCTGCTTGACTACCGGTCTGGATCGCCTGCCCGCGCCTCCTTGAAAAAGGAGCTTGAACGTCAGGCTTCCCTGGTCCTGGAGATCCCCCTGGTTATTGCCGGTAAAGAAATCCGGACCGGCAAAATCAAGGAAGTGGTCATGCCCCACAACCATGGTCATCTACTTGCCCGGGTTCATCAGGCAGGAGACGAGGAGATCCAGCTTGCGATTGAGGCTGCCATGGCGGCCAAGGCCGACTGGATGAAGATGCCCCTGGAACACCGGCAGGCGATCTTTCTCAAGGCAGCCGATCTCTTATCGGGGCCCTGGCGGGACCGGATCAATGCCTCCACCATGCTGGGGCAAAGCAAAACCGTCTTTCAGGCTGAGATCGATTCTGCCTGTGAACTTTGCGACTTTCTTCGCTATAACGTCAGCTATGCCGACCAGATCTACCGGATGCAGCCGGAGAATAGCAAGGGCATCTGGAATCGGATGGAATATCGTCCTCTGGACGGCTTTGTACTGGCCATTACCCCCTTCAACTTCACTTCCATAGGAGGAAACCTGCCGCTGGCCCCTGCCCTCATGGGTAATACGGTTATCTGGAAACCGGCCGGTACGGCAGCCTTGGCCAGCTACTACTTTTATCTTCTGATGAAGGAAGCGGGTCTCCCCGACGGCGTCGTCAACTTCCTGCCATCCTCAGGAGCTGATGTCGGCCGGATCCTGGTGGCCGATCCCAGGCTGGGCGGTATTCATTTCACCGGCTCCACCGCCGTCTTCCAGGAGATCTGGCAGCAGGTCGGTGTCAATATCGCCTCCTACCAGCAGTATCCCCGCCTGGTGGGCGAAACCGGGGGAAAAGACTTCATCTTTGCCCATCCAAGTGCCCATGAGGAATCCCTGGTCGCGGCCCTGGTCAGGGGTGCCTTTGAATTCCAGGGGCAAAAGTGTTCGGCCGCTTCCCGGGCCTATATCCCCGCCAGTCTCTGGCCCCAGGTCCAGGACCGGCTCCTGGAGGAGGTCGGGAAACTGAAAATGGGCGACCCCCAGGATTTTTCCACCTTCATGGGCGCCGTCATTGACCGCTCTTCCTTTGACAAGATCAAGGGCTACATTGACCATGCCAGGGAGTCGGAGGATGCCCTGGTCCTGACCGGGGGCTATGACGATTCCAAGGGCTACTTCATAAAACCAACCGTCATATTGGCCAAAAAGGCTGATTACGTCAGCATGAGGGAAGAAATCTTCGGGCCGGTCCTGACCATCTATGTCTACCAGGATCAGGATCTGGACCAGGCCCTGGAACTCTGTGATAAATCGACCCCCTATGCCCTGACCGGTGCCATCTTTGCCCAGGACCGCCAGGCCCTGATCAAGATGGAAGAAGCCCTCTCCCAGGCGGCAGGCAACTTCTACCTCAATGACAAGCCAACCGGTGCCGTGGTGGGCCAACAGCCCTTTGGCGGCTCCCGGGCCTCGGGGACCAACGACAAGGCCGGCTCCCTTCTCAACATGATCCGTTGGACCAGCCCCCGGGTGATCAAGGAGAATTTCGTGCCCATCTGCGATATCTCCTACCCCTATATGGAAGAAGCATAAGATGAGCCAGGCGGATAATTTGCGAATTGAGACCCATCCCATCCTGGATTTCAGCGGCAGGGAGGCCATAGCCTTCACCTTTGACGGCCAGGCCATGACTGGCCGGGAGGGAGACACCATTGCCTCTGCCCTCCATGCTGCCGGCATCAAGGTCCTGGGCAGACACTATGTCACTGGCAAACCCCGGGGCTACTATTGCGCCATCGGCAACTGCTCATCCTGTCTCATGATCGTAGACGGTAGGGCCAATGTCAGAACCTGTATCGAGCCCTTGCGGGCCGGCATGGTGGTGGAAACCCAGGAAGACAGGGGGATGCCGGATGTTCTATGAGCCTGATATTGCCGTCATCGGCGGAGGCCCGGCTGGTCTGATGGCAGCCCTGACTGCTGCCAAGGCCGGTGCCAAGGTCCTTTTAATGGAAAGAGACGGCCATCTGGGAGGTCAGCTGGTCAAACAAACCCACAAATTCTTCGGATCTGAAAAACAATATGCCTCTGTCCGCGGGGTTGAGATTGCAAAAACCCTGGAAGAGGAACTGGTTTCCCTGGACGACTTGGTTGATCTTTGGACTGATGCCACGGCCATCGGCCTTTATGAGGACGGTGTGCTGACGGTGGACCATCAGGGTGTCTATAAAAAAATCCGGGCCAAACGTCTCATCGCCGCCACCGGTGCCAGCGAGAAATTTCTGACCTTCCCTAATAATGACCTGCCCGGCGTTTACGGGGCAGGAGCTGTCCAGACCATGATGAATGTCCAGGGGGTTAAACCAGGCCGCCGGGTCCTCATGATAGGGGCCGGCAATATCGGCCTGATCGTCAGCTACCAGCTCTTACAGGCCGGCGTTGAGGTGGCCGCCATTGTTGAAGGTCTGCCCTTCATTGGCGGCTATGCGGTCCATGCCAGCAAGATCCGTCGGGCTGGTATCCCTATCCTGACCTCCCATACCATACTGGAGGCCCGGGGGGACCAGGCGGTCCAGTCGGCTGTCATCGCCCAGGTCGATGCCAACTGGCAGGTCCTGCCAGGGTCTGAAAGAGAAGTGGACTGTGACGTCATCTGTATCGCTGTCGGCCTCTCACCCCTGGCCGAACTTCTCTGGATGGCCGGTTGCGACATGGGCTATATCAAGGAATTGGGCGGCCATGTTCCCCTGCGGAATGCAAGGCTTGAGACCAGTGTCCCCGGCCTTTACATTGCAGGCGACCTGACCGGCATCGAGGAGGCAAGTGCTGCCATGGTCGAAGGCCGCCTGGCAGGTCTGGAGGCGGCGGCCTCCCTTGGCTTTATGACTGACCAGACCCCGGCAGAAAGACAGGACTGCCTGGATCAGCTTGAGTCCCTGAGGGCAGGTCCAGCCGGCGACAAGATCCGGTCAGGTCTCCTCAAGGCCCTGATCGGCGACAGGCATTTGGAAGAGGTGAAGGATGCTGGTTAAAAGCGGAATTGTAAGTGATGAACTGGTCAGGAAAGTCCTGCCCAGCCCCCAAAGACGGGCCCAGGGGCCCTATGCCCTTCTGGAATGCTTCCAGGAGATTCCCTGCAATCCCTGCAGCACCTCCTGCCCCTTCCATGCCATCCTGCCCATGGAGGATATAAACGATCTGCCACGCCTGGAAGCCGAACTTTGTACAGGCTGCGGCATCTGTGCCTCTGTCTGCCCCGGTTTGGCCATTTATATCATTGATGAAAGCGCCCAGGATGGGACAGTCAACATCAGCATTCCCTACGAATTTACCCCCCTGCCTGCCAAAGGGGACCGGGTCATGGGTCTGGACCGCCAGGGCCAGGCACTGACACCGGCCCTGGTCAAGCGGGTCCTCAAGGGCAAGCGCTTGGGCACCCCCCTGGTCACCCTGACCTGCCCTGCTTCCTTCATCCATGACCTCCGTTTCTTCCGTCTTCTGGAAGAAGGAGAAGATCCTGACCAGAGGCTGGAGGATGAAGGTCAAGCCGTAAAGGAGCTTCTTGATAAGGATGACGCCCTGATCTGCCGTTGCGAAGGGATCACTGTGGGCCAGGTCCGGGAACTGATCCGACAAGGCTACGAGACGGTAGATGAAATCAAACGGATCAGCCGGGCAGGCATGGGCCCCTGCCAGTCCAGGACCTGTGGTCAACTGATAGCGGCAGAGATCGCCCGCATGACGGGTAAGCCCATTGAAAGTGTTGAACCCTCAGCCCATCGGCCACCTGTCAAACCCCTGCCCATTGCTTTTTTCATGGAGGAGGATGAATAGATGCAGCTGCCAAATTCTGCTTCAATTGTCATCATAGGGGGCGGCGTATCCGGTTGCTCCATTGCATGGCATCTGGCCAGTCAGGGCGTCAAGGATATCGTCCTCCTGGAGAAGGACACCCTGGGTCATGGCTCCACCGGCCGTTGCGGTGCCGGGGTCCGCATGCAGTGGGGGGCCAAACGAAATTGCCAGCTGGCTCAGTTCTCCATCGGTTTTTTTGAACAAGCCAATGACATCCTGGATTATCCCCGGGATATTGAATTTGAACAATCCGGCTACCTGATTGTGGCAGCCAATGAAGAGGAGGCGGCCCAGTTCAAGAAAAATGTCCAGCTGCAAAACAGCCTGGGCATCGAATCCCGCTATCTGACCCCTGAGGAAGCCTGTGAAATCGTCCCCTATCTGGACAAATCTGAAATCGTCGCGGCCACCTTCTGTCAACGGGACGGTCACCTTAACCCCTTCCACACGACAGAGGCATTCGCCCTGGCCGCCCAAAGGCTGGGCGTCACCATCCTGAAGGGTACCGAGGTCACCGGCCTCCTGGTCGACAAGGGACGGATCCAAGGCGTGGAAACCTCAGCCGGCAAGATTGCCAGCCCCCTTGTCGTCAATGCGGCAGGTGGCTGGTCCAAGGCCATTGGCGCCATGGCCGGGATCGACATCCCCATCTATGTCCAGCGTCACCAGATCCTGGTCACTGAACCCCTTGAAAAGGTCCTGGATCCCATGGTCATGGGTTTTGCCTACAATATTTACATCCAGCAGGTACCCCACGGTTCCATCATCATGGGCCGGAGCGATGATAGCGAACCCTTTGACCTGAGGGTGACGACCGGCTGGAAGTTCCTGGAAGAGATGACTAAGACCTGTGGCAGGCTCCTCCCTCCCCTAAGATCAGCCAAGATCCTCCGCCAATGGGCGGGACACTATTGTATGACCGAGGATGCCCAGCCTATCTACGGGCCGGTGCCGGAAGTGGAGGGCCTCTACCTGGCCCTGGGCTTCAGCGGCCATGGTTTCATGCTGGCGCCGGCGACAGGCCAGCTGATCACGGAGATGATCCTGGGTCAGCCCTTGACCATTGATGTGTCAGATTTGGATATGGGTCGTTTTGAACGCCGGGAACTCTTCCACGAGTCGTCAGTGGTTTAATCAAGCCTAGATCATGCCGGTTGATCCGAAACCGCCGCCCCGGTCCTGGCCTATGACAGAGACGTCCTGGACCTGAATAAAGTCTGCTCTGCTGACTTTGGCAAAGACCAGTTGGGCGATCCTTTCACCGGCCTTGATAAAGATGGTGCCCAAGGGATAACCCTGACGGTCAAGATAGATCTCTTTTTCTCCCCACTGGGCGGGCAAGGGAGGCATTCCCCGGTCCTTGAGGTAGTCAGCCAAGGGCTGTGGCCGGTAGTTTGCTTCAAAGCTCTCCAGGAGGGCAGGCTGGGCCAGGAGGATGGGCAGGGGGTCCCAAAGAGGGTGTGTGTTCTCACAGATGATGGAAACCAGGCCCCTGTAATCCGCATCAATGGTCCCGGGTGAATTAGCTATCCGAAGTCGGGTACGAAGGGAGAGACCGCTCCGAGGCCGGACCTGGGCTTCAAAGCCGGCAGGAATGGCCAGGCGGATCCCGCTTGACACCAGCAGGGTGGCAGCCGGTTCAATAACCGCGTCATGATAGGCATAGAGATCGTAACCGGCAGCCTCCTCCGAGGCAGGTTCAGGTGCCTTGGCACCCGGCATCAGCTGAATGGGAATCCTGACTGTCATAGTGAAATTGTCTCCTGCTTGTCAGTTTCCGGGTCTGACTCATCTTCAGGCAGGGTCTCTTCAATGGTCATCTGGCTATCGCCTACCCTGACCCGCCGTCCCCTGCGGCTATGCCTGGCAGGATCCAGATCCTCCTCAGCAGTCCCCCGCTCTGTCAGCTTCTTTTCGTAGACCTCACAAAGATTCTGGTAATAGAGCAGGTCTTTTTTCATCTCCCAGAACTGCTCCCGCAGACGATCAAGCTCAGCCCGCAGCTCATCCGACCGGATAGCGGACACATCCCTTTCCTTGAAGGCAGTCTCCTGTTCAAGATGAAAGTTTTCCATCATACCGATGGCATTGACCAGGGCCAGAACGGCCTGGGACACTTGATTGAGTCCGGGATGACGCTTGGCGATCTGGTCCATCATGGCATCGGCGGTTGCCGCAATGTCATAAGTCCTTTGCGCATCACCGCCCGCAGATAAACGGTAAGTCATCCGGCCAATTCTGACCTTAATATAGTCTGCCCCTGAGCGCATACCTCGCCTCCTGTCCGCCTCATTCTACAAAATCGCCCCTGATCTGACAAATCAGGTCATAAGACGAAAAAGCCGGGCCAGCTGACCGGGTGTCAAGCTCTCTGCCCTTAGCCCCGGGGGCAGATCATCCTCTTTGAGGAAGGCGTCAAGCAGGGGCCTGCCCCTCTCATCGCCCGGCCAGGCGCCGGATTCCTTGAGCGCATTGGCCAGGCTCTTGCGCCGATATTGCATGAGACCGGTCAGGAAACGGTGAAATCGCCTGTCAGCCGCAAGCGCCCGATCACTTTCATGGGAAGAGGGAAGCAGGGACAAGAGGGCTGAGGTCACCCGGGGTTGGGGATAGAAGGCCTTGCGGGAGACAGTCCTTTCAAAGCGCCAGCTGCCAAATAGATTGCTGGCCACGGTCAAGGTCCCGTAAGCCTTGCTGCCCGGCCGGGCGGTCAATCTGTCCCGGACATCCTCTTGGACCATGAAGAGGGCCTGGGACATCTGGGGCAGGCCCGCCAAGGCGGTCAGGATCAAGTCAGTGGTCAGGTTATAGGGAAGGTTGCCAAAAACCAGAAGACGGCCCTGACCGGGCTCGACCAGATCCTGGTAATTCACCTTCCTGGCGTCCTGGTAAATCATGAGGGGCGGTCGCTCCAAGGAAGCAAAGAGCGCTTCATGAAGTGGCCGGAACTTGGGATCGATTTCAATGGCGACAAGAGAAGCGGCCTGGGTGGCCAGTTTTTTGGTGATGAGGCCCGGACCCGCCCCGATCTCGATCAGCTGGTCTGTTGGTCCGGGAGAGAGGATGGAAAGGATTGAATCCATGACAAGCGGATCTTCCAAAAAGACCTGGCCCAAGGCCTTGCTGGGGTAAAGATTGTGCTGGCGGAGCAAATCAAAGAGGCGGGGCATGTCAGCCTCTTCCCTGCTTGAGATCAGCGGAAAAATCAGGGCCGGGATATGACGTAGATGGCAGAAACACTATTGCTTCGGGTCAGGATGCTGCACTCACCGGCATCATAGCAAAGATCAAAATTGCCGCCGCTTCGGTCACCCACGACCGCCATGCCATAACCACGGACAAAGAGGACTGTCCCTCTGGGGTAGATTCCGATATCCTGGGCACCGACTGCTACAATCCCCCTTTGGGCTGCAACCCCTGATCCGGTGCTGTGGTTGGTGGCTGTCGTGTGTCCAAGGCGGCACCGTCCCCCATTGACCCGAATCTGTTGGGCACATACGGCAAGACCATCGTAATGGGTGGCATAGCGGGAACCATATTTATCCAGATAGCTGAAGGTCATGCCATCCACAGTGATAGTCCCATCGCCATTGTCTGAGAAGGAGGCGTAGTGGCGGTTGACCGAAGGGCTGCCTGCCTTGTTGATGAGTCCATTATTCTTCAAAAGATCCAGATTGGCCCGCACCATAGCGTTCTGTCCGCCCGTCACAATAAATTTCAGGGGTGAAAGGGAGGGCGAACCTGAGTTTCCGCTGGCCGGCGGCTGAGTCTGGCTGGGTGCCTGAGTCGTGGTGGTCGCCTGGCTGGTGGCAGGCGGCTTGGTCGTCGTCTGGACCGGCGGGCTGGTAGCCGTCGTTTCCGGCGGATACTGGCTGATATAGGCCTTGGCTACATAACCGATCTCTTCTCCGGCAAGGCGGACCTTTGCCCAGTCATCACTGAGGCCGATGACCCTGATGGCCATGGCGTAGTCCAGTTTCTGCTTGATGGGGGCCGAGGTGGAAGGACTCTCCCTGAAGTTGAGGCCATCCTCTGAGAGGACATAGTAGCGAATATCAACTGATTTAAAGGGATCTGCCTTGCTGGAAGGCGGATCATTAAGCAAGAGGCTGGTGCTGGTGGAGCTGGGGGGGATGGGATCAGGGACAGCTGCTTCTGTCACCTGGATCTCAAGGACCTCATGGACAGGTGCCTGGACCTGATCCTTTAAAAAGAGAAGTTCGCCATCGGGCTGATGTCGATCGATATAGGCCTGGACTTCCAAAAGGCTTTCCCCCGCCGCCAGATCAGGCTGGCTGAAGGCAACTTCCCGGCTGGCTTCCTCAATCCTCTCATCAGATGAATTGATCAGTCGGAATACCAGTGCTAATAAAACAGCCGCACACAAAACCATGGCGGTCCTTATCAGCAGGATCTCAATTTTGCGCCTTCGTCGCATATGGCCTCTTCTTAATTCATTGCATAGGAAGCCGCAGCTTCCTGGAGCTCATTTTACGACTTATCCTCCCTTCATGCAAATTGGTGAAACAGGTAGGCTACATGATCCTGGCAAATACCTCAGAAAGGAGATGGTTTTTCTTAAGAACCTTCCAGCAACTCTTCCAGTTTGTTGAAATGCAGGGCAGCTGTATGTTGGTCACCCATGAAGCGATCAAAAAGCTGACCACCATCGATAAGTTCCTGAGTCAGCATGTCAAGATCAAGCACCGGCGTCAGTTCATTCAGCTTGAGAGACAGGCCTTGGAAGCCCCGGTCTTCCATAAGATTGATCATTTTATTGGAATAGGCCACTGGCAGGAAGGGAATCTGGCAGATATCCGCCAAGATGGCGCTGTGAAAACGGATGGCGATCAGACGTTCACAGCGTGAAAAACGATCCAGAAAATAAGCGTCGTCCCCCAAATAAGGGATGATCTCGATCATGTCTTTTACCCGGGATAGATTCAGGATGTGGTGAGCAGCCGCTAAATCATTCTCACCTTCACTATCAAAGGAAAACAAGAAAACCTTCTTTCCCGTCTTTTGGACGTAACGATCCGCTAAACCCGCCAAAGCCTGGTAGTTTTGATAGTTGTTTTCTCCCGGACGAATTGACCTGTAGCAGGATATGCCCAGACCAGTCCGTTCCTTCGGATTCCTCAGTAAGTCCGCCGGAAGATTATAGACAATATCATCTGCCATAACATAATTTTTGATACCCTTTGAGCCCTCAAGCAGCGCCAGAGCCTCCCCGTCCCTGACCGTCACCAGATCATTCTTTCGCAATTCGCATCGGGTCAAGCGAATACCCCATTGATCAGCGTAAGGACCAAAATTGGACCCCAGAGTTGCGATCTTGATCTTTCGGCGTTTGAATCTGGCCAATCTACGGATTCGTTTCAAGCGCCAAATTTTCTGCCTGCGGTTGACCACTTGGAAGATGGATCCCCCAATGGACAGATAAGCATCCGCCCTTTCAATATCTGATTCCAGGTCGCCGGGCCTTCTGATGATGATGTTGTCCAGATCCCTGAAGGTATTTGACAGGACAGATTTGTCTGTGTAAAGAAAAAACTGGTGTTGAGGGAAACGCCCGGCCAGAAGCTTCAACATCAGGTCGTCGCCAATGTTATTGTCCAGATAGGCGCTGATCATGATATTCACTGATCTCTCCCCTCTTTCGTCAAGCTTGTTTTATTGCATGAATGATCAGATCTGTAACCTTGCTCAGATCCGCCTGATCCATATTAATATCACTTGGCAAACAGAGACCTGTCTCAAAAAGCGCTTGACCGACACTTCCTACAGGCTGGGTTGAGACAAATTCACAGTGTTGAAAATAGGGTTGGAGATTCATGGGTTTCCAAATCGGCCTTGATGCGATATTCCGTTCCTGAAGCAGCTCGTAAATGACCATGGGATCAATGGAATCCGAGAAGATACAGCAAGACAGCCAATAGTTGGGATAGACCCCATCCGGCACGGGCATCATCCTGACCTTTCCCGTCTCTTCCAAAACTTCTTTATAGTAGTGAAAAATGGTCTTTTTATCCTGAAGGTGCCTATCTAGGACCTTGAGTTGCCCCCGCCCAATACCTGCACAGACGTTGGACATGCGGTAGTTATATCCAATTTCTTCGTGCTGATACCAGGGAGCCGGCTCCCGGGACTGAGTTGCCCAGAATCGGACCTTGTCGCAGTAGGCATGAGCAGACTCTTCCTGGTTGCCCGTCAGCATACCCCCACCCGAAGTGGTTATGATTTTATTGCCATTAAAGCTGAAGCAGCCTATATCACCCGCTGTCCCCGCCTGCCTGAGAATAGGCTGGGACTGCCAAGACCGGGAAGACTCACCGGGTTTCCGATAGTAATAGGAGAGATAACTGCTGCCCAGTGACTCTGCCGCATCTTCAATGAGGGGGACATCATGCTGGTCACAAAGATATTGGATCTGATCAATATCAGCCAGAAGGCCATATAGATGGACAGCCAGGACTGCCTTTACACGGCCCCTGTATTTGTCAAGAGCTATTTCCAGCGCTTGGACATCCATGTTCCAGTTTTCCGGGCTGGAGTCAATCAAGATGGGGGTCGCCCCCTGATAGATAATGGGGTTGACACTGGCTGAAAAAGTTAGTGAGGAGCAAAGGACAAGATCTTGTCGGGGATCTCGGGCATCCGCTTCAGAGGGTTTGATGCCTTCACCTACACCCACCAGCTTGAGTGCCAGGTGTATAGCGGCTGTACCCGATGACAGAGCGGCCGCATCAAAGACCCCCAGCTGTTGGGAAAATTCTTTTTCGAAGCCTTCAACATTGGGGCCGAGAGGTGCGATCCAATTGGAAACAAAGGCTTGCTTTATGTAATCGAGTTCGTAGCCTTCATGGCTCATCCGAGGGGAGGCCAGGTGAATTGCTTTATCCGGATTATTTTTCATTCTATTGATTCGCTGGCCTTAAAGGCCATGATTGCCTTTCTGTTTTAAACGACTTCATTGTACACGAAGTCGGACAGCATCCAAGATGTAAACCCAATCAAAAAGGCGTGAACCAGTAACCTTTGCCTATTTTCACCAAGTCCTCCTATGTTAAAATAAGCCCGTCAATTAAGTGATTCGAGAGGCTGGCAAAAGATGGATATCAATAGAGACGATGGGTCTATAAAGGAAGAAGAAAAGGACATTTTCGAGGATATTCCCGCCAAGGGTATGCGGAGTCCTGTTTTCCGGATGAAAGACCAGGATTCCCATGTCACCAGCCCCCCCGAAGAAGAGCCAGAGCCCCAGGCCCCTCTGACTGAGTCTGATCCCCAGCTCCCGGATGAGGCGATAGTAGAGGAAGAGGAAGAAAAGAAAGGGGTCAGCAATCTCAAGCGCTTCTGGCGCAGCAAGACCATGTCCCGCATCCTGATCGGCCTCTCTTTGCTCTTTTTTGCCCTGGGCATTTACTTCTTTGTCAAACCCATGATCATCCATCGCAATCAGGATAAGATCGCCCAGGAACTCCTGGACCGGCTGAAAGATCAGGCGCCGGACTCGACCGAGGAGGTCACCATTGAAGTCGATGTCAAGGACATCAATCTGCCCGGCAGCTATCGCGATGAATACGACTATATCCTCCCGCCCCACGCGTCCAGACCCCCCAAAACTGAAGAGACCACCAGTCCCAGCAAGGCACCCTCTGTCGTCACCATCCGGACCGATTCCATTATGCGGATCCCCAAGATCAATCTGGAAATTGCCGTTGCACCCGATGTCACGGCCTCTTCCCTCTGGGTCCTGCCAGGCCACTATCCCTCCAGTCCCCAGCCGGGTGAAACAGGTGTGACAGCCTATTTTGGACACCGCATGTACGGTCGGGGCCGCCATTTCAACCGCCTCAACGAAGTGGTTGCCGGAGACAGGATCCAGGTCCAGCGCAAGGGGGTCATCTACAACTATGTCGTCGAGACGTCCGACATCATAGAGCCGGCTGATCTGGGTAAATATGTTTTTGAAAGTGCCGACAAGGCCCGCATCCTCCTGGTCACCTGTCACCCCATCCAGACAACCGGCATCCCTCAATACCGGATCGTTGTCAGGGGCTATTTGGAAAGCACAGAGGAGGTCGGTTAAAAAAACGCCCGGCTCCTGCCAGGCGTTTGACCAACCCTTTTTCAACCCTGCCTAACTCAAGCCGAAGAGTTCATCCAGTGACAAATCGTTGAGGATGGTCATGAGGATGGCCGTTTCCTCATGTGACAGGGTAATGCCCTTGCCCATCTTGGTATGATCCGGGGACCAGTCACGTATATCCAGCTTAGGCACGTTCCCGTTCCAGCTGACAAAGTTGAGCTCACGGTTCCAACCCGACTTGGGACTGCTGGAAAGCACCGCAATTTCCTTTTTAATTTCAAATTTGAATTCTGCCATCTTTTTCTCCTTTTTCATTTGCTTGTTTTTTATTTATCCAGCGCCTGGGGGCCGACTTTCCAGATATCCTGAGCGTAGTCGCTGATCGTACGGTCAGAGCTGAAGTAGCCGCTCTTACAAATATTCCTCCAGCACATCCGGGCCCAATCAATTTGATTGCGATAGGCCTCATAGGCCTGGGTCCGGGCAAGCCGGTAATCACAAAAATCACCCAGGACATAATAGGGGTCCGCTTTTTCATGGCTGGATCCCTGTAAGAGCCTATCGTAGAGGGCTCGGAACATACCGGTATTGCCATCTGACATGCTGCCGTCGATCAGGGTGTCCACAGCCCGCTTCAGGCCTTGGATATGCTCATATTGCCAGTGGGAGGTGTAGAATTTTTTGGTTTCAGGGAAATCCTTGAGGCGGGGGCCGAACATGAAGATATTGTCCTCCCCTACCTGCTCCAGGATCTCGATATTGGCCCCATCATAGGTGCCCACCGTCAGGGCCCCGTTCATCATGAATTTCATATTGCCTGTACCCGATGCTTCCATACCTACCGTGGAAATCTGCTCTGAGATATCGGCAGCCGGGAAAATCTGCTCGGCCAGGGAGACATTGTAGTTGTGCATGAAGACCACCCGCATCTTGCGGTTGACATCCAGGTCGGCATTGACCAGGAAGGCGACCTCATTGATGAACTTGATGGTGGCCTTGGCCAGGAAATAACCGGGCGCTGCCTTGGCACCAAAGATATAGGCGACCGGGGGCAGGTCCAGATTGGGATTCTCCTTGAGTTGGTAGTAGCGATCCAGGATCTCCAGGGCATTCATAAGCTGGCGCTTGTATTCATGGAGCCGCTTGATCTGCACATCAAAGATGAAGGAGGGGTCGATCTCGATCCCTTCCCGTTCCTGGATCAGTGCTGACAGCCTCTCTTTATTGGCCCTCTTGACTTCAAGGAGCCGGCGCATGGCCTGGGTATCCTGGGCATAGGGTAAAAGATCCTCCAGCCGCCCCATGTCCCCCAGCCATTGGTCCGAGCCGCTGATATCGGTCAGGATGGCTGACAGTTGAGGATTGCACTGGTTGAGCCAGCGGCGGGGGGTTACCCCATTGGTCTTGTTGGAGAATTTTTGGGGCCACCAGCGGTAAAAGGGATTGAATACTTCCTGTTTAAGAATCTCACTATGAATCTTGGCCACCCCATTGATGGACAGGCAGGCGTAAATGGCCAGGAGGGCCATATGGACCTTGCCATCGTGAAGGGGCGACAGGGGGAGGATTTCATCCTCATTGAAACCCTGGGCAAAGGCTTCCTCTTCGAATTGTTCATTGATCTGCTCGATGATATCCAGAATCCGGGGAAAGAGGAAACGAAAGATCTCAATATCCCACTTCTCCAGGGCTTCCTGCATGATGGTGTGATTGGTAAAGGCGAAGACCTGGGTCACGATCTGCCAGGCCTCTTCCCAGCTCTGGCGGTTCTCATCTATGAGCAGGCGCATAAGCTCAGGGATAGCCAGGACCGGATGGGTATCATTGAGTTGAATGACATTTTCCCGGGCAAAATGCGAGAAGTCGTAGCCATGCCGGAGGCGGTAATGCTTGACAATGTTCTGCAGGGAAGCGGACACGAAAAAATATTGTTGGCGGACCCGGAGGACCTTGCCGTCATAGCTGGTATCGTTGGGATAAAGCACCCGACAAATATCCATGACCCGGTTCCGCTCAATGACCGCATCATCAAAACGTTGGGAATTGAAGAGATTGAAGTCAAACTCCTCGGCCGGTTCAACCCGCCAGAGGCGGAGGGTGTTGACATTATCGGTTCCATGACCTGTCACCGGCAGATCCATGGGCACTGCAAAGACATTCATATCCCGAAAATGAACCAGGACCTTGTCTTCCCGCCTCATGACCATAAAGGGATAAGGCAGCTCCATCCAGGCGTCGGGATATTCTTTTTGATGACCATGCTCGATTTCCTGACGGAAAAGCCCATAGCGGTAGAGAAGGCCATGGCCCATGACCGGCAAATTCATGGTCGTTGACGAGTCCAAAAAACAGGCAGCCAGGCGGCCAAGGCCCCCGTTACCCAAAGCCGGATCAGTTTCTTCATTGAGCACCGCATCAAAATCAAAACCTGACTCTTCCACGAAGGCGCGGACATCATCCAGCATCTCCCGGTTAAGCAGATTACTCAGAAGACTGCGGCCCACCAGAAATTCAGCCGAAAAATAATGCACCTGTCTGCCCTGGCTATAGAGGGTTCGCGAACGCTCCCAGTCAGGTCCTATGCTTTCCATAAGTACCTTGGACAGGGCGGTCCAAAACTCATGGTCCGTAGCCTGGTCCACCCCCTTGCCGTAAGTGGCATAAAGGTGGGCAGATACTTTTTCTTCCAGTAAAGCTTTATTCATCTAATTACCTCATTGATTTGACCGTGCGTCATTATAGCAGAAGATGGGCAGGCCACCTGGTGGCAAAGATAGGGATGGATCTGAGTCAAGATCATCCGCATGGATCTCCTGGCCTTTCTTGAATATTATTTCGCAAGGAAAAGACCAGAAAACAGATACTATACGCACAAAATGCCTCTATCCACTATCATGGATCCCCATATTTAATGCCTTTTGAACTTTTAACTTTTTCCGCTTGACCCTCAGACTATGGACGTTTATAATCTCAACAATATTCACTTCTTATGCATAGGAGGTAGCGGATCTGACTCAATACGTCGTTAAACGCCTGTCACAAGGGCTACTCCTGATCTTGGTGGTATCCATCCTGGTCTTCGCCATGATGGACTTAATGCCAGGAGACCCCATTGAACTTCTGACGGACCGCAAGGTGACCCAGGAAATCAAGGACCAGCTGCGGGCCAAGTACAATCTTGATCTGCCCCTTCCTCAACGCTACATCATATGGTTGGGAAATGCCCTCAAGGGTGACTTTGGCACTTCCATCCGGACTAAACTGCCGGTCAACACCATGTTCAAGCAACGTCTTCCCACCACGATCAGGTTGACCGGCATCGCCCTCCTTGTTGAAATTCTGATTGCCATCCCCATTGGCCTTCTGGCCGCTTACAAGAAGGATGGTTTTTTTGACCGCCTCATGATGAGCCTCTCACTCTTTTTTGCGGCTGTCCCCTCTTTCTGGGTGGCTGTCTTGCTCATCCTCTTTTTTGGTGTCACCCTACGGCTTCTTCCCCTGTCTGAGCTGACCAGCGCCAAGCATTACATCCTGCCTGTCGCTTCCATGGTCCTGGGCGGGATCGCCACCACTATCCGGATGACCAAGACGGAGGTCCTGGACGTTTTGCGAGAAAAATATGTGCTGACTGCTTACGCTAAAGGCTTGCCGAAAAAAGCAGTCCTGATCCGACATGTCCTCAGGAATGCCTTAATCCTGGTCATGATCATGATATTCATGAGCATCCCCTGGGTCATCAGCGGTGCCGTCATCATCGAGAATATTTTTGTCATCCCCGGTATGGGCAAGATGTTAACAGAAGCCATCCTGGCCCAGGATTTCACGGTCGTCCAGGCCAGCGTCCTTCTGATCTCCATCCTGACTGTGGTCTCCAATCTGATCTGCGACGTCCTGACCGCCATCTTGGACCCTCGTATCCGGGATTCACTGGGGGAAAGCAATGCCTAAGATTAAGACCAAGCATAAGAAAAAATGGCGGCCCCTTCTGAAAAATCGAAACCTGATCATCGGTCTGATCATGGTACTGATCGTTGTTATGGTGGCTCTCCTGGCAGATGTCATCGCACCAGCCAGGTTTGATGATGCCCACATGGATAACCAGCTGGAAGCGCCTTCATCCCGTTTCCTCTTTGGAACGGACGAATTTGGCCGTGACCTCTTCAGCCGCGTGGTCTACGGGAGCCGGATTTCACTCAGAGTGGCACTCTTGGCAGCCCTGATCGAGATAAGCTTGGGGGTGACCTTAGGTCTTATGGCCGGTTTCTATGGCGGGGCCATTGACCGGATCACCTCCTTTTTTGCTGATCTGACCTGGTCCATGCCTCCTATCATCATGTCCATGGCAGTCATCACCGTCCTGGGCAAGGGCCTGGACAATGTCATCATCGCCATTGCTATCGTCAGCTGGGCCCAGTATGCCCGTATCGTCAGGGCCAAGACCCAGTCCTTGAAGAACATGGCTTTTGTAGAGACCGCCATAGCTTTCAACGAGCGAGACGTTTCCATCATGCTCCGCTACATCCTGCCTAATATCCTGCCCTCGGTCATCGTCCTGGCCTCCCTGTCCATACCGGCCACTATCATGTCAACTACCGCCTTGTCCTTTCTGGGCCTTGGCGCCCAGCCACCCTCTCCTGACTGGGGTCTGGCCCTTTCTTCCAGTATGAAAAATATCAGCAATGCTCCCTGGCTGGCTATCTATCCCGGGATCGCCCTGGTCTTCACTGTATTCGGCTTCAACCTGCTGGGTGAAGGCATCCGCGATCTTCTGGATCCACGCTTAAGAATGAGGTGAGCCATGTCCCCCCTGCTCAGCCTGGAAAATCTTTATGTCGATTACAAAGTCGGTGACCAGCGCCTTTCAGCCGTTCATGACGTCTCCCTGGATATCAAAGCAGGTGAGATCTATGCCCTGGTCGGCGAATCGGGATGCGGAAAGTCCACTATCGCCCATACCATCATGCGACTTTCCTTGGATCACAATGAGGTCATTGAAGGTCGGATCCATTTCGATGGTCGGGATCTTTTGTCCCTGAGCGAAAGTGACATGGAGAAGGTCCGGGGACAGCATATCGGCATGATCTTTCAAAACCCCCTGGACTCTCTCAATCCTGTCTATCGGTCGGGCACCCAGGTAGCCGAGGCCCTGCGCCTGGACGGCATGGACAAAAAAGAAGCCATGGCCCGTGTAGAGGCCCTCTACCGGGATGTGCAGATACCCGATCCGGCCGAACGAGTTTCTGCCTTCCCCCACCAACTATCGGGCGGCATGCGCCAGCGGGTTATGATCGCCATGATGCTGGCCAGAAACCCCCAGCTTCTGATTGCTGACGAACCCACTACGGCCCTGGATGTCACGGTGGAGGCCCAGATCCTCCGTATTTTGAAGGATCTGCGAGACCGATACGGATCCTCTGTCCTGCTTATCACCCATAACTTCGGCGTGGTTGCAGAGATTGCTGACCGCATTGGCATCATGTATGCGGGGGAACTGGTGGAGGAGGGCAATGTATTTGAGATCTTCCAAAAACCCCGACATCCCTATTCCCAGGCCCTCTTGTCAGCCCTGCCCCGCTACCGGAAAACCGAGAAGCGGATAGCTGCCATAGAGGGTACGGTGCCCCGGATCTTCGAAAAGGAAAATAACTGCCGTTTTCATAATCGCTGCCCGCTGGCCAATCAAGACTGTCAGCAGGGCAAGCCGACCTTTGTCCAAATCAGCGACAGCCACCGGGTCCGCTGTCATTTGAAGGAGTCCTAAGGTGAAGCCTATCATCAGCATCCGGGATCTTAGCAAGGTATTCGTCACCTCCCGCCGCCTCTTTTCACGTGAGAAGTCGCTGGTAAAAGCCATTTCCGGCTTTTCTTTGGACATCTATCCGGGTGAAGTCCTGGGACTGATCGGTGAATCCGGAAGCGGTAAGACAACCTTGTCCCGGGTTTTGCTTAATCTGACCCGGGCCCAGGCAGGCAGCATCGATATGGAGGGTGTCAACCTGGTCGGTGCCAAGAGACAGACTGTCCGGCAGGCCCGCAGTCGCTTTGCTGTCGTTTTTCAAGATCCAGCTTCCAACCTCAATCCCCGCCAGACAGTGGAGCACTCCATCATGCGCCCCCTGCTTATCAGGGGTGTCCCCCGACCAGAAGCCAGAAAGCGGGCCAGATTGGCCCTGGAAAAGGTCCAGATGGCAGACAGCTATCTGGAGGCTTATCCCCACCAGCTGTCGGGCGGTCAGCAGCAAAGGATTGCCATCGCCCGGGCACTGGTCCTGGAACCGGACATCATGATTTTGGATGAACCCACCAGTGCTTTGGATATCTCGGTCCAGGCCCAGGTTCTCAACCTGCTTTTAGACCTTCAAGAAGAGCTGAATCTGACCTATCTGGTTATTACCCACGATCTCAACGTCATCCGATACGTGTCTGATCGAATCGCTGTTATGTACATGGGGCGTCTGGTAGAGGTGGGCAGCACCCAGGAGGTACTGGACCAGCCTCTTCACCCCTACACCGATATCCTGATCAATTCTGTGCCCATCCTGGATCCCAGACGCCGTCAGGAAGAAAAACGTGATTTTCCCGGGGAGCCAGGCCAGGTACCCGACTGCGAGCAGGCTTGCCGCCTGGCCCTTCGCTGCCCCCATGTCATGGATATCTGCATGACAAGCCAACCCCCTTTGGTGGAAGTAACACCCGGTCATCTGGCCGAGTGCTTTCTTTTGGAACCATCCGACTCAGCCCAAACTAGCCGCTGAACTGACAAAATAGGAGGAGACTTATGAAAAAAGTTCTGGCAATTCTCTTGGTCCTTGTAATGGCACTAGGCCTCTTAACGGCCTGTGGCGACAAAAAACCTGATCCACCCCCTGCCGGAGGCCGGACATCCCTGGTCCTGGCCGAATCAAGCGAATGGTGGGGCATGGATACCACCTTGCTTGACGGAGCCAGCTTCACCCAGGGCCTGGTCGCCGAATCCCTGGTCACTCTGGACAGTGATGGCAATATGACACCCGGCATCGCCTCCGCTGTCAGCATGAGCGATGACGGCAAAACCATCCAGCTGACCATTCCCAAAGGCATGTTCTACGCTTCCGGTGAGGAAGTAGAACCTGAGGACGTGGTAGCTTCCTTGACCCGCTTCAAAGAGGTCAGTCCCTTTTCGACCAACCTGGAACCCCTGGTTTCAATGGAAATCAAAGACCGGGACGTTTTCCTTTACTTGGCCGAATACACCTCGGACATAGGCGTCTCCCTGTCTGGTTCCTTCATCACGGTTCAGGATAAGGATGTCCTGGACAAATCAAGCGATGACGACCTGCTCTGGGGCGCCCAACCCTATGGCCTCTACTATCTGGATAGTTATGTGTCAGGTTCCCACGTAGAGCTCAAACGCAATCCCGGTTTCAAAACCCATAATCCCTATGTGAAAAACCAAGGCCCTGCGGCAGTTGAATCTGTCACAGTCCGTTTCATCACTGAAGAGTTCTCCATGGCCAACGCCCTCAACGTGGACGACATCCAGGTCATCCTGGGCATCTCGGCAGATGGCCTCTCCCAGGTGACCCGAAAAGATATTGAAGTCAAGCAGTTGGTCACTAACCCCAACATCGACTACCTGGAGTTCAATCTCAAGTCCGATATCCTCGCTGACCCCCTGGTCAGGGAGGCCCTGGCCCTGGCTATCGACCGGGATGCCCTGGTGGATATCAATAAGGGGCTGGTCATTCCGGCTTACTCCATCGTGACCGACAAGGTCATCAGCCACTCCGAAGCCTTTGCCGACTACTACAAATCGAACTACGGTACCAACATCGAAAAAGCCAAGGAACTCCTGGCCCAGGCGGGTTGGGCTGACAGCGACGGGAACGGTTATCTGGACAAGGATGGCAAGGAACTCAAGTTGAAGATTGTGGCCAATGACGACGCCGTCGAAAACAATACAGTCCAATCCCTTCAGATTCAATACAAGGAGATCGGTGTCAATCTGGACATCGAGATGTTCGCTACCTACTACCACTACGATGTCATCGCCGATGGCAACTATGACATCGGTCTGGAACACTTCGGCTGGCCCGAGCCCATCCTGCTCATGAACATGATTACCTGCGATCTGGAGAACCTGAAAACGGCAGGCAGGGAGGATGAATACTACGGTCTGATTGCCGATGCCTCCCACACCCCTGACAATGATGAAAGGACCAAGATCATCTACGATGCCGAGATGATCCTGGCCCAACACATGATCACGGTCCCCCTCTATACAGGCATGAACACCTATGTCTTCGCTGACGGGGTAACCGGTATTGACATCCGCGGAAACGGTGACATCTTCTTCAATGACATGAACTAGATGTGACTTGCCAAGGAAAGACCGGCCGCGGCAGGAATCTGCCGCGGCCCTTTTTTGAAAGGACATGATTTTGAAAGCCATCATCCGCGATTTGCTGGACCGAGTTCCTGACTACCAGAACTTTCTGACCCTGGCCGAATTAGACGAAAGCTCCCGCCAGTTGGCCCGTGATTATCCAGA
>LSQX01004265.1_pt1 | contig 20682 bp, 20 predicted proteins | sample 654561 | NCBI WGS metagenome assembly LSQX01 (sample SAMN04489861, study PRJNA283612) | anaerobic digester metagenome | isolation source: 4 biogas reactors fed with cattle manure at either 37C or 55C with and... | place: Denmark: Kongens Lyngby | collected 2014 | reverse complement strand
GATATGAAGTGGAGATGGAGGTAGAAGTGAGCGATACCAGCAAACATAGGGTTTTGAGCATTCAAGGGGTTGATGTATCAGATAAAAATATTTTCATTTAAGTAAAGAGGATTATGGGTGTGGCTTTAAGCACACCTTTTTTTCTTGATTTTCAAAGGAAAGTATTGTTAATCTGAATCCAAACGGATAGAAAGGGGATTTAGTGAGATGATGCAGGAGACAGAGATCATCATAAAGCCAGGGATAAAAGAGAAATGCAAACACATAATTAAGCAGGGAATAGATCCTTTAATAGCAGGGTTATTATATGACAGAGGAATTGATAGTCATCAAAAAGTAAAGCTTTTTTTAGAGGGTAGTTTTGATGACATGCATGATCCAGGAGAAATAAAGAACATTGAAGAAGCATTTGAGCTTATTAGTGAAGCGATAAATCTTAAAAAGAAGGTCTATATCTTTGGGGATTATGATGTAGATGGTGTAACAGCAACAGCAATAATGTATAACACCCTCAAAGAGCTAGGAGCAGACGTTTACTATAGATTACCAGACAGACTAACCGAAGGCTATGGTATGACTGTAGATGCTGTCAATGAGCTGCATGAAAAAGGGTGTAGCTTAATAATTACTGTTGATAACGGCATAAGTTGTCATGAAGAAATTGCAGTTGCTAAAAAGCTTGGCATGAAAGTAATTATCATAGATCACCATACTCCATCGGACACTCTCCCAGAAGCAGATGTGATAATCGATCTTCATGTAAAAGGGGAGACCTACCCATATGTCGAGCTTGCTGGCTGCGGAATAGCATTTAAAGTATCCTGCTATCTATACGAACAGTTTGGATTTGGTATAGAAGAGGGATATAAAAACATCGACATTGCTGCGTTGGGAACCATTGCTGATGTTGTTCCACTAACTGGAGAGAATAGAATAATTGTAAAGGAAGGCTTGAACTATATAAACGATCCTGAATATGATCGGATAGGCATAATTTCATTGATGAACGTATTCGATATAGAGTCAGGGAAAATAACATCAATGGATGTTGGATTTAAGATCGCACCAGCTTTAAACGCTCCAGGAAGGCTTCTTGAAAAGGGAGCTGATAGGGCGTTGGAGCTACTACTGTGTGAGGATGAGTGTGAGGCCATAAATATAGCAATGGATCTAAAGTCCGTTAACGAAGAAAGAAAAAGCATAACGGAAAATTTCATGGAATATGCGGAAAAGTATATAGAGGAAAATAACCTCATAAACGATAAGGTATTGGTTCTTTTTATACCGGACATACCAGAAGGTGTCGTTGGCTTAATATCTGGTAAGCTAACCGAAAAGTACAACAGACCTTCTATTGTATTTTCAGAGGGGCTTCACTATTTTAAAGCCAGTGCCCGAAGCACAGACGTGTTCAATCTATATGATGCGCTATGCACATGCGACGATATATTCGTCAAGTATGGCGGTCATGCACAAGCAGCTGGTATGTCAACAATAAAAGACGAAACGAAGCTAGAAGAATTACGGACTAGGATCAATGAGTATGCCGAAACAGTTCTGGAAGATAAAGACTTGGTAAGGAAAATATATGTTGATAAAGTATTGAAACCAGAGGATATAGGTTTCGATTTAGTAGAGAAAATCTCGGTGTTAGAACCTTTTGGACAGAATAATCCTAAACCTGTTTTCTATATTAAAGGATACAAAACCGTTAAGAAAAATGTAAAAGGTGAGTGGCTCCCATATCTGTATATGGGAGAAACCGGGAGTCATCTCAAATTGTATGGGGAAGCTGCAGATGCAGTAGGATTCAATATGGCTCAAAAATATGAAGACGCTGGTCGTCCAAAAAAACTGGATTTGGCATTTACTTTAGGTGTGAACCACTTTATGGGAAGACAGTTTNNTATGAACATGGTTATGGCTGTGTATAAAGGACGATTATTGGGTTATAAGACTTTCTTCTACGAAAGCCTTTCTACACCGATAGGCGTTAAATTGCACAAAGGCGAACCAGTCATTATCTATGGAAAGAACATAAGGCGTTTTCCAATAGATATGATAGAGGTTCTGCTTTACCATGAATTAGGTCATATAGCCTGCAACCATTTGGTAGAGAAGGGTGATTGTATTAAACAAGAGCACGAGGCAGATTTCTATGCTGCTCAAAGGCTCGGCTTTACTCGGGTTCTAGAAGCCCTGCGTTATACACATTCTATCTCCGGCAATAAGGAGATTTTGCAAAAGAGAATTGACTATCTGCAAAAAGCTACTTAAAAGTGGCTTTTTGCTTTATACATAGAAGAAAAAATACTTGATAATTAAGCAAATCTTTCACTATGGTTTATACATAGCAACTAAAGTTTTAAAGACGAATAAGGAGAGTGATTTTCAATGAGCTATGAAAACCCAAGACAAATTGTAAAATACCAGACGGCAGACAAGGTACTAGAGTTCAATGATCAGTTGGCCATGGCACCGGTTGAGCTCGCTGGCAATCTTCATGCAAGATATTCGAAAGTCCACATTGTAGTTGTAGATACATCGAATGGCAAAGGGCAGGACGCTGTGGTTACAACAGCTAACATAGATCCTGTGAAAATAAAAAGACTGTACGAGAAGGTCCAGGATATCAAGCATGATGAAGGACAATCAGAAAGTAGAGCCGGAGGTGTTAAAGAGAATAGGATTGGGATTGGAGACTATAGAAATATGACACCTACGGAAGCTCTCAAGAAGCATGGTGACGAAGCCGTCAAAAAGCTGGAAGATTTGATTCCCGTTTTTGAAAAGAATAAAGATAAGTATCCTATAAATGCCAAGAAAATTGAAGAGATAAAAGAGGCAATCGTGGCGTATAAATCCGGTACATTAAAAAGCGTCGAGGATGCTCCAGCTATTAAAACCATTTTCTATGAAAGGAAGATAAATCCTAACGAAAGAAGGAAGAATGAGAATGGTGAATTTCCTGTAACCACTCTCCAGATTGACTACAATCCAAGGATGAATAATTGCTGGACAGTGATTATGGAAAATGGCTGGGGCCAAACAGATACACGGGCAAATGGTGGGATATTTATCAAGAGAGGTTCTTATCGTCCAGAAAAAGAAACTAAAGTTGTAGTTGGTGATGAACCGTTCCGTGAAATGATTAGGCAGACAAACGATTATATTTTTCAAAAAGAAATACTCTTCATGTCAAGACTGGAGAAACAGTTAGCTGTCTATGAAGAAGAAAAGCGAAAAGAATGGGCAAAGGAATAAGGATAGCAATTGAAGGAGGCGGGAAAACCCCGCTTCTTTTTTTACTTGATTTCTTTGTCCTTGTAGTGGTAAAGTTTGAATAACAGGGAACAGAATGATATAATTAACACAACTCAAAAGGAAGGATGATAAGTATGAACAAGTTAAATAAGAAATGTTGTAGCGTTTTTTGTTTTTGCATAGATGATACTGTCAAGCTGGAGGAGTGCGAAAAGTGCACCGACTTCTCTGCAGAAAAGGGACGCTGCACATATGAGAAAAGTTAGAAAAAAGCTTTTGATATCAATCTTTGTACTGTTAATAGTTTTAAATGCTATGACAGTAGTAATTTATGCAAACGAGGAGGATGAAGTCAATGTTCATATAACAACAACGGAGAAAGAGTTTAAGAGGTTGTATGAATGGTTTTTGAAGGACAGATATGAGATAAGTGTTGATGGAGGACTGGCAGTAAGAGCGTATGTGAAGAAAGAAATCCCTGTTAACAAAATAGAAGACAGCAGGGGGAGATATATGCTACCAGTACAGAACATCATAGATTTTTTCACGGAAAATTGGCCTTATATACTAGGCGGTTTAGGGTTTGTTTTTGTAATCATCATTACTAGAGTTAAGTATCAAAACCGTTGGGATGAGTACGATTATTTTTACTACGAAGAACCTCCTGTGCAATACAATGAGTGGGAAGCACCAAATAGTCAAGAAACAATAAACCTTTACCAAAGGCTTGGGAGACTCCAAACACAACCCCAGCCGAATATGTACTATTACACAAATTATGATGAGCCATATATAATCCCGAGGAGAGATTACAGTAGGTACAACGAGAGTGATCAGTTCAATCTAATTAGGCAAAAGGTAATGTATTACAAATAACAGATAAACGATAAGAAAACATCATAGAAGGACAAGCTTGCAGAGAATATAAGGTCTAACTTAATCTTGGTTATTTACAACGATACAAGAACTTTAGGAATCACCAACATCACTGAACACAGACAAATACAGAAGTTAACACAGAGAAAAAAAGAGTAAATACAGAGAGGTGATTGTTATAGTTAAATGCGTAAGGAAAGGTGAAATTTATTATGCTGATTTAGCACCAGTAAAAGGCTCTGAACAAGGCGGAGTGAGGCCTGTTCTCGTCATACAGAACGATATTGGCAATAAATATAGCCCAACAACTATCGTCTGTATACTTACTTCTCAAAAGAACAAATCAGATATACCCACACATGTATTTCTGGGACAAAAGTTTGGTTTACCAAAAGAGTCTTTTGCCCTATTAGAACAAATAAGAACTATAGATAAAGTGCGCCTAAAGCGTAAAGTAGGCGAAATAAAAGACAATAGAATCATGGACCAAATTGATAGAGCGATACATATCAGTTTTGGTCTAAAGATTCACGAAGCTGGTTAACGAAAAGATCAAATGAGGGTGTTCTCAATACACCCTCTTTGCTTGATATATACACTATTTCCAAACCCATTCTTTACATATAAGCAACTTCTTCAGTCGAAGATTCTGCTTATCATGGCAGTTAAAGCACATAACCTTGTTTTATAGTAAAACTCATACAGAAAGGAGTATGCAAATGTTTAGAAATAGATCAGCACAAAACACCGAGAATAAGAAGGGAGGGTTTTTAAGAAAACAGCTGCTTGACATTATCGAATGGGAAGACGATTCGCAAGACACTTTAGTATATAAATTCCCTATGCAGGATAAATGGTAGATAAATATTATAGTAAAAATAACAAAACCTATGCTGATGTTTAGCATAGGTTTTTGTTGTATGATTTTTCTCATTGAAACTATACGATAAAGAAGTATTTTTTATACAGATTGGTGCAATACGCATCCGTCATAGATGCTATATAATCTACGATATTTTGCTCTATATCTTCATCATCATAATCTTCCGGAATCTCTTCTGGATACATCTTGAAGAAATTATAAAGATCCTCGATGATTTTATGAGCTTTCTCCGCTTCTCTTCTGCAAATATCCGAGAAGTATACATTTTTAAACATATATTTTCTAAACTCTGTAACCACCTCAAAAATATTATCGCTCATTCTTACATAAGGCGTTTCACGACTTGTGTAAATAATATCTTTTATCATTGTATCCATCATATGGCCTTTAGTATTACCAAGGACTTTCTTTACTGATGCTGGGACATCTGATATAATCCCTGCCTTTATAGCGTTTTCCATATCGCTTACTAGGTAAGCTATTTTGTCAGCAAAGGGTGCTATCATCCCTTCTTTTGTTGAAGCAAGAGGCTTGTTATCAAACCCTGAATGATTGGAGATACCGTCTAAAACCTCCCAGGTTAAATTCAGTCCCCGTTTACCATTTCTTTTTTCCAGGTGCTCTACTCTTCTTATAGATTCAGATTCGTGTTGGTAGCCTTTATGAAACAACCGATCTAACGCTTCCTCACCAGCATGGCCATAACACGAATGAGCAAGGTCATGGCCCAGCATTATAGCTTCTGCTAGGGTTTCGTTTAAACCCAACGCCACAGCTATTGTCCTGGCAACTTGAGCTGCCTCCAAAGTGTGTGTCAATCTATTCATAAAATGGTCGTTGTTGGGCATTATAAATACCTGGGTTTTGCCTTTAAGCCTTTTAAACGCTTTCGAGTGAATAATTCTATCCCTATCTACTGCAAAACAAGTCCGAATTTCATCTTGTTCTTCCTCGTATGTTCTGCCCTTTGAACTGGCAGCTAGTGTGGCGAATTCAGATAGAGTTTGTCTCTCCCTTTCCTCAATCATTTCCCTAATTTGCATACGCTACCTCCTTTAGCAAACTGCAGCTTGCTCGTTTTCTTCTAGCAACTGGCTGTAAGTGTAGCCTTTTCGGATTTTCGCAACTAGCAAAAAGAAATGATACCAGTCATATGCTCTGACAAAATCCTGTCCCCCACTTCTATTCCAAGGTTGGTCAAAGACAATCGGGTATTCAAAATTCGTAGGGGATAAATTGTGTAGTCCATCGTCCAGAATAATATCTCCACAAAGTATATCTTTTCTTGTGATTAAACTCACATTATCTAGTGGTATTTGTGGGAAGTTTTCTTTAACCCATAAAACCTTATCTACAAACCCTTCTATTGGAGATGCTGAAGCGACAAACAACTCGTCGCCCATCATAGAAAGACCATTGACCACAGAACGGGCTCCTTTGAGCGGTTTCAAGGAAGCAAAAAATCCTGGCTCATTAAAATACTTGGTCATATCTGTTCCGGGCTTTTGAACCTTTGTTAGATCCCAACAAGTAATATCCTCGAGAGAATAATCAAGACCATACTCCTCATTATAACGATTCAGTACTTCCGTTTGTGTATCAGCTAGAACTCCGTCGATATCAAAAAAAATTCGAAGCTTCTTCATTTGCTAACCTCCTTCTTCCTCATGAAATTTGGTTTGGTTTAAATAAAGCATAATAAAAGAAAAAATGTATTCTCAAGTCAAATTGATTTATGGGTAGAATCACATGTATTTAAGGCATTTGAATTATAGCATAAAAGACACGCAATAGTAAAGTTTGAATGTAACGGAATAAACAGGTATAATTATATTATCAAAAATAGAAGGGTGCGAATATTTTATGAGACCATTTGTAAGAAAGCTTCAAGAAACAAACAGAGGCTCAATGAGGCTCTTAAGCGATAGAGAATTATTTGAACTTAAAGAGTTCGTAAAACATAGAGGCTTTAGAATCATTACTGAAAGCAATTCTGTAAAACTGGAGAATGGAAAGGGAGAACATATTATTCAATTTCCTTTAACGGAAAACGATGCCGTCAAGATCTTTAAAGCAATTCAACCAAATACATTCTCAAGGAAAACTCCAAAGAACCAAAGGTTTACGAGGAAAAAGAAATAAAATATAGTTCAGGACTTAATTACCGAACGGCCACTTATATCCTTATTTGATAGGAGTGATTAACAATAGGAAAAAGACTATATAAAGGATATGAATTATCAAAATTTCAAATAGATTCCATAGAGGGAATATCAAAAGGTGAAAATGTCATCCTTTCAACACATACAGGCAATGGGAAAACTCTTGTTGCCGACTATGCCATTAACGATTGCTTTCACAAAGGATTGAAGGTTGTGTACACTGCCCCGATAAAAGCTTTATCAAACCAGAAATACAATGAATTCAAGAGAGAATATGGAGAGCAAAACGTGGGGCTTATTACCGGAGACAGGGTAATTAACGATAATGCAAACATATTAGTTGTAACAACAGAAGTACTACGAAATATGATCCATGAGAATAACGATAGGGTTAAGGAAATTAAATATATTATCCTAGACGAGATTCATTATATAAGCAATGAAGATAGGGGAACGGTTTGGGAAGAGGTTATCATCTTCAAGCACAAAGGCACAAAACTCATTGGCTTATCTGCAACTATTCCCAATATCGAGGAATTATCCAACTGGATCTCTTCTATACATCAAGAAAAAGTAAGACAGGTATATTTTCCTAACAGAATTGTTGACCAAAAGCATTACTATTTTGATAAAAAGCTAAAAAAGGCTTCGTATAAGGATATCATAAAAAACTATACTATCCAAAACGCTACATGCGGGGAAGTATACAAAAACTCTCATATAGATTTCATTAGATATGCTGTAGAAACCGATATTCTACCAGTGCTATGCTTTATATTCTCTCGCAAACAATGCGAAGACAAGGCAGTAGAGCTATCAGGCAAATTTGACCTTCTAGATGAAGACGAGAAAAGTTGTATAGAAGACATGATCCAGGATTATGAAAGAGAGTATAAGGACCTATATAAGTCACAGTCATGGACAAAACTTAAATCCGTTGTCAGAGGTGGAATAGGTTTTCATCATGCTGGGCTTTTACCAATAATAAAACAGTTTATGGAAGACTTGTTCGAGAGAAATCTATGTAAAGTACTTTATGCCACAGAAACCTTTGCAGTAGGAATAAATCATCCAGTGAAGACTGCTTTTTTTGATAGCCTGCGAAAATACGATGGCAAGTCATTTCGAAACTTATATGGATCAGAGTATTTACAAATGGCTGGGAGAGCTGGCAGGCGTGGGATAGACTCCTTTGGGCTGGTTTTTACCCTTGCAGATTATAAATCAGTAGAGCACGGGGATCTGCTTAATATAGAGAAAATAAAAATCGAGCCTGTTAAAAGCCAATTCAATTTATCGTACAATGTAGTGATAAATTTGAAACGGAAGTACAGCGAAGATGAAATAAAAACGTTTTTCAAGAAATGCTTTGCTAATTATCAGCATAGGGTGCGGATAGAGGAATACTCCAAACAATTGAAAGAATTAAGCGAGAAGAGCAAAAAGTATGATAGTTCTGTCTACATCAAACATTGCTCCTGCAAAGACATTGATCGCTGCCCTATTTATTTTAATAAAAATAAGAAAAAGCTAGAGATGTATCAATCAATGTTAGCTAAAAAAAGGGTAGGGCATAAGGATCTAGCTTCGGTTCAACAAAAAGCAAGGGAGCTTAAAATAAGACTTGCTAAAAGGCCAGTCAAATGCTCAAAAATCCAAAGGAAGAAATGCTATTTAATACACAAAGACATAGACAAACAAAAAAACAGCCTTGCCCGTAGAGAAAAACAACTAAAAAAATTAATAAAAAGCAGTCCAGAAACACTTTTCCAAAAAAACTATGAGAAGAAAACCCAATTATTAAAGAGACTGAAATATATAGATAAAAAAGATCAACTCCTACCGAGGGGTGAGATCTGTTGCCAGATTCATTTTCAGGAACTTCTTGTAACAGAACTTCTTTTTAGCGGGTTTTTTCACGACAACTCCGAGGACATTATAAATGGGGTGTTGGCAGGAATAGTCTGTGAAGACCAAGCCTTGGGCGATATAGGAGGATGTTATCCTTTTAGCTTTGATAACAACTTAATCTATTCTGTCATAGAAAATATCAACAAAAAAGAAATAGCCTATGGATTAGAAACATCAACAAACTTTATAGGAAATATCTGCGGTATTATGGAGGCTTGGAGTAGTGGAGAAGATTTCTTTGAAATAGTAAAAAACACAGGAATCTCCGAAGGGGATTTTGTAAATCTCTGCAGGCGAACTTCGGACCTTTTAAGACAAATAAAAAGTGCATGTAGAAGTGATATTTGTTTAAGGCAAAAACTTGACAAATGCCTTTTTAGAATAGATAGAGGAATGGTTATTCTTGGCCTATAAAATGGCCTTAAAATTTGAACTTGACATAAAATAGCAGCAACCAAGAAGGGGTGGACTTTATGAATAGATTTGACGCTATTATTGTTGGAGCTGGACCAGCTGGTATATTTGCAGCACTTGAACTATTGAAACATGAGCCAAAGGCAAGAATTGCGATACTCGAGAGAGGTCGTTTGGTAAAAGACAGGGCATGCCCAAAATCTAGAACTATAAAGTGTGTCCATTGTAAACCTTGTGGTATAACTACAGGCGTTGGCGGTGCTGGAACCTTTTCAGATGGAAAATTGAGCTTGTCACCAGAAGTGGGCGGGCGTATGACCGATTATATAGGCGAAAGCAATACAAAAGAACTAATAGAATATGTAGACAATGTATATCTTGAACATGGCGGCAACAAAACCGTATATTACGACGAAGATTTTGCGCAAAAAGTTGATATACAAGCTAGAAGCTACGGACTTAAACTTATCAAATGCCCTATAAGACATTTAGGCACAGAAAATAGTGCAAGAATTATGGATGAGTTGTATAGGAAAATAGCTTCTCATCCAAACATATTTTTTAAGACTAATACTTTTGTAAAACATCTAGATGTTAAACAAGGCGAAGTAAAGGGAGTGTTGTTAGAAAAAGCGACAGAGATTGATAATCATAGATTTGCAAACCTTTATTCGGAAAATGTGATAGTAGCAGTAGGTCGAAGCGGTTCTAACTGGTTATATGAAGAGTGCAAACGACAGAGCGTTAAGCTTAAGAACAATGAAATAGATATTGGAGTTAGAGTCGAGTTACCACGGTATATCACAGACAATATTACAGACAAGCTCTACGAGTTTAAGCTAATACATTATTCCAACACCTTTGAGGATAAGGTTCGGACGTTTTGTATGAACCCAGGCGGATTTGTCTCCCAGGAGAACTACGACGATGGGCTTGCTCTTGTAAATGGGCATTGCTACGACAAAGTGAAAAGCGATAACACAAACTTTGCTCTATTGGTTTCTTCGCAATACCACGAGCCATTTGATGATCCAATCTCCTATGGAAAGTATATTGCAAAGCTAGCTAATATGCTTACTGGTGGAGGGATAATGGTGCAGCGATTGGAGGACATAAAGAAAGGCAGAAAGACAACTTACGAGAGATTGAAAAGAGCATACCTTACACCCACACTAAAAGACGCTGTTCCGGGTGATTTATGCTCTGTACTGCCCTACAGACACATGATGGCGATACTTGAAACCCTCGAAGTGATGGATAATATATGTCCTGGCATTTACGGGAAAGACACTCTTCTTTACGGCATAGAGGCTAAATTTTATTCTTCGAGAGTAGAGGTTGACAAAAACCTTCAATCTCAAATTAAAGGTCTTTATTTTGTTGGCGACGGAGCTGGAATAACCAGAGGAGTTATCCAAGCCTCCATTTCTGGCGTAGTAGCTGCCAGAAGCATTATAGGCAAACAAATATCTACGAAATAATTGGGGGTATGAAATATGTTTAATAGGCGGACAGGTCATAAAAGATATAAAATCATTAGCGAAGATGGGTTCGGGATCACTCTAAAAGTCCCTCGATACCAAAAAACAAACATTAGAGTTGGCAGCAAAGAAGAAGCGGAAGCGAAGGGATTAGGGCCCAGAGGCTCTAAAAACTTTTATACTATTTCCGATGGTTCAGTTGTGTTGGATGGTTATCTTGCAGAGCCAGCTTCGGAAAACACAGTCGAGATGACTGTAAGAAAGGATACAAACATAACCCAAGCTAGCTGGGCTGAACTACAAAAAGAGATAGAGCATCTTCTTGATTATCACGATTAGCCCCCTTTGAACAGGGCGAAAAACTTGAAATCTATAGAATTGTTTGATTACCCTTAACGAGTTAGAAGCCTATGGTTTTTCGTCAAGATTAAGGAGGGGTGTAATGTCATACAGTTATCAAAATAAGTCTAGGCATGGAGGAGATAGTTTTAGGAGAAAAATGGTTCAAAATATAATAGGAGTAACTTCTATTTTTATAATAGTGGTAATTTCTCTTACATTGGGGTTTCTGGGGAACGCCACTATAAAAGGATATAACAAGGTAGAGTTAAACACTCTCAATAAAGAGGTAGACGTATTTGGTCTAGCAGAAGAAGAGATTGAAAATGAAGATTCAGAACAGTATTACCTGGCATCTATAATGCTATATTCACAAGTGGTTGAAGACAGCACGACTACCGTTATAAACGGCATAGCAAATGATAAGAAGGAGCAAAGGCTTAAGAAAGAGGAGGAGAGGAGATTAGCAGAAGAGGAGCGTAGGAAAAAGCAGGAACATGATAAACAAATAGCAGAACAAAAGAAGAAAGAGGTACCGGAAACAGTTAGCCGAGGCGGTTATTCTGTAACCAAAAAAGAGTTGGATCTATTGGAGAGGATAGTTATGGCAGAAGCAGGTGCAGAGCCCTACCAAGGGATGATAGCAGTAGTAAATGTAATCATGAATCGAGTTGCTCACAAATCTTACCCTAACTCTATTAACGGAGTTGTTTTTCAAAAAGGGCAATTCACGCCTGCTGGGAATGGAAAGATATGGAGGGTGAAACCTTCGAAAACAGTAAAAAATGCGGTGCGTGAAGCTCTGGACGGGAAGAGGGTGGTTGAGAAGGATGTATTGTTTTTCTTGAATCCTGATTTAGCCACAGATCATACTATCCCCAAGACCAAAACTTTTGTGAAAAGAATTGGAGGACATGCTTTTTATAAATAGGCAAAAAGCACGCAGGGCAACTAAAAATTGCCCTGTATTTATTTTCTTGAAAATCGTAAGGATCTATTTATATCTTTAAAACATAACAGTTATCAATTTAAAAGACGAAGAAGGAGGGGTGAAATATAAAAAGAGAACTCGTAAATATGGAGGGGTAGGATGGAAGCAACTATTAAAAAAGCAAGAGATGAAGAAATATTAGTTGTTGAAGGGATAGTAGGGAAAATATTATGGAGAGACGAAGCTACCAACCTGACAATAGCATCTTTTAAAGGTGAAGGCATACCAAAATTCGCTCAAAATCCAATGTTCCCTAATTCTTTTGTTGTGATTGGTACGTTCCCACGCCTTGTGGAAGGTCAAAACCTAAAGCTTGAGGGACAGTGGGATCGTGATAGAAGAGGGCGTTGGAGCTTTAAAGCGAAAAGTTACACTGAAATTTTGCCTAATTCGGAAGAAGCCATGGTTGAGTATCTCTCAAGTGGCTTATTCAAAGGTGTAGGCGAAGTAACAGCAAGGGCAATAGTTAAAATGTACGGGACGGAAGCACTAGACATCATTAAGAATGAGCCGATGAAGTTAACGAAAGTGAAGGGGATATCATCCAGAAAAGCTACAACTATACATGAATCCTATCTAAAGTCGGAGCATTTGGAAAAGTTGATGTTGGCATTAAAGCCATTTAACATCTCAACAAGCAGGATTATTAAGATAAGCGATATGTATGGAGTAAAAGCACTTGAGAAAATAAAGAATAATCCATATGCATTGTGCGACGACGTGGAAGGAATAGGGTTTAAAGTAGCCGATACTATTGCCAGAGCCTATGATAAAAGCTCGAATGACGATTTTCGAATTAGGGCGGGCATAATACACACCCTGAACGAAAGTGCTGTTGTAGAAGGTCATGTATATCTGCCTTACGAAGTCTTGATCTCTAAAACACAGAAAACGCTGGAACAAGGTGAGATTTCAGGAAAAGTAGATAGAAATGACATTATCAGGGTCAGTATTGATATGAACAATATTAAGGAGCTTATCATAGAAAAAGACCATTCAGTTTACTTGCCACTCTACTATGCAAGCGAGATTGGTGTCGGGCGAAAGGTCAAGATGTTACTTGAGAAAAAGCCTAGAAAGTTTAAATATGACATAGAAGCATGCATATCAGAACTGGAAGAAAAGAATAAGATTGAGTATGCTCCAAGACAAAAGGAAGCGATCAGTGCCATTGAAGACACTAACTTATTGGTAATCACAGGTGGGCCCGGTACAGGGAAGACGACAATTATTAAGGGAATTATTGAAATATATAAAAAGAACTTCCCAGGGAGCAAGATTGTATTAGCAGCCCCCACAGGCAGGGCAGCCAAAAGGATGGAAGAGGCCACAAAACTTACGGCGAAGACCATTCACAGACAGTTAGAATTCCGTCCTTCTTCAGACGGGAAGATAGTGTGTGAGAGAAACGAACATAACCCGATAGATGCAGACTTAATTATCATAGACGAGAGCAGTATGGTAGACCTTCTATTGTTCTCAACATTCCTTAAAGCTGTAGAACCAAGCACCATGCTCATAATGGTGGGGGATATAGATCAGCTTCCATCAGTTGGTGCAGGGAGTGTTCTTAAAGACTTGATAGAAAGCAATAAAGTACCGGTAGTAAGACTGAACGAGATATTCCGCCAAGCAGATACCAGTAAAATCATCATAAATGCAGCTAATATCAACAATGGCAAGACCGACCTTGAGTACGGAGACGACTTCGTGTTCATACGAGAGGAAAATGCCAGTGATATACCCGCTATCATAAAGCGGTGTTATATGGAAGAACTGGCAAGGACAAGAGATATAAACGAGATCCAAGTGTTAACCCCATTTAGAAGAAAGACAGAGAACGGTGTGGAACAACTCAATAAAACACTCCAAGAGGCAATAAACAAGAAAGATGAGAAGAAACCTGAACTCAACTATAGGTACACTACCTTCAGGAAATATGACAAGGTAATGCAGTACAAAAATAATTACGAGAAAGAAATTTACAACGGAGATGTCGGCCTAATTAAGCACATCAACGTTAAAGACGGAGAAATGGTAGTGGTGATTGACGGCGAAGAAGTTACATTCTTCAAAGATGAGCTGGATGAATTACAGCTTGCCTACGCTACAACCATTCATAAAAGCCAAGGCTCGGAGTACGATACTGTAATTGTTCCACTGACCAAACAGCACAGGGTAATGCTTCAGAGAAACCTCATTTATACTGCAGTAACCCGTGCTAAAAAGAAGGTTATTCTAATTGGCGATGAAGGAGCGTTAAGATATGCTATCAGGAATGAAAGAATAAACAGTAGATTCTCCAAGCTTAAAGACCGTATAAGAGGGGAGTAGTTCTGACTTGAACTACTCTCCTAACATTAAGTATATAGCTAGAAAGGATAAAAAAGTGGAGAGGTGATTTTTCGTGGATGTTCTAAAAAAAGCAAGTGTAATTAAGAAATATATGACAGACATAAAATCGGTTTTGGCTATTATAGCGGGGTTGTTGACAATAGGGCATATAGGGTTCATGCAAGGAAGGTATCATATTCTTTTTCAGATGATAGTGCTGTACTTTACTGTTAAAGAAATGAATAGCTATTTCTATAGAAGTAGAACAGAAGAGACAAGTGATGGGAATGAGATAAGTGGTGAAAGTAAGGATTAAGGAGGAGATGATTTGGAGACATTATCGAAAAAGAAATTAGTTGAGATGTCGGGTACGGTAAAAAACATATTGTATAACGATCCAGCGCAAAACTTTGCTATCGTAGTATTAAGATCAGAGAACGTTCCAGAATTCGTAATTAAATCATCTGGATATACGGACTCTTTCGTGGCGGTAGGGAATTTTGTAAGAGCTGTTGCGGACCAATCTTTTCTGTTACGAGGAGAGTGGACAAAGCACTCTCGTTACGGTTGGAGGTTCAGCGTCAAAGATTACGAGGAAGTAATCCCTACTACAAACGATGCCCTTGAACAGTATTTAAGCTGTGGATTATTTAAAGGGATCGGGCCGGTAACTGCAGCGTTAATAGTGGAAAGGTTCGGAGACAAAACTCTTGATATTCTAAAGAACCATCCGGAAAAGCTTATGACTATTAAAGGGATCTCTAACAAGCGGGCAGAAGCCATAACAGCGGCCTACAGGGAATATGAGTTTTTGGAAGAACTGATGTTGGTTCTAAAGCCTTACAATGTTTCAAATAAACGAGTAGCAAAGATCTATAAAAAATACGGTGAAAATGCGATTGACATCTTAAAAGAAAACCCCTATAGACTAGCGGACGAGATTGATGGGTTTGGCTTTAAAACCGCAGATCAAATAGCTAGGGCTTTCGATATTGCCTTTGATGATGAATACAGGATTCGGGCGGGTATTTTGTTCGTACTGCACGAAGCATCAGCCAAGGATGGTCACTTGTTTTTAACGAGAAGAAGTCTGCTGATGAGGGTTAAGAAAATACTTGCCACAAACGAAGGAGAGATAAAAAGCGAGGCTATAATCCCTGTTATCGAAAATATGAGGTTAGCTGGCGATGTAATAATTGAAGATACCGACATTTTTCTGCCAACTCTGTATTGGGCAGAAAAAAACTGTGGAGCAAAGATAAGGCAGTTAATAGATGTAGCACCGGTTAAATTCCGCCTGGATATTGAAAACACAATTAACGAACTAGAAGAAAAGAACAAAATTAAATACGCTCCTAGACAGCGGGAGGCTATTCGTGCTATTGAAAACACGAATCTATTGGTAATCACAGGAGGACCAGGTACAGGGAAGACAACGATTATTAAAGCGGTAATACAAGTCTTTAAAAGGAATTTTCCTTCGAAAACTGTTAAGCTTGTGGCTCCAACAGGGAGAGCAGCAAAAAGAATGGAGGAAGCTACAGGTATAGCGGCTAAAACAATTCATAGAGAATTGGAATTTAAACGTTCTTCTGATGACAAAGTTGTTTGTGCGAAGAACGAATCGAACCCAATAGATGCGGACTTGATTATAGTTGATGAGTCATCCATGATTGACATCCATTTGTTCTCACATTTGCTTAAGGCAATCAGTGTTAGAACGAAAGTGATTTTCGTAGGCGATGTAGATCAGTTACCTTCCGTAGGACCAGGAAATGTGTTTAGTGATTTAATCACTAGCGGAATAGTCCCGGTAGTAAAGTTTGATGAGATCTTCAGACAAAAAGACACGAGCAAAATCATAATTAACGCTGATCTCATTAAAAAGGGTGATTATAGGCTAGAGTTTGGAAAAGATTTTGAGTTTATCCGTGAGGATGATGATACCAAAATTCCCAATATAATTAAAGAGCAGTTCTTGAAAGAAGTTAAACGATGCGGGAATATAGATGATGTTCAGGTATTGAGCCCATTCAGGACAAGAACTGATACAGGAGTAAACAACCTAAACGAGATACTGCAAAACAGCATTAATCCCAAAAAAGATCATGAGCCCGAGATATATTATGGAAGAAAGACTTTCAGGAAAAACGATAAGGTCATGCAGTTTAGAAACGACTACGACAAGGGCGTGTTTAACGGAAATATTGGATGTATCTCCGCTATATATAGGAGTCTGGATGGGGTAAATATGGCAAGTGTAGAAATGGATGGAGAGGTTATTGAGTACGACCAGGAAGATTTTGAGGATCTAGACCTAGCTTATGCGACAACTATTCATAAGAGCCAAGGTTCAGAGTATGACGTGGTAATAATGCCAATTTCAGTGCAGCATTACATCTTCCTTCAAAGGAATATGATCTATACAGCTATCACTCGTGCAAAGAAAAAAGTGGTGCTGATTGGCACACCAAGAGCTCTTGCCATAGCCGTTAATAACAATAAGACCAGAGAAAGAAACTCAAAATTGAACGAAAGAATACTCGGGTACTAGTACCAACTCCTCCAACTTGAATTTGTGCAGATAGTCTAGGTATATTCAATTTATACCTAGACTATTTTTTATGGAAAAGAAGGGGGACTGTTTTGTGTTATATACGACTTATTTGGCAAGGATAAAAAAAATCCCGGAAGGTGTTGAAAAATTACTGGTGGTGCGGATCCCTCCGAAGCATTTTGACTTCGAGAAAAACAAAGATGTGCGTCATACGCCGGAGCTTTCGCCAACCAAAACGCTTCTTATGCATTATAAAGAAAGCGATGATTGGAATTTTTATGTGAGAAGGTTCAAAAGAGAGATGGAGTCAAGGGAGGACTTGAAAAACGCACTTAAAAAACTCACAAAAACTTTGGAAAGCGGGAAGAGTGTTTGCTTGATTTGTTTCGAGAAAGACTATAAACATTGCCATAGATACCTAATAGCAGAAAAAATGATAGAGAAAGGATTTGAGTGGAGAGAGATTTAAAATTAGCCAATAGAGGGGTATGGGCTTTATCCCATACCTTTTTTTCTTATTACGTTTGGATATCGTGGAGTAAAGTTAGACATAAATTGAATAAACTGATATAATTGGCAATGGACATAGGGATAGGGGGTTGTATAAATGTTGCTGTTCCGAAACATAGTTTTGACAATTATATTGATAGTCATCACCTACACTGATTTAAAGCGCAGAGAAATAGACCATGAGCCAATTATTATAGGACTCACCTTTATTGTACTATTTAGTTTGTGTGGGTTTAATGACGTTTCTGTGAAAAGCTCCATTTTAGGCTTTTTGATAGGAGGCATTACCTTCACCATACTTGCATTTGGAGGTATGGGTGGAGGAGATGTTAAACTCATGGCCCTAATAGGATTTTTTTTAGGATGGAAGCTTACAATTTTGGCCATGTACCTCTCTTTTGTGCTGGGAACAGTAATTGGGATTTTATATATGGCGTTTAAAAAGGTAAAGATGAAAGAGTTCATCCCATTTGGTCCAGCAATAGCGGGAGCAACGGCTCTGGTCATGTTTTTTGGAGCACAGATCATAAACAAATTTGAATTCTTATGGTTTTTGAGATAATGAAAATGCAGTAGAGGGGTGCTTATATGGATTTTTCTAACATAAACTTATATGCTTTAGACGAAAAAGGCGAAAACCATTTGATTGCAGAAAAAATTTATATTGCAGACGGAGTAATTTCTAGGTTTAAGGGGCTAATGCTAGAAAAAGAATTAAAGAAAAGACATGCAGTGCTTCTATATCCGTGCAACTCTATCCATATGTTTTTTATGCGCTTCCCTTTGGATGTACTTTACGCAGATAAAAATCTAAATGTGGTAAAGGCAGTAAGAGAGATAAAGCCCTGGAGAATAGACCTGGGACACAAAAATGCATTATACACCATTGAACTGCCTGCTGGGACGCTTCGGTTTGATCCCAAAAAAATACTGATAACAAAGAAAATACTCTGATAAAAGAAAAAGTCTCGCTATCGAGACTTTTATTTTTGCTAACCAGCCTGTCTGTCCAGAATAGTAATAACTTGGCTAACGTTAGCGGTTTTGTTACCAGACAAAAACTCACGGGATTTTAAGCAGAGCTTCTCTAGCTGTAAAAGCTTGTTTTTAAGTCCAGATGCCGGAGACAACAATTCCGATAAGTACGCCTCTCCTTTATCAGTGATGATATACTCTCTAACAGTTCTCTTTTTTCCGCTCTCTGTCCATCTAGAGTATAAGTAACCTTTCGTGTTAAAGCGAGATAATAGAGGATATAAAACTCCATCTGATGGTTTCCATAATCCGTTAAACTCAAAGGATAATTTATTCTGCATTTCTTTAGCGTACAACCATGAACTACTGGTGCGTTTGTGTTTGTAGAGCAAAGTCAAGAAATTTAATGCTGTAAAATTCGATGAAGACATAAGATCAGCAGATTCGGATTCGGTTATATCTTGGGGTAGCACATCATTCCAATTATAGTGGAGAGAAATATTAAAAACCTTTTGCATATGCTCTAAAGTATCAATGAACGAAGATTTCAGAGTTTTTAGGTATTCAACACCGCTATCAGTAATTCTATATTTTCTTATATACCTCTTTTCAGGATCGTCGTCCTCATCCCAATAACTTCTTATATAACCCTGGTCTTCGTATGTATTCAGAATGGTATATGTTAAGTCATTGCCAGGAGTCCATGTATTATCGAACAAATCCCATAAAAGTTGTTGCATGGCACGTCCATGCACCATTCGTTTATCATGAAGTAGTTCTAGGACATTAAGCATGTTAATACCAGCAAACTTCCAAGCACTCATATCGGATATTCCGAAAAACAACCTTTCTCTTGGCTTATGCATTTCACCCCTCCTCGTACACAATAGTGTAGTTATTTACATTATACACCATTTTAAGCATTTTAACCACTGAAGCGTGGTAACAAACGAATATTACGGTAAAGTTTGAATGATACGGAGAATTATGCAATAATATAAAAGGGCAAATATGTATTTGCAAGGAGTGAATAATTTGTCAAAAGCATTAAAATACGATGCATCTTCAATACAGGTGATAAAAGGATTGGAGCATGTTAGGCAACGACCTGGGATGTATATAGGGACCACGGGTAGTAAAGGCCTTCACCATCTAGTATGGGAAATCGTAGATAACGCTATCGACGAAGCCATGAATGGGTTTGCTAATAAAATTTCCGTCAAAATCAATACAGACGGCTCGATTACCGTATCAGATAATGGGCGTGGGATCCCAGTAGACATACATCCAACAGAGAAGATACCCGCTATTCGCTTGATATTTGAAGTTCTAGGAGCTGGAGGCAAATTCGGAGTTGGTTCATACAAAAAGTCCGGTGGTCTACATGGAGTTGGAGCTGCAGTTGTAAATGCCTTATCAGAATCGTTGGAGGTAAGGGTTCACAAGAACAACAAAATACATGAAGTGAAATACAAGAATTCAAAACTAATACAAGATTTAAAAGTAGTTGGTAAGACAAAAAGAACTGGCACAACGATCAAATTCCTTCCAGATAAAAAGATATTCGAGTCCATAGAGTTCAAATACGATACATTAAAGAACAGGTTGCAGGAGTTAGCTTTTCTCAATAAAGGGGTTGAAATATCTCTTATAAGAACAGCTGATAAAACCAAAGAAGTCTTTAAATATAACGGTGGGATAACGGAGTTTGTTGAATTTATAAACGAAGGAAAAGAAAGCATAGGCAAAATCGTATATATTACAGGCCAAAAAGATGGCATTGATGTGGAGCTTGCTTTCCAATACTCTGCTGGCTATACAGAAAACATATATAGCTTTGCAAACAATATAAACACTACCGAGGGCGGAAAGCATGATGAAGGATTCAGGGCAGCTCTCACACGTTCTTTGAATGAATTTTTAAAAGAGCAAAATGCAGAAAGGCGAAGAGGTAAAAGGGAAATATCTCTCCAAGGCACAGATAC
>LSQX01092452.1_pt1 | contig 20686 bp, 22 predicted proteins | sample 654561 | NCBI WGS metagenome assembly LSQX01 (sample SAMN04489861, study PRJNA283612) | anaerobic digester metagenome | isolation source: 4 biogas reactors fed with cattle manure at either 37C or 55C with and... | place: Denmark: Kongens Lyngby | collected 2014 | reverse complement strand
ATGTCGTTCAAAGTAGCCTTGGCTACCTCGGTAGGCATGCTAAACCTCTGGCTCAGGTATCTGAGCGAAGCGGCAAGCTCGCCGTCGGGGCCGCCATACTGAGTAATCACGTATTTAGCCATTTTCGGATTGCAACTCTTTATTTTAACAGGGTACTGTAACTTTTTTTCATACACCCACATTTACACAACCTCCTTTATTCAGAAATCTTTAGCTCAATTTGCACTAAGCTGTATTGCTTGGTTATTGGTGCTCCCATGGCCAGGGGTCTTCGATCCAAGGCCAGGGAAAGGACATGCTCGCCGCAGCTGTTAACGGGCCATACATGCGTTCATAGTTGTCCCTTGCCATTTTAGCCTGTTGGACTGTACTCATAAAAATCATAAGAGCCATCTGGTCACAAGGATGCGTATTTAAATAGAGGTTTAGCTCTAAGGCCATAAAGTCTAGTGCCATTACTTCTTTCAACATCTTATCTTTTACGTTCTTCATATAAACACCTCCCTAATTAATATCAATCATTGTCATTAACCATCATAGGTAAATGCAGGATCCGCACCATAAGGCCTGTCGAGTTCGGGGAATATTGTGCCCTGCTTTAGTCCGATATCAGGGGGATATAAGCAATTAAGGCACTGGAAGGGAACATAGGCATGGGCAAGTCTTGCCCCAACAATGGGCTGAGGATTGTAGTACTGAAGCTTGCACATGTCAAAATTGTCACCTTTAGTGACACTTGCGACATTGGGCCCAGGTATGTTTTCGAACGGTGCCGGATTTATTACAGGGTTTATAATATTAGGGTTCATCGAAAATACCTCCAGACAACACTTTTTGTATATTATATTCATGTTTACATAAATTCGTTCAGTAATGATGTAAAAAATGCCGCCAATAGATTTACAGAATTAATGGTAAGTGATAAAATTTTGTGGACAGCTGTTGTGAACAGAATATGTCTAATATAGCCAGATGTAGCTTGAAACATCGGAAAGGAAGTAAAATGCATTTTGGTGAAGTCTGTATACAAACAAATGATGTAATAAAATTGGCCGACTTCTATAGGAGTATTTTGAACATTAATTCGGATTGCAGCGATGAAGTACATCAGTTTATTATTACAGAAGGTACAACCCTAACCGTTTATAATGATGGCAGCAGCAGAAGACATAATCAAGACCCAAATATAAGCCTTGCTTTTACTGTTGATGATGTAGATGCTGAGTATGAAAGGTTACTGAAGTTAGGCGTACATATTATTGATGCTCCCAAGCTTCAGCCATGGGGAGCAAAGAATATGCATTTTTGTGATCCTGACGGCAACCATATATATTTTAGAAGCTTACCAAAACAGCCAGCTTAGGTGGTGAATGGGATGTCGGAGAGGGGCATGAAGGAGTGTAGCTGCAGGAGAAAGAGCTGTGAGCGCTATGGAAAATGCATTGAATGCATCGAATATCATAAGACAAGCAGGTATGAGCCCTATTGTAAAAGGAAGCCAAAAGCAGAGAAATAAAGCCAAGGACAGCGAAATACCTAGTTGAATAATGATATATAAGTATAAATGGAGATAAACTCAAGAATAGATAGACAGGGAGAGAAATCATATGTTCGAACTTGTGAGGCAGGAAATCTCAAGACATGGAGAAAAGCCCTCAATTCTTCCAATTGAAAGGTTAGAGGATATTAAGCAGGATATTGAGGATCTAAAAACAAGATATAATCTTAACGGTTTTCAGAAGTATATTATTAATGATATCTATGAGCTTGATTTGCCGGAAACAGAATTTGAAATACGCTCCATTATTCTCGTTGCATCAGCAAGTCCATGGATGGTGAAAGTAAATTTTCATTGGAAGGGGAAGAGGATAACCCTGCCCATACCGGCAACCTATACCGACTTTATATCTGCACCAAACAATACTGAGCAATACTTGAGGGAATATTTAAGTCCCAAGGATTATCATGTCATAGCCGCACCGAGGCTGCCTAGAAAGCTTTTAGCGGTAAGGAGCGGCCTGGGTGCTTATGGCCGGAACAACATTTGTTATGTAGATGGGTTTGGTAGCTTTCTTAACATTTCTCCATTCTATACCGATATCCCCTGTACCGAGGATAGCTGGTGTGAAATCCGTCAGATGGATTCATGCAAAGGCTGTAAAGCCTGTATCAATAATTGCCCAACTTCATCAATCCTGGATGATAGATTCCTGATCGATAATGAGCGCTGCCTGACCACCTTTAATGAAAGGGACAGCAAAGATGACTTCCCGCAGTGGATAGATATGGCGTCACACAATAGCCTTGTAGGGTGTTTGCGATGTCAGACCATTTGCCCTGCAAATAAGAAGCATATGAGTAGTAAGGTCGAATCTTATGATTTCAGCGAGGAAGAAACAGGGTCATTACTGGAAGGGTTAGCAATGGAACAGCTTTCTGAGGAACTAAAGCAAAAGGTACAGCAGCTTGGCTTGGGGTACTGGGTAAATGCCTTCCCACGCAACCTTAAGGTGATATTTGCTAGGGAGGGTATATAGTGTTTGACTTAGCAAGCTTTAAGGTAGTCATTGATTCCTTCTATCTAAAGTTGACTGAGACACCCGAAAATATCACCGGCAGAAAGCTTTCAGATGAAAGCTGGTCCTTGAAGGAGATTGTTGGTCATCTCATAGATTCCGCATCCAACAACCACCAAAGGTTTATTAGATTGCAGCTTAAGGATAAGCTTGTATTTCCGGTATACGATGCAGAGCAGTGGATACAGGTTAGCAGATATAACGATATGAATTGGATGGAACTCATAACACTTTGGTATAATTTTAATCGTGTGCTGCTAAGTGTTATTGAGCATATGAAAAGTGAGTCACTTGAGAATGCATGGATAAATGGGGAAGATACAACGTCGCTTAGCCATTTAGTGAACGACTATTATCGGCATCTGAGCTGGCATATTGATCACTTTAATAAAAGATGCATGGAACTTGAAGCGACAGGAGGCAAAACCTAATGAAAGCCAGAACAAAGAGTTTGCTTGTGTTAGTAATACCTTTCATAATTCTTGGTATTACTTACTTCTTTCTGCCTGCCAGGATACCAAGGCAGTTTCACTTGAATGGGGAACCGCCAACATATGCGGCAAAGGAGTTTATTTTTCTGTTTGGCTTTTTACCCTTTCTGATTTACCAGAAATACAGGAAAAAAGAATAGGGGTGCAAATTAATCATTTACTTTTTGGGAACAATATGCTAAACTACCTTAGTGCAATATTTTAGCATTCAACCATTTGCTCGGTTGCTGGACACTCCGACCAACTACCTGGCTAATGGCGTTATGAAAAAAAGGAGGCCATATTATGGTAAAGGAATTAAAGACTGAAATTATTGAGAAGCATAAGCTGCATGAGGGCGACACAGGTTCACCGGAAGTGCAGATTGCTATTCTCACAGAGAGGATCAACCACCTCAATGAGCACCTCAAGACACACAAGAAGGATCATCACTCAAGAAGAGGTCTTCTGAAAATGGTTGGACAAAGAAGAGGATTACTGAATTATTTGCAGAAGAAGGATATCGAAAGGTACCGTGCAATAATTGAAAAGCTCAATTTGAGAAAATAATACTGAGCGGGGAAATCCCGCTCATTATTTTTATGCAATGGTGAAATACTATTATTACAAACTCAGCTTTCCTGCCTCAGCTTGTGAGTAGTGCTTTGAGGCGCTGGCACCGACATATTGAGGTGTGATATCACACCGCCGTCGGTAGCCTGCCGTGCAGGCAAGCAGCCAAACGCTGAAGGGAAACTGAGTAATAGACTAGCAAACTATTGGAATCAAACGGAATTGATGTTTACGGTGAGCAGAGAACAGAGACTAGAGCCCGTACACTAATCGGCGCCTGTGACGACTGAAATGTCATATAATAGTCGGAGCCAGTGGCTCAACCGGACTTTGCGCCGGTGTCACGAGTAGTCATAGAAGGATACGGTTTCTAGTGTCCGTTTTCTGTAAACTGTCTCATTCCCGTTTTGATATAAAACAGAAGGAGGCATTTTATGTCTAAAAATTTTACTATGGAACTAGCCGGCAGGAGTATTACGGTTGAGACCGGCAAGCTGGCACAGTTGGCGAATGGCTCGGCACTTGTAAGATACGGCGACACAGTTGTACTATCTACAGCCACAGCATCTGCTTCGCCAAGAGAGGGTATTGATTTCTTCCCACTCAGCGTTGATTATGAGGAAAAACTCTACTCCGTTGGGAAAATTCCCGGAGGCTTTATAAAGAGAGAAGGAAAACCCTCTGAAAAGGCCATATTGACATCACGAGTAATTGACAGACCGATTCGTCCTTTATTTCCAAAGGACCTGAGAAATGACGTAGCTGTAATTAATACAGTGCTTTCCGTAGATCAGGATAATTCCCCGGAAATAGCAGCAATGATTGGCTCATCTGTAGCAATCAGCATTTCTGACATTCCTTTTAATGGACCGATTGGCGGAGTTGTAATCGGGCTTATTGATGGACAGGTTATCATAAACCCTAATGCTCAGGAACGCGAGAAGAGCGAAATGTATGTTACGCTGGCAGGTACTGAAGAAAAAATTACCATGATAGAGGCCGGTGCAAAGGAAGTACCAGATGATGTAATGCTTGATGCAATTATCAAGGGGCATGCAGAGATAAAGAAAATTGCGGCTTTCATTAAGGGAATTGTAGCGGAGGTTGGGAAGCCCAAGTTTGAATACAAATCTGCTGAGGTTCCTCAGGATATTTTTGAAGCAGTAATGCAGCTTGCATACGAGCCTATGCGCCAGGCCGTTCTTACGAATGACAAAACTGTAAGGGATGAAAATGTTGCAAAGCTTACTGAGGATCTACAATCCAAGCTTGCAGAAACATTCCCTGACAAGAGTTCGATTATATCTGAAGCAATATACAAGGTTGAGAAGAAGGTTGTCAGAAATTATATAGCCGACGAAGGCAAGAGGGTTGACGGGAGAAGGCTCGATCAAATAAGACCGCTGTCTGCAGAAGTTGGTTTGTTACCGAGGACCCATGGCTCCGGACTTTTCCAGAGAGGGCAGACTCAGGTGCTTACAACCGTTACTCTTGGTGGAATTAACGAGATTCAAAGGCTCGATGGAGTTGACCTCGAGGAAGAAAAAAGATACATGCACCACTACAATTTCCCCGGCTTTAGTGTAGGTGAAGCAAAAACCTCCAGAGGACCCGGCAGAAGGGAAATTGGCCACGGAGCATTGGCAGAGAAAGCACTGGAGGCTGTTATTCCTGATGAAGACGAATTCCCCTATGCCATCAGACTTGTTTCGGAAGTATTGATGTCCAATGGATCGACTTCCCAGGGTAGTGTTTGCGCAAGCACGCTTGCACTTATGGATGCGGGTGTACCAATCAAAGCTCCTGTTGCAGGCATTTCGGCAGGCCTTATCGTTGATGAGGTGGATTCAAATAAGTTCATCACATTCATGGATATTCAAGGAATTGAGGACTTCTTTGGTGACATGGACTTCAAGGTTGCCGGCACAAAGAAGGGTATCACTGCTATTCAGGTAGATATCAAGGTGGATGGATTGTCCTATGATGTTATAAAAGCGGCTTTTGAGCTTACCAGGAAGGGACGTTTCCAGATAATCGATGAGGTGATTACTCCGGTTATTGCCGAGCCAAGAAAAGAGCTTTCGCAATATGCTCCCAAGATGTACAGGATGAATATTGATCCTGACAAAATCAGAGATGTTATTGGCCCTGGCGGAAAGGTAATTAACAAGATTATTGATGAGACCGGCGTCAAGATTGACATTGAGGATGACGGCAGAGTGTTTGTGGCTACCGCAGACGATGCAGCAGGCAAAAGAGCAATTGCCATTATTGAGGCTATCGTAAAGGATGTGCAGCCGGGACAGATATTCCTTGGGAAAGTAACGAGACTGATGAATTTCGGTGTGTTTGTCGAGTTTGCCCCGGGCAAGGAAGGACTTGTACACATATCGAAGCTTGACAACAAGAGAGTTGCCAAGGTTGAAGATGTCTGCAAGGTCGGCGATGAGATGCTTGTTAAGGTAATGGAAGTGGATAAGCAGGGGCGCATAAACCTTTCGAGGAAAGATGCGATGCCTGAGAATAAAGACGACAATCAATAAAAGCGATTAGGAAGGACGGTAATGGACGGCTGACCGGCTATCTGTGACCGTCCTTTTTTGTATCGAGTATATCTTTGTTTCACACTGTTACACATTAACATTTTAGTCGGGAGGCTTTATGATTAAGAAATTCACTCTAAAGAACGGAGTGCAGGTAGTTTGTGAGAATATACCATACGTCAGATCAGTATCTACCGGAGTCTGGGTTAGAACAGGATCCCGAAACGAGAATACCCAGAATAACGGTGTATCGCACTTCATAGAGCATATGCTATTTAAGGGTACAAAAAGCAGAAGCGCTGAGGAGATTGCCAAGAGTATTGATAATATTGGTGGACAGATTAATGCCTTTACAGGGAAAGAGTGCACTTGCTATTACGTAAAAACACTTGATGAGCATATTGAAATTGCTATGGACGTGTTAAGCGATATGCTTTATAACTCAGTCTTTGCCACAAGTGATATAACCTTGGAGAAGCAGGTCATTCTTGAGGAAATCGGCATGTATGAGGATTCCCCTGAGGATTTGGTACATGATATTTTGTCTGAGACAGTATGGAAGGGCAGTGCAATAGGATTCCCTATTCTGGGGACCAAGAAATCCTTACGAAGACTTAATCGAAAAACTATAAACGCTTATATGATGGAGAGATACACTCCTGATAACATGGTTATTTCCATTGCAGGCAATTTTGATGAAAATAAGCTGGAAGAAATGCTTGAAAGCTATTTTAATAAAGAAAATGTGGAGCAAAAGCCTGAGAAGGCGGACGATAATGTTGAATTCAGGCCTGAGGTCAGTATCCGTGAAAAAGAAACTGAACAGGTACATATTTGTATTGGTTTTGAAGGAATCCGTAATGGAGATGATAGCTTATACTCCCTACTTGCCGTCAACAACATATTTGGCGGAGGCATGAGCTCACGGCTCTTTCAGAAGATCAGAGAAAAGAGGGGACTTGTTTACTCTGTTTACTCCTATCCTACGGTCTATAACGATGCAGGTCTTTTTACTATATATGCAGGAATGAAGCCAGAAAACCTCAAGGAGGTTATAAACCTGGTTTACGATGAGGTCAGCCTCATGCTGAATAAAGGCATCTCAAAAAATGAACTGGATAAGTCAAAGGAGCAGCTGAAGGGGAATTATATCCTTGGGCTGGAAAGTACCAGCAGCAGGATGAGCAGTATAGGGAAATCTGAATTGCTTCTTGGATACATAAGAACTACGGATGAAATTCTCAATATGATTGAAAGCATTACAATGGAAGGCATAGAGCAAATTATTACCAGCGTTTTTAATCTTGATAGGAAGGGTATTTCCATAGTCGGGAATGTCAGACAGGATTCGCTCTCGATTGCTTAAGTATCATTATAGCAAGGCAGCATACATTTATATGTTCATGAAAACTAATGAAAAGCTTCAGAACTGCTAAAGGTTTTGGGGTTTTTTCTTACGTTATGCAGTTTATCTAATACAAGCACTTGTTTTGGCAAATCAACATAAAATGAAGTATATTTCTACCAATACTTAGCTTTACACTTAACATAAGGTGCTGGGAGGATAATTAGATGAACACTCGAAAATACACGCTAATCGGTGGAGATCTGCGAAATGTCAAGCTTGCAGAGGCAATTTATGAAGATGGCAACCAGGTGAATATATTTGGCTTCAAGAATGCCGGATTTGATATGAAACTGCCGGAAAATGAGGATATGCAAGAGGCCATTGATGATTCTCAAATTGTAATTGGTCCGTTGCCATGCACTAATGACAATGAAGTATTGAATGCACCCTTTCATGACGGGAAAATACAAATTAATGAAGTGTTTAGAATTATGAAAAAAAACCAGCTTTTCATTGCAGGTAAAATAAACGATAAAATAACTCAGTTAGCAAAGGCATATAACGTTTATTCAATCGATATCCTCGATCGAGAAGAGATGGCTGTCCTCAATACTATACCCACGGCGGAAGGGGCTATACAGTTAGCAATGGAGGAGCTGCCAATTACCCTCAATGGTAGTAAGGTACTGGTCTTGGGGTATGGAAGGGTTGGAAAGACGCTATCGAAGATGCTTACGGGTATTGGAGCGGATGTTTATTCGGAAGCACGAAAGTTTTCGGATATTGCATGGATTAGAGCATATGGGCATAAGCCGGTTTACATAAATGAACTACAGAATGTTATCGGCGACATGAATTTGATTATCAATACAATTCCATACACTATACTTGACACTTCATTGCTGGAGAAGGTGGGAAAAGAATGCCTGATCATAGATTTGGCATCAAAACCGGGCGGTGTTGATTTTGTAAGGGCAAAGGAGCTTGGGATAAAAGTAATATGGGCCCTTTCCTTACCGGGTAAGGTAGCTCCGGTTACTGCTGCTGGTTACATAAAGCAAACAGTATATAATATTATCGAAGAGTTGGGGGTGTAAACTATGAAGCTTAAGGATTTAAGAATAGGAGTTGCACTCACCGGTTCATTTTGCACCTTTTCCAGGGTCTTGCCCGAATTGGAGAAAATAGTGACCGAGGGCGCAGAAATATTCCCGATTATCTCAGAAGCAGTTGCTGCTTTTGATACCAGGTTTGGAACATCAGATGAGTGGAAACGTAAAATTGAAGCAATATGCGGTAAGGAAATTATTAAATCTATTGTTGAGGCAGAGCCAATAGGCCCAAAGGGTTTGCTGGATATTCTTGCAGTAGCTCCATGTACCGGAAATACATTAGGGAAGCTTGCCAATGGTATTACTGATACAACGGTGACAATGGCGTGTAAGGCGCATCTTCGAAATGGCAGACCGCTTTTATTAGCACCGGCTACAAATGACGGGCTGGGTGTAAATGCAAAAAACTTAGGTTTGCTGTACAATGCTAAAAACATATATTTTGTGCCTTTTGGACAGGATGACCCTATGAAAAAGTGCAACTCACTAGTAGCTGATTTTGAATTGCTAATACCTGCAATAGAGTCTGCACTAAAGGGAAATCAGCTTCAGCCGATGCTGAAATAGAGTCGATTATGGGTAGCTATGACTATATAATGAGGTGTTTGCCTGTGGTCATGCTACCCATCAATACTTTCCCCTATTATAAGCTTGTAGGCTTAAATATTTTTGTGTAGAATAGAACCATATAAAATACGGGATTAATCATTAGTGCGAAGTAGCTTATGAAAAACAGCCTAAAGCACTATCGAGGCAGAAATGAACATTGATGGGGGGATGACATATGACAAACAAGACAAAGTTCATTACCAGGACGGCGCTACTCTTAGCAATAGCGATATCTTTCCAGATCTTCGGGAAGTTTATTCCCTATAACAACTTTATCGTAGGCCCGGTTGTTAACGCGGTGCTGATTATTGCAACAGCATCTGCCGGATTGTGGAGTGGAGTGGCGATCTCGGTAATAGCGCCCTTGGTATCTGCTTTTACAAACAAGGCAGCTATTGCTCCGCTGATTTTAGCATTTTCACCTTTTATTATCATCGGTAATCTTATTATTGTTATTTGCTTTCATTTGCTTAGGAAAAAGAACACAGCTACAGGAGTTGCTGTGGGGGCTGTGCTGAAGTTTGGGTTTCTGTATGCAGCCATTTCCATTTTTACATCGCTTATCGAGATGAAGCCACAGGTAGCTACCACGCTTGTAAACCTGTTTAGCTGGCCACAGCTCTTTACCGCAGCAATTGGTGGTGCCCTTGCGCTAATAATACTGAAGCTGGCAGGTAGAAGCTTGGAACAATAGGTTGCGCAGAGATAAGAATGAAGATAATCTTTCACCGGTTCTCAAAGGAAGTATAAGACATTACACATTGAATTACGTATTTATTATCAGAGTAGCAAAGGTGCTGCATAATTACGACCAATAGGAATAATGTGGTCGGAATTTTTGTAAAATGATAATGAGGAGTGATTTTTGTGAAAAAACTAATTAGTACTGTAATTACGGTAGCTATCATTGTGGTCCTGGCAGTTGTTGCAATAAAGCTGCTTGGGTTTGCTTTAAGGGTTGTACTGCCGATAGCTATACTGGCTTTCATAGCATATGTTATTTATGTGCTGGTTACCGGGAAGAGACATTAAGAGTAAATTGAAGTAGGAATTAAAATGCTTTACAATGAGACGCCAACTGTGCTATAATTCTAAATGCGTTGCCGGGGTGTAGCTCAGTTTGGCTAGAGTGCTTGCTTGGGGTGCAAGAGGTCGCCTGTTCAAGTCAGGTCACTCCGACCAGCAAAATAAGCGGATTTCAGGTTTTCTGAATGCCGCTTATTTTTTTTGGACTATCCCTCTTACCAGGACTTCTTATATTGTTTTCCATGATATTTTTTCAAGAGCATCCAGAGTATAGATCATCTCCGACACTTTATTAAATAGGCTTGGACTGAACCTTACAACGCCTGTTTTCTCGGTACCGAGGGTTTTATGTGCCCCAGGTGAGCAATGAAAGCCCGCTCTTGTGTATATTCCATATTCCTTATCAAGAATATAGCTCAGCTCACCGGAATCCAAATCCCTTAAGTTGATTGCAACTATACCTGAGTTTCTATTTATATCTGATACACTATATAGATTAACCCCTGGTATTTGCGAAAAGCCTTCAATTAATATCTTTACTAGCCGGTGCTTTTGTGCAGCAATTTTTCCAGCACCAGCTGTAGCTATATAGCTGGCACCTGTTCCAAGGCCTACGATTCCGGGTGTATTTAGGGTGCCGCTTTCCAGCATATCCGGCAGAAAATCTGGTTGATAGTGTGAGTCCGAATTACTGCCGGTTCCACCCTCCATAAGTGTTTTTATTGGGATACCATTGCTTACATACAGGCATCCTGTCCCTTGAGGCCCAAGAAGGCCCTTGTGACCGGGGAAAGCCATCATGCTAATATTTAGCTCCTCAACATCAATCGCCATCGATCCGGCACCCTGTGAGGCATCCACAAGGAAGGCAAGGTCTGACTGCGATGCGATATAGCCAAGTTCCTTTATTGGCATTACAATACCGTTTACATTCGATGATAATGTACTTATAATAAGGACAGTATTTTTCTTGATTTCTTTTCTGATGTCATCCGGGTCAATTTCGCCCAGCTCATTTCCTCTTACAACCGTCACTTCTATGCCGATATCGCGCTCAAGTGCTCTTAAGGGACGCATCACGGAATTGTGTTCCATTGACGTCGTGATGACATGACATCCTGAAAAGGCTGTTCCTTTAATCGCTATATTCAATGCTTCGGTGGCATTCTTTGTAAATACCAGACGCATAGGATCGCAGATGTTAAAAAGACTGCATATAGCTTCTCTTGAAGCCATAACAGCAGCTCCAGCCTTCAGGGATAGCGGATGACCGCTCCTGCCTGGATTTGCACAGTATTCGCGCATGCATCTGTCCATTTCGCGACAAACACATTCAGGCTTGGGAAATGAGGTAGCAGCATTGTCAAGATAAATCATAGCATTTTCCATTTTGCTTTACTTGCTTTGCAGTTTTCTAGCTGCATTTCAAGTAAGTCCTTTTGATATTCATTTTCAGTTAAGCTTTCTAAATAAGCGCCTTGAGTTGCTGCAATAATCATAATACCTCCAATTCCGATTAAAGTGTTACCAATTATATTTAAATCATCGCTGTCAAAGGAGATAACGAAGATTAGTGCAATTATTATAGACGCAATAGTAAGTCCAATGGGTGAAACGGATTCAAAACCTTTCATAGCAACTACCATCCTCTCCATATATATTACTTTATGGTTAACATTTGTGTGCAAACACAATAAGTGACAGATGAGGGCATTTTGTGGTGTATCATCATCGTAAAAGCCTTGCATGAATAAAACACCCATAAATAGATGATAATATAGGAGACCATAATATGGTATTTGTCGGGAGGGAAGGGTTTGTCATATATAGGTAGCATATTCAGGAGGCTTCTTTTTTTTGAAGAGCCTAAAAAGCAAGAGCAATTTACATTGAAATCCCCTGGCCAAGCGCAGCAGGGATCCGAAAACCAATCCAATAACCAACCCGGCAAGCAATCCAATAACCAATCCGGTAATAGACCCGATGGTTCTTTGGGCTTGACTAATGCAAAAGCAGTAACTAAGCCAAATAAGATGCCAGCTGAAGCAAAGCCTATCAGTATTAGCAAACCACAGAAGGAGCAAAAGCAATCACCAAAAGTGTCAAAACAGCCTGACGAAATATCTGATGACATTAATGTTAATCTCGAGTACATGAAAAACAGATTCAGTATACCGCTTAATTGCGATATCATATTGCGGGAATTCTCTATCAATTATAAAAACAAGCTTATACCCGCATTCATTATGTTTTTTGATGGGATGACAGACAGGGCAATCATCAATGGCTTCATTTTAAAACCGCTTATGGTAAATTCAATTATGGACGTTAAAGAAAGCGAATATAATCTTCAGGATTTTATTCTAAAGCAGCTATTGCCACACAACCAGATAACGCTTGAAAGCACCTATAGTAAAGCTATCGACAAAATTAACTTCGGCAGTTGTGCGCTATTTGCAGATGGCCTTTGCGTATCATTCACAGCAGATGTAAAGGGCTGGGAGCATAGAGGCGTAGAGAAACCAAATAACGAAATTGTCATAAGAGGTCCCCAGGAAGGTTTCAACGAGCTGCTGAGAACTAATACTGCTCAAATTAGGAAGCGTGTGAAGGATGAGAATTTGATTGTGGATGACATTGCAGTTGGGAAAGTAAGCAAAACACCCTGTTCGATGCTATACATTAAGAATGTTGCAAATGAGAGCCTTGTTGGCGAAGTAAGACGAAGGCTTGAAAGCTTAAATGTTGATTATATGCTTGATTCGGGCATACTGGAGCAGCTTATTGAGGACAGCACTATTTATCCCTCGCCGCAGATGATATCCACTGAAAGACCAGATTATGTTTCTGAGATGCTTGTCTTAGGCAAGGTTGTCATAATCGTGAGCGGATCACCAAATGTATTGGTTGTTCCTGTAACAGCTTATGAACTGATGCATTCGGCGGAGGATATATACGTGCGGTATCCCTATGCGAATCTCCTGAGAGCCGTGCGCTATTTCGCACTGTTCCTGGCTCTTTTGCTGCCCGGTATTTATATTGCCATAGTCAATTATCATCATGAAATGATACCGACAGATCTTCTTATAGCCATTGAAGCAGCTAGAGAAAAGGTGCCCTTTCCGTCTATAATAGAGCTCCTTTTGATGGAGATTTCCTTCGAATTGATAAGGGAAGCAGGGGTGAGAGTACCAGGGCCGATTGGGCCTACGCTTGGTATTATCGGCGCATTGATTCTTGGACAGGCTTCCGTTGCAGCAAATATCGTAAGTCCAATACTTATAATAATTGTTGCGGTGGCCGGAATAGGGTCATTTGCATTACCCAATTACTCTTTGGCTTATTCCATAAGGATTTTGAGGTTTGGATTTATCATTCTTGGAAGCATAGCAGGATTTCTTGGCATTACACTGGGACTTTTTATGATTGGAGTCTGGTCAACTAGTGTCAAATCCTTTGGTGTTCCTTTTGTAGCACCATACGGACCGAGAACTTCTACAAAGAGCAAAAACACTTTTTTCAGAGCACCTGAGTGGAAGCTGGAATTCAGGCCTGATTATCTAGATACGAAGAAGAAAACACGACAGGACAAATATAGCATGGGATGGAAGCCAGGAAACGGGAATAACCGCGGGTAAAGAGAATAAGCGGAGGGAAGAGGTGAAGGCAGTAATATGCAAACACAAGGAAAAATGACATTTGGAAGATTGGAAGCAGTATTTCTTCTAATAAATTTGATTTGTACAAAGCTTTTCTTGTTTTTTCCTCGCATGACTGTAGAGGATGCAGGAACAGCAGGATGGATCATGGTAGTGTTTTCCACACTGATTATGTTAATAATGTTTTCCATAATGATAAGGCTATTTAAGCCCTTCGAGGGGAAAGACATTTTAGATGTAGCAGCAATTGCCGGAGGTAAACCACTAAGATTCATAACAGGGGTACTACTGGCGAGCATAGCATTCTTCACTGTGGTAATTAGTTTGAGAGAATTCTCAGAGGACATGAAGGTGATTTCTTTACCAGCATCTCCTATTAGCTTTGTAATACTGTTTTTCATTATTGGCATGGCGCTGGGAAGCTTTTTTGGCTTGGAGGCGATTATCCGAATTAATGCATTTGTGGTTCCGGTTATAGCGGTGGGATATATTCTTATTCTAGCGGGGGTTATTCCGAATATGGATTCGGATAACCTTTTTCCTATTCTTGGCACAGGGCTAAAGGATATATTTGGAATGGGGCTTTTGAGAGTATCTGTGTTCTTCGAGCTTCTAACAATCTTCATTATCACACCTTTTTTGAGGGATAGTAAAAAGATTAGGAGTAGCAGTTATATAGCTTTTGGCTTGAGTTCCTTAATTTTAACAATAGGTTCACTTGCTTATATACTGGTTTTTCCATACCCGAGCAATAAGGAGCTCTTTCTCCCCACATATCATATGGCAAGGCTAATCAGCATAGGGAGATTCTTCCAGAGAATAGAATCGCTTTTTGTTTTCATCTGGGCGATGTCGGCGCTTTTATATATGACAGCGACATTCTATCTAATGCTGTACATAGTAGCGAAAACAGCCGGCCTGAAATATTTAAGGCCATTGATACTGCCCTTTGCAGTTATTGTTTTTAGCGCAGCTTTTATACCGCAGAGCCTGATTTCTGTAATCAATATCACAACAGGAATTGTTTACAAAATAAATGGAGTTGCAGCCTTTGTGTTTTATACTTTGATTTTTATCATAGCAAACCTGAGGCAGAAATCCAAAAAGGGGGTATGTAAAAATTAAGCGATTATCTAGATATCAACTGTTAGTGTCCATATTGTTTCTTTTTGTGCTTCTAGCTGGCTGCATGGATCAACGCGAGGTGGATGATTTGGCATATCCAATAGCCATTGGCCTTGATGTTGGAGAAGCAAACAAGCTCAGGCTTACTCTTCAGTTGGTTTCGCCCTTGTCAGTTGGAGCAGGTCAGGGTAGCGAAGGCGGTGGAGGCGGCGGTGGAGGCGGCAGTGGAGGGAGCCCAGCAACAAATATTACTGTGGAAGCTCCTTCCTTATACTCAGGCATTAGTTTGATTAATAATGTGCTCAGTAAGCAAATTACAATGTCACATACAAAAGCAATCGTGATATCAAAAAAGCTCGCTGAGGCAGGAATAGGAAAGTATTTGAGTGCGATTCAAAGAGGCAGGGAGTTCAGGCCAAATGCCTTTATTATGGTTTCTAATGAAGCACCTGACGAATATTTTAAGAAGGTAAAGCCTTTATTGGAAGGCAGTCCCGCCAAGTACTATGAAATGTTGCTTGGAAAAGACTATGCTTCCTTTTACCCAAATGTCAGAGCCAGTGAGTTTTACTATAAAAGTGAATCTAGCAGCGTTCAGCCTGTTGCCATTTTAACGGGTCTCGGGAAATATGACAAAATCGGAGAGCTTAAAGCTTCGCAGAATGGTGATAAGAGCAAAAAACTAAAGAAGGAAGGAGAATATGCAGCCGGAAACATTCCAATAGTCGCAGAGCAAAAAAATGAAGTCATGGGTACTGCGGTTTTTAAGGACAAAAAAATGGTCGGAATATTGAACGGAATTCAAACCACATGTTTTCAGATGGTTACAGGAGACTTCAAGTATACACATATGACCTTTCCCGATCCATATGATGAAAATTATATTATTGTCCTAGATGTTACCCAAAGGAGAAAGCCGATAATAACCGTTGAAATTGTCGATGGTATTCCAAATGTGAAAATCCTGATCGATTTCGAAGCAGATTACGAATCTATTCAAAGCAATCTGGACTACGAGGATTATCCGGAAATTCTTGAGCAAAAGACCCAAGAGATACTAAGAGTAAATGTGCTGGATTTTTTAGAAAAAACAAGAGATGAATTCAACTCGGATATATGTGGTATAGGTAATATTGTAAAAAGGAAATATCTGACATGGGATAGCTGGGAAAAGTTTGATTGGTTCAATCAATATAAGAACACAAGGTTTGAAGTAGATGTCAAGCTGAAAATGAGACGTACCGGAATGATGATAAGAACTGTAGACTAAATGGTTGAAGACAATAACTTAAAAAAGATAGTCAGATGGAGGTGCGAGATGTCGCTGGCTTTAGCATTAATTGTGCTGTTTGCTCTTACTGTGATAACAATCCATACCATAAGCTATGCTGTATGGAACTGGAGGAATAATAAATCAGGTGCTCTCCAGGTATTTTTGATATGCCTGGTAACTATTGCACTACCTACCTATGTATATTTTTTTCGAACATGATTGGAAAAGCATGATGCGAATGATATGATTAATAGTATGATGAGAGAAGGAATAGACTTATAAGTATTAATGTGTTTCAAAAGGTTCTTTGTTTTTGATGAAATTCTTGATTTAAGATAGGGGGAGTTCCTATTAAACGCGCATTCATATTAATGGCAATAGCTATGATGCTTTCTTTGATATTCGCATGCGGAACGGATGGTAGTGGCAATAATGTACCTGAAACTTCTATTGACAATGGTTCTGCAGAACAGTCAACGAAGATACCTGACACTGCAAATCCAGAGCCAACAGGCACGCAGGAGCCACTTGAACCTATTGGCTCCAAGGGAGAGGACGAGCACGATCAAGAGCAGACAAATGACACCCAGGATTTTAGGGACAATAACCTGGAATTACTTCAAAGTGCAAGCGTCGACCTGAATGGTGACGGACATAATGAGCAGGTTGAGGCTTTTCGGTTATATCTGGGACAGACAGAAGAGGCGGATTCTCAGGAGGAAGGGTTACTGAGAATAAAGGAAGGGGATTCACAGAAGCAGCTTTCCTTTTGGAGGAAGGAGAATGGACTTAGCGGGATTTTGACCAGTATGGAATTTGAAGATTTGGATGGAGACGGTGCAAAGGATATATTCATAATCATACCGGGGAGCGGCGCTTCATTTTCTTATTCGAATTATTTTATTTATAGCTATAAGAAGGATAGCAGCTATACCTTTACCAGTGACAACACTCTTGCAGATTTCATAGAAGGATTTCGACCGGTATATATTAATGGAGGGAATAAGCTCACACTTGCAAATGAGGAGTATGACTTCTATGCCGATTTATCAATAGATGGTCTTGACCAGGAGGATTTGGAGGAGTCAATGCACGAATATGTTAACCGTGTATGGATTGAGCCTGTATCTATTAATATTAGCGATAGTTCCAGGCTGATGCTGAAGAAGGCCGGTGCCGGTAAATCTGAGATTAAAGTGCCTCTACCTATTTTTGGGCTAGCTACAGTTGATATGATTGGTGAATTAGACTTGTTTTTCAGGGTAGACAGTAGCTTTAGACCAGTTTTGGCACGTTTCGAGGTGCTGGACTTTGTTGACACAGATGCGGTAAAGGTCGGGAGCTGGGAAATGGGAAGTGAGTAGTGTGATGTGGGAAGTGACGGGGGCGAGCTGGTTTGAGGAGTTCAAAAGCATCTAAAATTATATCGACGATCGTATTTCTTTCGCTGGTATTTTCTATTATCTATGTAATTATTAGAATCATCATGGTTCCCGGCGGAGTTCAGATAGAAGGTGAGAGACCTGAAAGCGAATATGTATTAATGCTTGTTCAATGTACGCTTGGAGTATTCATTATGTTCCTGCCCGGAATTATATCCAGAAGGTTTAGCATACAAATACCCAGCAATATGTATATTATGTTCGTGCTCTTCCTATATTGCGCAATTTATCTGGGAGAGGTACAGAGCTTCTACTATCAGATCGAGCACTGGGATGCTCTTCTACATGGCTTCAGCGGCGCAATGCTTGGAGCGCTGGGCTTTTCAGTTATTACACTATTCAACAAGTCCGAGAGAGTTCCTATTTATTTAAGCCCTGCCTTTGTGGCTCTGTTTTCATTTTGCTTTGCAATAATGCTTGGCGTTCTTTGGGAAATATATGAGTATGTTGTTGACGGATTGTTGGGGCTGAACATGCAGAAGTTCGCGCTGGCTGATGGAAAACAGTTGGTTGGGCGGGATGCGCTTTCAAATACCATGAAGGATTTCATTTTTAATACTATAGGAGCGCTGTTTATGTCCATTGCAGGCTATATTTCGCTGAAATATGAAAAGGGCTGGATTGATAAACTGCTCATAAAGAAAATAAGACTTAAATCAAGCACAAAGACAGAAACAAAAGTAGAAGTAAAAACAAAAATTGAAGCAAAAACCCACTAACGCATACAGCGACTATCTTTCATGTTACTATAAAATTACAATATAATTATAGTCGTATTAACGACATAGTGCAAACGGGCTGCTTTCTTTGGTATCGTTATGATTCATGTGCCATCAAAATGTCAACATCGACCTATCCAAAGAAAAATACCAAAGCCCGAAAGCCTTGGTACAGGTGGGATCTACTGTTTTTATCCGTTCGCGGAAACAAGTCGATAAAAATTGACGGCAGCTTTTTGATGTGACCAAGTAAAAGCCGCCGTCAATCCGAAAGCTACTCAGAGTGCGGGTGCTGACTCCAGCCAGCTTTGCCAGCTTATTGATACTATATTTCATAATCATCCCTTCTTAGTTAGTAGTAAAATAACCGGACTGTTTTGCGATATCTTCTCCATCAATGAAGGCTTTGGTCACTTCTGCAATCGTTTTGCCCGTTTTACGCAAATAGGCTTGTATTGCATGATATCCAACTGAATAGCCTCCACAATAGGGGATACCAAGCGCTTCGCTCTCGGGAATCATCGGGTGATCGCCAAAAATATACTTTCGTACTTCCATAAAGCCTGCGACATCAAGATTCTTCCCGATAATACCGCGCGCCTTTTCCAGATCCGCTCCCTTAACACCCGTCACCCATGGGCCGATACAATCTACACCATATAAGGCTGACGCAAAGCTCTCCGCCATACCTTCAACGGCCAGATATTGGCTCAATGTTACATTCATGAAGTTCCACTTTGCGCTAAAGAATAGCACATTATGATGGAACTCATGGGCAATACACGCAGGAAGTTTCGGAAGGTTCTGAGCGTTAGGGGCAATCATTATCTGAATATACCCCGGCATGGAACCAGCGCCGGTATAACCTTCACTTTGCGCAAGTCTTACAGGGTCGCCCAAAAAGATACCAAGCGTTATTTCTTCGGGCATTCCGATTCTTACCTTTTGCAGATTTCCTGCAGCAAAGTCAATCGCCTTTTGTGCTTCGTCCCATGCGTTCACAGCTATTAGCTGATCAAGCATTTCTTTAGCGGTGTCATCTGCTCCCGATAATGCCAAGCAAGATAATGCTTCGGGATTGCGGGGCATCCTTGTTAGTTCTAACATTGGAGCGAAAGGCTGTAAAAACTTTTCGTCAAAAAATGCACCTCGCTTATTCTCAGGTAAGGAAAACATCTCTGTATAGAGCTTGCGTGTATCCAAAATATTAATCTTCATATTCTTATCCTCCTCGTTTTTTTCGATCACGCATTGTTTTATGAATGATCTTGTATATACTATAAACTATGCCGTAGCGTGAGGGTCAATAGGTTTTCAAAAATTTTTTTACCTTTTTTCAGCATCATTTACCCATGTGACCGTCGCACAATTTTACTGTGAAAAGCCTTGTCGCTGTAAGCTCTACCCAGCTCCTTGCGCCGCACCATTTCTTCTTGCACCGCTTCAAACTCCTCAGAAGCAATAATGGCTTCATGCGAACCTTCTACATAATACTGCAGCAATTCATGGGGATTAAGGATTATGAAAGTATTTTTTATGTAAGAGCACAAGAAGACATCTAGTTCTTTCTAAAAAAGATAAGGTACAATGCTTAGAAACTGTTTATTTGAAGCAACATTGTTTTTGGTACAATGAAAACCAAGCGTTGCGGAACTTAAAAAACCATGCATAAAATGGAAAACTCCATTGCAAGTACCCCTAAAAAATAATACCCTTTTAGTTGTCGAATCTAAAGGGGATACGCTCGGAAGGAACAACGCAAGTACAGGTTTGGAAATGCGGCAAAGGTTAGAGAGTTGACATTAAAGGGCCCCCAATTCCAAGCCTTTCAATGCAATAAGAAACCACCTACCAATAAAATCTTTTTATCAATAGATGGTACTTTATATGGCAGGGGAGACAGGACTCGAACCTGCAGCCGAAGGTTTTGGAGATCTTTACACTACCAATTGCGCTAATCCCCTATAATTAAATTCTCCGTCATTACCTCTGACGACTTTTATATTCTACAATAAGCCGCAGGACAATGTCAATGGTAAAGCTAAATTAGTTATGGATTAATTTTCTATGGTTTGTTATGATAGTGAAAAGTATACACTTTAGTAAATCATGTTTTAAATATGAATGTATTTTAAATGTAGCAGACTTATGAAAAAGCACTGTTATTGCTTTATGTAAAGAAATGAGGAGATGCTGTATGGGATTTAAGGT
>LSQX01044782.1_pt1 | contig 20686 bp, 21 predicted proteins | sample 654561 | NCBI WGS metagenome assembly LSQX01 (sample SAMN04489861, study PRJNA283612) | anaerobic digester metagenome | isolation source: 4 biogas reactors fed with cattle manure at either 37C or 55C with and... | place: Denmark: Kongens Lyngby | collected 2014 | reverse complement strand
AGATGTGTATAAGAGACAGAATGTGTCACGTCCATATCATGCTCCTGCATGGGTGGCATCCCCTCTCCTGACATAAAATTCATGCAGGAAGACCGTTTTTTGGGGTATTCTATATTAGAGGTGAAAAATATGTCATATGTTGACCCGAAAATGAAAAAACACATGGATTCACTGTCGCCAGAACTCCAGGAAGCAGTCTTGGCGAAGGGCATCCCGATAAAGACATTGCAGGACTTGATCATTGTACTTGAAGAAATAACAGAGCAACCGTGAAACATTCAAAAGTCTCCCTCTCAGCCTCTTTGGCTCTGAGGGAGACTTGTCCGTTTTCTCATATGATGTAGAACGCAAGTAGCCCGACAAAACCTGCTCCTGCCATCACATATATAGGATTGGGCTTAAACCGCCTCATTACAACAAGCGCCGCCGCGAAGAGTACACCGGAAACAACATCGAAGCTGGAAATATCAATACTAAAGATCGACTCCGACTTACCTCCAAAAAGCGCCATTTGTACAATTGAAATACCAGCGAAGGCAATCAGAGATACAACAGCAGGCCTAAGTCCCTTCAGTACACCCTGTATGGCGGGCAGTCCGCGGTACTTGTAGTAGAGATATGCAAGGGTCAGAACAATTATACAGGACGGTGTGACGCAGCCTATCGTCGCAATTATGGCCCCCAATACGCCCGAAGTCTTCATGCCTATAAAGGTGGCTGCGTTAATTGCTATCGGTCCGGGGGTCATCTGGGAGATGGTTACCAAGTCCACAAACTCTCCCATTGTGAGCCAGCCGTTTATATCGACAGCCTGCTCCTGAATGAACGGCATAGCGGCGTATCCGCCTCCGAAGCTAAATAGTCCAATCTGAAAAAAGCTCCAGAACAGTTTCAATAGAATCATTATGCGTTCCCTCCGTTGCTGTTGTCCCGCTTACCGAAGTGTAACCAGGCATAATAGGCAAGTCCTAACAGGGCGCATACCAGTAGAACAAGTTTTACGTCAATGTTGAAGAATAATACACCGATGAAAGATAATACCATTAGACACGTGCTGAATACGCTTTTTTCACCGACAACGTTCAGCGCCATCTTTACCACTGCATCGACTACGACGGCTGCGACTCCGGCGCTCATTCCGCGCAGTACCGAAGATACTGCCGAGCTCTCCTTAAATGCATCGTAAAACACAAACACTATAGCTATTATTATGAGTGGAGGCGATACTGTACCCACTATTGTGAACAGCGCACCCGGTATCCCTGCCAACCTGTAGCCCGCAAGGATAGATGTGTTAACCGCGATAGGACCTGGCGCGGATTGCGCTATAGCCACTAAATCTAGCATCTCCTCTTCATCGATCCACTTGTATTTCTCAACAAACTTTTCACGCATTAGCGGTACAATAACGTACCCGCCACCAAATGTGAACGCGCTAAGCGTAAAGGTCGCCCAAAACAGTTGTAGAAAGAATTGAATTCCACTTTTTTTCTTCTTCAATACGATCCTCCATGTAAGACTTTTTATCGTTAGATTATTTTGACCCTCTTTTTTAACATAGTTAACTACCATTATATACTTTCTATATAGTTTTGCAACGGTCCCTTCCAAAAAATCACTCGAACATATATTCGATTCGCCAGTTGATTTTATATCTCTTCAATGCTATATTATTAGTACATACGTTCGAGTGGTGATCGAAAATGCGAACAATTCTACACGCGGATGCGAACAGTTTCTATGCATCGGTCGAATGCCTGCACCACCCCGAAATCCGTGACAGAGCGGTAGCCGTGGGTGGTGACGCGTCTCTACGCCACGGGATCATCCTTGCGAAAAACGAGCGCGCGAAAGCAATGGGTGTTAAGACGGGCGAGGCGCTCTGGCAGGCAAGACAGAAATGTCCCAACCTACTCATATTAAAGCCTAACTTTTCGCTCTACCTGCGCTTTAGCCGGCTACTGCGTGAAATGTTTTACGAGTACTCGGATCTGGTGGAGCCGTTTGGGCTTGATGAGGCCTGGATCGACGTAACCGGCAGTACCGGCCTCTTCGGTGGGGGCTATAAAATTGCGGAGCAAATACGCAGACGTGTAAAGGATGAGCTAGGAATTACAGTCTCTGTGGGCGTTGCAAACAATAAGATTTTTGCAAAGCTGGCAAGCGACATGAAAAAGCCTGATGCCGTCACCAATATTACCGAATCAAACTATAAGGAGCTTGTCTGGCCGCTGCCCGCCAGTGATCTCTTATACGTGGGGCCATCGACAACACGAAAGCTCCGCCGGTACGGTGTAAACACCATAGGCGATATTGCAACTGCCGATTCCGGTTTTCTCCATCGACTCCTGGGCAAGATGGGCTATATACTGCACGGATTTGCAAACGGCCTCGACAGTTCACCTGTCGAACAGCTCGGTGAAGAAGCGGTCATTAAGAGCATCGGAAACAGCACTACCACCCCCCGTGACCTTATTTGCGAGGAGGATGTGAGAATAGTGTGCTGGCCCCTCTCCGAAAGCGTCGCTTCACGTCTGCACAAGCACGGGTTTCTGTGTAGAGGAGTACAAATCTCAGTCCGCGATAATAATCTTATCTCTTTTGAGCGCCAATGCCGGTTAGAGCGCCCCACCGCACTGTCATACGACATCTTTGATAGCGCTATGACCTTATTCAAAAATAACTATGACTGGGCAAACCCCATACGGAGCTTCGGCGTGCGGGCGATCAACCTTGTCGGCTCGGATACCGCAGTGCAGACCTCTCTTTTCGAGGATGAGGAGAGGCGTCAAAAGCGCGAGAGGCTGGATCTGGCGGTGGAGGACATCCGCATGCGATTCGGACATTCCAGCATCCGTAGGGCAATTATTCTACAAGATCATACGCTGAGTGGGCTCAACCCCTCCGAACACACTATCCACCCGGTCGGATACTTCAAACCCACAAACTGAGACCGGTAAAAAACAGACCGGAATATCAGCAACCGGTTCCATACAAGCGAGGTTGATTATATGAAAGATCCAAAAGTTTATGTCGAAGTTATCGCCCGTATCGATCCGGAAGGTGGACTCTACCCTCTTGAAATCATCTGGGAGGACGGACGCAGCTTTCATATATCCCGGATTACAGATATAAGAAGGGCCTCCAGCATGAAGGCCGGAGGCACTGGCATACGCTACAGCTGCGTAATAAACAACCAGTCGACACATCTCTTCTTTGAAGAGGACCGTTTCTTTGTCGAACGTAAATAGGTTCTTTCTGTAAGGGCCTGGCGCAGGTTAATCACAGCAGGCAATCAGAAGGGCTAATACAACAAGGATAACAACAGCCCAAAGACAATCCTTTCTGTCATCACAGAAATCTACGCCACCGACTACATTTGACATAATTTGTTACCTCCTGTCTTTCTTTCATTATATTTTATTCAAAAAAGGAAACCCCGGTGCCTCTTCGGAAGAGGCGAGAAAAAGAGAAGAAGAAGCGCCGACACGAGTTCGGCGCTTATGCGATGTTATTAGTTACAGCAAAAAATTAGTAAGAGAACAGCAATTATAATGATAATCCAAATCCACTCGTCGCTACGACGGTCACAGGAACCACCGGCTAAGAAATTTGACATATTGAAGTTACCTCCCGTTTTAGTATCATTATATTGTATTCAAAACGGGTAAGAGTGTGCAAAACAAAGTGCTCACCTGGTGTGAGCACTTATTGTAGATGTGGCTAAATTTCTTGTAATAACTCCCTTTGATACAAGGCTTTCTATTAATGTAATACTGCTATTTTTTAGATTTGCCTGGAGGGCGTAATATGAGATGTATACTACATGGTCACGGTAAAATCCCCTCCGAACAATCTTTTCGGTGTCAAACGGTAGGAGAATACCAACTTTTTCAGAAAATTCAGGTGACTTGGTCCAATCAAAATCGGTACCGTCGCGGTAACCCAGCGAGCGGAGTACAAATGTCAAATACTGTTCGAGGGTCGCAGTGTTGCTCGCTCCAAATCTGGTACTCGATGTGCCTTTAGTATAACCTTTAGCGTAGGCGTAGGCGACATATTTATCCGCCTCTCCCCCTCCCCACTTCGGGACATCCGAGAATGGATGACTGCCGGTATAGCTGAGGGCCGCCTCCTCCTCTCCAATCAGTCTCAAGAAGAGGATCAACGCCTCAAGACGCGTCGGCTCGCGGTCTAGCTCAAACCCGACATTTGAACCGCGAAACACATCTATGTTCTTAAGCGTTACGGCGATGTCGGTATTCTGCGGTAGATATTCCGGAATTATCTGATAGTTTCCGATGACCGCTATCTTTACCGTATTTGAGATTGCTTTTATAGATATAAACCCGTCACCAGCAAAAATATACCGGTTATTTCTTCTAGCCTCAGAGTTTGTGAGGGTCTCTCCAGCAGAGCTTACATTAACTACCCTTTCTTGATCTCTTCCACCGATTATTGCAGAACCCTGCAGTACTGCAAAACTGCTGCCTCTTATGACAACAATGCGCTGCCCGGCCTTTAGTGTAATTAATGATGAGTCTCCCGAGTCGATATAAAAGCCGCGATCCAGCATCTCCATATATGTATTATATGCGACCCTTTCCTTCAGCTTTTCTGAATCTATCGTTAAAGCCTTCTCCGCCTCACCAATAACCGACGAGATTTTCAAGTCGGCATTTGCCTCGTTTTGAGAGGTCATGGATAAAAGCTTGCTTTCCAGATAGTCCAATACCTTTGGGACAAAGGTGCCCTGTATATAGCTCAATGATGCAACCGGGTCCTCCGCGCTTCCGGGTACCCCTGACGCAAAGGACGTTAATAGGCTAAACAGGAGAATTAGAGCCGTAACCGCCATTATGTATCGTTTTAACACCATCTTCCGCTCTACCTCCGTTTTCGACAAGAACCGAGAAAGTATAGATACGATTATAGAATAAATAATATTAATTGTCAAAGCAAAAGGGTTAGAATTAATCCCAATGCTAAACTCAACTGCAAGACAAAGCTTATTGACATACAGTATAAAAGAAGATATTATAATTGTGAATAAAATCTCAATATATGAAAGGTAAGAATATGTATCTGAAACACTTTGAAAAGCTAATCGAAATGCAAAAAAATCGTGTGGAACAAATGAAATCTCAGGGCAACTTCATCTCATATGATGATCTTGATGAGATTATCATTGGTGTCTGCGGCGGAGATGGTATCGGGCCAGCAATAACAGCACAGGCACAGCGTGTACTTGAACATATTCTCTCAGACAAGATTGAAGAAGGAAAAGTGTCCTTTCGGACCATCAACAATCTGACAATAGAGCATAGAGCCGAAGTCGGAAAAGCCATTCCTGACGACGTTCTAGAGGAGTTAAAAAAGTGCCACGTAATTCTGAAGGGACCGACAACAACACCCAAACAGGGCGATCCGTGGCCCAATATAGAGAGCGCCAATGTCGCTATGCGTAAAGAGCTAGACCTCTTTGCAAACGTACGTCCAGTTAAGGTTTCCGCTGAGAACATAGACTGGGTCTTCTTCCGTGAAAACACAGAGGGCGCATATGCAGTCGGCAGCCTCGGGCTGGACATAGATCAAGATATTGCTGTCGACTTTACCTTCACGACCCGTCAGGGAACCGAGCGCATAATTCGCCTTGCTTTTGAACATGCAAGGAAAACTGGGCGTACCCGTGTAACCGCTGTCACCAAGGCAAATGTTATCAAGACTACTGACGGCATGTTTCTAGATACTTTTTACCAAATTGCAAAGGAGTATCCCGGTATCGAGGCGGATGACTGGTTCATCGACATCATGACAGCAAAGCTCGTGGACACAAAACGTCGTACCGACTTCCAGGTCATGGTCCTTCCGAACTTGTACGGAGACATCCTAACAGACGAGGCCGCTGAGTTCCAGGGAGGCGTTGGAACAGCTGGAAGCGCCAATATTGGAAAGCGCTATGCGATGTTTGAAGCAATTCACGGCTCCGCTCCGCGAATGGTAGATGAGGGCAGGGACATATACGCCGATCCCAGTTCTATGCTGAGAGCCTCCGTCATGCTCCTGGAGCATATAGGGGAAGTTGAAGCTGCATCAAGACTAGAGCGTGCTCTGGACAAATGTGCAGAAGAAAAGAAGCTTGTCATTACAGGCCGCGACACCGGTGCAACCTCTGAGGACTATGCAGATTACGTTATGGACACCCTTAAGGCGCTATCATAATAAGCGTTGGTTATATATAATATGGCAGAATATATGAGCAGCACGAAAGGAAAGAGGGGGGCAGATGAGTAAAAAAGTTTCGCTTGCAGTGATTAGAAGACTGCCAAAGTACTACAGATATCTTGATGAACTCCATGCAAGAGGTGAAGTCCGCATCTCATCTGGGTCTCTCGCTAAGGAGCTTGGGCTTACTGCCTCTCAGATTCGTCAGGATCTAAACTGTTTCGGAGGATTCGGACAACAGGGCTACGGCTATAATGTTGAGAACCTTAGAAATCAAATAGCCGCCATCCTGGGGTTGAACAAACAGAATAGGGCTATTCTTTTGGGTGTCGGCAATTTGGGAAGGGCCCTGATCAACAACTTCAACTTTGAAAAGTGTGGATTTACTTTAGTCGCTGCCTTCGATGTCACCCCGGGCATCGTCGGCTCCAAGATCAACAATATACCCGTGTACCATATGGATAGCCTCGAAAGCTTTGTTGGAGACAATCCTCCAGAACTAGCTGTCCTGACCATCCCTCCAACCGTCACGTTTGAGACGGCAGAGCGTCTGGAGGAACTGGGAATAAAGGGTATCTGGAACTTCACAAATCGTGACTTAAGACCAGAAAATAGTTCTCTGAAAGTAGAGAATGTTCATTTCGATGACAGCTTAATGACACTCTGCTACATTATAAACGAATCCGATTAAGAGCCAAACAATACAAATAACAGGGCCAATTCTGCAGGTCTAATGCAGAGTTTGCCCTGTTTTTGTTGTGATCAATTGTTAATAACAGTCTTCCGGGTTATTCGATGGCTACTAATCTCAAAGCTGCATCTGCGCTATCTTTGGACGCTTCATTGTCAGCCCAATAGGTAGTGCATAGTACTAGATACTTGTCTGCTTCAATCTGGGAGATATAGTACTCTTCAAAATACTCATCTTCTCCATTGGGAAGCTGTGTTAGAAACTGCAGGAGTGTATACTCTTTTCCGCCTAGAACGACCTCTTCCTTTGCTTTCAATGAGGAGATGTAGCCATTAAAATCACCTGAGTATGCTTCCTCAAAAGCAGACAGATAAGTATCTTCACTCTCGTAATCAAATATCTCTATATACACCATAAGTGATGCATGTTCTTTATCCGCCGAATCAGGCCTGTTCCACAGCTCAACAAACTGAATTACTGAACCTGAATCCTCGTATGGAGTTACTTCCAGCAAGTTGTATTCGGAAGACTCTTGTGGAGATGCAGTCATGTTCGTCTTATTGATAGCTGCTACAAGCCAATCCTCGGGTACAGTTAGCGATATGCCATAGACTCCGTTATGGTAAATAACTTGGTCCTTTGCTATCTCTACATTGTCATTGTCGACTTTACTACTGCAACTGCAGAATGAGACAAGCAACACTAGTAATAGCAATACTGGCAGGGCTGATTTCACAGCAAACTGATTTTTTCTATATGATTTTCTTATACGATTATGTTCCATACGCAGTGGTTCACTTTTTGTTGAATATTTGGAATATCTTATCAAACGGGTCCTCTTCCTCATCAGGAGTATCACTGGAAGCCGCAGTATGTGTTCCTGTTGTACTTACCTCAGGTACTATTTTCTGTGCTCCCGAATAGAGGTTTTCATTCACATCCGACTCGGCATCAAAATTGGTTGCAATCACAGTAATCCGGAGTTCATCCTCCAGTGAGTCATCAAATGACGCCCCGAAGATAATGTTTGCCTCAGGATGCGCTGCCTGTTGAACAAGATTTGCAGCTATCTCGACATCCTCAAGAGAGAGGTCCATAGAGCCGGTCACATTAACGAGAACGCCCTTAGAACCGTTGATCGATGTCTCAAGAAGCGGGCTCTGAACTGCCATTTGTGCGGCCTCTTCTGCTTTCCCCTTCCCGGCAGCCCGACCTACGCCCATATGGGCGTTTCCCGCGTTCTGCATTATCGTCGTAACATCGGCAAAGTCGAGGTTTATAAGGCCTGGAACCTTGATAAGGTCGGATATGCTCTGTACTGCCTGCCGTAGTACGTCATCAGCAATTTCAAAAGCATTGAGAAACGTGATTTTCTGTTCGGTGACATGTTTTAAGCGTTCATTAGGAATGACCACTAGTGAGTCGACGCGTTCACGGAGCTCCTCGATCCCCTCCAGCGCCTGGTGCATACGCCGCTTACCCTCAAACCTAAAGGGTTTTGTAACAACTCCGACTGTCAGGATTCCCATCTCATGAGCAATTTCCGCGACAACCGGGGCACCTCCGGTACCAGTGCCTCCGCCCATTCCTGCGGTTATAAAGACCATATTTGTGCCTTCAAGTGCCTTGGAGATTTGTGCCCTGCTCTCCTCAGCCGACTTACGTCCAACCTCGGGGTTCGATCCCGCACCCTGACCTCTTGTCAGCTTTTCACCTATCTGAATCTTCTGAGTAGCACTCGATGTTTTCAATGCCTGCATGTCCGTGTTTATCGCAATAAACTCAACACCGCGCATTCCTGTGTTTATCATACGGTTAACGACGTTATTGCCGCCGCCACCTATACCAAGCACTTTTATATTAACAACCGTATCTGCACCAATATCCAAGTCAAATGCCATTATACTTCCTCCTGCTTATCATTTAAGCACGCAAACCAAGCGTACCTGTATTGGAGCCTGACTCTTGACCCACAACAGTCGATAGATAACTATATAGATATAGTGTACCTTTTTTGCAGAGTAAGGTCAATAGTTCAAAACGTTTTTTCTAGCTACGCCTGCTATCCCGCAGGCTCTTCGGCAGCCGGATCACTACTTGTGGAATCCTCTGCCGGCTCTTGCTCTTCCTCAATCTCAACCGGAATAAACCTTGCGGGTTTCTTATCGATAAGCTCGGACAAATCAATTATTCCCGTATCAGCTGTACTCAAGTAGCCAACTACTTCCTTCAGACAATCGATTTTATAGTCCAGATGCTCCGGCATCCCCAGCTTAACGATAAATCTGTCGAGATACTTAAACTCCACGTTGTATACCTTCTCGATATATAACTCAGAAACATCGCCTTCAATACCTTGCCCCGTTATAGACTTCAGAGTATCTACAAGAGCTTCAAACTGCATTTCGCTGCTATCTTTATCCCCTCCAATCTCGGCTTTCTTACCAACCTCCGGGTTTATTAGCCCCGGTCCCTTAACTTGAATGAGTTTTTCTCCCTCCAAAGTACGGACTTGCTCCAGAACCTTTCCGCTATCCGAAATAAGCCAGAAGCCGTCCTTGTCAGAAAAGGCAGCCACCGCATCACATTCTCTTATCTCGATAACTAATGTGTCGGGTAAGCGGCGTGTCATTTTAACCTCGTCCACATAAGGTAATCTGGCGAATATATTGCTCGTTTTCTCAAATTTATTGAGAAGTATCAGATTCGCACCCTGCTCGACCTCGGCAGAGGAGCGAATCTGCTCCGCACTGTAACGCTGAGTTCCGATTACTGCAATATGGTTTATCTTAAAAAAAATCGCGATGGTAGATCCAATTGCAGCTGCGACAAAAACGACAAGGAAAAAGACAGACAGACAGCCCGGTTTTCCGTGGCCCCGTCTTTTCGCCGCACCTCTTACATTGCTTCTGCCCCTTGCCATTCTTTGTTATTCCTCCGGAATGAATATCCTTCTTCTTTCAATCTTTGCACCGAGACGATTCAGTACTTTATCAAATCCATCGTATCCACGCTCTATATGTTGTATCTCCGACACCTCTGTGTTGCCCTCAGCGCCTAATGCGGCAATAACAAGTGCCGCACCGCCCCTCAGGTCGGTGGCCGTTACCTTCGCACCGTGGAGACGTGGAACACCGCAAACAACCGCTACCCTTCCCTCAATACGAATGTCTGCCCCCATGCGCATAAGCTCGCTTGCACAGCGATATCTGTTTTCAAAGATATTTTCGACAAAGACACTTGTGCCGTCCGCAGCACACATTACTGCCATTAGCGGTGATTGGGCATCGGTTGGAAAGCCTGGATACGGCATGGTACGTATAGGTCTTACAGCACGTAACCTCCCGTCGGAACAGATATGGATCCGGTCCTTTTCCTCGGTTATCCTGCAGCCAGCCTCACGCATAATGTCTGTCACTGCGGATATGTGCTCAGGTTCTGCACCTTCCAGTGTAATCTCGCCACCCGCAGATGCCACTGCGGCCATATATGATATTGTTACAATTCTGTCTGGAATAATGCGGTGCTTTACACTGTCCAGCAGCGGTCCTCCCTCAATTTCAATAGTTGAGGTTCCGGCACCGCTGACTCTTGTGCCTACAGCTCGGAGATACGCCTGTAGGTCAGCAATTTCAGGCTCACGTGCAGCGTTATGTATCCTTGTGGTACCTTTAGCAGCAGTGGCTGCCAGCATTATGTTCTCGGTAGCACCCACGCTTGGAATAGACAGTGTAATATCCTTGCCCTCAAGCTTCTCGGCCTTACAAACGATGGACCCGCCAGCTTCGTCTATATCGGCGCCCAGTTCCCTCAGTGCACGAAGGTGTAGATCTATTGGGCGCGCTCCTAGATTACATCCGCCGGGGTAGCTGATGCAGGCGCTGCCTGTTCTGGCAAGTATTGCACCCAAGAATATGACAGATGACCTCATTTCACGCATCAGCCGGTCTGAAATGCTGTCCCTGTTCATGCCTGAGGAGTCCACGGTAATTGTGTCCTCGCTTCGTTCAGCAGTACAGCCCAGATGTCGTAAAATCCGCAAAGTGCTGTTGACATCGGTGAGATCGGGACAGTTGCTTATTTCCGATACCCCTGCGTTAAGTATTGATGCGGCGAGTATAGGAAGCACACTGTTCTTTGCACCCTGTACCTTCGTTTTCCCAAATAACCGGTTTCTCCCGCCGATAAGAAACGTATCCATATGACCCCTCCGCATTCCGGCGTTCTTACACTGGGAACGCCTCCTGTTTTGCGCGTTCAGTTACACTCAAAACATCATATGCGAAAACGGAGGATTCGGTTAATTTACGATATTTTTACGCTTTTTTGTTTTTGTCCCTGTAAAGGGAGCAAATAACTGAATAAATCCGTTCTGCGGAATCAAGGACAGAAATCTCTCTCAAACGTGATGAGATCGACTCAAGGCGGCATCCGTCGTCAAGCATTTCTTTTGTGGTCCTATACAGGTTTTCGCCGGTACAGTCCTTTTCAAGAATTACTACCGCCGCACCCTGTTTCTCGAGTGACCTTGCGTTCATTTCCTGATGGTTCTCCGCAACATTTGGAGACGGCACAACAATTGCTGGAGTGGCAGACGCCATTATCTCACTAAGAGTGGATGCCCCTCCCCTACAGATAATCAAATCTGCTGCAGCCATAACGACAGGCATGTCATAGATATATTCGCGCATATCCACATTGGGATGGCTGGATAGATCCACGCCGAGCTTTTTTACATAATCGGGCATCCATCTCCAACCGTATCTTCCGGTAGCATGGATATGATAGAACTCATCGGTTCTCGTCTCAAGTGCAATGAATTCTGCGATCTTCTTGTTCATCTCCCTCGCCCCCAACGAACCCCATGTGGAGACGACAAGTGGCTTATCCTCCAGGCCTAGCTGCCTTTTTGCATCGCTCTTCTTTAAGAATATGAAGTCCTCACGGACTGGTGTGCCTGTAAGAACCACTTTCTCCGGACTACTATACTTATCTGCGCTGTCAAACCCCACCATGATCATGTCGACTTTGCGGGATAGGATTGAAGTGGTTAGCCCAGGTATAGCATTTGATTCGTGAATTGCTGTCGGGATACCCAGCTTTGCAGCAGAGTATATTGTCGGAAAACTCGCATATCCTCCGGTACCCACAACCACATCGGGACCGAACTCTTCGAGAATCTCCCGCGCCTTCTTTATCGAGTGGGGGATTCCAAACAACAAATTTATGTTGTTCTTTACATCCACAGGCTTTAGACTTCTGCGGAAGTTTGAGATAGGAACCGTCTTTATGGGAAATCCCTCTCTGCCCACTAGACCTACTTCCATTCCGCCATCAGCCCCTGCAAACAGTATTTCGGTCTCAGGCCGTTTAGCACATATCAGCTTTGCCACTGCAATAGCAGGGTTAATATGGCCACCGGTACCGCCACAGGTAAACACTATTTTCAAAAATATCACTCCACAACATTCTGTTGAGACGTATCAAGCTGAGCGCCCGGTCTCAGCCCGCCCGTGGTGCGGGTATTTGTCTGGAAACACTCAAGACAACGCCCATTTCCGCAAGCTGAATCAACAGGGAGGTCCCGCCATAGCTGAAAAAAGGCAGTGAAATTCCTGTGACCGGTATCAGGTTCGTTACAACAGCCACATTAAGGAAAGTCTGCACTGCAAGAAGAGTTATGATCCCAGTTACCATAAGAGATCCAAAGCGGTCGCGGGCTCTCACTGCTATCCAGTAGCCTCTGATAATAAGCAGCGCAAATAAAAACATCACTAGACATGCACCGACAAAACCCAGCTCCTCACATACGATTGCGAACACAAAGTCGTTATGTTGCTCAGGGAGGTAAAGGTGCTTCTGCCGGCTTTTACCAAGTCCGAGTCCAAATAATCCGCCAGATCCCACAGCATATAGTGACTGGATTATTTGATATCCGGAATTTTGGGGATCAATAAAGGGATCTTTCCAAATCTGTATGCGGACGATGGCATGTGCCATATTGGTCATAACAAAATAGCCTACTGCAAAGGCAAGAACAATCGCACCCGCAAACCAGCCCCAATGAACCCCTCCGACAAACATCAGAGCACCGCCGACTACGACGATCAATATTGCTCCTGAAATATGGGGCTGTATAAGCATCAACCCAGCTATCAAAACAAGAATGATCGCAAAAGGCAGTATCCCATACCTGAAAGTCTTCATTTTCTCGCGAAACACAGATATCATTGAGGAGAAAGACATAATAACGGCGAACTTAGCTATTTCGGATGGCTGTACCTGTATCGGTCCTACCTTAATCCAGCGAACCGCTCCACCCGCATCAAATCCTATAATCGGTACAAGTATTAGCAACACAATTGCGGCAACAAGTAGCGGAATGCTAAGCAGGCGCATATACTGATAGTTTATACGTGAGATAACAAGCATGCCAACAATGCCACCCACTCCAATGAGTCCCTGCTTAACAAAGTAATACGTTGAGTCGTTCATAGTATATAGAGCAGACGCATAACTGGCTGAAAACATCATAATGAGGCCAACGCACACAACTAGCAGCACGAGCATAAAAAACGGAACATCCATAGGCCCCTGTTTTCTCTCTGCTCGCATATCATCCTTATTAACATTTTTCATTGCACTGATTGCACTACTTGTCATTGACACCTCTCCGTTTAGAATATGGTCCGGAGTTATACTATTCCGGCGTTGACCTATATTGTGTAGATACTAAATAGAGCAATAAATGAGACTATAACCAGCAGAAACGTGATACCGCTAAACACTCCACAGATTTTTTTCTCGCTCCATCCGCCCATCTCAAAATGGTGATGTATCGGCGCCATCCTGAATAATCTCTTACCGCCGGTGATCTTAAAAAAGGAGACCTGGATGACTACAGATAGAATTTCCACTATATATATAGCTCCGACAATCAGAATTATGATTGGAATATTGAGAGCAAACGCAACTCCGCACACCAGACCGCCCAAGAACAGCGAGCCAGTGTCTCCCATGAAAATCCTTGCGGGGTTAAAGTTATATACCAAAAAACCTATAAGAGCACCTGTCGAAGCAGCCGACACTATTGATACACCCTCTGAGCGCTTCACAGCGGCCGCCACTGTAAAGAATACCATTATTGGTAGCGTTACCGAGCTGAGAAGTCCGTCCACACCATCGGTAAAATTGACTGCATTGACAATACCGGTTATAAATAGCACCGATAACAGGGTGTACAGCGCCCAGGGGAGTCTAACAGTCAGATTGGCAAAGGGTATGTATAAGTCGGGCGATAAGACTCCGATTAGCCGCAGAAGACTGACAAATGTTAGTGAAACGGCTAACTGCAGAAACAGCTTTTGTGGTGCGGTCAGACCTAGATTCCGTTTTTTTGCCACCTTAACATAGTCGTCAATGAATCCAATAACGCCAAATGCCAGTGCAAACAGGAATATCATTATTGCAATGGGACTTCTCCCCGTATCATGTACCACTGAAATACCAAGCTCAGATACTATTACAGAAGCGCAGATACCAACTATGAACAGTACCCCGCCCATGGTCGGCGTCCCCTGTTTAGACATGTGCCACTTTGGGCCAATTTCCAATATTTTTTGCCCTATCTCTTTCTTTCTCATTATGGGTATGAATACTCTCCCAAAGGCCAAAGTGACAATAAAAGCAACCGTGGCGGAGAGTACCGGTAATAACCAGTTCATTGTCCTATTTCTCCCTGCTCTTTATTCTCCAAACCGGAATCGAGACTCTCAATCAACGCATCTCTAACCTGTTCAAGCCTCATACCGCGACTACCCTTTATCAGTATAACATCACCCTTTGAGGTAATACTAATAAGCTCTCGAGAGAGCTCCTCAATATCTTCGAAATGAGCTATCTGGGAGGTGAGCTTTCCTATCTGAATGGCACCCAGCAGAGTATTTTCGGACGCTGTACCTATTAGCAGGATGTTATCCGAGCACTTTGCTGCCTCCTCACCGAGAGCCCTATGGGCTTGTTCCGAATAGTCTCCCAGCTCTAGCATATCACCGAGAACAGCGATTTTCTTTCCGGAAGACGGGTATGAACTCAAAACACCCAGAGCCGCTGACATCGAGTCGGGGTTTGCGTTATAGCAGTCGTCGATAATGGTCACTCCGGATTTCGAAATAATATTCTGCCGCATATCGGCGCACCGGTAACATGATAGACCCTCTTTGATCAGATTGAAAACTTCCTGTACTTCAGTTCTGTCATTATCAGCATATTCAAGCCCGACTGCAATCGCAGCAAGTGCATTTAGCACATTGTGCTTCCCGATTGCCGGCAGGTCAACCTCAAGATCTCCATACGGCGACGAAACAGAAAAACACATACCGTCCCGAGTCTGCAGGATATTGCCAGCAGTAATTTCACAGTCCTTATTACTGATTCCAAAAAACACAGTCTTGTGAGGCAGTTTGCCCTTCAGCTCCCAAAGAAGTGGGTCATCACCATTAAGTATTACGACTCCATCGGGTGGAAGGCCTTCGAATATCTCTGTTTTCGCCTTAAGTATACCCTTTTGTGAACCCAGATGTTCAATATGTGCAGTTCCGATGTTTGTAATAACCGAAATATCAGGGAGTGCAGCCCTTGTCATCCGGGAAATCTCTCCGAATCTGTTCATTCCCATTTCAAACACTGCGGCACGATGTCCGCTGCCAAGTCTGAGTACCGAAAGGGGCAACCCCACAAGATTATTTAGATTACCCTCGGTTTTCAGTGTAGGCATAAACTCAGAGAGGACTGCCGCGCACATCTCTTTGGTAGTGGTCTTACCACTACTGCCTGTTATTGCTGTTATCCGAGTCGAAAATCTTTTTCTGTACCCGCGTGCTATGTCGAGCAAGGCCTGAAGGGTGTCATCCACATAAAGCGTTCCGGGGTCACTCCCTCTCTGAGCCGACAACACAGCCACAGCTCCAGCTTCTCTAGCCTTATCAATAAAGTTATGTCCGTTAAATTTCTCTCCGATTATTGGTATAAAAAGCTCGCCCTGTTTTAGGCTCCTTGAGTCGATTGAGATCCCCTCAATAACCGTCTTAAGATCTACCTCGCAGGGATGTGCCGAGCAGTATTCCACAATTTCACGCAGCGTTATACGTTCCAAATCAGACCTCCGTCAATATATATCAAATATATCAAGTGATACTTGGGTCTATTATAGTACAAATTGTATGAAGCCGAAACCCCAAAACCTATCTTTTCACAAAACCGAAAAAGCTGCGTACAAAAGTCAACTGTCTCCGAGTGACAAGAAGCTCCTTACGATCTCCCTCTCATCCATGTGGTTTTTCTTCCCGTTTATCTCCTGATATGTCTCATGGCCTTTGCCTGCAAGAAGTATCACATCACCCTTTTCAGCATGCTTAATTGCATACCCAATCGCCTCTACCCTGTCAGGTATTATAACCTGCTTCTCCTTGTCGCTCATACCCTCTAAAATGTCCGCAATAATGGCACGGGGCTCTTCCGAACGGGGATTATCCGACGTAACAATACATATGTCAGAGTATCGCTCAACCGTTTGACCCATTAGAGGTCTCTTCTTCCTGTCTCGGTTGCCACCTGCTCCGAACACGGTTATGAGGCGGCCTTTGGTAAACTCCTTTAGAGTCAGGAGAATGTTTTCGAGCCCATCAGGTGTATGCGCATAATCAATAATAATTGTAAAGTCTCTACCTGTGGGTACAACCTCTGCACGTCCCTTTACTCCCCGACAGTGTTTTAGCGCGCCTGCCGCCTCTACAAGTGGCACTCCCAATACAGTTGCCGTCGCTATTGAAGCAAGCCCGTTGTACACCGAAAACTTTCCGGGAATCTCCAGTTCTGCACGATATATTTCTTCAACCCCAAGTGCTTCAAACTCAACACTAGAGGGGGAGTAGCGGATGTTGCGGGCTACTACATCTGCCGAGAGATCCTCAGTAGAGAAGCTGAGTATCTCACAGTCCGAGTTGTTGATTATATATTCTGCAGCGGAATCATCAAGATTGATTACCCCTCTTCGGCACATCTTGAATAGCAGCACCTTTGAATCAAGATAGTCCTCCATCGAATCGTGAAAGTCCAGATGGTCCTGTGACAGGTTTGTGAAGACACCGACCTCAAATCTCACATCGTCAACCCTATGGAGCTTTAGTGCATGTGATGAAACTTCCATTACAGCATACTTGATGCCCTTATTCAGCATGCTACTTAGGTAGGCCTGGATTTCTACAGATTCGGGCGTAGTCCTCGAGGCCTCACTCACTTCGTCGCCGATTATCACTTCGTTTGTCCCGATGAGGCCGCAGGGCGCACCAATACAGCGTTCGATGAGATCCTTCAGAATATAAGTTGTGGTCGTCTTCCCGTTAGTTCCTGTAATGCCTACCACCGTCATCTGCTCCGATGGCCTGCCATAGAAGTTTGCTGCAATTGCTGAAAGCGCTCTTCTCGCATCCTTTACTAGAACATGATCCACCGGGACATCGCGCATGCTCTCCGAAACTACAGCGACAGCCCCCGCCTCAACGGCCATATCAATGTACTTTGCGCCATCTTCAACATATCCAGGAACTGCTACAAATATATTTCCAGGTTTGACTTTTCTCGAATCATTGGTGACACCTGTAATTTCCCTCTCAGCGACCGATGTGAGCTTCAGAACATCGACACCGCTAAGTAAATCCTTCAGTATCATTTACTCTCATCTCCATTTCACTAGATGGATTGTGCTCTCATCCGCGTCAGTCAACATTGGTATCCAAGAACTCTACTTCAATAACCGTACCGCGTTTAACTTCGGTTCCCGGCGGGACGCTTTGGTCTGTAGCAGTTATTGTTGACACCAGTGAATGCGTGGAACCGGTCGGCAACATATACATTCCTGCGTCTGTCAAAACTTTGTTGGCTCGCTCAGGGGACATATTTAACACATTAGGTACAACGACTTTCCCCTCGGGGATCTGTTCTCCCATATAGAGAATTACTTCTGCTGATGTGGTCACCTTGGCACTGTATGCCGGCAGTTGTCCAGTTACTGTTTCACCTTCACCCACGACCTTGTATTTCATTCCCTTTCTATCCAACTGCCTTTTTGCCTCGCTTTCGGTCAGGCCTTTTAGATTAGGCACCAGAACATCAGTCCCGAACAACTCCTCGCCGGTATACTGTGGTTCCACGCCCATATAAGGCAGAATTTCTGCAAGCATTCTTCCTGCAAGTGGTGCTGCGATAAATCCGCCTGACCTGAGGTTTACAGGCGTATCACCTGTCGGAGTGTCCAGTAGTACCAGAAGAGCTATCTGAGGGTCGTCAGCCGGAGCTACAGCAACAAAGGAGACTACGTATTTGCCGTATGTGTCCTCACCTGCAATGATTTTTTCCGATGTTGCTGTCTTCCCACCAATTCTATATCCTTTTACCTGCGCATTGCGTCCGCTACCATCCTCTACTACCTGCTCTAGAAGATAGCGCATGGTTTCTGAGGTCTCATTTGAGATAACCTGACGAATAATCTCTGGTTCGGTTGCCTGCAGAACATTGCCGTCTGAATCTAGATACTCCTTTATTAGTTGCGGTTTGAGTAGATATCCCCCGTTTACTGTGGCAGCAATAGCGGAGACCATCTGTATCGGAGTGACTGTAAATGTCTGCCCGAATGCGGCAACAGCAAGTGAGACATCATTTGAAAGAAATGTCTTATAGTCATGGAGTAGTCCTGTTGCCTCACCAGGTAGATCGATCCCGGTTTTCTGCCCGAATCCAAAAGCCTGCATATACTTGTAAAATGTCTCCTGTCCGGTCTTTAGCCCAATCGTAACAAAAGCTGGGTTGCACGAATTCTGCAGAGCACGGGTAAACCCCTGTGTACCGTGTCCGTATCTCCTCCAGCAGTTGATCGGCTTTGACCAACCTGCTACCTTAATTGATCCAGTACAGGTATATGACCAGTCCAGGTCGATGACATCCTCTTCAAGTGCAATCGCTGTGGTTATAAGCTTAAAAATGGAGCCAGGCTCATATGTGTCCGCAACCGCTTTGTTCCTCCACTGTTCAAGCTGGAGCTCGGTGCGTTTCTTAGTGTACTCTTCACCTTCGAGCCCCTCTAATAGTCTGTTATCCTCATCTGAAAGATCCCATGCGTTGTTCAGGTCTGCACCACCGGTAACGGCCATCGCTAGTATTTGACCGGTATTGACATCCATAGCGATTGCCGCACCCCTGTTTTCTACATAGTGATCTACGATAGCCTGCTCAAGGTGCTTTTCAAGGATATGCTGAATGGTCTCGTCAATTGTTAGTACAAGGCTCTTACCGTCCTCAGGGTCATAGTATTTCTCATACTGGAAGGACATTGATGTACCCTTGGCATTTTTTGCTGTAACTATCTTTCCTGCTTTGCCAGTCAGCGTGTTGTCATAGTATGCCTCAATCCCTTCGAGACCCTCATTATCTACACCAACAAATCCGATTACCTGCGAGGCCAGGTTGCCGTATGTATAATACCGTTTTGTGTCGGGATTTATAGAGATTGCCCTAAGCTTATGCTCCTGCTTAAACTCTCTGACCTGGTCGGCAACCTCCTTCTCGACTTTCCGTTTGATGATCTGATAGTATGACTTTCTGTTCTCAGTCTTCTGTAGAACACTCTCATAACTAATATCTAGAATCTCTGAAAGCCCCTTAGCGATGAGTTCCGCCTGAGCATCATCCTCTATATACACCGGGGCCAGAAGTATAGTCTCTACACTTGCACTTATTGCAAGGACCTTGCCGTTTCTGTCATAGATTGTGCCGCGGTTTGCCGAAATGACGGTGTCCCTTGTCTGCTGGTTGATTGCCCTCTGCTCATAGAAGTCGTGTTCTTTTATCTGAATCTTATATAGCTGCATAATCAGCGGAATAAACATTACGACGCCGCATAATACCAGCAAGAATATTGTCCGTGCCAGGATCAATCTACTCGCCCGACGGTCGGCAGTGATACTCTGTTGTTTTTTTTGATCTGCCATACTCCAACCCCCTACCAGATGCAAGTCCACAGTGCATCCGCGCAAACTATAATAATACTACTACGGGAGCAAGAAATCAATTCTCACTCCCATGGGTTGTTACAAATATATACAGTCTCAAGACAAATTATTCTATCTAAAGAAGTTTGTTGCAGCTAAATAGAAGGTCTTTATTCCACTGAGAAAATCACTATCCACTTCAGCTTCCATATGCACAATGCCGCGGTCAGACTTTGATAGATCAATATAGGTTATTTGATCTTTTGACGGACGCGTCATCCCCATCTTTAGTGCCAATTCCTCGAGTTGCTTGACATTTAGACTCTGTTCATTTCTTACCTTTAGAATGGCTGCTTCACTTTTCAACTCGGAGATCTCCGACTGAAGCGACGATATCTCTATTGTAAGCTCATTTAGGCGCATGTAGTTGAGGACAATGCAAAACATAAGAACAGCTGCAATAGCAAAACACAAAACGGTTGAAAGCGATATCGTTGTTTTTGATTCCGCTTGTGTTCTGACCGCTGCTTTTGTATTGCCTTGCTGCGATGCAATTGCCCTGGGTATGGCTATCGGTTCTTGTTCAAGTGCATCCCTAACTCTCTTTCGCTTATCGAATCGTGAAAGATCATATGCAATCTGTCCGGTGTAATCAATATCTCTTACAGCACTTGATGACATCATTGTCCTCCTCTTCCTAACTTCTCGGCTACACGCAGCTTTGCAC
>LSQX01328082.1_pt2 | contig 20691 bp, 17 predicted proteins | sample 654561 | NCBI WGS metagenome assembly LSQX01 (sample SAMN04489861, study PRJNA283612) | anaerobic digester metagenome | isolation source: 4 biogas reactors fed with cattle manure at either 37C or 55C with and... | place: Denmark: Kongens Lyngby | collected 2014 | reverse complement strand
TCAGCAGAGAACCCTGTTTTCATATATGCCGGACAGGTTGATTTTGTATGCAACAACGAGAATTATATGAAATGAGCGCTTGCGTTAGGAGACCGTTCGGAAAAGCATATTTATTCATAAGACACTTTTCATGGCTTGAAACCCGCATAGTTCCGCTCATTATTACATGTTTATGCGTGTTTCTAAAGAATAAACAGACTTTCCGAGCCGGCTCCTGGCATTGAATAATCTGTTTCATATGCTCTGTATCGACTCCTCCAGCTTCTTTAAATCTGGAATAAGCACTTTCTTGTTGCCGATAGGCTCAATCAATCCTTCATCCTGCAAGAGGCTGAGCTTACGGCTGACGGTCTCCCTGGTTATGCCGATATAGTTGGCTATTCCTTCTCTGCTAAGAGGCAGCTCCAGCAGAATTCCATCCTTTTGCGCCTTGCCGAACTGTGAGGCAAAATCGATTAAAACCGAGGTGACCCGGGACTCGCTGCTTTTTGTTCCCATGTTTTGCAGCGCATCTTCCAGTCGTTCCATCCTTCGGCTCATCTCTTCAAGCATTTTTACAGACGTTTCCGGGTGATTTTTCAGAAAGTTTATAAAAGCGCTGCCCGATATCAGACATATCTCGGTTTCTTCCAGGGCTTCAATAAAGAAGGTGGATTTCAGCTTTTGGAAAAGGTTTCTCTCCCCAAAAAAGTCCCCTTCGGACAAGATATATAAGATCTGTTCTTTGTCTTCCTGAGTGTACCGAAACACCTTAACCTTTCCTTTATGAAGGATCATCAAGCTCTCCTGGATATCTCCCTCCATCAAAAGGAACTCACCTTTCCGGTACTTTTTCCGGAGAATCAGCAAATGGATTTTCTCCTGTTCATCACAGTTCAATGAGGAAAATGCAGGTACCTTTGATACACAATTCCTGCCTCCGCATCGTTTACAGACATTGCAGCCGTTTTCCAAAATAACACCTCCCGTTCGTCATAAGGGTAAAAGGTTTAACAGTAACATCAGTAAAACTCCCGATAACACGGTGATGAACAAGTTTTTTGTTTTGTAAGCGATAAAGATGCATGGCACCGCAGCCAGCAGGTTTCTGTTGTGCAGGCTGAAGTTCAGCTTCCCTTCGGATATCAGGATGCCAGGCACCAACAATGCCGACAGCACTGCCACCGGAATGTATTTCAACCACTGCAGAAACCATTCCGGAATGTTCATTTTTGACAGTATAACCACCGGCAATACCCTGGGCAGGTATGTTACCAGGCTCATTCCAAGGATGATAAGGATTGTTTCTTGTTCCATCGTTCAGCCACCATTCCAACTGTCGCAGCCACTACGGCGGCGATGATCACATTCCAGTTTCCTTTTAAAGTTAACGCAGCCAGCAGTGACAGAGCTCCGGCGCATACCGCCACCAAAAGATCCCTGGCTTTTTTCATCTGCATCAGCAAAAGCCCGATAAACATCCCGGACAGGGCAAAATCAAGGCCCCATTTTGTTGCCTGGGTCAGCTGTGCGCCAAAAATCCCACCCAATACGGTTGACAAAATCCAACAGGTATGCGAGGCAAAGTGCAGCCCGGCGAAATAACCTGGTGTGGCTTCATGGCTTTGAAGATAATTTCCAGATACCGCAAAGGTTTCGTCTGTAATTCCAAAAGCAAAAACTGCCTGCAGCCGGGTTGAAATCTTCTTCAAATGGGGTGACAGAGAGGCGCTCATCAGCAGGTGCCGTAAATTGACAAAAAATGTTGTCATGACGATGGATACCGCATCAGCGCCGGAGGACATCATCGCTGCCGCGATAAACTGGGCGGAACCAGCATATACAAACAAGGACATCACAAGGATGTCCATTACCGAAAGCCCCTGTTGCGCAGCTAAAATCCCAAAGGCCAGCCCAATGGGAATGTATCCGAGTAAAATGGGCACTGACGCCTTTAATCCAATTTGCCATTGCTTGTGCATAAAACTCTTCCTTCTGCGATTGCTGTTGATGAAAAGTGTCGTTTACCTGATTATTATAGTCCGTAAAATAGCAGTGGTCAATGTTTTGGTCAAGAACAAACGATATGAAAACAGGCGATGAACCACGGTTTCAAACCTGTAATCCATCACCTGTTATGGGGGGTTATTTTAATTTCTTATCTACCATGCTGCAGAAGGTTATCTTCGTTTATCAGAAATTACCCGCTTTCTTTTCTCAGATGACCTTTTTCATTCCTGTCAGTATTTTTTTGATGCTGTGCTCTGACAGGCTGTATTGAACGGATAAATCGGTGATGCCGATTCCGTTGATATGTTTTGTAACGATCTCCATATTTCTTTTCATGTAATGCTTCCGTGTGCCATTGGCTTCTCCCCATTTTGCACGGACTTCTCCCTTGCGGGGGATATAAACCACTTCACCTTGAATATAGTGTTGGATTTGATCTAAAAGCCATTCGGGCAACATTGTTTTCGCATTGTTATACTTCACTGTGCCACACTCCTTTTCGTATCATACCAACCCTGGAATACCCAACAAGCTGCGCCATCCATATGTTTTGGCTCATACCGAAGACTCAGCAAACAGAAAATGCCCGCTTCGAACAACCGCCGCGGACATTAAAAAGGCACGATAACCTTGTATCGTGCCGTAATCTTCAAAAATGTATACTTTCTCCGGAAACCGTTTATAACAGTATTTTACAATGAAAACAACTGCTATAGCTGCTATCAGCCAGCTACCAAAAAACCGGAGAAACCAAACAGGAAACCTATGCAAGTTTCCAATGCTTTGTCAGGCATAAGGGTTACTCTTAAATTCGCAGAAGGCAAATCAAAATCTTCTTCTGCCACTATTCAGTTAGACCTGGACCACCTTTAAAATTATATTGGTACGATGTCTGAATACGATAGTTTTCATGAAATACACCCCTTTCCTGCATAGTTTTACATCAATACAGCTTCCATTATATTGCAGACTGAAACGAGGGTCAAGAGAAAGATTGAATATATTTATTCTTTCTCCATTGAAATGTTACTGCTGTTCTCCTCCCACCGGTCTCCCCTTTTAGCCACTTCTTCATATTTCCAAGCTGAAAACAACGACAAAAGCATCACCAGCTAAGCATCTTCCCCCACTTTTATCAACTCTGTGATGAGCGAACGATAAAATACTATCTCTCCGGTTGTTACTTTTTCTTTAGTGATGGTATACTTTAATTGAACACTCATTTTCAGGAGGTGCACCGTGGAATATCGTTTATTTGACAAAATTGGAAAGCCGGTTTCATTGTTTGGAATCGGTTGTATGCGTCTGCCCACAATCAAGGTGGAGGGTAAAAATGTAATAGATGAACCGGAGGCTATCCGGATGATTCGGTATGGTATTGATCATGGCGTGAATTATATCGATACAGCTTATTCCTATCATGATGGGACAAGTGAGTTGCTTGTGGCAAAAGCGCTGAAGGATGGCTACCGTGAAAAGGTTTTTCTTGCAACAAAGTCACCCGTCTGGCTGGTTCATGAGTACAGCGATCTGGAGCGTCTGCTCGATGAACAGCTTCGCAAGCTGGAAACTGATTCTATCGATTTTTATTTGTTACACGCCCTTAATAAAGAAAGATGGGATAAATTAAAAGCCATCAACGCCATGGATTTTATGGAAAAGGCCAAAGAGCAGGGAAAAATCAAACATATCTGTTTTTCTTTTCATGACAATGCCGAAGCCTTCCGTGAGATCATCGACGGCTTCAACTGGGATATGTGTCAGATTCAGATGAATATTATGGACATGCATGATCAGGCAACCGTTGAAGGTTTGAAATACGCGGGCTTGAAGAACATTCCTGTTGTCATAATGGAGCCGTTGAAAGGTGGAAAGCTTGCCACCAGTGTAAATGATGACATCCGGGCCATCTGGAACCAGTCCGAAGTGAAGCGGACGCCGGTAGAGTGGGCCTTCCGCTGGCTGTACAACTTCCCGCAGGTGATGACGATTTTGAGCGGTGTCAGCACCATGGAGCAGCTGCAGGATAATCTGCGAATTTTTACGGAAGCGAAAGCTGGCAGTATGGATGAAAACGAGCTGTCTTTGGTGGATCAGGTGCGGGAGGTATACCGCAAAAAGACTGTAATTCCCTGTACGTCCTGCGAGTATTGCCTGCCCTGCCCTCAGGGTGTTTATATTCCCGGAGTTTTCGGCCTTGTGAACGAAGCCGCCATGTATGGCGACGAAAACGGCCCAAGAAATCATTACCGTAATTTTTTCATCAGTGAAAATGCCGACGCTTCTCATTGCGTGGAATGCGGTCAGTGCGAAGCTGCCTGTCCTCAGCAAATTTCTATCATCAGTAAGCTGAAGGAGTCCCACCGTTTTTTAGTTCAGAAGTAAGCCGCTGCAAATAGAAGCGTAACGACCAGCCCGGGTTGCATGGGCGAGCAGTGAAGCGAAGCGTAACGACCAGCCATTTTATCAAAAGCCTGCATTGAGTGACTCGATCTTTAAAAACCCGGAGAGTTATAAACTTTTCGGGTTTTCCACGTTTTTGACGTTAACGAGCAGCTCTGGAAAACATCGCAAATGGTTCCCAGCTGTGGTTTACTGAAGTAACAGAATACTTACAGCCATGACGGCCATACCGGCAATTAAACCGTATATGGACAGGTGGGGTTCCCCGTATTCTCTCGCGGTTGGCAGCAGCTCGTCCAAGGATATAAAGACCATGATCCCCGCCACAGCTGCAAAAATAACGCCAAACATAACATCATTGAAAAAAGGCATCAGAATCAAAAAGCCCAGTAAAGCTCCGACCGGCTCGGACAGCCCGGAAAGAAAGGACATCCTGAACGCCTTCTTTCGGCTTCCGGTTGCATAATAAACCGGTATGGACACCGCAATTCCTTCGGGAATGTTATGGATGGCAACAGCTACGGTAATGGCAATCCCAAGGGTTGGATCCTTCAATGCGGCCGTAAAGGTGGCAATTCCTTCAGGGAAGTTGTGAATGGCGATGGCTATGGCGGCAAAAGTACCCATGCGCATCAACTTTGCCTGTTCCACCACATTTTCATTCATTGATTCCACCCGTTTTACTTCATGAGGGTTCTCCCCAGAGGGAATAAGCCTGTCAATCAGGGCAATAAACAGAATCCCTGCGAAGAACGCGGCTACGGTAATCCATGAGCCCTTCTTCTGACCAAGGGCCAAAACCAATGAATCCTGAGCTTTTGCAAAGATATCGATCATGGACACATAGATCATCACACCGGCTGAAAAACCCAAAGCGATGGATAAAAAACGTGTATTTGTCTTTTTGGAGAACAAGGCCATCAAGCTGCCGATTCCGGTGCAAAGCCCTGCAAGAAGTGTCAGACCGAAGGCGAAAAATACATTATTCCAGTCCATCTCATCCCCTCATTCATACCAGTTTGTTCATTTATACCACTTTAAATGAGGAATTAACCGTAATATCAGTTGAAAAAAACATCACAACCCAGTAAACTAAGTATATAGAAATATTGTTCCGCGCAGCAGCTGTCTTCACACGTCAGCCGCTGACCTGCGCTAAAGTAATTTTGGGTATCGGGGTTCCACAGGTGATCTCATTTGTAAGTATCTTCGGGGGAAAACATGGTTAAACGCCGCAAAAGCACCAAAGTTTATAAAAAATTTATCCTGTCCTACATCATTACACTGATGATACCCATGCTGATCATGTCATTTATCGTCTTCTACCATTTTGTCAACGTACTAAAAGATGAAGTAAAGGCCAACCTGCATAATCCATTCGTTAAGAGCATTGATAACCTGGAGGCTCAAATTGAGCAGTTGTCCAGAACCTCTCTGCAAATCGAGCTGAACAGCTTTCTTAGGACAGTGAACATCAATGATGTTCCTTATGATGCCATCCATGTAAAAACTGAATTACTGAAATATAACACAAACTCATTTGTCGATGAGATTTTTCTATACAACTACAGGGACGAATATATTTACTCCTGCAATTACCTCTGTACACTGCCCGTTTTCAACAGTTTCATTCTTGGGGGAAGTAACACCTTTGATCTGCTTGCATTCAAGGATCAAAACGAGCAGGAAGGCTTTCGGTTTTTCCCCATGGATTCCATGTATCTGGCCAACCGGCAAAGCCATCTGATGTATCTGAAGAAAATCCCCATTCAGGGTACCCGACCTCATGGAATTATCATGTACATGATCCCACAGTCATCCCTGCAAAGCGTTCTGGCCCCATCCATCACGGGAAACAGTTCCGTGTTTGTGATCGATCCGCTCACCCGGGATATCATTTTTCATTTTTCAGAGGAACAGAATGAAGAAATGGTGCAGGTTTTTCAACAGATGCTATACGCCTCTCCAACAACCACGAACCTCACCGAGGTTGAAATATCCAGAAATAAATATTCTCTCAGCTCGTATGAGCCGAAGAATATGCCCTACCTTTTTATTCAATTGATGCCCAATGATTTGCTGTCCAACCGCATTCATCTGACTCGCAATGTCTTTCTCATCAGCACGGTGATCATCATCATTCTCAGCGGTATTGTCATCGCCATTCTGATGCGTATCAATTACCGACCTATTAAAAAACTAAAAACATTGATAGAAGAGAACAATCAGTTTTCCTCCAAAAGCTTTGCCGGTGATAAGCTGAACGAGCTTGAATTGCTGGAATATGCTTTGCTGCAGTACAACCGGGAAAACATTGACCTGAAGGAATATTCTCAGGCTAACCATGCAGCCGTAAAAAGCTATCTGATCGATTGCTTCTTGTCCGGGCAAGCCCGTGAAATTGATAATATCCTGGAAACCTGCAAAAAAGCCGGGTTGACCTTTGACAAAAACTATTACTGTGCTCTGGTGATGAAAAGCAGCAGTATCTCAAGCCTGCCCGACACCCAGCTGCAGGACGCGGCAGACTCCATTCACCAGCCCGAAAAGTTTCAGATGTTCCTGCACCGGGATATCCATATGAACAGTATTGTGATGCTGCTTGGCTGCGCTACAAAAGATGAAAACCATACCCGGCTCATCGCCCTGCACCTGATCAAAACCCTGAATGACGATTATGGGAACGATGTCCGTGTAGGTGTGGGAAATTACTATGAAAGCATATTTGATATCGATGTTTCTTATGAGGAAGCCGTCAAAGTGCTGGATCACAACAGAATTCTTTCCAAATCCCATATCATGATGTATAGTGACATCTCAAAAAAGTGTGAGAAAAACATTCAATATCCCCTCGCGCTGTTTGAAAGCCTGGAAGTTGCGGTGCGCAACAGCGATGTTTTTAATATTGAAGAGACCATCGCACAGCTGGTTTATTTCATGAAAAATGAGAACCTGAGCATCATGCGTGCAAAGAACATCTGCTATGATACGGTGAATACCATCACCAGGGAGCTTTTAAAGAAGTATAATCACTCTCCGCTGTTGAACAAGCCTTATATTGAACGAATTTATGGAAGCGATTTGACCACATTTGCTGATATCGAAGCTGTTATGCGGGAAATTTCCGATGACATCACCAACTATCTGAATGAAGATACGCAATCCTATGAGTTGAAGCTATTGCAGCAGATCGTGAAATACATCCGGGACAACTATCCGGATCCGGAGTTCAGCCTGCAAAGCCTCGCAGACTCGCTGCAGATGTCTACCCCTTACCTGAGCCAGTATTTTAAGAAAAACACCGACTTTACCATTTCTGAGTATGTGAACCGTCTGCGCATGGAAAAAGCGAAGGACCTATTGCTGAAAACCGAGCTGAGCGTTCAGGAAATCGCCGCCCAGGTTGGTTACTACAGCGTTTCAAGCTTTATCCGAAAGTTTCGTGAAAAGGAAAACGTCACCCCGGGCCAGTTCAAGAAAAAATACGCCTAGTTTACACCGGTATTTACTCCGGGCGGGGACCAGATTAATTCCTGATGTAAAAATGATGTGAACAAAAATGAAAGGGCCGCTTTCTGGCCGATTGATCGGATCAGAAAGCGGTCCTTTTTGAATCACGGAGGCTGTAACAAAGTTCTTTCAGCAATAAACCGCTGGTGGGATTTTTATACCAGGTTAAAAATCACTTTGGAACACAAGCCCCACCCATGTCTAAAGCTTATTTGCCTTCGACTCTTGCGAATGCGGTTTGATACAGTTCAAGATATCTGTCCACGCCCAGTCTCTTCAACTCAGCGATAAAGCCATCCCATTCCTGGTCGATACCACCTTCGACAATCCATTCGGCCGCTTTGGAATCCACATAGCTGGCGATGTCGGTTTGCAGCAGGGACAGTTCTTCAACCTCTTCGGTGCTGAATTTATATGGGTAGTTGTAAGGCCATTTGCTCAGGTATGGTCTGTACACTTCGCAAGCCTTTAATTTTGCAACGCTGCTTGCCTTCTCAGCCACATATTCATCCAGGGTCTTTTTGGTAAGGAGCGTACAACCCTGAGCAATCGGAGCTGTCATGAACCATTCTGTCGGGTCAACACTCTTCGGGCGCAGTCCGGTGTTTACTTCATATTTTCCCGGGGATGCTGCAGAAGGAACCAAAGCTTCGGCTTCACTGTATCCGGCTGGTTTGAACATACCAAAGGCCATTTGCGGGGTATACTGCTCCTGGTTGCAGTGGTCAATCCATCTGACCAGCATTTCAGGGTTTTCACAGGCGGAGGTGATTGCAAAGGCACCTTCCTTGATGCTTACTTCAGCCCTTGCCCATGTGACGGTTCCATTGGGAGCCTTCAGCGGAGGAACAAAGGTATACTTGCCATGGTCTTCGGGGAGAATCATGGATTGATCTTTTCTATAGTCGGTGTAAACACCCACGTTCTTTTGCGTTCTCAGTTTTTGTGTCAGGAGGGTTCTGTCCTGGGTGAACACTTCCTGGTCGATCAACTTCTCAGCATACAGCTTATGAAGGAATTTTGTTGCTTCCTTCCATTCATCTTGCATAGCGGTGAAGAAAACTTCATCCTTGTCATTGATGTTGATGTAGAAAGGTGTATCCAGGCTGCCAAAAGCATAATAAAACGGGCGATGGTCGCGCTTCACTTCACGGTTGATGTTGGATCCTTCAACATACAGGAAGCTAAGCGGGATTTCGTCTCTCTGTCCGTTTCCATTTAAATCATTGTTTTTGAACGCTTTCAGTGTGTTGTAGAACTCGTCCGTGGTTGTAGGCACGGGCAGTCCAAGCTTATCCAGCCATTCCTTGTTGATGATGGTGGAAATCAGAGAGTCAAAGCCTTCATCGGTAAGGCTGCCCAGTTGATAAAGGTTTCCATCCATACTGCGCAGGAAGCTTTCATAGATAGGATACTCATCTATAATGGCGGTGATGTTTGGGGCGTATTTTGCAAGCAGGTCATCCAGAGCAACAAGAACACCATTTGCTCCAAGGTTTTGAACCTCGTTGGAGGACAGGCTCAACGGCCCAAAGAATGCATCCGGATATTCACCGCTGGCGATGGTAAGGGTTTTCTTTTCGGTCCAGGATGCCTGTGGAACCAGTTCCCAGTCAATCGAGATGTTGGTTTCCTTTGCGATTTTAAGCATCATATCGGTTTCATCCAGGTTATTCGGTCTTGTGTTGTTCATCTGGAGGCCCATAAAATAGTAGGAGACCGGTTCTTTGGCTATCGGAAGCCCGGTTTTGTACATGTTTCCCACCATTTCACGTCCGTCACCCTTTGGTGCGGGAGTGGCCTCTGCAGGTGTTTTGGTCTCATCTGCCGGTGTCTTGGTTTCGTCAGTCTGGGTTGGTGTCTTGTCACCGGTGCCTGATGGTGATGTTACAATTGGAGCACAGCCGACAGCCAGAAAAACAAACAGAACGGCCAGTGCGAGTGATAAAACCCTTGTTTTCATTCCTTTCGTTTTCATTCAAATACCTCCTGATTTTATTTTGTTTACTCCCGCAAGGGAGATAACATACAAAAACTGTTTGCTCAGATGCTTTCTTTTATGAAGGTAAACCTCGGGTGAATGCCGGGAAATCCTGACATACAAGCTCTGCGTTCAAGTCTATCCCTTCACGGAGCCCATTGTGATGCCCTTTACAAAGTACTCCTGCATCACCAGATAAACGATCATCATCGGCAGGGTTGCCATCACAATAACCCCATATTTCATTTGCTCAGCGGCACGAAGCATTTCGTTCAGCGCCTCCTGATCCTCCATCAGGTCATAGATGGCGGAGGATACCTGAGAGGACGCCAGTATATCCCTTAATACAATCTGCAATGGTTGATAGGTTTTCTTATCAAGGTATATCATCGCCCGGAAGAAATCATTCCATTGCCATACAGCATAAAACAGCAGCATCGTAATCACAATCGGCTTGGAGATGGGCATCAGAATCTTGAAGAAATACCCAAAATGCGAGCACCCATCAATCTCTGCCGCTTCGCTGAGGCTTTCAATATGGCTTGATTTGAAATATGAGCTGGTAACCAGCAGGTTCCACACCTGAATCCCGTTGACAATCAGCAGCACATAGGGGGTATTCCTAAGCCCCAGCTTGTTTACGACAATGTACAGAGGGATCATGCCACCCTGAAAGAACATGGTGATCAGCAGGAAGGTTGTAAAGACCTTTCGACCTGAGAAGCTCTGTTTTGAAAGCGGATATGCCGCAAACAGGGTAAAGGCCGCGCTTAATAAGCCCCCCACGATGGCATAGAAAAACGAATTTTTATAGCCGTTCATCAAGTCATGAAACTTGAAGATTTTCTGGTAACCGGATAAGGTTATCCCCTTTGGAAACAATATTACCTCACCGGATAACACAAAATCAGGGTTGCTGATGGAGGCGATCAAGATGAAATATAAGGGGTACAACACCAGTAAGCAGGACAAGATGATAATAGTTTTTGAGATGACATTGAAGATCAGGTCTTCCCTTGTGTCTTTTATTGTTGTTTTGGCAGCTGCCAGCTTCATCTTGTGCACCTCCTCTACCACAGACTTTCTTCCGTAAGTTTTTTGCTGGTGTAATTTACTATAATTAACAATACCAGATTAATCATGGTTTGAAACAGGTTGATGGCTGTTGAGTAGCTGGGTTGGTTGTTCAAAAGGCCTACCTTATAAACATAAGTGCCAAAGATTTCCGAGGTACCCAGGTTTGTCGGTGCCTGCATCAACAAGGTTCTTTGGGTATCTACGTTCAGTATTCTTCCGACGGCCAGTAAAAGCATGGTCACAACGGTTGGAGTGATACTTGGCAGATCAATATACCATATTTTTTGAAGCTTGGAGGCTCCGTCCAAAGTGGCCGCTTCATACAATCCAATATCGATGGATGTCAACGCGGCAAAATAGATGATAGCCTGGTAGCCCGTCCGCTGCCACACATGGGAGAGCACGTAGATATGCCTGAACCACTTTGCGTCAGCCATAAAGTAGATTGGATCTCCTCCAAGGGCTTCTATCAGCTTGTTCACAACACCGGAGGATGGAGACAGGAACAGGTACATCATTCCGACCAGCACAACCATGGATATGAAGTAAGGTGCAAAGGTGACTGTCTGTGAGAATTTAACAAGTCTTTTGCTTTGGGTTTGGTTTAAAACCAGGGCGAATATCACCGGAAATGGGAAGCCCACCAGCAGATCATACAGGCTAAGAATAATGGTGTTTTTAAACAGCCGGGAAAACATCGGCGAGTTGATAAACCTTTCAAAATAGTCCAACCCCACCCATTTCGCTTCAAAAATTGTCTTGGTGATGCTATAGTTTTTAAATGCGATTTGGATTCCATACATGGGTATGTAATTGAAAATAATAAAATAGATCACGACAGGTAAAATCAACAGATATAGCTGCCATTCACCTCTGGTTATCAGTTTTTGCCTGATTCGATGGAAAAGGCTGTTGCTTGAAACCGGTACTGCCTGTTCCGCAACTTTTTTCACAGGTTCTGCCTGCAACACAATTCCCCCTCTATTGAACAAACTTTTGGTATTTTATCGGGCTTTTAAACATTTCCAGCCCTTCCCCCCACTATGAAACAGATGTGCTGGAAAAGGCTTATTGATCTGATGGCCTGAAGTCCCGGACTCCATTCAAATCCGATTTATTAATGCAATTGTTACGTACAATTTCATTTTAATGCACCTTCCCTCTGGTGTAAATATTCTGTTCTTTCATCCTGAAAGCCTTGAGCCTGAAGACTCTTTACCCATTCTGTTCAGGAATTAAGCAGTTTTATCAGCCCTCAATACAGTTTTACTGCGACCGGCGTGGAAATGTTCAGTAATTAATCTTTCAATGCCTTGATATCAGTGCGTTTCAAGTAGAAATGTTCAGATTGTAATTTTTAACGGAACAGAAAAACCGTGATTTTAACAAATTTTTCAGGTTGTATTCAACGCATTCCGCCTTTATAATTGGGCACAGGGTTAGTGAGCATGTTGCTAATTTCCAATCGGCATGGGGCTTGTATTTTCAAGTCTGTAAAGAACGGGGAACTATTCCCATGAATGGAAAGGAGTTAGAACAATGAAAAAATGGATTACAGCTTTTGCGGTCGTCATCTTCACCATGATCATGATGCCAAACATTGCTCAGGCAGATTACTATACAGAGCAAGAAACACTTTATTACGGAATGCGATCCATAGAGGTGCAAAACCTCCAAAAGGATTTACAGTACCTGGGTTATATCACCCAGCCCAATACAACCACCTATTTCGGCAGCATAACGCAGTATGCCGTCAGGGCCTTTCAATATAACAATGGTCTGGTTATCGACGGTATTGTCGGCCCACAAACATCCCGAATGATTAAGGCAAAAAAGGTGGTGAAAGCAGCGAAGGGCTATACAGGGGTTCCCTATGTATGGGGCGGCTCCTCACCGAAAGGCTTTGACTGCTCGGGGTTCGCCAGCTACATCATGTCAGAAAACGGTATCACAATCCCGAGAGTGTCCGCTGATCAATACAATTATGGTAAATGGGTGAATAAAGATCAGTTACAGCCAGGAGACCTGGTGTTCTTCACAACCTATAAGCCCGGACCTTCCCATGTAGGGATTTACCTGGGAAACAACCAGTTTGCTCACGCCAGTTCGGGCGCAGGAAAAATTACCATATCTCTGATGGACAACCCCTATTATTCACAGCGTTATCTCGGGGCCAGAAGAGTGATATAGTGTACTGGCAGTTAAACAGGAATACAATAATCACTGTGCGATCCAAAAAGCGCGGAAATCAGGAAAACTTTGGAATGGCATTCCCAAATATGCCAATAACAGAAAACGGGCCCGGATGGTATCAACACCACCCGGGCCCGTCATTTTTTGATTCTGTAACAGGATTATGCCTTCAGACGTTCTTCCAACGCCTTCAGCTGATTTTTCAGCTCTTGTGGAAGCTTGGGCTCGTAATTCTTATAATGCTCCTTGATGGACTCAACTTCCTTCAGCCATTCTTCCTTGTTCACCTTCAGCAGTTCATGCATGTCTTCAGCGCTGACCTTCAGGCCTTTAGTGTCAATAGCATCATCGGTGGGCATATAGCCGATGGGAGTTTTTATGGCCTTGCCTTCACCGGATACTCTCTCAAAGATCCATTTCAGAACGCGGCTGTTTTCACCAAAGCCTGGCCACAGCCATTTTCCGTTCTGATCCTTGCGGAACCAGTTCACATAGAAAATCTTCGGCAGGTTTGCGCCTTCTTTTTGGCCGATATCCAGCCAATGCTGTAAATAATCGCCCACATGATAGCCAATGAACGGCAACATGGCAAACGGGTCGCGACGGACCTTGCCGATATTCTTGTCTATCGTTGCTGCAGTAATTTCAGAACCCATGATGGAGCCCATGAAAATACCATGATTCCAGTCCATGCTCTCATGAACCAGTGGGATGGTGCTTGGGCGGCGTCCGCCAACAAGGATTGCGGAAATCGGCACACCATTGGGGTCTTCCCATTCCGGTGCAATAGATGGGCACTGCTTTGCGGGGGCTGTGAAGCGGGCGTTCGGATGAGCGGCAGGATCCTTTGATTCAGGTGTCCAGTCTTTGCCCTTCCAATCGATCTGATGGGCAGGAGCTTCACGGCCGATGCCTTCCCACCATACATCACCATCGTCTGTAAGACCAACATTGGTATAGATGGTATTTTTGCTGGCGCTGACCATAGCATTATAGTTTGAATCGTAGGAGGTACCCGGAGCAACACCAAAGAAGCCGGCTTCGGGATTGATGGCATACAGCCGGCCATCCTTGCCGAATTTCATCCAGGCAATATCGTCGCCAATGGTTTCAACCTTCCAGCCCGGAATGGTGGGAACCAGCATAGCCAGGTTGGTTTTTCCGCACGCGCTTGGGAAAGCGCCGGTGATGTATTTTACATTTCCATTGGGATCGGTAAGTTTCAGTATGAGCATGTGCTCGGCCAGCCAACCTTCATCACGCGCCTGAACGGAAGCAATGCGAAGTGCGAAGCATTTCTTACCCAGTAAAGCATTTCCGCCGTAACCGGAGCCATAGGACCAAATTGTTCTTTCTTCGGGGAAATGGCTGATATATTTCTGTTCAATCGGAGCACAGGGCCAGGCAACATCTTCTTGTCCCTTTTCCAGCGGAGCACCTACCGAATGCAGACAAGGTACAAACTCTCCATTTGCCCCCAATACCTCTAGAACCTTATCGCCCATTCTGGTCATAATGCGCATATTCACGACAACGTATGTGCTGTCAGTGATTTCAACGCCTATTTTGGAAATGGGGGAACCTACCGGACCCATGGAGAAAGGAATGACATACATGGTACGCCCCTTCATGCACCCATCGTACAGACCGGTCATGGTTTTCTTCAGTTCAACCGGGTCAACCCAGTTATTGGTGGGGCCGGCATCCTCTTGTTTTTTGGAAGAGATGTAAGTACGGTTTTCTACGCGTGCAACGTCTGATGCATCGCTGCGGAAAAGATAACAGCCAGGAAGCTTTTCCCCATTTAATTTAACGGCTGACCCGGAGGCAACCGTTTCCTTTAGCAGTCGTTCATTTTCTTCTTCGGAACCATTGCACCAGTAAACCTGATCAGGCTTGCACAGTTCGGTCATTTCTTTGACCCATGCCTGCAACTTTTTGTTTTGAGTATTCATATGTTGGTCTCCTTCCATTATTATTAATAATCATGAGATGAATCATACACTACAATAGCTAAGCTGTCTAAGGTGATTTTGTTAATTTTTTCACTTATGATAGTAACATATAACCAGGAATAGTTCAAGCAGTTTTTGAAACTTCAAAATTGAAATCCTGCATAAAGAAAAGTATTCCCCGGTATGAAAAATATATGATATGATTTCACCGCAAAGCGCTTTATTCATTTCCATGCAGCGTTGAACAAATCAGTTAAATCATGATGATTTCACCGCCGAGCGCTTCATTCATTCCATGCATGCAATAATTGTCGGGCAATAACCATCAAGCACCCTGTGTAATGCGAACAAACTCCCTTACAGCAGCAGACAGAGAAACCCCTTTCAGATAGCAGAAGCCAATGGACCTTTCAGGAATTTCTTCAGAAAGATGAATTCTATACACGAGCCCTTTTTGCAAATATTCCTGCGAAAATTCATCGATGACGCAGGATATGCCAAAGTTATACTTCGTAAACTCCAGTAACAGTTCGTGAGAACCCAATTCAATTTCAGGCTCAAGCTTGATCCCCCTGGAGGCCAAATGCTTCTCAACAAATTGCCGCGAATTTGATTTGCGTTCAAGGAGGATCAATGGATTCTTCGTTATCTCCTCAACTGTTTGGGGCATCCGGGAAAGCTCCCTGTATTTTTCACCACATACAAAAACATCATGAACCGCCATGCATTGAAGAATCTCTATGGCAGAATCCTTCACGGGAAGGTTGCAGACCGCAATGTCAATGTCGCCTGATTTCACCATTCTGACCAGTTCCGGAGTGGTTCTGTTGATAATTTTCAGTTTGATATTCGGTGAATTTTGATGAAATTTCTCCAGGAATGGCAGCAGGTAATACCTGGATATGGTATCTCCCACACCAATTTTCAGTTCTCCGAACATCAGATCCCGGGATTCGGATATTTTCCTTTCCCCTGCTTCTATCAGGCTTATCGCTGAAGTGATATATTCAAACAGAAGCTGTCCGTCGGTCGTCAGTGTAACCCCCTTTGAGGTTCTGGTGAACAGCCGGATCTTCAGATCTCGCTCGAGGTTCATGATAGCCTGGCTGACTGCGGGCTGTGTCATATACAATGCCTTGGCCGCCCGGGAAAAGCTTTGATACTTGGCAACTTCATTAAAAATTCTGTAGGTGTCTATTTTTGAGATCATATAACCATTCCTTATACCAATCATTAAATGTATCTATTTTACTTATACCATAACACCATGTATAATACAAGTGTCAGTAGAAGAAAATCAGGAATGACCCAAGCTCAGATTTCAGAGGAATCCGGTTTTGGAAGGGAGAGTTCAGCATGGAAAGAATTACAGGCACCATATCAAGGGGTCTTCGCGCACCCATTTTCAAAAAGGGGGATGATCTGGTAAAGATCGTTACAGATACGGTATTATTGGCATCTGCACAGGAAGACTTTCCTATTCAGGATAGAGATATTATTGGCATTACCGAATCTGTGGTTGCCCGAACCCAGGGTAATTATGCCCATATTGACGCCATCGCACAGGATATTCGTGAAAAATTCGGTACCGGGCCTTTAGGGGTCATATTGCCCATTTTAAGCCGCAATCGGTTTGCAGTATGCTTGCGCGGCATTGCGAAGGGGGCTTCAAAAATTATCCTGATGCTCAGCTATCCTTCCGACGAAGTGGGCAACCATCTTATCGATATCGATATGCTGGATGAAAAGGGTGTGAATCCATGGACCGATGAACTGACTGAAAAGCAGTTTCGTGACTTGTTCGGGTACAATAAGCATCGATTTACCGGTGTCGATTATGTGGATTACTATAAATCTCTGGTTCAGGAGTATGGGGTCGAGTGCGAAATCATTTTCTCAAATAACCCCAGAACCATCCTGAAACATACAAAAAATATTTTAGCCTGTGACATTCATACCCGTAAAAGAACAAAAAGAATCCTCCAGGAAGCCGGCGGCCAGAGGGTTTACACCCTGGACAACATTCTTTGTGCGCCGGTTAACGGTAGCGGTTATAATGAGGTTTATGGTTTGCTCGGTTCAAACAAGGCAACTGAAGATACCGTGAAGCTCTTCCCCAGAGACTGCCAAAGCCTGGTAGACCAAATACAGGCTGCTCTACGCGAAAAAACCGGCAAAGCTGTTGAGGTTCTAGTCTATGGAGACGGAGCCTTCAAGGATCCCGTCGGTAAGATATGGGAGCTTGCAGACCCCGTTGTCTCCCCCGGCTATACGAAAGGGCTTGAAGGAACACCGAATGAAATTAAGCTAAAATACCTGGCCGACAACAACTTCAGCAGCCTCAAGGGTGAGAAACTGAAACAGGCCATTTCGGAATATATCAGAAACAAGGAAGCCAATCTCGTTGGAACCATGGAGACCCAGGGAACAACCCCAAGGCAGCTGACCGACTTAATTGGCTCACTTTGCGATCTGACTTCGGGCAGTGGTGACAAGGGCACCCCCATCATTTATATCCAGGGTTACTTTGACAATTATACAAAATAACCTTTCCGAACCTGCATTGTGAAAAATGAAATGGAGCCCATGCATCCTGGGTATTTTACAATTGCATAGCATTTACTTCGCTATAATGGAATAATCGTGTATTGCATAAGATCAAAATTTTGAACATGCAAAAACTGATCCGATGGACAAGGTTCAAACAATTTTAAGGGAGTTAATCTCTTATGGGAGCAGACCCCCGAATACCTTGAAGCCGAAGCAAGGCTGGCGTCATGGTATAAGTCGGGTTACATAAGCCTTGCTGCCTTACAGCCGAGCGCCTTTATGTACAAATCAGGCCAGTGTGCCGCCATTCTCACCGAAATGGGAGATTCAACCTACTACAATATCCTGAACCTGTCCGATGAGGACAGCAACAACCACACCTATACCGAGTTCCCGCTGTTTCAGGAAAATAAGGCATCCAGGCTGTCGCCGCTGTTCTTATCCTTTGTGATCAGCGGGCAATCCAGGAACAAAGAGCGGGTATTAATGTTTTTGGATTGGATTCAATCTAGCCAGGAAAATTACAGGTTATTCCGGTATGGCCTGGAGGGCAGGGACTATAATCTGGTGAACCAAAGTGTTTCCATGCTCCAAACCTCAGAGTCCCTCGATGATATGTTTGTGAACTGGTATGGCGGGAAGGCGATCATGAACATGGAGCTGGAAGACCCATATTGGATGGGAGATCGCTCCCAGGATTCTACGCAGCAGTGGGAAGAAGTCTGCAAAAACACAGAGTACCCGCCGCACAGCGGCTTTTTACCCGATTACAATGCCGCATACAACTGCTTCAACACCCGCAGATCGACCTATAATGAAACGTTGATGCGGATGAAGTCGCGTCAATATCAGCAGGAAGACTCTGAAAAATATATAGAAAAAATGAAAAAAGCGGGGACCGATGCATTCGTTCAAGGGATTCAGCAGCAATTGGATCAATGGCGGAAAGAAAATATGCAGTAAGAGGTAGCATATGAGTAAAAGCTTCACTGCAGGCCTGTTGATTATCAGCATGTTCTGCTTAATGGGCTGCAACAGCAAAAAGGAGAAGGATACCGCAGAAACCTATGACAATTTAAAGAGCGCAACCCTGGAACCAATGGAACTGAATATCTATACATACGGGGGCACGGTAACATCCAATGGCAAGGATAACATTGAAGCCATGCTTGCCAAGATTCAACCTGCTACATATATCTCCCATTATTAACAGAATATCGGCTGAAGGATGTCGCATTCACTAAATTTTAACAAGCTTGACAATGGGCATAATTTCTGTATCTTCAGTAGAAAATAACCTGTGGAGGGATTATGCATGGAAGATATGAGGAATTTTAAGAGCCTGCCCAATTCATACTGGATAGCGTCCACAGACACCACAGATTATCCGGAATTACAACAGGATATTGCCGTCGACACACTCATCGTCGGAGGCGGAATGGTTGGGATAATTACAGCTTACCTTCTGAATAAGGAGGGCATCCAGACAGCAATTCTGGAAGCAGGCCGCATTGCCATGGGAACAACCGCGCATACAACGGCAAAGATAACGTCGCAGCACGGCATCCTGTACGATAAAATCAAGAACCAGCGGGGTTTGGACATCGCCAGCCAATATGCCCAGGCCAATGAAATGGCCATCTGTGAAATCAAAAACATCTCGCAGGCCTGTAAAATAGAATGTGACTATTTGCCCCAGGCTGCAATTGTTTATACCCAGCAGGATAAAAATGTCGAGAAGATTGAAAAGGAAATAGAAACCGCTTCTGAGCTTGGCATAAAGGCTTCCTGGGTTGATGAAATTCCTTTCCCGATAACCATTAAAGGTGGAATGAAATTTGAAGATCAGGCGCAGTTCCATCCAAGAAAGTTTCTTATCCCACTGGCTGAAAAAAATACATCTGAGGGAGTTCAACTCTACGAGAACACAAGGGCTGTAGACCTGGAATACGGTGATAAGACCACTGTGATAACGGTACAGGGGAAAAAGATCACTGCAAACAGGGTCATCATTGCATCACATTATCCATTTTACAACAAGCACGGAATGTATTATTCACGTTTGTACACCGAAAGGGCCTATGCCATAGCATTCACTGCAAAAGAAAAGTATCCCGGCGGTATGTACATCAACGCTGAGGATCCGTCCCGCTCGCTTCGGTTCCAGCCCTACAAGGGTGGCGAGCTGATGATTGCAGTGGGAGAAAATCATAAAACCGGTCAGGGCGATGACATGAATAACCATTATCATGAGTTAATACGGTTTGCAGACAGGGTGTTCACAATGAAGGATCTGCTTTATCGCTGGTCTACGCAGGATTGCATGACCCTGGACGGTGTTCCGTATGTTGGCCGGTATCAGCATGACAGGCCGAATTTATACGTTGCGACCGGCTTTGAAAAATGGGGGATGTCCAACAGCATGGCATCAGCAGCCCTTCTTAGGGATTTGATCATAAAGGGCACGAGCCCCTGGCAGGAGGTGTACGATCCTTCACGTAAAAACATAGCCGGACAAATCAAAACCTTTATCGTGGAAAATGCCGATCTTGCAAAGCATCTGATCATGGGAAAGCTGGCACCCATACCTGAAAATGCAGAAATTCAACAAGGCGAAGGAAAAGTGATTGAAGCAGATGGAGGGCGTACGGGGGCATACAGGGATGAAAAAGGGAAGCTTCATCTTGTCAACACAACCTGTACCCACATGGGCTGCGAGCTGAACTGGAATTCTGCCGAAAGATCCTGGGACTGCCCGTGCCACGGCTCAAGGTTCACCTGGTCGGGAGAAATTATTGATGGACCTGCAGTTGATCCGTTAACCGCCGAGCAGGATGTAAATACTATTGAAAAGTTAATTAAGGATGAATTTTAATCAGAGCGGCTCGCTTATTGAGGATTTTTCCGCGAAAAAATCAGCACCACGGGAGTGTACCCATTGGAACACTCCCAAAAGCAACCCGCTAGTAATGAAAAAGGGGCTGTCCGGTTTCCGGGAGCCCCCTTTCACATTTCAATGAGCGCTTGCGCGAA
>LSQX01341475.1_pt1 | contig 20692 bp, 16 predicted proteins | sample 654561 | NCBI WGS metagenome assembly LSQX01 (sample SAMN04489861, study PRJNA283612) | anaerobic digester metagenome | isolation source: 4 biogas reactors fed with cattle manure at either 37C or 55C with and... | place: Denmark: Kongens Lyngby | collected 2014 | reverse complement strand
AGACTTTGTCTACAGTCTGAAACCGCCCTTGGCGGTTTTAACCTTGCTGCAAAGAATACAGTGCTCGGGAAGCCTTAACCATGCCCCCGCCTTGCTCATTTTCCTTATAGCCGGAAAGCGGAACGGCCGTACTGCACAGCAATTCCTTAACTTGTTGCGGAGTGAGTGCAGGATTTTTTTGCATAAGCAGTGCCGCCACACCTGCACAGACAGGCGTTGCCATTGAAGTGCCGGAAAGTATAAAATAGTGTTTGCCAACGCGGAAACTTTTCTGGTGTTTATCCAGGAAAGAAGCCGGGGAACGCAGGGCGGTGATGTTGACACCGGGTGCCACCACATCAGGTTTGGCAACTCCTCCGGGGGCGGGTCCACGGCTGGAAAATGCGGCAACCCGTGCGCTGCTTTTACCTGTGTTTTTTTCCGCCGCGCCCACTGTCAGAAGACGAGGATGGATACCCGGTGAATTTATAGTGCCGGGTTCAGGACCGCTGTTGCCTGCGGCTACACAGACGAGAATGCCTGCTTCCCACGCTTTTTCCGCCGCCAGGCACACCGGGTCATCATCATACGGGAGCAGTGCTGCAGTGCCCAGCGAAAGGTTGATAATCCTGATCCTATACCGCTCTTTATTTTGCAGGCACCATTGAATTGCCTCTATTACTGTGGAAAGAAAGCCCGAACCTGTTTTATTCAGCACTTTAATGCAGACGATGTCGGCTTCAGGTGCCGGAGACGTATAAAGTCCACCGGAAGCCAAACCGTTACCTGCGGCACAGCCCGCCACATGTGTACCGTGGCCGTTGTCGTCATACGGCTTTTTCTTGTTGTTGACAGGATCCCAAAAAGCTATGATCCTTCCCTGCAAGTCCGGATGATTGTAAACTCCCGTATCCAGGACGGCAATTGTAACTCCCTTTCCTGTAGCATTAAATTGCCCCCAGTCGCTCCCACCCGTAACGGCAGGAGTTGCCGTATCAAGCAAGGCATGGATTTCTTCATCATACCAGATCCGGAGAACATGCTTGTTTTCCGCCAGAGCGCGCAAAAGAAAAATGTTGGCCCTGGTAGAAAAGGCAGCGATCAGGGGAAGATTTCGGCGGATTTTACAGCCTGCAACATCTCTCACTTCCCGGGTGGAATATGTTGACAAAGCTTGGGGATCAAGGTGGACAATAACGGGAAATGTATGCCAGCGGTACATGATACCTAAATAAAGTTTATTGATAAAGCGAGGTGCATGGCGCATGGGGCGGTAACAGGCCAAAATGCGTTTACGCAATGACGGTGACAGCTTGCGGCTGTTTTCACGGACCCATTGCACATCAGATAGCGGCAAAGTAATCCCTCCAGTATTTTTTACCTCAGCATATGAAGGAGGAAAGCAATCTGCTCCGGCCGGGAAGAAAAATACAGGAGAAAAAATGCAATAAAAAAAGAAAGCAGGCAGGAAAATGTCTGCTCTGAAGCGAATGATATATGTGAATCCAGTAACTTGCTTTACCGGTTTCCCCGTTTTTCACCATTAAAATACGACATAAGAAATGCAGATACATAAAAATAATAGTTTCAGAAATAAAAGGGGGAGAGTTCCTTGAAAATGGCTCAAATTGAGGCATTTTACAATGTTGTGCAGACCGGTAGCATCTCCCAGGCCGCCCGCAAGGGACATCTTACACAACCGGCTGTCAGCATGCAAGTACGAGATCTGGAGGAGCAACTGAAAATAAAGCTTCTGGAAAGAAGCAACAGGGGTGTGAAGCCGACACCGGCCGGACTGGTTGTCTACAAGTATTGCAAAAAAATTCTGCACTTGAAAAATGACATGAAGCAGGAACTGGACAAATTGCAGATGCAAATGTAAGAAAAAACCATACATTATAATACCATAATTAACTTTACAAGAGCCTTAACAGGCTTTTTATTTGTTTTTAAACAGCTTTTACGGCCCGCAGGGAAAAAGAATTGTGAACGTACAACAAGGCAAACAGGAACTGCAGAAAGAATTATCAGCGGAGCAAGTGCTCAGTTTTTTTATTGTTTAGACCGGGGTGTGGCAGCCAACTGCAGCTTTGAAGGAAAGGGGCAAGTTGCGTCGAATTAGTTTGATTGACAACCGTTTTATCTTCTTAACGATCAGAGGGGGGAGCGCTTATGCATGGTTATGCCGGGAAAATGTTGTTTGTTGATCTGACTCATGGCACCCTGAGGGAAAAGCCTTTGCCCGAAAAATTGGCGCGTCTTTTTCTTGGCGGCTACGGTATTGGTGCCAGAATCCTGTATGATATGATGCCCCCCGGTGCTGACCCGCTGGAACCGGAAAGTGTTCTCGGGTTTGTCACCGGACCCTGTACAGGCACAAAGGCTTTTTTTGGCTCACGCTACACACTCGTGCACAAATCCCCTGTGACCGGTGGTTGGAACGACGCCAACTCAGGTGGGTATTTCGGCCCGGAACTAAAAAAGGCCGGATATGACACCGTTTTTGTTTCCGGCATTGCGGCAAGACCCGTCTACCTTCTAATTCAGGATGGCAGGGCGGAAATAAGGGATGCTTCCCATCTCTGGGGCAAAGATACTAAAGAAACATGGAGACTGCTCAAAGAGGAACTAAAGCAGCCCAGACTGCGTGTCGTGGCCATTGGTCCTGCCGGGGAGAAAATGTCCCTTCTTTCCTGCCTCATCAATGACGGCCACAGGGCTCCGGGCCGCGGCGGCGGTGCAGTGATGGGGGCAAAGAAACTTAAAGCAGTCGCTGTTTACGGGACAGGCGAAATTACCGTAGCCGACCCGCAGAAAGTAACGGAAATAAACAAAAAGATTGCTGCAAACCTGAAAAAGAATCCCGGTGCCCAGGCTTTCGGACAGATGGGTACAGGTGGCAGAACGGGAGCGTCTGCCTTAGCGGCGATACGCCGGTGAAGAACTGGGCCGGAGTGGGCATCCGTGATATCGGTCCGGAAAAGGCCGAACTGCTCAGTTCAGCCAACCTGGACAAATATAAATTAAAAAATATGCCTGCTACAACTGCCCGTTGGGCTGCGGTGCAGAATATAAAGTTACCGACGGACGCTGGCCTCTTGAGCAGACGGAGCGTCCGGAATATGAAACAGCCGGCGCGTTCTGTGCCTTGCTGCTGAATACTGAAGAAGATGTTGTGCTAAAATGCAATGACATCTGCAACCGCTATGGGCTGGATACAATATCTACGGGCGGAACGATCGCCTGGGCCATGGAATGCTATGAAAACGGTGTGCTGACAAGGGAGGAGCTGGACGGCATTGACCTGACCTGGGGCAACGGCGAGGCCATTGTTGCCCTGACTCAAAAAATTGCAGACCAGGAAGGCTGCGGGGCCGTTCTTGCTCATGGTTCTGCCTATGCAGCCAAAAAATGGGGTAAAGGCAGCGAATACCTGCAAGTTGCCAGCGGCATTGAACTGCCCATGCATGATCCCAGGCTGGGACCGGGTCTTGCCCGCACCTACCAGTATGACCCCACACCCGGCAGGCACGTTAAAGGCGGAATTGGCCTGCCGCAGGTGTTCGGCGCCTTTCCCGACAAGTATGATTTCAGCAACACCGGGAAAATGGATGTGGCGGCCACGGCAGCCCAGGAAGCGAGAATTGTGCCGGCCTTTGCACTTTTATGATCCAGGCCGGAATTCCGGATGCCAAGGAACAGTACCTGGAAGCTGTAACGGGATGGACTTTTACCATGGAAGACAGCTACAGGACCGGCCTGCGCATTCTGAATATGCGCCATGCCTTTAACCTGCGGGAGGACTTGAAGCCTGCCGATTTTACCCTTTTCCCCCGTGCGGCCGGCAAGCCTCCGCTGGCGGAAGGTCCACTTGCAGGCGTGGAAATTGATACGGAGCAGCTGGCCAAAAACTTCTTCCTGAAAGTCGAATGGGACATGGTAACCGGCAAACCGTCCCTGGAGTCGCTGCAGCGACTGGGCGGGCTTGATGATGTAATTAGAGACCTTTACTACTAGTTAACGGTGTCTAAAACAGGGACAGCTGCCGGCTGTGCTGACCGGCAGCTTTTTTCCCGGCCGCCCGCCGGCGGCGAGAAAGGAGTACGGCAGAGTGAAAGTAAAACTTAAAGCTTTTGGCCTTGCTTCCTTTTACCTGCGCGAAAAGCCGGGGAGCATTGAACTGCCCGCAGGAGCGACAATTGCAGATCTGCTGGAAGCAGTAACAATAAAAGACACGGACAGGGATCTGTCCTTGTTTGTCGGCTGCCAAATTCTTTGTTAACGGGAAAAGTGCAGGCCGGGATACTGTTTTGCGTGACGGAGATGAAATAATTTTCCTTCTGCATCTGGCCGGCGGCTAGACGCAAGCAAAACGGGAGGAACACATGAAATACGATTTTGATGCCGTGATTGATTGGCGGGGGTCCTTTTGGAAAACGGCGTTAAATACGGCAAAGAGGGGAAGGTTTCCTGCGCCTGAATTTTGCCTGTCCCCACATAATCCTGGCCCAAGCTTTTGACACCTTTTGCCGCTCGCTGGGGAAAATAAAGAGCCATTATGACCGGATTGTTGCCATGCTGCGCAAAACTGCCGCTATCCGCAGCGAACCGGAGGAATTGTTTTTATAATAAAAATAGCCTGACAGGCATGCTTTCAGGCAGAAAATCTGTTAAGGAGGTGAGGCTAAGCCGTTGGGCTTAGCGGGAAAATGAGAATTGCGCAAGGCGTGGAAATGCTGGAGATTCCATCGGAAATGTTTGGGCCGGGGGCTAAAATGAACCTGACACTGCTTTATGACGAGCAGGACGCAATTCTGGTGGATGCAGGCCTGGCCGGCTGTGAAAGGGCGATCATTGCCGCCATGGAAGCGGCGGGGGTTCCTTTTGACCGGCTGAATAAAATTATAGTCACCCACCATGATTTTGACCACCTGAGCGGACTGCCCGGCCTGCTGAAACTAGCCGGCAGAAAAATCGAGGTTTTGGCACATACCGAAGAAATTCCCTATATTGAAGGAACAAAAGATTTGACGGAAAAAGTTAAGAAAGCGCACGCGGACCTGCCGGCAGAGCAATTGGAAGCCCAGCTGGAAAACTACCGCAAACGGGAAAAAGTTGCTGTAGACATCGCACTGGCAGACGGCCAGGAGCTGCCCTATTGCGGCGGTATAATTGCGGTACATACGCCGGGACATACACCCGGACACTTGTGCCTCTACCTAAAAAATGCAAAGACAGTGGTAGCCGGTGATGCAACTGTGGCCGACAATGGCAAGCTCTTTGGACCCGCCCCCATCTTTACAGTGGATATGCCGCAGGCAGTAAAATCGGTGCAAAAAATTGCCGCCCTCAAACCGGAAAAGATTATCTGTTATCACGGGGGGTTGGTGAGCGAGCGGGTGGCGGAACAGTTGCTGGCCATAAAATAAGCGGCCGGCAGCCGCAGCTTGCATTAAGACTTGACGGACGCAAGAACTGTCAGCTTCTTGTGGCAGATTTGCACGTACCAGGGGAGGGGGGCGCCTTTCTCACCGTCAAGGTCGGTGGGAATGTCTCCGCCCCCGGCAAGTACAAAAGTAGACCCCTGCAGATAAAGCAGGTTTGGGTCGTCCAGGTGTTTGCCTGCCAGGACTTTTAAGGCAAGTTGAAAAAAATCCGGCAGTGAACAGCGCTTAAAGACCAACAGGTCAAGCAGGCCGTCCGTGGGTGAGGCATGCGGTGCCAGGTCTTTAAAACTCCCGACTGTTCGGCCGTTGACAATTAAAAACAGGAAAATCTCTCCGCTGTAAACAGTTTTTCCATCCACAACAATTTCAGCCGGGAAAGTTCTGAAGGTTGGCAGATCTGCCAGCCCCTGCAGGTAATAGGCAATCCGGCCCAGATTGTTTTTCAGACGCTGGTCAACTTTATAGCCAATATCTGTCAGCAGCCCTCCTGTCGCTGCATTTATAAAATACCGGTTGCCTGCCAACCCTATATCCAGTGTCATCGGCTGCAGTAAATCCAGCATTGGCAGAACCGCTTCCAACGGCGGCAGACCCAGGTTATGGGCCAAATCATTGCTTGTGCCCGCAGGCAGCACAACAAGCGGCGGGGGGGAGGGATGGCGGGCAAGAGCATTAACTACTTGATGAATCGTCCCGTCGCCGCCTGCCGCCAGCACATAATCAATTCCCTCCGCAAGCAGGGAAAGCAACATGTTTTCCGGCAGCGGTGTTCGCAGGGGCAGGGCAAGAATTTGCTTTTTTTGCAAAATGCGCATTGCTTCGTCAAGATACTGCACCATTTTACCCGTACCGGCAACTGGATTGTAGACTAAAACGGCTTTGCGCATCCGGTTTCCTCCCCCCGGATAGAGCGGTATCTATCCCGGCATTATTCCTGTTTTTGCCTGAATTCGGCAAGCAGCAGGCTGACCATGCGGTTGTAACTTAAAACCCCGTCAGCCTGGCGATTCGCTTTCAAGTAGCTGTCATTTATTTCACGGGAAATATTCTCCACCGGGCCTTCATACTGCCGCCAAAAAGCCGACCAGTCCGCCAAATCCCGCCATACACCTTCCCCATACAATAAATCAAGTGACTTGGCACGCTGCGGGTCGGTACGCCTCAGTGCGTTTGTGGCATGGATTACAGCCAGCAGTATTCCTGAATATTGATAATCAGGATCGGGATGCAACTTGCAGGCTAGGTAAGCCAAATAGTTGGCTTCATCTTCCCGGGCAAAACCACGCTGATGGGCCATCTCATGGCAGACTGTGGCAGGCAGCATATAATCGGGGATGGTATTGTTTATATTGGCTTCACCGGTAAAGGGGAAATATATGCCTGTAATTCCGGCGTAAGAAAGAAATTCGGAAAACAGCACTTTTTTGGCCTTGCCATAATGGCCGCCCAGCTGTGGCAACAGGGCGGCTGCCCTGTCAAAACCGTCGGCGGCACTTGTGAAGACATTATCCCGTCCGCCTGCAAGAAACATAACACCGTCACTATTTTCAGCAACCTGGAGGCGTAGACTGTTTGCTTTTTCCAATAAATGCCGACAGAGATCTTCAAGTTCGGCGACGGATGCCGGCCGGATTTCAAGCCCCAGGGCGGTGGAAAGCGGCTCTCTGTAGTAGTTTAGCCCCCACAGCAGGTTGAAAAACAGATAAAGCAGACCGGTAATATACAGGAGGGAAAAAAAGAAGTTTACCAGACGTTTCCACCGCCTGTTTTTATCTTTCACAAGCAAACGAACTGCCGACAGGAGAAAAATAATGGCCGTCAATAAAACCCCAATCACCAGCACTTCCGCCAGGGAAAAAGGGAGGTAACCTGTAGCTTTGCTTAAGAGCCGGCCAATTAGAGGATAAATACTGCGGGAATACAGTTTTTCCACCACTGCCGGTGTGCGGCCGGCCAGAGTAGTCAAAAGCAATCCCGCCGGCAACAGGAGCAGTGCGGGGATGCTTCTTTTATTCATAGCCTCTTCGGCGCCTTTCTCTGACAGAATTTATAGTCCTTTTGCCAAAAGATTATGCCTGTAGTTCTCCTTTCAGGGTACATTAGTGCCTGCTGACTGTCAATACCAGCGTTGCGCATTTTGGCTGGGGTCGTCCTGGAACTGTTCCAATTCAGTTCCAACCTGCCGGCCGCCCCGCCTGTCTGGAACAAGCCCGGTTTTCATCATATTTGCCTGCAGGTGAAAAGTGTTCCTGACACTTATAAAGAATTGGCCGCGGACGGGTGGAATTCTTTTTAACCCCAAGCACCGCGGCAATCCGGAAGATAATGTTTATTGGGTTTTCCTCATAGATCCGGATGGCAATATGATTGAACTGCAGGACTAACGGCTAGAGCAGTTTCCTGGGTTTTACCGTTTTCTTGAGGTTTACTGTCAACCGCCTGTGCGCTTTAAATGTTGTTTTCCCGGCAGGTTCCTCCTGTCGCTCTTTTTTTAGAACAAGGTCATTGCCGACAATAATGCAGGTAAATGCCGCCAGTGAAAGACCAAAGAAAAAGTGCGCGACAAAAGTGACCAGGATGCCGGGAGGCTGCGGCAGTATTTTGCCTTTTAACAATACACCCTGGACAAAAACAACAAAATTAATCCAGGCAAACATGCCGAAACCGATACCTTTGAGCCAAATGTTTTCTTTGCCGCTCACGGAAAGAAGATAAATAAAAGCAACACCAAGGATGCTGGTAACTACAGCGTCGGCTAGTGCGCCGATGAGCAGTCAAGGGGAGTAAAAATATCTTCCCGGGCTAATACTGTGCCGGCAACAATTTGCCAGAAGACAACGGAAGTAAAGCCAAGATGAATCTGGCGCCGGCTTTTGCAATTTGATATACTACAGAAGGTAAATAGGCCTCTTCGGGCTGAACGGGGTTGCATATATGACGAAACAGATTATCCACAGCTTCATGCTGACAGTGCTTTTCTCAGTCGCTGCATTTATATTTTGCCCTGCCGATAAGATATCAGCAGAGACGGGCAATCCTCCTGTCATCACATCGGAAGCATACATTCTGCTTGACGCCGGGACAGGGCAAATTCTTTATGAAAAAAATATGCACCAGAAACATTATCCTGCATCCCTGACCAAGATTCTGACGGCACTTCTGGCATTTGAACAGGGAAAACTGACAGACAAAATTATTATGAGTGAGGAAGCTGTATTATCCATTGAACCAAATTCATCACATATTGCTTTGGACGTTGGTGAAGAAATCACACTGGAACAGGCACTTAATGCCATGGCCGTTGCTTCCGCCAATGATGCGGCCAACGGAATTGCAGAGTATCTTGCGGGCGACCTGGACAGCTTCGGCATAATGATGACAAAAAAAGCGGCGGCGCTTGGTGCAAAGAAAAGCAGTTTTGTCAATGCACACGGGCTGCCCGATGAAAATCATTATTCTTCCGCCTATGATCTTGCCCTCATTATGATGCATGCCATCAAAAACCCTGATTTCAGACAGATTTTCAGTAAAAGGCGCTATGAAATGCAGCCGACAAATTGCCAGCCGGAGGTACGCTATTTAAATAACACCAATCCTTTTTTAAACGGTAAATTTGCCTATGAGGGCATCATTGCCGGCAAGAACGGCTGGACAAAAGACGCGCAGTACACACTGGCAACCGCCGCCCAAAAAAACGGCAGAGAACTTGTTGTGGTCGCACTGCGTAACCCGGACCAGGAAGATATATGTGTCGATGCAATTAAGCTGCTGGATTACGGTTTTAATGCCTTTCGCGAAGTAACTGTAAGCAGCAAGCCTGACGCCGATCTGCTTGACAGTTATCCTGAACTGGATCCGGAGAAAGTCACCGTAGAAGGCCCGGATACGTACAGCTTCCTTTTGCATAACAGCCTGGAAAAAGATGATATTAACATATCGCTTTCTTTCCTGCAAGCGCAGGCACACCGGCCGGCCAGGCTGCTTGTTGCCTACACCCTGCCGGACAATCCCTTTATGTATGAAAGAATCGGGGAAGTCCGCTACACTTTGGCTGAAAAACCTGTACAAGATGGAGAAGAAGGTGCTGCTTCCGCCTCATGGCCGCGTGTTTTGCTCAATATCCTTTTCGCTTTAATTACTTTTGTTGCCCTCTGCCGTCTGAGGGTTTTCATACGGAAAAAGCGTCGCCGCAGGCGTTTTCTCAGGCGGCGGGTTTACCGCTACAGGGGATACTGAAAACTGGCTTTCCGGTTATCACAAGCACACCGGTAATATAGCAGCGTTGAATACTGTAAGGATTTTTACTACAAAGAAAAAGCGCCCGGCCAAACTAAAGCCACGGCGCTTTTTTTTCGATTTTAAGTTTGGTTTCTCATGGACCTTTCTTTACGTTTGCGGATAATTCTTACTTTATGTTCCGTCAAAGGATAAAAGCGGATAAGAACAAGGGCCAGAACGGCAAATACCGCGGGCAACAGCGTAGACAATGCCCCCATTGCGGCAGCCAGCTCATGGGTGGTTTCCGTATCGGGAACATAGCCGACCAAGGAAAGACTGTAGCCGGCAACCGCACCTGCCAGGGCCATTGATATTTTAACGGGCAGGGAGCCTAAGGACATAACGATGCCTCTGGCATTGGCTTTTGTTTTCCATTCCGTATATTCCGCCACATCAGCCAAAAAGGCGGCAGACAGCGTCATGACAATGCTGTGGCCGACGGCGGCTATGGCATGCAGAACTATAAACAGCGGAGGATTGCTGTAGAAAAACCAAGCAATCACTAAAAGGAGAAGATTAATTCCCGTGCCTATATTCCAGGTAGCTACCTTTGATGTCCTGCGGGCAAAGTACTGTCCCACCGCCGTTCCCGCCATGGTAGCCACGCTTCTGGACGTAAGGAAAGCTGTAAAATAGACCGGTTTTATAGCCACATATTTAAAATAATAAACGGACAAATTCATTACAATCAGGCTGGCTGACCAGCGGCAAACTTCCGCCACTATTAAGATTGCAAGCGGTTTGTTCTTAAAAATTTGTCCCGCCATCTCCAGCAGGCCGGCTTGCTTGCCTGTCAGCCCTGTGTCCTTAGTGTCAAAGGGCATGGAAACTTTTGCCGCCATCCAGTAGCCCGCCAGCTGCAGCAGCGAAAAGATCAATACTGTCAGGAAAAGCCCGCGGCCTTCATCATTACCGCCAAGCGCAGCTATCATTGGTACCGCGACAAAACCAAAAATCAAGCTCCCGGCAGACATGGCCTGTGCTCTCCGAGCAGAAAGGAGCACACGGTCTTCATCCGAATAGGCAATGACCGGCATTAGTGCATAATGGGCAGCTTCCGTCAGGTTAATGGACATATGTGCCAGTATATATATGGCACCCAAAAAAATAATGGTCGCGGTATGACCGAAATTCGGATTGGTAAACATGAGAGTTACAAAAAGAGTGCTGATAGGGGGCGCAAGCCACAGCCAGCCGCTGTAGCGGCCCCAGGGGAAATGTATTTTTTCCACCATGCCGCCGGCTACAGGAACGGTAAAAGTGTCTATCACCCTGGATGCCAGTACCAGTGTACCAACTGTAGCTGCACTAATTTTCAGAATATCTGTCAGAAAATATGAGTAATAGGTGCCAATAAAATTCATCATCAGGAAAAAGCCGATCGGCCCCAGGGAAAAGATATTGATTATGCTGGATTTCAGTTTCGGCGACAAGGCGATAACCTCCATTTATGTTAGGTAACGCTTTAAGGGCGCTATAATATCTTACCGTGAGACAAGTCTGCCTGTCAATCTTTACACTAACCTGACCTAATCTGACCTGCAGCGTTCGGTAGCCGGTATGACGTCCAAAAAAGCAGCCCGCCTGAACGGGCTGTTCTTTTTTACATAATAGATATGACCGGCCTGGTATATTTTTCATATGCCGCCCGCATCAGCGGTTCCACTCTTTCATCCACGGGCGGATATTCCTTTTTAAATTCATCGAAGCTCGGCACATATTTCGATTTAAATTCAGGGTAAAGGTGCGAAAACTTCCGGATGGAATCTTCTTTTTTGGCCGTGGTGACCGGTTCGCCGGCATTGTCATATTTGCCGTTTTCCGCCACATATTCCAGCACGGCAATATAATTTTCCGGCTTGATATCATTAATATTCAGTGCCCATTTGTCCATGATAAAGATGTAGTTGCCGCCGGGAGCCAGGATATCAAGCAGCTCTTTTGCTTTGTCAATACATTTTTGCTTGCTGGCCCGGCCCAGCAGTGTCATGGGATAGAAACCGCCCAAGACCATTTTTTTACCCAGCTTGTCTTTAAATTTCTGCGGATCACCATATTCCATCCATAATTGCGTGCCCTGGGGCAAGTCCTGGAGATAATCCAGGAAACGTGTCCAGTCACCTTCCAGGAAAATTTGCATGGCCTGGCCTTGTTCAGCTGCAATATGACAGAGTTTATGTAGGGTGGGCCAGTAAAATTTTTCAAAATCTTTTGTGTTCAGGAAGGCCGCCATATGAGTCATAATCATATTGCAGCCCAAATGGCTTTTTACCATGGGCCGTCCCCGCCAGATCATGTAAGGCATAACCGCTTCCAGAGCAGCCAGCAGTTTTTCCGGGCGCCTGCGCATATCAAGCGGAATTTTGGAGAATCCGCGGTAAAAATCAGCAATGAAATCAAAGGGAGCCATCTGCATGCATACCGAACCTTCAGGGCGCCTAAAAAGACCGTACCGTTCCGCTATGGTAGTCTCGGCGACGGCAAAGGCATGGTTTGAATCCATGGTAGCCAAAATATACTTGGCAAAGTTTAGTGAACGATGAACTTCACCTTTGGCATACCCGGGATACATCCGCGGGTAGCATTTTTCCAGGATAAATTCATGTGGATTTTTAATAAATTCATCATATTCGTCTTCATGCATAAAACTGCGTTCCGGATGCTGTACAAAGCCCGTTGCTCCCATCTGCATAACCAGGGATTGCTGAAACATGAGAGCGGCGGCGTTATGAGCAAAACCGCCTGCCGGCATATCTCCGCGGCAGACTTCCCGGGCTTTTTCATAAATCTCTATCAGTATCTCCGCGGTGTAGTTATACTGGGTGGCCATTAAATCCTTGCCTGCATACTGAATCATGTATTCAGTAGTGAGACAGTCCCAGATGGGAATTCGCTCCGGGATAATACCGGAGTATACATCGGAAAACAGTTTGGTGCGGTAAGCCTTCAGTTCCTGTGCATTCATTTTTTTCACCTCGTTATTTATTTTCTGCAGCCGGGCAGGCGGCTGCCGGCTGCCTGTTATTGTTAAAAAAGTATATCCGACACCAGAACACCGGTCAAGCCAATTCAGAATTTTATAAAAACAATTGCCCGGGCTAGCAACTATTGACAGTATTAAAGGATTTCTGTCGTTTAAGGGGAATACTATCCCTGTAAAACAGAAGGCGGGAACTACCCAGTAAAGGCGCGGTGAGGAGGAATGAATTCATTTCGGGAAAGCATGCAACAAGTTTTGCAGGAAACTGCCGGAAGTATATATCCCCTTTTAACTGATCTGGCATCCCAGGCTGCGAATACTTATACACTGGTTGCCCGCTGGCTTTTCCCTTTACTGTCTCTGGTTATCCTGGTACGCTGTCTTGTACCGCTGATCCGGGAACGTTCTACAGACACGGTGTGGGGATATCTTGTGCTGGCCAACGGTACATCCATACCGGTTAGGAACTGGGAGAACCTGATCGGGCGCGGCAAATATGCGGATATAGTTGTTAATTTTCCCGTGATTTCCAGAAGCCACGCCGTCCTCACTTTCAGGAACGGGAGCTGGACGATAGCCGATTTAGGTTCCAAGGGAGGAATTACCGTCAACGATGTAAAAGTGGATAAGGCGCAGGAAATACAGTTTGGGGATGTTATCTCCCTGGCCGGCATAGAGATGGCTCTCGTTCCGCCGGTGCAAAATGAAGCGTTAGTGCCAACTGGCGCAGCAGGGAACAGTGGCGATACAGACGAGGAGAAGGACTTTACATTAAACAGTACTGTTACCCTGATGCTTTTGTTTTTGTTTCAGGTGCTTGCCGTTGTTCAACTTTTTGCCTCACGTGCCAGCATGACACTTGCCGCATTGCCCGTGTTCGGTATTTTTTTCCTCACTGAATTGTTCCATTACTTTATAATGCGCAAGCTGCAAAGCAAGAGTATTGAACTGGAAATACTCGTTTACTTTCTTTGCGGCCTTAATTTGGCACTTGTGGCTTCAGCCGCACCTTCCGACCTTAAAAAGCAACTGGCAGCCATCCTGATCGGAATTGCCGCTTATACTGTCATCACCTGGCTCTGTCTTGATCTGGGCCGTGCCAGGCGGCTGAAATATTTAGCGCTGGTGGGAGGAGTGCTTTTGCTGATCCTGAACCTTGCTTTTGGTGAAAGAATCTACGGGGCAAGGAACTGGATCAACCTCGGGTTCATAACTTTCCAGCCCTTGGAGTTTGTCAAAATCGCATTTGTACTGGCTGGGACTGCAACTTTGGACCGCCTGCTGACAACCAGAAATATGACAGCCTTTATCGCTTTTACCGGGGCTTGCATTATCACCTTGGCACTTATCCGGGATTTTGGCACGGCGGTAGTATTCTTTGGCGCTTTCCTGGTAATCGCCTTTATGTATTCAGGCGATTTGCGGACACTTTTTTTGGTAACGGCCGGTGCCGCGTTTGCCGGGATTGCCGTAGTTACATTTATGCCCTATATCGCCATGCGTTTTGCCGCCTGGGGGAAAGTCTGGCAGTATGCCGACAGCAGCGGTTTCCAACAGACCAGGACAATGATTGCAGCAGCAAGCGGCGGCCTCTTCGGTGTCGGGAGCGGAAACGGCTACCTGAAAAATATTGCCGCCGCCGACACGGATCTGGTTTTCGGCATCTTGTGTGAGGAATGGGGCATGCTTGTCGCCTTGTGCGTAGTGCTGGTGATAGTCTTTTTTGTCTTTTATGCGGTCCTGTTGACCAAAAACAGCCGCTCTGCCTTTTATGCCATTGCGGCATGCGGGGCTGCCACCATATTTTTATTGCAAACGGCTTTGAATGTACTCGGTTCGGTGGATGTCCTCCCCTTGACGGGAGTAACAATACCTTTCATCTCCAACGGCGGTTCGTCCATGGTTGCCTCGTGGGGACTGCTGGCCATGATTAGATCCGCAGTCTAAACCTGCGGCATTAAAAAACGGTGAGAAAAATGAAATTGCTAGCTATACGGACGCTCGTCTTGATTGTACTTGCCCTGCTTTTTCTTGCAGGCTTTACAGTATTTGTGGGACGGTACCTGCACAGCGCCGCAGCCTGGGCGCAGCATCCGTCCAACCGGCATTTTTACCAGAACGGCAGGCTTAAGGAGACAGGCACTATTTATGATCGCCGAGGAGAAATTTTGCTTGAAACAAAAGACGGAGTTCTCACATATCACCCTGAAGAGAACATACGCACTGCCATAATGCATGTTACCGGTGATCAGGATGGCAACGTGGCGTCAGGCATGTTAAAGGTAATGTGGGAACACCTCACCGGCTGGAACCTGTTGACCGGGGCATACCGCTACCAAGACAGCCTGTCTGCCACCAATGATCTAACTCTGACACTGGATGCCAGATTAAGTGCGCTGGCCTATAGGGAACTGAACGGCCGGAAGGGAGCGGTAGGCATCTATAATTACAGGACGGGGGAGATTATTTGTATGACCAGTTCCCCGTCTTTTGACCCGCAAAATCCTCCCGATATCCAGGCCGACCCTGAACGTTACAAGGGTGTCTATCTGAATCGCCTGTTGTCCGCGGCTTATACGCCGGGTTCAATCTTTAAAGTAGTGACCGCGGCGGCAGCCCTGGAGACAATACCGGGCATAGAAGAAAGATATTATCATTGCTCGGGCAAGATACTAATCGGTGCTGATACTGTCACCTGCCTGGTACCCCACGGGGATGTGATGCTGAAGGATGCCCTGGCGCATTCCTGTAATGTTGCTTTTGCCGAGATCGCCGGGGAACTTGGCGCCGATGTGCTGCAGCATTATGCAGAGCTGGCCGGATTTAACAGCAGGCTTACTGTTAACGGCATCAAAACGGCTGCCGGCAGGGTGGATGTAAAACAAGCCGCCCCGGTGGAGTTGGCCTGGGCAGGCATCGGCCAGTATACAAATACTGCCAACCCGCTTGCTTTCATGGTTTTCATGGGGTCAATTGCCAACGACGGTCTTAGTGTCTCCCCTGCAATTATTGCCAGGGAGAATATTTTTCCCGCCTTGGCAAAAGCGGAAAAAAGAATGCTTCCAGAAGAAACTGCAAAAAAACTGAAAAGAATGCTGCGCAATAACACACTTACCGTTTATGGAGAACACCGCTTCAGCGGGCTTGAGCTGTGCGCCAAATCCGGGACTGCCGAAGTGGGGGAGGGGAAGGAACCGCATGCCTGGTTTGCCGGCTTTCTTGACAGGGAAGACTTCCCCTATGCTTTTGTCGTGGTTATTGAAAACGGCTGCACGGGCAGCAGGACGGCGGCGGCGGTGGCGGCCAGTGTCCTGCACGCCGCAGTAGACAGGTATCAGTGAATTCTGACGGGCAGACCATATGAGGCAATCAGTTTACGGCGTGCTTCCATCAGGTCATCGGTCGGAGGCTCGGCTACAAAGATTTTTTCCTTTCTCAGCAGTCTTTCATACTTGGAAAGGCCCATGGTATGGTAAGGAAGCAGCTGCACCATATCTACGGAGCTTTTTATCTCGGATAAAAAGGCGGCATACCGCCGGAAATGTTCTTCCGAATCATTAAAAAGGGGAATAACGGGAATCCGTATCCATAGCCTGCCGCCTGCCGCGGCAATTTTTTTAACGTTTTCCAGAATCAGTTCATTGAGGACACCGATTACCTGTTTGTGCAAGGAGCTGTCCATACATTTCAGGTCATAAAGAAAGAGGTCGGTATACGGGAGGATAGACTCAATAATCTCCCATTTGACAAAACCGGTAGTATCCACAGCCGTATAAATGCCATGCGCCCTGCAGCTCTTCAGGAGTTCCAGGGTAAACTCCGGCTGGCAGAGGCACTCTCCGCCGGAGACGGTTACCCCACCATCCGATTCATCAAAAAAAGGCTTGTCCCGCAATAGGCGGTGCATAACTTCGGCAACAGTTTTATCTTCCCCGCAGAGATACAGGGCGTTAGCCTTGCAGGCGGCTGCACATGCTCCGCAGTTGTCACATTTGCCTTTATCCACCTCCGGGTAAATGATCTCTTCCCCCAGGGCGTTTTCTGTCACCGGACCGCGGCCGATAGCCGCACGGGGACAGACATTGAGGCAGTGTCCGCATGTTTCCAGACCAAGGCAGCGGATCTGCAGCCAGTTTAGTTCTGTAAAAAATTCCTGTGATTCAGGGCTGTGACACCAGGGACAGCGCAGGGGGCAACCCTTTAAAAAAACCGTGGTGCGGATGCCGGGCCCGTCCTGCACGCTAAAACCCTGGATATCGTATATTTTCCCCGTCAAATCTTTGTTCATTTTTCCTCCCCGGTTCTTTATCCAGCTTACTTTGTAGCAACTGCCACTTATTTTACTCAATACCGGTTACCATTAATTATACCATAGGGAACCAAAGTACATATTGTTAGATTTCTAAATTTTCTCTTAAAAAGCACATCTACTTCTGGTATAATTATACATAAGAAAGAGCGTAAAGAAGGGGATTGACATGTTTCAATTTGCGCCTCTGTCAGACCGGATCAAGCGCATTCGTGCCAGGCGCGATGTTTTTACCGGCGGACGCAACATGACAATTAATGCGGAACGGACAAAAATCTATACTGATTACTATAAAGCACATGAAAACGAATTCCCCATCCTGAAACGTGCAGGTGCTTTGTATACCTGGTGTGCAACCAGGCAAATAAATGTTTTTGATGATGATATTTTTGTCGGCACTCCCGGCCCGGATGAGAGGTCTTTAAGCCCTTACGTGGAGTGGAACTGCCGCTGGATCCCGGAAGTTGTTGACGATGATGACGAGAAATTTAGAAAGGCCTGGCAGTCATCAGACTCTATTTATATGAGCGACAAGCAGCGTGAAATCTTTCGTGAAGCTTACGACTACTGGAAAGGCAAAACTATTTCCAGTATGGTGGAAGGGGCTATGACGGAAGATTTTTGGCAGGCTTTCGGCAACGGCTGCATTGTACGCACCGGCAAAAACGACCCCATTTATTTCGGTCTGGCCGGATTGCCCCAAGGCCATTACGTTGCCAATTTCGATAAAGTAATTAATGTGGGCTTCGCTGCAGTGCGCCGGGAAGCCATGGCCAAGCTGGAAGAAATGAAAGGCCGTGTATTTGGCAACTTGGCAAAAAAACACCTTTTTTATCATGCCGTCATCCGTGTGTGTGATGCCGCCATCCTGCTGGCAAAACGTTATGCCCGGGCCTGCCGGGAAAAAGCTGCAAAGGAAAGCGGAGCGCGTAAAGCTGAACTGCTGCGCATGGCGGATTCTCTTGACTGGATCATGGAGAATCCGGCCCGCACATATTGGGAAGGGTTGCAGGCAGCCATTTTATACCAGCTCCTGCTTTCCACCGATGCACAGCAGCACGGCCAGTCCATTGGCCGCATTGACAAATACACCGGACATCTCCTGGAGAAGCAGCTGCGGGAGGGAACCATCACACAGGAAGAAGCCCAGGAATACTCGGACGCCTTCATTCTGCGCCTAAGCGATATTATTGTCCTGCCCGGCTTTTTCGTTAACAATGACCGCATAATTGAACTTAACGCCAAGGGGCGGAGCCTGTATTCCGCCATTTATGACGGCCTCACACCCACGGCCGGCATCGCCCTCACCCTAGGCGGGCAGAAACCGGACGGCTCAGACGATTCCACCCCGGTTACTTACTGCATGCTGCAAAGCTACGGCCGGCTGCATCTGCCCGACCCAACAGTGGCATTGCGTATCCACAAAAATACGCCGTCTGAAATCTGGCGGCTGGGGATTGAGTCAAGCAAGCTTTGCGGCGGCATACCCCAGTTCCAGAACGATGAAGTTATCATTAAATCACTGATGGACATCGGCTTTTCCCGTGAAGATGCTTATAACTACAGCATTGTGGGTTGCGTGGAACCGGCCGGAACAGGTAATGAATGGCCCGCCTGTGGCATGACAGGTTCGGAATCCATCTGGAACATGGCCGAAGCGGTAGTCGTGACGATAAACGGCGGTCTCAACCCCAGAACAGGCAAGATGGCCATGCCCTGCAAGAAACTTTATGAATATGAGAGTTTTGAAGAATTTAAGGATACTTTTGCCGCACAAGTGAAATATTTGCTGGACTGGAACATGTCTTATGCCAATATGTTTGAACTTGTCTACTCCCAGTATTTCCCCTGCATTGTAGCTTCAGCCATGATGGAAGGCTGCCTGGAAAAAGGTCTTGATGTAACAGAAGGCGGAGCAAAATACAACCGTATCGGCATGACTGCCTGCGGTACCGCCAACGTTGCCGACAGTCTAATGGCCATCAAGCAACTGTGCTTTGACGATAAAACTGTTTCCCTGCGTGAGATGTATGACGCCTTGATGAATAACTGGGAAGGTTATGAGCAGCTGCGCCAGGCTATAATCCATGAAGTGCCACATTACGGCAACGACAGCGAAGAAGTTGATGCACTGGCATCATGGGTACTCGAGCTCTTCGCCGATCACTTGGCAAACACGGCAGGGAAAAGAGGCAAGTTTTCCGGTGGAACTTTCACCATGACTGCCAATGTCTACCTGGGTGCCATGCTGGGAGCAACTCCGGACGGCAGGAAAGCCGGAGAGCCCATTGCCGATGCCATTTCCCCACGCCAGGGCTTTGATCGAAACGGACCAACTGCTTACCTGCGGAGCGCCGCCAAACTGCCGCACAGGAAACTTTCCAACGGCGATCAGCTTAATATCCGCTTTACGCCTACATCGGTCGCAGGTGATGAGGGAGCGGAAAAACTGAAAAAACTAATTTGGACATACTTTAAACTTGGCGGCATGCAGGTTCAATTTAACGTCGTGAATACGGAAACACTGCGCAAAGCCCAGGAGAACCCGGATGAATACAGAGATCTGATTGTCCGGATTGCCGGTTTTTCCACCTATTTTGTCACACTAAACAAGGCCAATCAGGATGACTTTATTCGTCGGACAGAGCAGGCAATTTAAACATTTATCGTGCACGAGAAGGGAGTGCCCTATCCGCCTTGGTGCTCCCTTTTCCTTCGCCACTGAAGGGGTGGACTTTGCCACTGAAACAAGAAGGCGCGCTCTGCCTTTTTAAGAAAAACAAGGGAGGAATGAACTCATGAGCAAAATCTATGCCGGAGACAGACTGGAAGAAGGCTGCAAAGAATTAGCGGTTATGTTGTTGGGAGCAAAACATGCTGTTGTCCTGACCGGTGCCGGTATGGATACAGAAAGCAATATTCCTGATTTCCGCGGCAAAAACGGGCTCTGGCGAAACTATGACCCGCGGGTTGTTGCCGATATTACTACTTTCCGGCAAAATTATGACTTGTTCCATGAGTTTTACCGGGATCGCTTCTCTACCATGAAACAGGTAGAGCCGCACCCGGGTCATTACATTCTGGCGGATTTGGAGCAAAGAGGCCTGATTAAGGCAATTGCAACACAAAATATCTCCGGCCTGCACGCAAAAGCAGGCAACAAAAAAGTTTATGAATTGCATGGCAACACGAGAGAGATTTACTGTAACAGCTGCGGCAAACCGGCAACGGAACAGGAATTGCTGGCCAAACAACCCTGCAGACACTGCAAGCAGTATGCTCTGCGCCCCAACATTGTTTTTTTTGGCGAGCCGCTGCCTCCCGTTGTCTGGGATTCAGCCATTGCTGAAATCAAACGCTCGGATTTGCTGCTGGTTATCGGCACCAGTTTGGAAGTATCTCCTGTCAACCAGCTGCCTTATTTGGCAGAAGGCAAACAGGTTCTCATAAACAATGAAGACAGGAGTGCCGGCTATTCCTTTGATTTGGTGCTCTTAGGCAGTGCCGGCGACATTCTGCAAAGAACAGTAAAATACCTAACATAACTTCTTTCTCCAAACTTAATATTTATACCCAACCCTGATGTTCAAACAATAAGCCTCCGGGTCTCCCGAAACTGTGCAGGTTTTGTGTTTTTGACGGTTTCACGCCAAAACCGGTATGAAGGGAATTAAGAAAAGGTAAGTTGTAAAATTAATT
>LSQX01333036.1_pt1 | contig 20694 bp, 20 predicted proteins | sample 654561 | NCBI WGS metagenome assembly LSQX01 (sample SAMN04489861, study PRJNA283612) | anaerobic digester metagenome | isolation source: 4 biogas reactors fed with cattle manure at either 37C or 55C with and... | place: Denmark: Kongens Lyngby | collected 2014 | reverse complement strand
ATTATAAATAATTAAAAACCGTAAAGGATAAAATCCTCCACGGTTTAATGTTTCTAATAATCGAAATCTATAGCCTAAGCGCACTTAGGGAAAGTTATCTGTTTATTAGCCTCTGCGAGCCTTATAGCAAGAATCGCAATACACTGGCGCATCATTCTTTGGAACGAAAGGTATAGTTGTGTTTGCACCGCAGCTTGAACATACAGCCTGGTGTTGAACTCTTTCCCTTGGCTGCCTCTTCTTATTGGCTCTGCAATCTCTGCAATGAGCGGGCTGATTCTGAAAACCCTTTTCAGCGTAGAACTCCTGCTCGCCTGCTGTGAATGTAAATTCTTGACCGCAATCTTTGCAAACGAGAACTTTGTCTTGGAACATCTTGGTAAATCCCCTTTATAAAAAAATTAGCTCCACACCATGATTACCCGCCTTGTTTGCAACACGAGGAGCATCACTAAAGCATAGAACCTAATAGTATTATATCACACTATTATAAGTTTTGTACACGTTTTTCCGAAAAACGATAATATATTTTTTGAGTTCCGAAAAGCAAATTCATTTAATCCTCAAATTTCTTAAATATTGCTTATTTTCTGGGCTTATTCTAAAACTCTCGACAGCCTTTTGAATCGATTTGTTATGAATCCATTTGCTCAAACTTTTTTCTTCAAATAGCTTTATGGTGGTATCATACTGTTTTATTAGCGCATAACTATAGTACCACGCTATCGCCATGTTAATGTAGTATTCGTTGGTTTGAATTTTTGCTAAGCGGTATAGCATATCGGGATTGAAATGCTCGTCAAGGTAGAAATTCAAAAGCGTAACTATGGCGAATCTTACTGTGTAGATGTGTTCGCTTTGAAGCCAAATGTCCACTTTGTCAAAAACCTTTTGAGGATGCTTTTTGAAAATCTTTGGCGGCAAGGTATCGCAGGTTGCCCAATTATCCACATAAGGCAAAAAAACTTCTAATTGTGCTAATACCTCATCAATATCTCTTATTTCACCAATATAACTTGCGTGTAAATTGTTTTCCTCGTAAAACTTATGGGGCAGGCTTTTTATGAACTCATCTTTGCAATCGATAGCTTTGATTCTTTTGAAATACGCCTTCAAGGCTGGCGAACGCACACCGATTATACTATCTGGGTCAATAGTAGGTATTAGCTTAGAAACAAATTTCATGTATTCTAAATCTTGTAGTGAAAACAAGCCATCTAAAATTCTTCTCATTGCTAACCTACTATTCCCCTAACTCAGTGTAGTCTCTCGAACCTCTTTGCGCCATCTTCTTCAAGATAACGATACAACACAAGGCTTGCTAATCCATATAAGGCGGTTAAAAGCAAGGTGTATGTTAAAACATCCATGTGGGATTGTACTATCTTTACATAAACAAAAACAGGCAGTGCCACAGCAATTGTAAGTACAAGCATTGTTAATAAAATACTTATGCCCTGCTTTACGGCAACCGTTTCCGAAACCCAATCGAATTTCGGAAAAAGAAGGTTGATATAAACGCCGAGCAACGAACTGAATATTGCGAACACGATTGGTAATGCAAACAGCACAACAATATTTGCGGCGGATAGCCTTAGTGCAAGTGCGAATATGATTTGCGTAATCAACATTGCAGGAATGCTAATCACGAGCTGTAGCTTTGCCTTCGCAAACAAAACCTCCCTTGCGTGTACGGGAAGGGATTGAGGAATCCACAGGTTTTTTCCTTCAAGCGAAATCGATGGTGCGGAGATTATATTCATGGTGGATAAACCGCACAAAGCCACCGCCGCTAAGATGCCCAAATATGATTCGTCAACACAAAGTTTATTTACAAGCTTCAAAGCCTCATCAGCTTTTACAGCCAAAAACACTGCTCCAACTACTCCGAAAAGCAAACCCAAAGAGGTGTTAAGCATATACATGGCACTTGAACCAAAGCGGCGCAACTCTTTTCTCAAAAGGGCGTTTTTTGCGGTACGCATTTTGAACCCTCGCTCTACATATTTAATTTTTACAGAGCCAGCCTTTGTTGTGGCAATCTTAATAAAATTCTTTGAAATGATGTAGTACACCAAACCAAAAGGAATTATGCAGAAAAGCGCAACGAAAAGCAAGTACATAAAGTTAGCATCGGATATTGCACTTCCAATCCAAAACAAGGGAAATACTGTGCTCTTTATTGTGTTTGCAATAGCTTCTCCATGGGTTGCCATCATCTCAATGTAATTTTGTACCTGTGCGTTCACATAGAAATACCCACCAAGGAAAGCCAAGGAAAGAATCATAGTGAAAACCGTCTTGTTTCGCATTCGAGATGTTAACAACGCCAACAGCCATCCGAATAGGCTTGCAAGGGCTATCGCAAACAGGGGTAAAACGAGAAAAACTCCAAAATAGCATACGATTTGCGCTACGCTCAAGGTGTAGTTCATGAGATAAACAATTAGTGCAGGCAAAAACACGACTAAATCAAGGAAATAGCATATTATCAAAAGCACGGACATTCTCGAAAGCAGCAGGTATGAGGGCGGAATGGGTAGTGCTAGCAAAAGGTCGTTATCACGCGATTCGAATAACTGGGTTTGAGCAGTAAATATGCTTGAAACGAACATTATTCCAGTAGCAGCAAGTCCGCTAAACAAAAAGTAAAGCCAATCGATTCCTCCTGCATGAAAAGGCTCGACTAAAGCTGAATAGAAGAAACCAAACATTAAACCTATGCTTCCAAAGCCATATAGAATCAACAAGCCAATACCCACCTTGCCTAATGTGGAAAAGTTTGATTTTTTGGTCTTATTCGTGCTTCTAAACATCGAAGCCAAGAGGGATGCTATTCGTACCTTTAATAATGCTTTAAGCATCTTTTTCCTCCAACTCTAAGAATACATCCTCAAGCGAGGTATTGCCCATAACCTCAGACATTGTGCCAGTAACTACGAGTTTTCCGTCTTTGATTATCGCAACCTTGTCGCATAGCTTTTCGGCTACCTCAAGAATATGAGTGGAGAAGAAAAATGCCCCACCCTCATCACAAATTTTGCGCATAAGCAGTTTAAGCTTGTGTGATGCTTTTGGGTCTAAGCCCACAAAGGGTTCGTCCATCAATATTAGCTTTGGCGAATGAATAAGTGCCGAAATTACCGCAAGTTTTTGTTTCATACCATGCGAGTATGAGGAAATAGTTTGTGCGAGGTTTGCTTTCAACTCAAAAAGCTCTGAATACTCGTTGATTTTCTCCTTGCGTTCACTTGCGCTAATCCCGAAAATATCTGCAATGAAGTTCAGGTACTGAATCCCTGTTAAAAATTCGTATAAGTCGGGATTGTCGGGTATGTATGCGATTTGTTTTTTGCACTCTAACGGGTTAGCCTTTACAGATATACCATCAATAAATATTTCGCCCTTATCGAAATGCAAAATGCCGCAACAGGCTTTTAGCGTGGTAGTTTTGCCTGCGCCATTATGACCTATGAAGCCGTAAATTTCTCCCGGCATAATATGCAAGGACAAATTATCAACTGCAACTTTTTCACCATAGGCTTTTGATAGGTTTTCTATTCTTAACATACTTTTCTTTACTCCCTTTAATACTCTTTAGAAATATATCACCGAATGCTTTGTTCTGCAAGTTAAAAAGTACAATGTACTCGCCTACTTGTTAAAATTTTGTATGTATGCTAAAATTCAAGCATATATTTTGGAGGCTAAAATGCGGATAATTGCTGGTATAGCCAAAGGACAAACCTTACAAACCTTGGAGGGGAATGCTACTCGTCCCACTTTGGACAGAGTGAAAGAAACCCTGTTTGGTATTATTCAGTTTGACCTGATAGAAAAAAATGTACTCGATTTATTTGCAGGAAGCGGCAGCTTAGGCTTTGAGGCACTGTCTCGTGGAGCGAAATTCGCTACATTCATAGATAATAACGCAAAATGCACCGCTATTATTAAGAATAACGCCGAAAAACTAAAGTTAACCGAGAAATGCGCTTGTTTTCAAGCGGACTATAAGCAAGCACTTTCACAACTTAGCAGTAGAAATTTCCGTTTTGATATGGTGTTCTTGGACCCTCCCTATAAGTCAGATTTGGCAACAGATGCAATCCAAACACTTATCGACTTTAATATGTTAAACCAAGATGCTATAATAGTAGTAGAGCATTCAAACGATGTGAGTATTCCATTGCTTTCGGGAATGAAGCTAAAAACCACCCGAAAGTTCCACCAAACCTCTACAACATTGTTTGAGTATAATGGAGTTGTATTATGAAAATTGCTGTTATTCCAGGGAGCTTTGACCCAATCACTAACGCTCATTGCGATATAATCTCTCGTGCTACCAAGATTTTCGATTTCGTGCATGTTTGCGTTCTAACAAATGTTAATAAGAAAACGATGTTTACAAGTGAACAGCGAGTAGATATGATTCAAAAGGTTATTGATTCTATGGGGATTTCTAACTGCAAGGCAACCAGCTATGAGGGCTTGCTAAGCGAATTTACAAAAAAGGTTTCGGCGGTTGCGACTATACGGGGGATTCGAAACATTTCCGATTATGAAGCAGAAACGGCAATGGCGGATATAAATTTTAGATTGAATAACGCTCTCGAAACGATTATACTTTTATCAAGACCAGAGTTTAGGGCAATAAGCTCTTCGGTCGTGCGTGAAATTTCTGCCTTTGGTGGCGATGTTTCAGAATTCGTTCCCAGTATTATTGTTGACGATATAAAAGCACATTACAATAGAAAGGAATCTTTTTTGCCATGAAAGACAGCACCCCCAACCTACAGATTTACACCATTATCGAGAAAATCGAGGATTTAATCGAGGAAAGCCCCCGACCAGTTTTTAATGTGGTTGGCAACAAGCGCAACATTGACTGCGACGAAATTCTCGATTTATTAGGCGATTTAAAAATCTGCATACCCAAAGATATTATAAGGGCGCAAAACCTAATATCCAAAGCAGATGATTTGATTTCACGAGCAGACGAACACTCTCAAGAGCTTATCGAAACCGCCGAAAAGCGAGCAAGCCAGACTATAGACCGTGCGACTTCACATGCCGAGGATATAATTGAGGATGCAAACAGAGAGTTTGAAACAAGGGTATCAGAGCATGAGATATACAGGGAAGCACAATTACGTGCAAAGCAAATCATTTCAAATGCAGAAAAGCATGCAGGCGCTATGTATGAGGATTCTAAACAATATGCGGATTCGATTTTGTCAGAGCTTTTAAGGCAGTTGAATATGTATGTAGGGCAGGTAAATTCAAGCCGAGAAAATATTCACCAAAGCCGCAACCTGCGAGTGGAAACCGTTGAAGATGATTTAGTTGAAGAAGAAATTGACGATGACGACTTTTTAGACATAGATGAGCCTAGTCAAAAGCAAGGCAAAAAGAAGCGTGGGGTATTCAGCTGGGTTAAGGAGCAGTTTTCTGAGCCGCTTGATGATGAGGAAGACGACACAGATTTCTTGGGTAGTCCGTATTCGGATGATTAAAGAAGACGATACCTATCAGCATCTCGCAAAAGCCCATTTCTACAGGGCTTTTGCGTTTTTTACAGCAATATAAGCCTAAGTTATGGAATTGAAGATAGATTAAATAGTTGAAGACAAAAAACGACATACAAACCTTATTGCTGTTACTACAGTTAAAATGCTATTGATTCGGTGTAAAAGAAAACATTTGGTTAAAAATTGCAAAATTATTCACACAAATATCCAATTTCTATATTGACAAATAATTAGCAGTTAAATATAATAAATAATATAACCAATAATGAGTTTTTAGATGAGATTTTCGAAGAAAGGAGAAAAAAACGATGAAACGAATTAGAATTTTTGCTTTGGTGTTGTGCTTGGTTTTTGTGTTTGGGTTGATTAGCGGTTGTAGCAAAGACGAATATGCAGACCCCGAAGGTAGGTTTCTTAAACCGAAAAAGCTAAGCGCAAAACTGGAACAGCAAATTGAAGAGGACTTTGCTAAGTGTTTTGAGGATCCGTATACAATTTTATCGGCTGACAACATTCAAAATTTTTATTTTGGCACACACAACGGTGCAGTTGCATTGCTTATTCTACCTGTAGATAACGATGAGGAAGGAAATCAGAGTACCCAGTATATAGCAGAGTACCCATACGAGGTGAATGTTATTGGCGCTGCTATATACCTGTACAAAGATGGCACGTTTACAGAGGGTAATAAGGCTTATGAAAGCGGCATGATAACAAATCAGGATGCGGAAGCGATTACATGGCTGTACAATAACCCAAGTGCTTGGCATTAAAAAGACAAAAACGATTAATTATAAAAGGAGAAACACAATGAAATTTATAAAACTTATAGCTTTTGCTTTGGTGTTGGTTATGATATTAACGGCAACCAATATGCAAACAACAGCTTACAGAAAAGCAGGTATTACTACCACAAAAATATCCGAAACAGGAAACAAGGTGGTTGACAGCTTTGCAGAGAAATATTACTCCACAATTTCACTAGAAAACGAGTTTACCGAAAACGAGTTGCTTGTGGTAATAAGCAGACACTATGGGGTAATCAACAAGGAGCATAGCATATCTGAAATGGCGACAGTAGTAAAAGACGGATACTTGTATCAAAAAGATGGCAGGTATGAGTTGAACAAATCAGCACAAGCGTTTCAAGGGCTTGACTTTATCACCCAAATCAATAGCGAGGTTGCGGAGAATATTATTAAAATCGAAGACCTTTCACGGATTGATGGTGATATTGATGCACTGGGAATCAACAGAGATACATACAAGCAAATCCTTATGCTGACGCTCAAAAGTAACAGTAAGGAAAACGTGCTTAATATAATGCATCTGTTAGAGAAAAATCCCTATATCGAAAGTGCAGAACCGAACTTGATAATTAAAGATTCTACGGACATTATCGAGCTTAAAACATACGACCCGTATTATGATGACAACTGGGGGTTAGATAGGATTAACGCACCAGGGGCTTGGGATATAACAATAGGTTCTCGCCAAGTAAAAGTGGGCGTGATAGACCGCGGTATATATTACAATCATGATGACCTTGAAGATAACATATTGCGTAGCGAAGGAAGAAACTTTGTTACAAATCCTGCAAATAATAATACAGATGGCGCAGACGACCATGGCACGCTTGTGGCTGGAGTTATTGGTGCGAAAGCCAACAACGGGACTGGTTGCGTTGGTATATGTTGGCTTGTTAGCATTGTTCCGTTAAGAATTTGGGAAACTTCCAGTGACAATGAGGGATGGAGCGAGACAGTTATAGATAGACTTGTCAGGGCGGTAAATTATGCTACATCAAACCAGATTCCTATCCTTAATATGAGTTCCAGCCATAAATATGAATATAATGCTGAAAAGAATGTGATAGAAGACTACCCGGGTTTGTTTATAACTACCCCAGGTAATCATGGAAAGGATATTGATGATATTAATGATATTAATAAAAGACGGTATCCGGCATGCTATTCCCTTGACAATATAATAGTTGTCTGCGCCACAGACCAAAACGATGAACTTATGAAAATTGGCGAGCATTTGGAAGATGGCGATGATTCTAGTTGGGGTAAGTACTCTGTTGATATTGCAGCGCCGGGAAAAGATGTATATAGCACAACAGTCCCAAATCTTTATAGAAAAGTTTTCGGCACCTCTTTTGCTGCCCCCTTAGTTGCTGGTACTGCTGCACTGATTAAGACTAAATACCCAGGTATTACTACGGCTCAATTAAAAAACGCTATACTAAATTCTGCTAGGAAGCCTATTGTTAATAATATAAATTTGCTTAAAGATAAATGCTTTAAAGAGGGAATTTTAGATGCCGAAGCAGCCTTAAACTATGCAAGTACACATAATAGTGGAGGATATTTGCCCGAAGGTGTTTATTACATCAAAAATGTTCGAAGCGGAAAGTATTTGTCTGTAAGAACTCCCACCGCCACTGTTTATTCGCAGAGTGTACAAAATAATTTCACTGGCGGAAACGAGCAAAAATGGCGTTTGGAGAACCATTATAACTACCGCGTGCTAATACCGCTATGCAATACAGATTTTAAGCTAACGGTTGAGAACGGCAGCGCATCAGACGGTGCTAAGGTTAAAGCGAGAGCTGTCCCGTATGGAACTCTAGGGAGTAATTGGCAGATTTCGCCTTATGGCAATTATGGGAGGTTTAAATTGATTTCACAATGCAGCGGATTTACAAAAGTGCTTGCGGTACTTAATGCTTCAATGGATCCTGATGCCGATTGCATACAATACACATTCGGCAGTGCGCAAAATGACCTGTGGCTTTTTGAGTATGTGCCTGTGCCATAAGTAATTATAATAGTTGAGTTGAGAAAGGCGGGATTCAAAACCCCCGCTTTTTTACTCCCAAAATATAGTTTTGTATATTGCGTAATATGACAATAATATATTGGACAATAGATATTTCTACATGCTACAATAGAGAGTGGCAATATGTCCACATCCGAATATTTTAAGATTCGGAAATACATGTAGAAAGGATTTTGAACAATGATTACATTCAAAATCGACTCACAAACTATTACGGTAGATGAGGGCGCAACCGTATTGGAAGCTGCTCTCAAACTGGGAATCAAAATTCCCACACTATGCAATCTAAAAGACGTAAACAACATCGGCGCTTGCCGTATGTGTCTTGTAGAGGATGCAAAAAGCCACAGGCTACAGGCATCATGCGTACTGCCTGCTTCGGAAGGGTTGGAAGTTTTAACAAATAGCCCCAAGGTTCTAAAAGCAAGGCGCGCCGTATTGGAGCTTATACTTTCAGACCATGACCGTTCATGCTTAACTTGCAAGAGAAACCGCACATGCGAGTTGCAAGATTTGGCAAACGAGCTTGGAATTGACGAAATAGAATTTGACGGTGAAAGACTTATCAAGACAATTGACGAAGTTTCGCCTGCTGTAATTCGTGATAATAACAAGTGCATACTTTGCCGTAGATGCGTTGCTACATGTGAAAGCGTTCAGGGCGTTGCAGCTATCGGAATGCACAACCGTGGATTTAGAACCGAAATCGGCTCACAGTTTGGTCGCTCTTTGGGAGAGGTTGCCTGCATTAACTGCGGTCAATGTATTACCGCTTGCCCCACAGGCGCTTTAACGGAAAAGGATTCAACAAAGGAAGTTTGGGCAGCATTGGCAGACCCCAACAAGTATGTTGTATTCCAAACAGCCCCCGCAGTTCGTATTGCATTGGGCGAAGAGTTTGGTATGCCCATTGGCACATACTCAACAGGCAAGATGGCAGCGGCTATTCGCAGGCTTGGCGTAGACAAGGTATTTGATGTTGACTTTGCAGCTGACCTTACTATTATGGAGGAAGGCACAGAGCTTTTAGAGCGTATTCAAACAGGCGGCGTATTGCCCATGATTACATCATGCTCACCTGGTTGGATTAAATACTGCGAGCATTTCTACCCCGAGTTCTTACCCAACCTTTCCACCTGCAAAAGCCCGAACCAAATGCAGGGTGCACTAACAAAAACATTCTTTGCTGAAAAGAATGGCTTAGACCCCAAAAACATTTTTGTAGTTTCTGTAATGCCTTGCACGGCTAAGAAGTTCGAAATTAAGCGTCCCGAAATGGGCAGAGATGGTTACAGAGATGTTGATGCTAACCTCACGACCCGTGAATTAGCTCGCATGATAAAGCAGGCATCCTTGGATTATGTGAACCTACCCGACGAAGATTTCGACAATATACTTGGCGACTCCACAGGTGCTGCCGTTATATTCGGCGTTACAGGCGGCGTTATGGAAGCGGCTTTGCGTACAGTTGCCGACATTTTGACAGGCGAAGATTTGAAGGATATCGAATACAACAATGTTCGTGGCTTAGAGGGTATAAAGGAAGCTACTTTGACCCTTCCCCTCAACGGCGTGCCTACCGAAGTGCATATTGCTATCGCACATGGCACAGGCAATGCGGCTAAGCTGTTGGAGTCTATTAAGCGTGGCGAAAAAACCTATCACTTTATAGAGATTATGGGTTGCCCAGGCGGATGTGTAACAGGCGGCGGTCAGCCAATAGTTAATGCGCGCGAAAGATACAATGTTGACCCCAAGGCTGCGCGTGCAAAAGCTACATATCAGGCCGATAGGGATATGCCAATTAGAAAGTCGCATAAGAACCCTGCTGTCGACTATCTCTACAAGGAATTCTTAGGCAAGCCCTGCGGACATAAATCGCACGAATTGCTGCATACTCATTACACCGAGCGTCCTAAGTATGTGAAGGATTGATTGAGTAGATTAAGTTAAGAGCGGCACAGCCGCTCTTTTTTGTTGGAGAAATTTCAGTATGCCACATCGTAAAACGCTACATTTCTGCGTAGATACCGACCGCAAAACCAAAACGGTTATCCCAAGTTGTAGGGGCGAACCTGTGTGTTCGCCCGCTTTACCGGCAACATGAACGGCAAAGCACCGCTCCTTTTTGCCCTGTAGCTCAAAATACGAACTCTTTTTGCCCATATAAACCAAATCTTCAAAGCAAACTAATTCCCCTCCCCCCTCCCGTATGATTTCAAATTTTACAAACTTTATGTGCAAACCGAAAAGCATTGTGATATAATTATATAGAGAGATTTTGATAAAATGTGGAGGGAATATGAATAACAAAGGAAAGAGCAAGTTTGTTCCTATAATGATTATAGTTTACAGTGCGCTGTCGATAGCTATTATGCTTACGCTTCGTGCATTGGTGTATGTTGGCGATACAACTACCGACATTATAGGGGCCGCATCGGTTTCCATAATGGCAGTTTTAGGCTTTATAATGCTATATTATGGCTTTGTAACGCTGTTCGATGCTTTCAAAAAGGAGGGCAATGAGCACTTTCCGCTAATTCGTGTAAAGGAATCAAGCTACTTAACCCCCATCTTCATTATTTTCCATAGCTTAGTTACGATAGCATGTTCTGTATTATTGCGCATAAAAGTATTTAACGGCAAAGAGTTTCACGAAATTTATGGAGCTATCATCAGCACCCTTGAAATTCTAATAGGTTTTTGCGTTCTATATATCGGCATTATGGCGGCGGCAAATAAAAAAAAGGTGCAACAGGAGAACGCCAAGAATCAGCAATAGAGGAGAGCTATGCAAGAAAAGCGAAACAATGAGGGGCAAACACTTGAGGAGTTTTTGAACGCCTACGACCCCAGTATATACAAAAATCCCGCTGTAGTAGTAGATATGGCGGTTTTTTCTGTGTGCGAAAAGAATAATGCACTTGTGCCTATTGTTTTACTAATAAAAAGGGGAAATCACCCCTATATACATGAGTATGCGTTGCCTGGTGGCTTTGTGGAAATGGACGAGGAAGTGGAATATGCTGCGGCGCGTGAACTATTTGAGGAAGCGAACATAAGGCTAAACAGGCTTTACGAGTTTGGAACTTTCGGAGCGGTTGGAAAAGACCCCCGAACGAGAATAATCTCCATTGCACACCTTGGAGTTGCACCCATGGGTACGCTTAAACCCAAAGCAGGAGATGATGCTTGCGATGCAGGCTTGTTCGTAGTAGATTTTCTAAGAAAAGAGAATGTTTGCGAGGTTGTTTTAACAAGCGAGGGCAACGAGCTAAGATTTTCTATTGAAACCGAAAACGATGATTTTTTTAATCTGCCTATAAAAATTAAAAGGGTGTATAACACCAACCTTGCATCCGACCATGCGGAAATATTAACAAAAGGGCTACAGCACCTTTGCTTAATGAACAGAAACACCTTATTAAACCAGCTTAAACCCCCAAAGATTCTATTGGAGAGGTTGGAAAAAGCACTTAACGACTTAGCTTTAGTAGTGTTGGGGAGGTAGAAAAATGGGAGCGTTTCTACATTCTATAAATGCAGTTGGACTTATTTTGCTTATGATTGCAGTAGGCGTATTTGTAGGCTTAACAAAGATTATGAAAGCCGAGCATAAGCAATTCATCGTAAAATATCTAATCAATATCGCTGTGCCTGCCATGTGCGTTGCAAATGTGTTTGAGCAAATTGGCGCTGAAGGCAATAAATTCAGCTTTCTATTATTCGTTCCACCCATTCTTTCGATGTTGGTTACGCTTTTTGTTGCGTTGCTTGCGGCAAAGCTGTTCAAAATTCCTAAAAAACGCTTTGGTGCATTTGTGGTTATGTGCGCTTTCTCGAACTCCATATTTATGGGCTTGCCCATGTGTAGAGAGCTTTTTGGAGAAGCATCTGTGCTATTCGTAATAATATTCTACATCATAAATACGCTGATGTTTTGGACTTTCGGAACGGCATTCATTCAGTATTCGGCAAATGGCAGCGAGTTCAACTTGAGACATTCGTTTAAGAAATTGCTTACACCGCCTTTGATTTCTTTGTTTATATCGGTATTTTTGGTTATGGTTGGGTTCAAATTGCCAAAAATTCTGCTAACATTCAGCGGTTACTTGGGCGATACGGTTTCGCCTATTGCTTTGATGTATGTGGGATTTATCATATATGAAACGCTATCGAGGAAAAAGCATAAGTCCAAAAAGTATAGGTTTGAATTTAGTCTGGTTTTTGCAATGCTGATGCGCTTTGCAGTTGCGCCCTTGGTTACTTTGCTTATATGCAGAGCTTTTGCGATAGATAGCTTTGTGGAAAATATTTTTGTTATTGAATCCGCAATGCCAGTTATGACGCAAACTGTTATTGTTTCGGCGGCTTATGGGGCAGACGAGGAATATGCGGCATCATCCATGACGATTTCTACCATAATAAGCCTAATAACCATTCCTATTATTTATATTTTATTGGTATAACGGAGTATGCATTAGTTGTAAAATATATATTTCCATGGTATAATATCTATATGTATAAAAAGCGGTGTTTTATATGAAGTTAATCTTTGCGATTGTGCAAAATGAGGACGCTAAAAAGCTAATCAATGCACTTAACTCAAAAGGTTTTTCCGTTACGAAGATTGCGACATCGGGCGGCTTTTTGAAGGGTGGCAATACAACAGTTATGATGGGCATTGAGGATGAGCAGGTTGACCTTGCGTTAGATATTATAAAATCAGAATCCAAGATGCGAAAGCATTACATGGTATCGCCGCAAACCTCCATGGTTGGGTATTCCCATGCAAACGCTTCACCTATAGAAATTACAGTCGGCGGAGCGGTTGTGTTTATATGCGATGTGTGGAGGAATGAGCACTTTTGAGTCAAAATAGTAGCGATGCAAAAAGCCTTATTTGTGCTGCAATATCGCAAAACAGACTTTCCCATGCGCTTTTTCTTGCAGGGGACTCTTATCAATGCGAGGAATTAGTAGCGTATGCCTGTTCAGAGCTTTTTGAAATGACCCAAAGCAGGGTGCAGTTTTCTCCTGATTTTCATACCTACGACGGTTCACAAATGCGAGTTGCAACTGTTTTGGAACTGTTAGAGGTGTTGTTGAATCCTCCGTTAAAAAACAAGCGTGTCATTCAAATTAAAAACGCAGGCTTCATGCCTGAGGACGTTCAAAACAAGCTGCTAAAAACCTTGGAAGAGCCACAGGTGCATAACCATTTCTTTTTGTTTGGAAACGAGGAGGGGCTGTTGCCAACCATTCGCTCACGCTGTATGCGTATAAACTTGGGGCAGTTAAGCGTTTTTGCGGTGGCGGAATATGTGGAGAGGGCGACAGATTGTTCCTATGAAGATGCGCTGTACTACGCTAAGTTATCGGATTGCGATATAGAAAACGCAATATTGCTTGCAAATGAAAAAGAGTATTTAGAAAACTACTATTCTGCGGTGGACTTGGTGTGCATGATAGGCAAGCAGTCGCTAATCAGTTCCAAAATAGACGAGTTTTCCAATGCCACTCTATTTTTTGATGTGCTTTACCTTTGCTTATGTGATATGCTATATTATTACTTGGGGCTTGAGTTAAAAACCTTTACGAGAGAGCCATATAGCAAGCAAATAATTGCAGTAGCGGACAGGCTTACGAAAACTCAGGTAATAAAAATATTTGATATTTGTATAGAGGCGAGAAAACTTATGCTTGAAAGAGTTCCTCAAAAGCAAGCGCTTGTATTCTTTGCAACTAATACAGAACAGGTGGTATAAATGAAATTCAATAATTATAATGTGGAAGTCGCAAGCGATAATTCCAACATATATTTAGTTCCCGTTGTGGGAGTGCAGTTCAAAAATGCAGGCAAAATCTATTACTTTTCGCCAAACGGCTTCGAGCTAAGCGTTGGTGATGGCGTTATAGTTGAAACGGTAAAGGGCGCAGAGTTCGCTACCGTATCGATTGCTTTTACCGAGATGGAAAGCGCAAAGCTGTCCTTGCCGCTAAAAACGATTGTACGAAAAGCGACACAAGAGGATATAGATGCGGTTAAGAATAATCTTTCAAAGATTAAGGATTCCATGGCGAGATGCGATGAGAAAATAAAGCTGTTAGGGCTTGATATGAATCTAATTGACTGCGATATAGGGCTTGACGGTACTCATATTACCTTTTATTTTACAACGAGCGATGACAACAAGGTCGATTTCAGAGAGCTAATTCGAGAGATTGTACCTATTTTCAAGGCGAGAATAGAGCTTAGGCAAATCAAGTCAAGAGCCAAGGCAAAGACTGTTGGCGGTTTGGGAATATGCGGCAGGGCGGTTTGCTGCACCATGTTTTTATCAAAATGCGAGCCTGTTTCAATTAAAATGGCGAAGGACCAAAACATTGCATTGTCGCCAACAAAGATTTCTGGCGTTTGCGGAAAGCTAATGTGCTGTTTGCGTTACGAGCAGGAAAGCTACGAAAAGATGCGTGCAAAGATGCCCAAGATTCACAGCAATATCATAACTCCCGATGGCGTTGGAATGGTTTTAGACAACAATGTATTAACCGAAAAAAGCAGGGTTAAGGTGCAACTTCTAGATGGTACATACGATATAAGGGAGTACCCAATAGTAGATTTAGAGTACGCAAACAATAAACCCACCTGCTGTTGTCCTTCCGCTCACGAGATTTCTATAGACGATGAAGATATTGAGTAAATGCGCAGAATTCGGCTTATAGTTCAATACAATGGCAACGCTTACGCCGGTTGGCAGGTTCAAAAAACTGGTGTTGCAGTTCAGGAAGTAATTGAGCGTGAACTGCAAAAAATTACGGGAGAGAGCATCCGTATCCATGCTTCGGGGCGAACAGATGCTTGCGTTCATGCTATGGGTCAGGTTATGCACTTCGATACGGATTCAAGAATCCCTGCAGCAAAGTTTCCATACGCTTTGAATGTTTCTTTGCCGAAAGACATTCGCATTATCTATGGTGATGAGCCAGAAAATCAAGAGTTTCATTCTCGTTTCGATGCGATTTCAAAGCATTATCGGTATTGCATTTTTAACGCTCCGCATGATAGCGCATTTAGCTACGATAGAGCATTGCATATTCATGGTGAAATAGACAGGGCATTATTGGCGAAAGTGGCAAAAGACATAGTTGGCAAGCACGATTTTTTTGCATTTATGGCAAGCGGAACACAAATACCCTCAACCGTTAGAGAGATTTACAAATCTGAATGGACATTCGAAAAAAACCTGCTAATCTACGACATAGAGGGTAGCGGTTTTCTATATAATATGGTTAGAATTATAGTTGGCTCTATGCTTGATATTTCGAGGAATAGGCTTGATGAGAACGCAATACAAAAAGCGTTAATATCAAAGGACAGAAGCGATTTAGGTGCAACCGCACCAGCGCATGGGCTAATGCTTATGGGTGTGCGCTACCACGATTTTAATTCAGAGGATTATATCGATGCTTAAGCCATACAGAACAATTATTGATAGGTGCGAGGTAGAGTACATAGTAAACAAATCTCGCTTTATCGGGTACTTGTTTCCTGTTGAAACAGAAAAAGAGGCGGAAGCCGAACTATTAAAAATCAAGAAAAAGCACTACGATGCAACGCATAATTGCCATGCCTTTGTACTGAAAAGCGGTATAACAAGATGCAGTGATGACGGTGAACCTTCTGGTACGGCAGGAGTGCCGATATTAGAGGTTATAAAGGCAAAAGATTTAGTGAATTGCCTATGCGTTGTAACGAGGTATTTTGGTGGTGTGTTGCTTGGTGCAGGGGGGCTTGTAAGGGCATATTCAAAAACTACGGCTATGGCAATATCAGAAGCTAAAATTTTTGAATACATTCCTGCAAAGCGCATATATTTTGAGTTGGAATACAGTATGTTCAATCAGCTTGAGCCTTTTTTGCGTGAAAATTGCGAGATAGATTCGATTGAATATTTAGAGGTTGTAAAAATCACCGCAAGCATTGAAGAAAGCATGATGATGCGTTTTTCAAAGGCATTGAGTGAGAAATCAAGCGGCAAAATCACTGTAAATACCTTAGAAAATTCGTATGTATCAAGGCGAATTTTGGCGGATTTATAACAATTCTGCCCGATTTGTAGGCGAAAAGCAGTATTTGTCGAATTTACAACAATTAGATTTGCTTTTTACACCAAATTTTGTAATCTAATTGCTTGATTTTAATTGTATCAAAGTATAAACTGTTATTATGTTTTTCGGAGGTGGGAATATGAAAAGGAATAGGTTTTTCTCTTATGCAGTTTTGAGCTTGGTTATCGGCTGTATTGTGCTATTTTCACAGGCTTGCGGAATCATTGAGGGAATAATAAACGATACAACAACACCCAATTCGCCTAATCCTACGGTAGCACCTGCAACTCTTCCCCCTACCCCAACTCCTTTTCCACATAAAACTACTAAGCTGGTTGATTCTAAAAAACTATTAGAATTGATTACAGATTCCCAAAAGGCAGATTTTGATTTTGAAAGCGTAAACCAAGAGTTTTGTGCCTACATATTCAATCGCCCCTTTTTATCGCAGTTAAACAAGGAAAAGCCAGAATATAGCGTGCTTGCCGCAGGAATATATACGGCAATTATCGCTTCGCAGGCGGAATACACATTGCCCGAAGCATATTCAATCGAAAAAGAGGAAATCTTGCGACTTGTGTTTTTATTGAAAAACGAAAGCCCTGAGTTTTTCCACATGGATAAATCCTATTCCTATATGTCGGACTCGAATGATATTGTAAAGTCGTTAAAATTCGAATATAGAATGACCCCGCAGGAATATTACAATGCGCTTAAAAAAACCTACGACACGATAGCTTTTTGGAGCGAGGACTTAGAAACAGAAAGCGAATACGAGCGTGAATTTTCCCTTTACAACAAGATAATGGTTAAGTGCAGGTATTCACTGAATGCTGATTTCAGAGATTCGGCTTATGGCGCTATCGTGCTTGGTGAGGCGCTTTGCGAGGGCTACAGCCATGCCTTTATGTTGACAATGCACTACAATGGCATAAAAGCAACCCAGTTGACAGGAATGGCTTTTAATTCAGAGGATAACAAGCAGGAGGCACATGCTTGGAACATCGTATTCATTGATGGCGAACCGTATCAAGTAGATGCCACATGGGACGATTTTGACGACAGCCGCACCTCACGCTCGCGCTATACATATTTCAATATTACGGATAAGGAAATGATGGAGCAGCGTACACTTGACGAGCGATTTGAATCGGTTGATGTTCCTAAATGCACAAAAACCAAGCACAATTACTTTAGAGTCAACGATTTATTTGTAAAAGAGGATACCAACTTAAAGGAATTGCTGTTTGAAAAGCTATCGAACCTCAATGTAAACGAGGGCGAGGCGGGCAAGACAATTCAGTTAAAGTTTGAGACTAAATCGCAATACGAGAAATACCTTGAAAAACATGCAGATTGGGTAGAGGAATGGAACGATGAGGTGGCAGGCGTTTTCGGAATTACGGGCTTTTCATACTACACATCAGATTCAATTCGTGTTGTAAGCTATATATACAAGTTCGGAAAGAATTAATACTAATTCTCGATTAAAAACATTACAAGGTTTGCGAGGATTTTTAGCTCAAGGCAAGGAGCACGAATGAGGTGTAGCCGGAAGCTACATTGATTGAGAGCGACACAGCCCTGGGCTAAAAAGACCGCAAAGATGTATTGTTTTTAGTCAGGGATTGGTATAACTATTTCTTTGGTGTATAACAGGCGGTGGCGGCATAAACATTTGCCGCCTTTGCATTTTTTAATTCTAAGGCACAGGAGGTTAGTGTAGCACCCGTTGTGCATACATCGTCTATAAGCAGAATGTTTTTGTTTTCTACATCTTTTATTACTGAAAATGCGTGTTCAAGTGCTTCAGCGCGCTCAGATTTTGAGCGAGTGGTTTGCGTTTTCGTGTCCTTTACTCTTACTAGCACATCAGAAACTACTTCTATGTTTAGTCTTTTTCCCAAAGCATTTGCGATTAGCTCGGCTTGGTTATATCCACGCTTTTTCATACGCTTTATGTGGAGCGGCACAGGGATAATACAATCTATTTGCCATTCCTCCTCAACTGCTATGAACTGCGCCAAAAATTCGCCTAAGTATCTGCAATCAAAGTATTTTAGCCTATGAATGCAGCCTTGTGTTGTTTTATCGAATAGAAATGCCCATGTATAGCCATCAGTTTGGGAAATTTTCACGCTGTTTGGCTCGGTGTTGCGCTTTAATTTGCGAATGCAATTTTCGCATATTCCGTTTTGCGGCTCGTATGCTTCTGAATTACACATATTGCACACATAGTTTTTGGGAAACAGTAAATCGAGTATTTTCTTTAGTGTGGCTTTAATCATTTAATTACCGTTGCGTATGTTGTTAGCAGATGCTTCAAAGCGGTGTAGCGCTGTCTTTGATTATTGTTTGATGACATGAAGTTCACGCTTTCTCTACTTCCCACGATTACAACCTGCTTTTTTGCACGAGTAACAGCGGTGTAAAGCAAATTCCTTGTCATAAACATGGACGGACCGTTTAATATGGGCATAAGCACCATGGCAAACTCACTGCCTTGGCTTTTATGAATGGAAATGCAGTAGGCAAGCTCGATTTCCTCTAATTGCGAAGTATCATATTCGGCTACTGCTCCATCGTCAAAAGCTATTATTATGTTCTGATTTTTCATATCTATTTGCGAGATTGTGCCAATATCGCCATTGAAAACGCCTATGCCCTCTTCCTCAACACCAAAGTCAACCATCTTTCGCCACTCAATGTTGTAGTTGTTCTTGATTTGCATAACCTTGTCGCCCTCTCTGTAAAGGCTGTTTCCAAACACACACTCCTTTTTGTCCTTTGAGGGAGGGTTCAGTGCTGCTTGTAGATGTGCGTTAATGTTATGCACTCCCAATATGCCCTTTTTCATGGGAGCCAACACTTGCACATCGTAATTGCTGTTTTGAGTGCTTTTTTCTACGCAGATTTGAATAATGCGTTTTAGGCAATCGTGCTGGTTTATTATTTGCTCTAACAAAAAGTCATTTTCGGGCGAATTAAGTAAGGGTGCTTGCCCGTTGTTAATTCGGTGAGCATTTGTAACTATCATACTTCTGCCCGCCTGCCTGTAAATGTCTGTCAGCCTGATGCAGTTGACGATGTTTGAGTTTATTATGTCTTGCAGTACGTTTCCTGCGCCTACCGAGGGTAACTGGTCGGCATCTCCTACCATGATTAGCCTTGTATTACCCATAATCGCTTTCAATAGCGAATCCATAAGCATACAATCCACCATACTCATTTCATCTATTATTACAACATCCACTTCTAATGGGTTGTCTTGATCCTTCATAAAGGCTTTTTCATTGAAGTTGTACTCTAATAATCTATGGATTGTGCGAGCCTCAACACCCGTTGCGGCGCTCATTCGCTTTGCGGCTCTGCCCGTTGGTGCGGCAAGCTCGTAGGTTAGCCCAAAGCGCTCCATAATCTTTATAACAAGTTTTAGAATGGTGGTTTTACCTGTACCTGGTCCGCCTGTTATTACCGCTGCACCGCTTGTTAGCATGGTTTCAATGGCCTTTTTCTGCATGGGCGCTAACTCAATATCGAGTTCGTTTTCAAGGCGTTTTATCTCTGCATCTATGTCGCAAACTAAGCTGTTTACCCCTACTCTGCTGACTTGTATAAGGCGCTTTGCTAAGTCGCTTTCATAGTAGCGCATTTTGGGAAGGAATATTGCCTGCTCGCCATCTATCATTAGCGTAACGAGTTTGTTTTCGATTATTAGCTTGTTTATTGCAAAGTCTAACTTATCCTGTGGCACTTTTAGCTTGATTACTGCCGCTTCGATTAGAATTGCTTTGGGAAGGTATGTATGCCCCTCTTGAGCCGCTAACTCTAAAATATATTTTATGCCTGCTTGGATTCTAAACTCGGATTCATGCTCTATTCCTGCGCTTTTTGCTATTTTGTCTGCGGTTATGAAGCCTATGTTTTCTATGTCCTCTATTAGCTGGTATGGGTTTACCTTTATTACATTCACGCAATTTGAGCCATAGTTTTTGTAGATTTTCAAGGCTTGGTTGGTGGTAATATCGAACTCCTGCAATGCAACCATAACATCTCGAACCTCGATTTGCTGCATATAGGAGGAATGAATCTTAGCCGCTCGTATATCGCCTATTCCAACTACCTCGGTTAGCTTTTCGGGGTTGTTTTCGATAATTGAGAAGGTGCTTAGTCCAAAGTTTTTTACGATTTCTTTGGCTGTGAACTCACC
>LSQX01373800.1_pt1 | contig 20696 bp, 19 predicted proteins | sample 654561 | NCBI WGS metagenome assembly LSQX01 (sample SAMN04489861, study PRJNA283612) | anaerobic digester metagenome | isolation source: 4 biogas reactors fed with cattle manure at either 37C or 55C with and... | place: Denmark: Kongens Lyngby | collected 2014 | reverse complement strand
TCGCTCATCTGCACGAAGGCCGCTTCCAGATCGCCGATCTCGTCCTGCCGTGCCGACAGCGTCCATTCGAACAGGTAATTGCCCTGCCCGAGTTGCTGCGCAGCATGCGCCAAGCGGCGGATCGGCCGCACCAGCCCGCGCGAAATCAGCCAGGCGGTCAGCAATACCAGCGCCAGCAGCCCGGCGGACAGGCCGGCGGCGATCGCCAGCATGCGCTGCTGCAGATTGCGTGCGCTGCGTTCGACCGCGACCTGGGCCTGCTGCTCGAACACCAGCGGTGCACTCATTGAAATTCCCACGCGGATGCCGCCGATGCGTTCCTGCCCCAGATGCATCGGCACCGCAGCATCGATGATGCCCTGCTCCGGCGCCATCTGGATGATCGCCTCGCTGGCCGCGATGGCCTCGGTCGCCAGTGCATCGCCCATGCGCTGGCCGAAACGCGGAATGTCGGCACTGCCATCGTGCACGATGCGGCCATCGGCATCGTAGATCAGCACATAGGCCACTTCCGGCTGCTGCAGGGCCGAGTGCGCGGCCTCGCCGATCAGCGCCAGATCGAAGTAGTAGAACGGGTTGATCGTGGCCTCGGCGATCATTTCGGCAATCGCCAGCGCGCGCCGCTGTTCACTCTGCAGGCTGGCTTCGTGGATCGCCTGACCGCTGATCTGCAACAGCCGGTCCACCCCGGCCGACTGTTGCCGCCAGCCGGCAAACCCGACCACCAGGCACAGCAGCATCGCCACCAGGACGATCAGCCAGAACTTGGTACGCAGTCCGAAGCGCATCGTTATTCCAGCCGCCCGCGCACAAGGTCGACATCACCGCGCAGGCGCGACAGCCCCTGCTTCGTCTGCTCGTCCAGCGGCACGAAGCCACGGGTACCGAAGAAGCGCGCCAGCGGTTCGCGCGCGGCCGGATCCTCGGCCGCAGCCAGCAGCACTTCGCGCAGGCGTTCGCGCACCTTCGGGTCCAGATCCGGCGCCACCACCTCGATCGCGCGCGGCACCGGCTGGCTTTCATGGAACACCACCAGTTCTTCGCGGAAACTCTGCGGCAGCGCGGCCAGACTGGCCCAGTCCAGGTTGGAGAACGCGCCGGCATCGACCATGCGCTTCTGCACCCAGGTGGCGACGTTGCTTTCGCTGCGTGCGAACACGTAGCCGGCGCGGCCGGCCGCCGGACGGTCCAGCGGCGACAGCAGCACGTCCAGTTCCAGCCCAGCGCGCAGCATTTCGGCTGCCGGGATCACATAGCTGCTGGTCGAATACGGGTTCTGGAACGCGATGCTGCGGCCCTTCAGCGCCGCCAGCGAATCGATGCCGCTGCCGCGCCAGGTGAAGAACACGGTGTGATAGGCCACGCCGCCGCCGCGATCGGTGGCCAGCAGCAGCCGGGCGCCGACGCGGTCGCGGTAATCCACCGCCATCACGGCGGTATCGCTGACCCAGTCCACGCGCTGGCGGCGCAGATAGCTCTGCATCTGCACCGCATCGCGCGCCATCAGGATGCGGCCTTCGCGGATGCCGACCGAGCGCATCCGGGGCACCACGTAGTCCAGCATCGGTTGCAGCGCCTCGGCGTGCTGCTTAGGGTTGTCGCTCACCCGTCCCAGCACCAACACTTCGCGCGAGGCTGATTGCCCCGGCTGTGCCATCGCCGGCCACCACGGCAGCACGGACAGCATCAGCAGCAGGCAGGTGGCCAGACGCGACATGGTGTGGAACCGATCCGGAATCAGGCGGAAATTCCGCCAAAGCCTATCCGATAGCCTTGACGCCGGATAGCGGCAGCGTTTGCCGGCGGCCTTGCCGGCAGTCCCTCGCCAGCGCAGCCGGAGGCCGTCGCATCAGGCCCGCCCGGACTCGCGCGCGATCCGAGCCATGCGCTGCGCATCGGCGAAGATGCCGCGCAACACCCGCACCTCGCGCTGGTCCGGCTGCGCCCGCAGCAGCAATTGCCGCAGGCGGCGCATCACCGTGCCCGGCGCGCGCCCCTTGTGGAAATCGATGTCGTCCAGCATCTGTTCCAGATGCCCGAACATGCCTTCCATCTGCGCCACGGTGGCCGGCGGTTCGTCTTCCGGCGCCTGCGGCACGGATTCACCGGCCAGCGCGGCGCGCGCCAATGCCTCACGCCGCAGTTCCCAGCTGAGCACTTGCACCGCAGCGGCCAGATTCAGCGAGCTGAACTCCTCCACCGACGGGATGTGCACGGCGGCGTGGCACAACTTCAGCTCCTCGTTGGTCAGACCGGTGCGTTCACGGCCGAATACCAGCGCGGTGGCGCCGGCGGCACTGGCCTGCCAGATGCGCGCGGCGGCATCGCCCGGAGCGTATTCATCCATCACCACGCTGCGGCGGCGCGCGGTGCAGCCCATGATCCAGCGGCAATCGGCGACGGCTTCCTCCAGCGTGGCGAACACACGCGCCTGTTCCAGCACCTGGTCGGCACCGGCCGCCATCGCGCTGGCATCGGCGTGTGGGAAGCGCTCGGGCGCGACCAGATACAGCTGTTCCAGCCCCATCGTGCGCATCGCGCGCGCGGCGGCGCCGATATTGCCCGGATGCGAGGTTCCCACCAGTACGATGCGCACCTGCCGGTACGCGCTTGTTGCATCGCTCACGCTGCTTTCCTGTGATGACCGCCACGGCGGCCCGGGCAAAAGAGCGGACCTGAAGCGACGGGATTTGCTAGAATCCGCGCCCGTCCTGCGCCTGGCGCCGGACCGGCTCTTTCCCACTTTCGACGTACTGGAGTCCGCATGCAGAAGCCCGCGGTCAACATCATGGTCAAGGCCGCACGCGCGGCCGGAAACATCATCCTGCGCCATGTCTCGCGACTGGACGGCCTCAACATCGTCGAAAAAGGACGCCAGGACTACGCCAGCGAAGTGGACGCGCTGGCCGAGAAGGAAATCATACGCGAGCTGCGCCGCGCATTCCCCGACCACGCCTTCCTCGGTGAGGAAAGCGGTGCGCTGGGGCAATCGCGCAACACCTTCGTCATTGATCCGCTCGACGGCACCAGCAACTTCCTGCACGGCATCCCGCATTACGCGGTGTCGATCGGGCTGCTGGAAGGCAATGAACCGATGCACGCGGTGATCTACGACCCGCAGCGCAACGAGATCTTCACCGCCAGCCGCGGCAGCGGCGCCTTCCTCAATGATCGCCGTATCCGCGTGACGGCGCGCACCGAACTGGAAGGCGCGATGCTGATCACCGGTTTCCCGCCGCGCGAGCGCAAGCGCCTGGCGCCGCAGCTGGAGGCGGTGCGCAGCATGCTGGACGAGGCCGAGGACATCCGCCGCACCGGCTCGGCTGCGCTCGATCTGGCCTATGTCGCCTGCGGCCGCGCCGATGCCTATTTCGAAGCCGGGGTGAAGCCCTGGGACATCGCCGCCGGCATGCTGCTGGTGCGCGAAGCCGGCGGACGCTGCCTGGATTTCCGTGGTGGCAGCGACAGCCTGCGCAGCGGCCACATCGTGGCCGGCAACCTGCGCATGACCGATCTGGTGCAGAAGCGCATCGTCGACAGCGGCTATGCCGCCGCCTTCGATACCCGCGTTGCCGACCGCAGCGTCTGAACCGCCGCACTCACAGGCGCCGCGCGCGCATCACGTTGTGCCGCGGCACAGCCTGAAGCGCGACAACGGCGTTAAACTTCTCCGCTCCGCACCCTGTCAGGTGCCCATTCTCAAACTTCGGAGTCATCGAATGTTCCTGCGTAACCTGCTGATCGCCGGCCTGATGCTGCCCACTCTCGCCCTGGCCCAGGACACCGGCACCGCCGCCGAGAGCGTTGCCGCCGAACCGGTTGCGGCCGCGCCGGCCCCGCGCGTGGCACTGCACACCAATCTGGGCGACATCATCATCGAGCTGAATCCGGTCAAGGCGCCGCTGTCCTCGGAAAACTTCCTGACCTACGTCAAGGACGGCTTCTACAACGGCACCGTGTTCCACCGCGTGATCGACAACTTCATGGCGCAGGGCGGCGGTTTCACTGCCGATCTGCAGCAGAAGCCGACCCGCGCACCGATCCGCAACGAGGCCAACAACGGCCTGTCCAACCTGCGCGGCACCATCGCCATGGCACGCACCGGCGACCCGCACTCGGCCAATTCGCAGTTCTTCATCAACCTGGTCGACAACCCGCGTCTTGACCACGTCAACGAGCAGAGCGGCATGACCTGGGGTTATGCGGTGTTCGGCAAGGTGGTCGAAGGCATGGACGTGGTCGACAAGATCCGTGCGATCCCGACCGGCGGCCAGGGCCCGTTCCGCACCGACGTGCCGACCCAGGCCGTGGTGATCGAGCGCGCCGAAGTGCTTGCGTCGGCGCCTGCGCCGGCCGACAGCGCTGAATAATCCGCGTTCCGGGGCGCGCATGGACACCGGTGACGGTCGCCTGCGCGCCCTGTTCGTTTCAGACCTGCATCTGGATCCGGAACGGCCGCAGATCACCGCGCTGTTCCTGGCTTTCCTGCGCGACGAAGCGCGCCAGGTGCCGCAGCTGTACATTCCCGGCGACCTGTTCGAAGCCTTCATCGGCGATGATGATGACGCCGAACTGCCCGGCGCCGTGGCCGATGCGTTGAAAGCGGTCGCCGATACCGGCACCCGCATCGGCTTCATCCACGGCAACCGTGATTTCCTGGTCGGACGCGACTACACCGCGCGCGCCGGCTTCGACCTCCTGCCTGATCCCTGCGTCATCAGCCTATGCGGCCAGCCGACACTGCTGCTGCACGGCGACCTGCTGTGCTGGGACGACACCGCCTATCTCAAGGTGCGCCAGCAGGTGCGCAATCCGGCTTGGCAGCAGGCCCTGCTCGCCCGTCCTCTGGCCGAACGCCGTGCCTTTGCGCAGGCCGCGCGCCAGTCCAGCGCCGCGCACCAGCAATCGATGAGCTCGCTCGACATCGGCGATGCCACGGCACCGGCGATCGAGGACATGTTCCGCCGCTACGGCGTGACCCGCATGATCCACGGCCACACCCACCGCCCCGCGATCCATGAGCTGATAGTTGACGGCGTGCCGCGCCAGCGCATCGTGCTGGGCGACTGGTACGAACAGGGCAGCGTACTGCGCGTTTACGAGAGCGGCCGCTGCGAACTGGCCGGCCTGCCCACGATTTGATGCTCCGCATCCACGGGAACGCACCATCACCGCAACGTCGGCTCCGCCGCGTTGCGGGAGCACGACTGCGAGCACGTCATAGGTTGGTGGTGAGCGCTGCGAACCCCAATGTGCGAGAACCTGCCAGGTAACGCGCGGGAGCCGGCAGCTGGGTGCGTGGTGGTCAAACAGATGCCACATTGCCGATTTGCCAATGTCGGGGTTCGCTGCGTTCACCCCGACCTATGCAGGCTTCCAGCTGTGCGCAGGCATCGGATATTTTCCCGGGCAATGCTCGTCGTGCGGGCCGCCGCAGCGCAGTCAGGCTCATCCAATGGCGCCAACAATTAAACATAAGCCATTGTTCTGAAGAGATTTTTTTAATTTCCCCTCAGTTTCATCGCATTTTCATGACTTCGGCGGGCCATGCCGTCAACGTCCCTGCGTCCTTGAGCATCGCAGGAGAAGTCCATGCCCGTTTCCCGCTGCACGTTCCCACCCCGTTTCCGGCTCGCCGCCGCGCTGGTCGTCAGCATGCTGAGCTGGTTCATCAGCACCGCAGCCCTGGCATCTCCATCGCCGAATGTGGAGGCACCACCACGGCCCACCGCCGCCGAGGCACTGGACCGGCAGCGCCCGGCTGGTGTCAGCGATGACATCTGGCTGGCGCTGCGATCGGCCGTGCTGGAAAGCAAGCTCACCCCTCCCGACGGTTACCTGAACGACAGATTCGGTTTTTCGGTCAGCCTGTCCGGCAACTGGGCCCTGATCGGTGCACTCGGCGATGACAGGGTCGGCACCAATGCGGGTGCCGCCTATACGTTCGAGCTGGTGAACGGCAGTTGGGCCCGAAGAAGCGTGCTCACCGCCCAGGACGCCGCCCCGGGCGATACGTTCGGCTGGTCGGTCAGCCTGGCCGGCGATCAGGCATTGATCGGCGCACCCGGCAAAAACGGCCGCACCGGCGCAGCCTATGTGTTCCGCCGTAATGACCGGGTCTGGACCCAGGTGGAAAAGTTCCAGCCTTCCACTGCGGGTGAACACAGGTTCGGCACCTCGGTCAGCTTGGAGCGTCTGCGGGCGGTGATCGGTGCACCCCGCCCCGAAGATGGCGCGGGCGCAGCCTACGTCTACGACCGCGGAGGCTCGACCAACCCGATCTGGTGGCTCGACGCCATGCTCACCGCTACCGATGGTGCGGCCGGAAACTCCTTCGGCCAGGCCGTCAGCCTGGACGGCAACCGCGTGCTGATCGGTGCGCCGGGCACCCATGGTGGCGCTGGCGGCAACTCGGGCGCGGCTTATGTGTTCGACCGTGCCGGCAGCTGGAATCAAACCGCCAGATTGAACGCTTCGGGCGGCGGCGCGAATGATCGCTTCGGCGGTTCGGTCAGCCTGGATGGCAACCGCGCCCTGATCGGCGCTGCCGGTGCCGATGGCGGCGGTGGTCTCAACTCCGGCGCCGTCTACGTGTTCGACGCCTACGGCAGCAACTGGTACCAGACCAGCAGGCTCACCGCCTCCGATCCGGCGCCGCATGGCTCGTTCGGCATTTCAGTCAGCCTCAACGGTAACCAGGCCCTGATCGGCGCCACCCATGTCGAACAGATCGGCAGCAGTTTCAACGACCTGGGCGCGGCCTACCTGTTCAAACACTACGGCCATCTCTGGAGCCAGGTCGGCAGGCTCAGCGCCTCCGATGGGGTGGTAGAAGACTGGTTCGGCCATTCTGTCATTCTGCGCGGTGATCGCGCCTTGATCGGTGCCTCACGTGCCCCGAGCGACAACGCTGAGCGCTCCGGTGTGGCCTATGTGCTCGCACTTGCCGACACCGCCGCCAACGGTGCGCCGTTGCTGTTTGCCGACTTCCAGGACAAACCGCTGAACCAGCCCATCGGCAACGGCGGTGCGGCCGCCGGAGAGCCGGTACAGATCCCGGCCGAGCTGGACGCTCGGGTGCGCGGCAGCGTCGTCACGGAGCGGAGACTGCTGGAACTGAGCTGGGCCGATCATGCGCTCTCGCGCGCCCTAGCCCGTTTCCATTGGCTGGATGAAGCGGAAGTCGACAGCGGCACGGTCACCGTCTCGCTGCGGCTGACACCAGACCGGGGCGGCGGCTTCGCCGTGCATCTGCGCGAATCACAGACTTCCGAAAAGCGGTTTGGCGACCTGCACCTGCTGGTTGACGGAACCGCCGCCATCTCCGACGCCTCGGGCGACGGGGAGCTGGTGTTCATCCCCGGATTCAGCTGGTCGTACGGCCGTTCATACCTGCTGGAATGGACGTATGACCTGGATGCGGGCCGCTACGACTTCTCCATTGACGGCGTGCGCCACTTTGAAGGCCGCCCGCACAACGTGGAACAGAACGGCCGGGGACTGGGCGCGGCACTGGTGGGAATGCATGCCTTGTCCTACCCCGATTCCCGGCTCTATCTGGACGATATTTTCGTGACCTGGTCCGCCACCAACGACATTTTCGCCGATGGGTTCGAAGCCGTCCCCGGCCTGCCGAGCGCCCGATGACGGGCCGGGGTCGCAACCGCGGCGCCACCGCGATGCTTTGTCATCGTGGCGCACGTCGCCGGCCCGTGCCCATCGGTGCCCGCCCACTGCGGCGCCGGCTTCTGTCGCTGCGGAAACCGGCAGCACGCTGGGCTGCAACTCATTGTTTCAGATCAGAAAAATGAGCCCATCGGAAATTTCACGGCATTTTCATGACATCCCATGACCTGTCCATACACCGTAACGGTGTCCTTGATTTGATGCAGGAACACACCATGCCCGACGCCATTTTCTTCCCCCACAACCCGTCCTGTCCGCGCCGCCGCGCAGGCGCATTCAGCCTCATCGCGCTGCTGGCCGTAGTGCTGTGCTGGAGCATGTCCGCCGGCGCGCAGGAACTGCTGCTGGCCGCCGATTTCGATGACAAGCCATTGGACCAGCCGATCGGCACCGGCGGTGCAGCATTGGGCGAGCCGGTAAGTGTCCCGGCCAGGATGGATGCCGTGGTACGCGATGACGTGATGTCTGGCAAGGCATTGGCCATCAGCTGGAACACACCCGGGACTGGCGCCGGCAGCGCCCGATTCCAGTGGCGTGACGACATGGAGATCCGTACCGGCACCGTCTCCCTCTGGTTCCGCGTCACTCCAGGGATGGCGCCTGCCGAAGACTGGATCGGCGGCTATCAGATAAGTCTGCGCGAAACCGGATCCTCAGCAAAAAGTTTCGGCACCCTGTACTTCAGTCGAACCAGGACGGCCAGCGTCTCCGATGCCACGGGCGGCCCTGCCACCCTGCTTTCCGGATTCACCTGGTCGCCCGGCGAGTCGTATCTGATCGAATGGGTCTACGACATGGACGCGGGCACTTATAACCTGTCCATCGATGGTCAACCGTACATCAGCAACCGCCCGCACAATGTGGACATGGGTGATCGTGGCTTGGGCGCACTACTGGTCGGCATTGGAAGCTCCTCACACCCCGACTCGCGCATCGATGTGGACGACATCCTGGTGACCTGGTCGGGCGAAGGCATATTCGCCGATGGTTTTGAGCCCATTCAATAAAGCAGCAGCGGCGGCACGCCTTCGGTGCCGATGCCCTGCCGTTCCAGTACCTCCAGCGCCTGTCGACCGGCATCGCCACCGGCAAGCAGGTCGGCACGCAGCGCCAGCAGTTCATAGCCGATGGCACGCGCCGCTGCGGCCACCTGCGTCGCCAGCTCGGTGCGGCCCCGCTCGCGCAGCATCACGCGCAACAGGTCCAGGCGCAGCGACGCCATCGCATCGGGATGGGCGATGAGCTCGGCTTCCAGCTGCTCCAGCAGGCGTGAGGCGGCGGCGCCTTCGCGTTGACGTTCCAGCACCGCCGCCAGCAGCAGCCCTGCCTGGATCGCGGCATGGGCATCGCCGGCCTCGGTCATGTCACGCCGCAGCTGGCGGGCGGCCTGCTCGGCCCGGGCCAGTTGCCCGGCACGGGCTGCCAGCTCGGCCAGATCCAGTTCGCTCATCCGCACCCAGTCCGGCAAGCCGGCCGCTTCCCGCAATTCCCGTGCGCTGCGGAAAGCGCTCTGCGCCGATTCGATATCACCGCGCAACGCGGCCAGACGCCCGTGCGCGGTGAGCAGGGCGGCACGTGGCTGCGGACTGCCCGCGTGCGGGTCCGGATCGGATTCAAGCGATTGCGCGGCTTCGTCAAGACGGGCCTGTGCCAACAGCAGTTCCGCCAGGCTGGCGCGTGCCTGCCGGGTGTGATCGGTGCTGCCGATGCGTTCAAACGCTTCCAGCGCCTCGGCAAAGCGTGCCCGGGCCTCGGGCAGGCGGCCGCTGCCGCGATCCTGCACCGCCAGGTTGAATTGCAGGCGCGCCACATCCGGCCACGAGGCCAGCTCGCGGAAAGCGGCCAGTGCCAACAGGTTGCGCTCGCGCGCCGCCTCTCGCCGCCCGACACGGCCGTCGAGAATGGCCAGGTTGCTCTGCGCCAGTGCGGTACCGCGCCGTTCGCCTGCGCTCTCGAACAGACGCAGCGCCAGCTCGAACTGTTCACGTGATTCGTCATCACGACCGGTGCGGCCATACAGCATGCCCAGCTGGTTACGCGCCGAGGCTTCGCCAAGACGGTCTCCGGCCTGGACATAGGCCGCCAGCGCCGCCTCGCTGGCGAGCAGTGCCGCCGGCATGTCGCCGCTGTGCTGCAGCGCCAGCGCCAGCACGTCACGCGCGTTGGCCAGTTCGCGGATGTTTCCCTGCGCCTCCAATGCCTCGATCAGCGATTGCAGGCGGGCGACCGCCTGCTCTGCCTGGCCTGCCTGGATCTGCACAAAGGCCGCCTGGCGCTGGGCGCGGGCCGCCATTTCATCCTGCCCCAGCGCTCTGGCAGCGGTGGCGGCATGTTCCAGCCGGGTTTGTGCGGCGGCGTAGTCGCCGTCTTCACGCAGCAGGATCGCGCGCAGTATTTCGGCACGCAGGGCATGGATGTCGGGCGCCTGCCCGTCGCCTGCTTCCGGCATGTCAGCGAGCAGCAACCGGGTTTCGTCGGGATGTCCCAGCAACAACTGGGCACCGGCCTGTTGCAGACGGCTTTGCAGACGCTGGGCGTGTGTGCGTGCCAATGCCTGCGCCGCGACCGCCGCCTCCAGCCGCGCGGGATGGTCACCCCGGGCCTCGGCCAGGCGTGCCTGCGCCATCGCTACACGCCATTGGTCCAATACCGGCAACGGCTGCGCTGCCACCGTCTCCAATGTGGCGGCCGCCTCACGCAGCCGGCCCTGCGCCAGTTGCGCATCGAACAGGTGCAACGCGGTTTCCGCATCGCCGGGATCCAGCTGCGACACGGCGGTCAGGTGCATGACCGCATCCTCCCAGCGATAGTCCAGGGCCGCGCTGTAGGCGGCAATGCGCAACTGCTCGACGCGCGGCAAAGTGCTGGCGGCGTGTTCGGCGGCAGCCATCCAGGCACGGGCGCGGGTGATCGCACCGGATTGTGCAGCGGCCCGGGCCAGCGCGCTGAGCGTGGCGACGGCCTCGGGTTCACGCGCGCGGCTGCGTTCCAGCCATTCCCGTGCCTGCCCCGGATCACCGGCATGCAGCGCGGCCAGCCCCTGCTGGTACCACTGCCGGGCCTCGGGCTCGTGCGGCTGGCCGGCATCGACGATGGCAAGCCCCGTTCCCGTCGTCTCCGGAGCGAAGGGCTGGCTCCGCAGCCACAACAGCGCGCCTGCCAGCAACAGCAACGACAGGACGACCCACCACCAGCGCCGCAGGGATGGCGTGGTGGGCATGGTGGGCGTGGCGGGCAGATTCGGCGGCGGCGTTTCGTGCGGTTCGGACGATTCGGGCTGTATTCCTGGTGTCGCGCTGGAGACCGTCATCGACTCCGGCAGCGGACCTGTCTGGCTGCTCCGCGTTTCCATCCGCAGCGGTGCGATGAAGCGATATCCGAGACGGTGGCGGGTTTCGATGAAGCGTGGCTGCTGCGGCAAATCGCCCAGCGCATTGCGGATTTCCCGGATCGAATGGGTCAGCACTCCGGGAGTCACCGCCTGATTACCCCAGACCTGGTCGATCAGTTCGTCATGCCGCATCAGATTGGGCGCGCCATCCAGCAATGACTGCAAAACGCGCGCACTCATCGGGCGCAAGCTGTGCTCACCCTGCGGGCCGGTCAGCGACAGATTGTCAGCATCGAACACGAAGCCGGCAAAGTGATAGCGCATGGCCGCAGTCTATCGGACCTGCCAATGGTCGGCGTGGGATCGCGATCCGGCGCCACCCGGCGGCCGGAAAAAAGACTGCATGGTGTCGATGAAGATGCCGAAAAAGCGGGTCAGCCGGCCCGCAAGCAGGAGATCGCCGGCGCCACCTGTGCTTCGCGGCCCAGCGCCGTGCCGGCCTGCTCCAGGGCATCGGCCAGCGTGGCGGCATCATCGGCACGCAACGTGGCGTGGCCGACCTTGCGCCCGGCACGCGCGGCCTTGCCGTAGTCGTGCCAATGCGCGCCGGGCACCGCAAGCAGTGCGCGTGCATCGGGCATGTCACCGAGGAAGTTCAACATGCAGGACATCCCGCGCACCGCCGTGCTGCCCAGCGGCCAGCCCAGCACTGCACGCAGATGGTTTTCGAACTGTGAAGTTTCCGCGCCTTCAATCGTCCAATGGCCGGAGTTGTGCACGCGCGGCGCCATTTCGTTGGCCAACAGGCGGCCATCGACTTCAAACAGCTCCAGTGCGAACACCCCGACGTAGTCCAGATGTTCCGCCAGCGCCCGCGCGTATCCGATTGCCTGCTTCTCGATTTCCGGCGCCACCCGCGCAGGTGCCAGGCTCAGCGACAGCACGCCATCGACATGCCAGTTGCGGGTCGGCGGCCAGCAGCGGAAATCACCATCGCGCCCACGCACCGCGACCACCGACAACTCGCGCTGGAATGGCACGAAGGCTTCCATGATCAAGCCCACGGTGTCCGCCTGCGCACCAAGTGCAGTCCAGGCCGCATCCGCATCGGCGGTACTGCGCAGCCGGAACTGGCCCTTGCCGTCATAGCCGAAACGGCGCGTCTTCAGGATCGCCGGCGCGCCGAGTTCAGCGAGCGCGACATCCAGCCCGGCACGGTCATCGACCGCGGCAAATCCCGGCGTCGGGATGCCGAGGCGGTTGAAACAGGTTTTCTCGACCAGCCGGTCCTGCGCGGTGGCCAGCGCCGCGCTGCCCGGATGCACCGGCACGCGCGTGGCCAGCGCTTCGATCGAGGCCGCCGGCACGTTCTCGAAATCAAAGGTCGCCACCGCCAGCCCGTCGGCGAATTGCGCCAATGCCGCGACATCGTCGAAGCCGGCCACGCGCAGCGGCGCCAGCCCCGCCGCGCAGGCATCGGCATGCGGATCGATCACGCGAAAATGCAGCCCCAGCGGCAGCCCGGCCAGCGCCATCATGCGCGCCAGTTGCCCGCCTCCCAGAATCCCGACAGTGGGCGCGGAAGCGTTCGCGCTCATGGACGCGAAGGATCCGGATGCGCCAGCACATCGGCGGTCTGGCTGGCGCGGAAGTCATCCAGCGCCTGCCGCACCTGCGCATCACCACCGGCCAGGATCGAGGCCGCGAACAACGCCGCATTGACCGCACCGGCCTGCCCGATCGCAAACGTGGCGACCGGCACGCCAGCCGGCATCTGCACGATGGAAAGCAGCGAATCCAGCCCGTTCAGCGCGCGCGACTGCACCGGCACACCCAGCACCGGCAGCGGCGTCATCGACGCGATCATGCCCGGCAGATGCGCGGCACCACCGGCCCCGGCGATCACTACGCGCAGACCGCGCGATTGCGCGCTTCGGGCGTAGTCGAACAGCAGCTCGGGCGTGCGGTGCGCGGAAACCACACGGGTTTCGAACCCGATTCCCAGCGCCTCCAGGCGGGCGGCAGCATGCTGCATCGTGTCCCAATCCGAGCGCGATCCCATCACAAGACCGACGAGCGGCGGCGGTGACGTCTGGTTCATCCTGAAAGTCCTTTCGAGGCAGCCGCTATTGTAGTCGTAGCACACGGCTGACAGAATTGAAGCATCGCAATGGGCACACTCCACATGACACTCGATACACGCCTGCTGGAGATTCTCCGCTGCCCCGCCTCCGGCCAGAGTCTGGGCCTGATGACATCGGCACAACTGGAATCGGTGAACCGCGCCATCGCGCAGGGCCAGGCGCAAAGCGCCGATGACGGCACGGCGCCGCAGCCGCTGCGGGCCGGCCTGATCACCGCCGCGCAGGATCGCTGCTATCGCGTTGAAGACGGCATCCCGGTGCTGCTGGCCTCCGAATCGATCCTTCTACCGCCCGCCGGTGCGGCCGCAGGCTGACCCCGACATGCCCGAAACCGATATCGCGCTGCGCACGCGCCTGCGCAGCGAACTGCAGGAGCAACTGGCCCAGCCGCTGCACCAGCTGTTCGAAGAGCTGGACAACCGCCTGTTCGATCTGGCCGAACGCAGCCGCGTCAGCGCCCAGCAGCATCTGTATTTCGACGGCCTGCGCGAATTACGCCGGATGCGGGTCGATATCGAAACCGCCTTCCTCGACGCCGCCGCGCAGGCCCTGCAACCCGAACCCGCACCACAGACACCGGCACCACGCAGCGGCCCGCTGCAACTGGTGGACAAGGACGAACAGGAAGAAACCCTGAGCCTTGAAACCCAGGTACAGCGCCTGGGCGAACGTCTGGCGCCGCTGCTGTCCACCCTGCTGACCCGTCTGGCCGCACTCGATGGACAACCGCCGCCGGCCGATCCGCTGAGCAGCGCGATGTCACCGCGCGGTCTGGGCCGGGCCTTCCGCACTGCGATCTCGCGCGCCGACGTCAATGTCGAACTCCGCCTGATCGCGCACGCGCTGTTTGGCCAGCATGTGCTGCGCGCGCTGGAAACCCTGTACGCGCGGCTCAATACGATGCTGCAGGAAGCCGGCATCCTGCCCGAGCTTCCAGACCCGGCAATCACGCCGCGCGCGCCGATACCGCCGCTGCGCCGTGGCCAGCCACGCCGCATGCCCGATGCCGATGCCGATGCCGATGCGCCACGCCCTGCCCCCCCGGAGCCGGCCCAGGCGGCCGACGGCAACGAGGTGCGGCTGGGCGAAATCCAGCAATTGCTGCAAGCCCGCAAACAGGCGGTCCAGCGTCTTGCCGCCGATGCGCCAGCACTGTCGCCAGACACCGAATCCGGCCCGGCGCTGCCCACCGCAACGCTCGACGCGGCGCTGGACTCACTCTGGACCTTCGAAGGCGAGCCGCTGCAACTCAAGCCCCAGCTGCTTGAAACCGCACGACAACTGGCCGATTCCGGCAACCTGAAGCCGGCCGCCGAAGATGAGGACATCATCGACCTGATCGGCCTGCTGTTCTCCCACATTCGGCATGATCCGCACCTGCCCGAGCCGTTGCAAGGCATCCTGGCGCGGCTGCACGTGCCGTTTCTGCGTACCGCGCTGAAAGACCCGCAATTGCTGCGCGGCCGCAGCCATCCCGCACGTGAACTGATTGACGAACTGGGCCATCTGGCGATCGGCTGGTGCCGCTCCGCCGATCCCAACAATGCGCTGCTCAAACAGATCGCGCTGACCGTGGAGCAACTGGCCTCGCACTTCCAGGACGAGCGCCCGATCGAGTTTGCCGAAGCGATCAACGAACTGCGCCAGAAACTGGAGAGCAGCCGCCACCGCGCCGATCTCGCCGAGCAGCGCGCGATCGAAAGCGTCATCGGGCGCGAACGCCTCACCTTGGCACGCAGCCGCGTCGCCACCTTGCTGGAACAACGCCTGCGCCAGCACGAACCGATGCCATGGGTGCGGCAACTGCTGCGCGGCCCATGGTCGAACCACCTGGCGCTGGTGTGGCTGCGACAAGGGGAAACCAGCGCCGCGTTCCGCCAGGTGCTGGAGTTCGTCGACGAGCTGCTGTGGGCCGACGATCCCAGCGCCGCACGCCAGGATCCGGAACGTCTGGCGCGCGCACGCCAGTCGCTGCCGGAGCTGCTGAGCCAAGGGCTGGCCAGCGTCGCCCTGCACGACAGCGAAATCCAGGCACTGGTCTGGCGCCTGGAGGATTTTCTCCAAAGCCAGGCCGAACAACGCGATCCCCCCGATTACCTGTACGAAACCGACCCCACTCTGGCGCAGTCGGATTTTTCCGCGCAGTGGCAGCAGGAACTGGTCGAAAACCAGCCGCACCCGGACGATATCGATCCCGCATTGCTGGCCAAGCTGCGCTCGTTGCCAGCGGGCAGCTGGTTCGAATTCCGTCCCACGCCCGAGGCCGATGCCGAGCGCGCCAAGCTGTGCTGGACCAGCCCCTACACCGGCGTCAGCCTGTTCGTGAACCGCAACGGCAACAAGGTGCGCGAAGCCGCACCCGAGACATTGGCAGCCGAACTGGAAGCCGGCCTGGCCAGCATCATCGAAAGCAACCGCCTGCTGGAACGCACCCTGCGCACGCTCATCGACGATCTGCAGCAGCACGCCAACGGCAACTCCCGCGCACAGCAGTCCTGACCCATGCAACTGCACGCTCCCGCCCCGGAACAGATTGCGCTGGATGTCGCGCGTGCGCTGTGTGAAGACATCGGCAGCGGCGATGCCAGCGCCGCCCTGCTGCCCGACAGCGCCCGCAGCGCCCGCATCGTCTGCCGTGAACATGCCGTGGTCGCCGGCCTGCCCTGGGTCGAAGCCTGCATCCGCACGCTGGACCCGCAGGCGCGCTTCGAATGGTCCGTGCACGATGGCCAGCAGATCACACCGGACACCGTACTGGGCCTGATCCACGCGCACAGCGCTGCGCTGGTCACCGCCGAACGCAGCGCACTGAACTTCCTGCAGACGCTCTCGGCCACCGCCACCACCACCGCTCGCCATGTCGCGGCCGTGGCCACGGTGCCGGGCAGCCGGCTGCGCATCCTGGATACCCGCAAGACCCTGCCAGGCCTGCGTCTGGCGCAAAAATACGCGGTGCGCTGCGGCGGCGGCCACAACCACCGCATCGGCCTGCACGACGCCATCATGCTGAAGGAAAACCACATCCTCGCAGCCGGCTCGATCTCTGCCGCCGTCGCCAGCGCACGCCAGCGGTTTCCCGCGCTGCCGCTGATCTGCGAAGTGGAAAACCTGGACGAACTGCAGCAGGCGCTGGACGCCGCAGTGGACCGCGTGCTGATCGACAACTTCACCGTGCAGGACATGCAGCGCGCCGTTGCACTGGCCGCCGGCCGCATTCCGCTGGAAGTCTCCGGCAACGTCAGCCTCGAAACGCTGCCGCAGATCGCCGCCACCGGCGTGGATTTTGTTTCGATCGGCGCTTTGACCAAGCACGTGCAGGCGATCGACTACTCGATGCGGCTGCTGGCCTGAATCCCAATCACGGCATCGCCGTCCTGCTGCACAACAGTTTCCGGATCAGCCGGTGCGAAAACCCGGCGCCACGGTTTCACCGCCCGCATCCTCTCGTTTCACCGCCGACACCTGCGCCTTTTCCGGCCCCTGCCGCAGCCATGTAGCCAATGCGTCGATCGCGGTTGGTGAACCGGCCACCAGCACTTCGACCCGGCCATCAGGCAGGTTCAGCGCATGCCCGTCCAGCCCCAGCGCCACGGCGCGGTCGCGCGTGCTGACGCGATAGAACACGCCCTGCACCCGACCCTCGACCAGAAACCGGACCGTGCTTCTCATGGCAGCGCAGCGCTGATCGCCTGCGCCAGATCGCGCCCGGTGACCGGCCCGAGGAAACGCTTGGCGACCTGGCCTTCGGGCGCGATCAGCCAGGTCATCGGCAGGCCGCGCGGCGCGGGAAAATCCGCCGGCGGGTTGTAGACATCGACAATCGCGATCGGATAACCGGCCGGGTGTTCGCGTAGAAAGGCCCGCATCTCTTCGGCACTGATGTCCTCGTAGGCCAGACCGATCAGCGCCACGTCATCGCGCGACTCGGCGAAGGCACGCAGATCCGGCATTTCCTTCAGGCATGGGCTGCACCAGGTGGCCCAGTAATTCACCACCACCCACTGCCCGCGCTTGGCGGAAAGATCGAACACCGGCCCGTCGAGGGTGGCCACACGCAGCTCGGGCACCTCGTTGTCCTCGTCCTGCGCCAACACCGGAGCGGCGACCAGTGAACAGCCCAGAAGCGCGAACAGGCCGAGTGCGTGAAACATGCGATTCATCAGGATTCTCCGTTGTCATCAATACCCAGCACCTGCGCCAGACTGCGCTGCATCGGCACGCGCAATGGCGCACGCAGCGCTTCCAGTTCATCACGCAGACGCCGGCCCAGCGCGTCCTCGCCATCAGGCAGCGGCTGCCCGCTCATCGGCAGGCGCAGGCCGGCGCGTTCGTGGAATTCACCCAGTTCGATGCTGCCCAGATCACGCGCCAGCACGAAACCGCCGTCCTCCAGACGCCGGATCACATCCAGATCCACCAGCGTCCGCAGCATCCGCATCAGCACATCATCGCCGATCGCCGGCTCCAGCTGGCGCAGATGCACCGTGGTCAGGCCGCAACCAGTACGGTAGGCCTGCGCAAAACGCCCAACCACGCGCAGCAGCCCATACATTTCGTATCCGGCCGGCAGCAGGCGCTGTGCCGGCTGGAAGCGGAACGCCGACAGCGAGGCCGCGAACGATGCCCCCAGCAGCATCACCACCCACGACACATACAGCCAGATCAGGAAGATCGGAATCACCGCGATCGCGCCGTACAGCGCCTGATAATTGGCCCGCGTCAGATACAGCGCAAAGCCCCACTTGGCCAGCTCGAACAGCAGCGTCGCCAGCAGGCCGGCAATCGCGGTATGGCGCAGGCTCACGCTGCGATTGGGAATCAGCCGATACGCCAGGGTGAAGGCGACGAACTCCAGCACTACTGGCAATATCCGCAGCAGCCCGGCACCGGTTCCGTCCCCGATAATCGGCAGCGACGCCAGATAGGAAGTCACCGCGAAACTGGCTACCGCGAGCAGCGGCAACAAGGTCAGCGCCGCCCAGTAGATCAGCAGCCGCGACAGCGGCCGGCGCGGCGTGGTCACGCGCCAGATGCGGTTGAAGGTGCCTTCGATCCGCGACAGCGTCAGCAGCGCCGTGGCCAGCACCGTCACCGCACCCACGCCGGAAAGCGCACGCGCATTGCCGGCCGCCTCTGCCAGGAAACCGGCCACCGTATCGGCCGCACCCGGTACGAAATTGGTGAACACGAAACGGGTCAGCTCTTCGATCCAGCCCTCATAGACCTGGAACATCGACACGATCCCGAACACCACCGCCGCCAGCGGCACCGCCGCAAACAGCGTCGCGTAGGCCAGCGTCGCGGCCGAATCCAGGCAGCGGTCCTCAATGAAGCGGTGCACCAGAAACCGCACGAACGCCCGCGCCTTCTCGCGCCGCGCCTCGACCCATCCACGCATGGAGTGCAGAAAACCCATGGCGCGAAAGATACCTGATGCAGTGCCGGACGAGCCTGAAGCCAGGCATCACACGCGATGCAAACCTTCGATATCGCGCCATCACCGCTGCGGGCGCCCCAAACTTCCGCCCAGCCCCTATCCTTGTCGCCCTGCCTTTCGCCTGTGCCTTGCCGATGAACGACATCCTGATCCTCTACTACAGCCGCGGCGGTTCGGTCGCACGTCTGGCGCGGCAGGTGGCGCGCGGAGTGGAGGAAGTGGCCGGGGTGCAGGCACGCCTGCGCTCGGTGCCGCCGGTCGCAGCGGTGACACAGCTTGCGGCACCACCGGAACCGGAGGACGGCGCGCCCTATGCCACGCAGCGCGATCTGGAGGAATGTGCCGGCCTCATCCTCGGCAGCCCGACGCGCTTCGGCAATATGGCCGCGCCGCTGAAGCATTTTCTCGATGGCAGCGGTGCGTTGTGGGCCTCGGGCGCACTGATCGGCAAACCGGCGGCGGCCTTCACCTCGACCGCCACGATGCACGGCGGGCAGGAATCCACATTGCTGACGATGCTGCTGCCGCTGATGCATCACGGCATGCTGCTGGTCGGCATCCCGTTCACCGAAAACGCATTGAACACCACCCGCAGCGGCGGCACGCCGTATGGCGCCAGCCATGTCGCCGGAGCGCAGGATGATCCGGAACCCAGCGACGAGGAAAAGCAGCTGGCACGCGCGCTCGGCCGGCGTGTGGCGCAACTGGCACGGAAGCTGTCGGCATGAGCGCGCGCCGCCTGGCCGCGTTCGGCATCCTGGCGCTGGTGGTGCTGGCGCTGGTCTGGCATCTGTGGTGGCTGCCACCGCAGCAGGTACCAGCCTGGCTGGCCGCACTGCTGCATGCGCTGCCGATGCTGCCTGCGGCCGTGCAGGTGCTGTTGCGTCGCCGCAGCGCGCCGTTCTGGGGCAGCCTTGGGGCCTTGCTGATGTTCAGCCACGGCGTGATGGAAGCCTGGGTGTCAGCGCCAGCGCGGGTGCCGGCCCTGCTCGAAGTGGCGCTGGCGCTGCTGGTGATTGTCGCGGCCAGCTGGAACGGCTTCTGGCACCGGTTCGGGCGCAAGCCCGGTGTATGATGCGCGCCCTCGCAGCAGGCTACAGGTGAACACCATGGATCGACTGTGCATCGTCACCACCGGCGGCACCATCGACAAGATCTATTTCGACGACAAGTCCGACTTCCAGATCGGCGAGCCGCAGATCGGCCGCATCCTGGAAGAGCTGGGCGTGGCCTTCGCCTTCAACGTGATCCCGATCCTGCGCAAGGACAGCCTGCACATCAGCGACAGCGACCGCGAACTGCTGCGCGCCACCATCGCGGCGCAGGATGCCAGCCGCGTACTGGTCACGCATGGCACCGACACCATGGTGGAAACCGCGCGCGTGCTGGCCAGCATTCCGGACAAGACCATCGTGCTGACCGGCGCGCTGAACCCCGCGCGCTTCCGTGGCTCGGATGCGGAATTCAATATCGGCTGCGCTGTAGGTGCTGTGCAGTGTCTGCCGGCGGGCGTCTATATCGCGATGAACGGCCGTATCTGGGATCCGCGCAGCGTGCGCAAGAACGTCGCGGCCAACCGGTTCGAAGCCAGCGGCAACTGACCTTCTCCACACCTTTTGCATCAACAACAAGCCCCGGCATGCCGGGGCTTGTTGTTTTGCATCGGCACATGACCTGTCCGGTCATGCGGTCCGGGGTCAGTTGTGGCTGCCCACCAGGTTCACCCCGGAGAACGTGCTGTAGCCTCGCACCATGATGTGGTACGTGCCGGCCGTCGGCGCGTTGAAGGTGCAGGTCTCGTTGTTCCCGGCACGATACGGACGGCAGTCGTATACCGAGGTGGTCGGGGCCGCACCACGGCGGACATACAGATCGGCATCGCCGCTGCCGCCAGACATCGCGATGCTGAGGCTGCTGCGCCCGGCAGGCACGTCGATGGTCCAGAACTGCGTGCTGCTGCCGGCACCGGAAATGCCGCTCACCGGCACCCCGTTGACCAGCACATTGCCGCCACCGGATGGCTCGGTGTAACTGGCCGTCAGGGTCACGCCGGAGAATGAGCTGTAACCACGCACCATCACATGCCAGGTGCCGGCGG
>LSQX01014607.1_pt1 | contig 20696 bp, 16 predicted proteins | sample 654561 | NCBI WGS metagenome assembly LSQX01 (sample SAMN04489861, study PRJNA283612) | anaerobic digester metagenome | isolation source: 4 biogas reactors fed with cattle manure at either 37C or 55C with and... | place: Denmark: Kongens Lyngby | collected 2014 | reverse complement strand
CTCGGGCGCCACTTTTCCCTCCGCCGCAGGCGGCGTCGAGAAAAGCAGCCCCTCCTGGCGGCCGCGAAGGTGACTTTTGTTGACCGCCAGCCGACTCTGAAATGCGGAAAAAGCGCCCGTCCGTCTGAAGAATCTGTCGCGCCATGTGAGCGGGTGGGGGCACCCGCTCTACTCAGTACTAAGCTGCGCGCCCGCTGTTCGCCTGCTAACTTGTGCCGCACGGAGCGATCGCCATGTCCGATCAAGCCGTCCTGCCGCCGCTGGAGACACGTGGCGTCTGGTACCACTGCGGCTCGGCGAACCTGCTGCCCAACCAGGGCGCGGTCTACTGCGGGCCGATGGCCACCTACTGCGCATGGCACCGCCCGATGGCGATCTACCGCCACGACGTCAACCGCTCCTACTTCGTCTACGGCAGCGCGGGCAACAAGCCCACAATCAGCTTCTATGATCACTCCTCCGGCAGGTGGGCTTGGCCGGTGGTGATCGGCGAGAACCCCGATGGCGATGCCCACCGCAACCCGACGCTGCTGGTGGATGATGAGGGCTACCTCTACATGTTCTGGGGCGCGCACGGCCATCAGAGCTTCGTCCATCGCTCGGTGCGGCCGCACGACATCAGCGAGTGGGAGGAGCGGGCGGCGCTCGAGGAAATGGGAGCAAGCTACCCGCAGCCGTGGATGCTCCGGGAGGGCGAGATCTTCGTCTCCTACCGCAAAGCTCCCGGCTGGCGCGGCCGCATCTCCACCGACGGCGCGAAGACGTGGTCGGAGCCGGTGGATATTGCGGCCTTCGGCGTGTCACCCGACTCGCGCGGCGCAACGGAGTTTGCGATTTACGGCTCCACCGTGGGGGACGAAGGGCCCTACCCGCGGAAGGTACACTTCGCATGGTCGCGGCTCGGAGGCGGGACACCCGAGGAGATCGAGCAGAAGCACCTCTGGGGCCGGCGCTACAATCTCTACTACACGTATTCCGACGATGGCGGGCGCACGTGGCGGCGCAGCGATGGCAGCGCACACGACCTGCCGATCGCCGAGGATGAAGCGGAGATGCTCTTCAACTCCGGCACCTTCGGCGTCTGGATCAAGGACATTCAGCTTGACATGGCGGGCAATCCGCTGATCCTCTTCATCGTCGGAGAGGTGGAGACGTTCCGCGCCATGTGGAAGGTCGCGCGCCGTGTGGACGGCTGCTGGGATATTGCCGATGTCACCGAGAGCGATCACATGTATGACACCGGCGCGCTGATGGTCTTTGCGCAGGATGACATCCGCATCTGGGGCGCCACCGGCGACAATCAGCCCCACGAGGACGGCGGCGAGATCGAGGAGTGGCGCTCGACAGACGGAGGCGCCACGTGGCAGTTCAGCCGGCGACTCACTGACGGCTCGCAGTACTCGCACAACCACGTCAAGCCGGTGATGGGCCATCGCGATGGCCCGGGCGATCTGCGCGCCATCTGGAGCTACGGCGACTCGCGCAAGCCGCCGGAGACGGAGGATGTGCGGCTATACTACATCGGGGATGGCATGGATGAGGGCCGGGAGATCCCCTTCCCGTCCGGCCCGGAGGAGGAGTAGTCGAATGGCGGACGAGAGGTACCCGCTCAAACGCTGCGAGGATTGCGATGTGCGCGAGGAGTGCGCCTGCCGAGGCGCGGCGCAGCTTTCGTGCTACGTGGTGGAGAAGCTCTTCGAGAGCTTCGGCGAGACCGGCATTGACACACCCGATGAGGTCGGCACGCCAGTCCCGTCGCGTGGACGCGTGCTTGAGGCGCTTTACTGCTTCATGGACGTGCTCTTCCCAGGGCGGATGCACACTGAGCTTGAGGTGGACGCCTCCACCGAAAGCTTCGTGCAGGAGCGACTCGCGCGGGGCTACCGGCTGCTGGGCCGCGAGATCGCCCGCGCGTTGCCCTTCCGCTGGACCGGCGCTTATGCGCGCGTAAAGGGCGAGGCCGCGCCTGATGAGAAGGTGCGGGAGACGGCGGAGGTGCTGGCGAATCAGTTCCTCGCGCAACTGCCGAAAATCCGCGAACTGCTGGTGGCCGACGTGCAGGCCGCCTACTACGGCGACCCGGCCGCGCATACCTACGCGGAGATCATGCTGAGCTACCCCGGCCTGCAGGCGATCACCGTGCAGCGGATCGCGCATGTGCTTTACGATCTCGATGTGCCGCTGATCCCGCGCATCATGAGTGAGTGGGCGCACACCACCACCGGCATTGACATCCACCCCGGCGCGGAGATCGGCCACAGCTTCTTCATTGACCACGGCACCGGCGTCGTCATCGGCGAGACCTGCGAGATCGGCGACAACGTGAAGCTCTACCAGGGCGTCACGCTCGGCGCGCTGAGCTTCCCGCTCGATGAAGAGGGCAACCCGATCAAGGACATCAAGCGCCACCCGACGCTGGAGGAGAACGTGGTAGTCTACGCGGGAGCGACGATCCTCGGCGGAGAGACGGTCATCGGCCGCGGATCGGTGATCGGCTCGAACGTCTGGCTGGGCAAGTCGGTCCCGCCGGGGAGCACGGTCACTCAGGGTAACGTTGAGGTCAAAGTCAGGCGAAACAGCAAAGAAGAGTGACAGGAGGGAACGCGATGGAGCTTCAGAGCCCGTTCGAGCACATCCAGGAGGCGCAGATGATCCTCGATGACATCAAGCGCCCGGTTGAGGCGCGCTACGCAGGCGCACAGGCGCACGCGCTGATGGCGATCGCCAAGATGATGCTCAAGCAGCAGGAGGACGAGGAGTAAGCGACATCGCGGGTGGAGGTGCTTCAATGCGGTGGCTATTGCTCGCGCTGCCGACTCTGCTGCTGCCCGTAGCCGGCTCCGCACAGCCCGCCAAGGAAGCCGACGCGGTTGAGGCGCTTCGGCAGGCGGTCGGCTTCTATCACCAGCAGGTCGCCGACCGCGGCGGCTACGTCTGGCGCTATTCAGGCGACCTCACGCTGCGCGAGGGCGAGGGGCGCACTGACGACCGGCAGGCGATCTGGGTGCAGCCTCCCGGCACCACCGCCGTCGCGATGGCGTTCCTCGATGCCTGGGATGCCACCGGCGAGCAGATGTTCCTCGATGCCGCCACCGATGCCGGGCATGCCCTGCTGCAGGGGCAGCTTCTCTCCGGCGGCTGGTACTATCACATCACCTTCGACCCGGCATTGCGTGGCGACTGGATGTACCGCGTTGACCATCCTCAGGCAGGCCACGGTCCCACTACCGAAGCTGATGGCGAGGGCTGGCATGCCTGGCGCAAGCGCCGCAATAAGGGCAACCAGACGCTGCTCGATGACAACAATACCGCGGCGGCGATGACCTTCCTCGCGCGCCTTGATGAGGCGCTGCAGTTCGAGAACGAGGCGATCCACGAAGCCGTCCTCTACGCGCTCGACTCGGTGCTGATGGCGCAGTACCCGATCGGCGCGTGGTCGCACAACTACGACCGCTTCCCCTCACGCAGGCCCGATCTTTCGCTCTACCCGGTCCTGCCCGCGTCTGTCCCGACCGACTGGTCCCGCACCTGGCCGAAGGACTACGCCGGCTGCTACTACATCAACGACAACCTCACGCCGGACATGATCGCGATGCTGCTGGAGCTGCACGAGATCTACGGCGATGAGCGCATGCTCGCTGCTGCAGAGAACGCCGGATCATTCCTGCTGCTCGCGCAGATGCCCGAGCCGCAGCCGGCGTGGTGCCAGCAATACAACTCGGCGATGCAGCCGGTCTGGGACCGCAAGTTCGAGCCGCCCGCCATCACCGGGGAGGAGTCGCAGGGGGTGCTGGAGGCGCTGCTCTTGCTCTACCGCCGCACGGGGAAGGACAGCTACCTCGTGCCGGTGCCGCGGGCCATCGAGTATCTGCGCGCCTCACTGCTGCCAGACGGCCGTCTCGCGCGCTTCTACGAGCTTGAAACGAACCGGCCGATCTACTTCACGCGCGACTATCAGATGACCTACGACATCGGGCAGATGCCCACGCACTACGGCTTCCTGCGTGAGAGCAGGCTGGAAGCGATCGAGGCGGAGTACCAGCGCCTGCTTGCTGAGGGCGCGTCCGAGCCAGTCGCTCAGCCGCCGACGGCCGAAGAGGTGCGCGCGATCATTGACGCGATGGACGAGCGCGGGGCGTGGGTGGAGATGACGGTGATGGACCAGCACAACATCGAACCGGAGGCCGGCGTGATACACTCAGCGACCTTCATCGCCAATGTCCGCGCGCTGAGCGACTTCCTCAGAGGCATGTAAAACCCGCGGGCCCGCATCGTTGCACCCTGATGCGGGCCCGCGCTCTTTCTCTCTGCTAGCGAGCAGCGCCGGGGCGCTCACTCCGCAGGAACTGCACCCAGTTGCGAATGCCCTTCTCCAGCCCGGCCTGATCCGGTGCGTAGATCAGCATCCGCGCAGGCTGCTCCTCTGTCGCGTCCTCGATGTGGATGATGTACTCGCCCGCGCCGGGATAGCCCTCCCAGATGTGCAGGTCGGCATCCTCCCAGCCGCTGGTATCGCCGACGCGCAGGTCCACCGCGAAGTCGCCCGCCCATGCGCGGCCGGTGCGCGGCTCCACGCCGAAGCGGTCCTCAAGCAGCGTGCTCATCAGGTCTACCGCGTCACTGCTGCCGCTGGTGATGCGCACCCGCACATCGCCCTCCTCGGCGAGTGTCTGGCCGTCGTAGTAGAGCGACGGACCCAGCGCCTTCACCTGCGGCCGCAGGTCCTCCAGCAGGTCGAGCACGATCGCACGGGCCTGCTCGGCCCTCGGCAGCGTGAACTGCGTCGGGTCGATGCGATCGACCCACAGCAGCCGGTCGCGCATCTTGCTCAGCGGCACCAGCGCATCTTCGCCGCCGATGGCGCTCGCCAGCCTCTCCCGCGCATCGGCCACCACGGGCTGAAGGCGCGCGTCCTCCGCGGAGGCCCGTTCGAGGCGCTCGATCCAGCGCCGCGCCAGCGTCACCCACTGGGCGTCGGCCATACCGTCGCGCATCGCCTCCCATGCGGGCGAGCTTGAGGGGCCACTCTCGGAGGGGAAGATGACCGCGTCGGTCATTGACCAGCGGTAGTAGACGTGGACGTGATAGCCGTCAAGCAGCGCGGCGGCGCTGAACCAGCCCGGGCGACGGTTGTCGGTGTACTCGCGCCACGTCGCGCCCCAGCCCTGATACATCCAGATTTCGTCGTCTGGCTCGAGCGTCCCATCATCAAGTCGCGCCTGCAGGTCATCAAGCGTGGAGAACGCGCCCTGGAACATGTCGAAGCGCGGGTTGAGGATGCTGAGGTGCCCCGGCTTCGCCAGCAGGTTGTGCACGGTGGTGAAGGGCCGCCAGCCGTTCTCCACCGCCCACCGCACCTCATCGGCCATGCTCGGGTAGGTGGTAGCGGGCTGCTCGTCCTTGTACTTGCACCAGAGGTCCGCGCCCGGATAGCCACGGTCGCGCAGGTAGCGTGCGATCTCGGCCATCAGCACGCCCTCCACGTGCGCAGGCGGCAGACCGCCACTGGCGTTGGTCGAGAAACGCACCAGCCCGTGGCGGATGGCGGCATCAAAGAGCGGGTTGAGGTAGGAGAGGTCCATCCGCGGGCGGTCGGTATCCGCCGGGCTGGAGGCCTTCCACTCGCGCAGCGTCCGGCCATCCTCCAGCAGCACCTGATCGGGGTGTCGCGAGTAGGTGAACCAACCCCAGAAGCCCTGCTCGAAGTCCACGAGATGGTCGCCGAGGTCGGCGGCGTAGCGCTCGAGCACTTCCTCGTTCCATGCGGCCGCCTCGGCGTCCCAGCAGCCCGGCAGGCCCATCAGTTGGTGTTCGGCCTCCTGGCTGATCAGGCTCGGCCGCGGCAGCGCCACCGCGCGCACATTCAGCGTGAGGTCAACCGTCGCGCTGTCAGTGCCGCGCGCCCGCGCAGTCAGCGTGACAGGAAGCTGCCCGCGCTCGGCTTCGGTCGTGCGCGCGCGGACCCACACCTCAGCCTCCTCGCCCTCGGCGAGGTCCGTCATCGGCCACAAGACCAGCTTGCGGCCGATCCGGTTCGACATGCCGGAGGACTCGTTGCTGACATCCACCAGTTCCACGCCGAACACCTCGATCTGCCCCTCAGGCAGCCGATCCGACGCGACGCTGATCGCCAGGTTCTGCAGATCGCGCAGTGCCCGGACTCGCATGCCGAAAGTCTTCGCCTCGCCCTGGCCCATGTCCATCGCGTAGCTGCGCAGCGATCGCCCGGCCTGCCCCTCGGCAGCGAATTCGTCGAGGTAGATGACGAAGCCGCGCTCGACGTCCTCCTGCGTGGGCTGCACGAGGTCCGTCTCGGCGATGCGCTCCCAACCCGGCACCGGCTCAAGCTGCGCCACTGCGGGGAACTGCACCTCGCGCGCGTAATCGCCGCTCGGCTCGCCCACCACGACCGCCTGCTCCCACTCCGAGACCGTCTCGCCACCGCGCATGATGCGCTGATGCACGACCCACGTGCCGTCCGCGGCCTGCCACGGGACGCTCACGCTCCCTGTCTGCGCATGGGCGATCGCGGGCAGATCAACTGCGGCCAGCGTCTCCTCGCCCTCGCCAGGCAGCCGCCGGACGGTAGTCTGCACCGTTGCGCCCTGCAACGCCTCACTGGCGGCGAACACCGAGGTGGCGAGGCCGGCGTCAGTATGCTGCGTGTGCGCGACTACTGCGCCATCGGCGTGAGAGACCGCCGGGATATCCCGCGCTACGTGCATCCACAGTGTCGTCGAGCCCTGCATGCCCGCCGGTAGCGCCTGGAAGACCCACTCGTAGGTCGGGTAGTCTATGCCGCCCTTCCAGTAGTAGAACCAGCGGTAGAAGTCGTTGGAGAATGCGGTGGCGATGGCGCGGCGCTTCGTGGTGCTGACGAAGGCGTTCCAGGGGCCGACGTCCTGCTTGAACTTACCGCGAAGCTCGGGGTAGTTCCAGCTCCCGGTGCGGGCCGCTATCTCCCGTACGCCGCCGCTGGTGGGTATGCAGTAGAGGTCGTCCTCGGTTACCGGTGCGGCGGAGGGGAGGAAGAAGTTCTTCACCATCGCCTCGTAGTCGCCGAAGTCCTCTTGCGAGGTGTTGGCGAAGGTGTAGTCCACTCGGATGGTGGAGGCGCCGTCATCGAGCGTGATCGTCTTCTCGATGCGCGCCTTCTCCTCCTGATAGGAGAGCGTCACGGAGCCGGGAGCGTCCTCGGGGAGCACGGCATTGTATTGCTCGAAGGTGTTGACGCGATCGTCAAGAGCGCCACCAAGTCCAGCGTAGACGGCCTCTTCGCCGAGATCCCAGTAGACGAGATCCTCGCCGGTGGCGCGATCTATGATGTGCCCGATGCGGCCACCAAGGTCGGGAAAGATGACCAGACGCAGGTGCTCGTTCTCCAGCGTAACGACGCGTTCAGCGCCCTCGGTCGCTTCGCTCCTCGTCACTTCGGCGAAGACCGGCGAGAGGGCGAGGATGGTGCAGATGATGGCGACGGTGCAGGTCATGGCGGCATACCTCCGCGGCAACGGCTGTCGGATTGTGCCGCGTAGTTCCCGCCTCTCGCCATGTAGACCTGCCGGGGCGGCTCAATCGGCCGCCCCGACAGAGCTGCCTGACGGTTTCGCGCTAGTGTCTGTCACACAGAAGTTCGCCGCCAACGCCCACGTTCTCCCCCGTGTTCTCCCGAATCAGGATGATGTAAGCGCTCTTCGGCAGGCCGTAGGCGGTCGAGAGGGCCTCGGTGATGTTGCCGCACAGCTCCCGCTTCTTCTCCACCGACAGCGGTCCGCCATCAATCTGTACTACCGGCATTGTGCTACCTCCTGTGCGTCTTGCGTTAGTTCGGTATGACAAAGCAGAAGCGACTGCCCACGCCGACCTCGCTCTCCACCCAGACGCGTCCCTCGTGCGCATCAATCGCCAGCTTCACAAAGGCCAGTCCCAGCCCGGTGCCCTGCGTCTTTCTGCTGCCCTCAAGCTGCGAGAACTTGCGGAACAGGCGATCTAATTGATCCTCCGGGATGCCGGGTCCGGTGTCGGATACGCAGACCTGCATGCCCTCATCCGTCTCGCGCGCCTCTACCGTCACGCTGCCGCCCTCGGTCGTGAACTTGATCGCGTTCCCCAGCAGGTTGAGCAGCACGCGCTTAATCAGCCCGCGGTCGGCGCTAAGCTGCACGTCGCCGACATCCGCGACGAGCTCAAGTTCGCCCTCGCGCGCAAGATGCTCCACGCGCTCAAGCACCTCGCTGACAAGCTCCTGCAGACCGAAGCTCTCATATTTGGGCACAAGCTCGCCCGCCTCGATCTTCGAGATGTCCAGCAGGTTGCTGATCATGTCGGACAGGTCGAGGCCGGCGTTGATTGCCTCCGGCAGAAACTCCCGCGTAAGCTCCTCATCGAACTCCGCGGCCTCGATCGTCTGCAGGCCGGCGATGACGTTCGTCAGCGGCGTACGCATGTCATGCACGATCATGTGCGTGAGGTCATCCCGCAGCCTCTGCAGCTCCTCAAGGCGCTCGTTGGCCCTCTGAAGCTCCGCCGCATGCTCCTCAAGCTGCCGGTAGAGCGCCCGGCCGTTGGCGAGTGACCGCACCCGCGCGAGCAGCTCGTGCTCGCGCACCGGCTTGGTAATGACATCCATCGCGCCCGCCGCCAGCGCCTGCTCCTCATCGGCCGCGTCATAGGCGGGCGTCGCGATGATGATCGGATACGGCCCCTGCTGCGCGTCAAGCATCAGCCGCGCAAGCTCATATCCGCTGACCCTACCGAGGATCGCGTCTATGATTGTGACATCCGGCGAGTGCTCCTCAAAGGCCGCCAGCGCGTCGTCGGGCCCCGCTGCATGCACCTCATAGCCCGCCCGGCTGAGCGCCTCGATCACCAGCGCATCAACCTCAGGCGTATCGGTCACCACCAGCACGACCTCGCCCTCGCCAGAATGTGCCGACGCCGCGTCGGTCAGCACCATCTGCTCGTCCTCGGGAAGGGCCTCCTCTTCATCGCCGAAGCCGCGCCAGAGCACGGTCGGGAAGTGCTTGCGCTGTCCGCCTCCGGTCGCGGGCTTGCCAATGGGGATCAGGCCGACCAGCCGGTGACCGCGCAGCCCGAGGCGATACGCGATTTCATCGGCGAGGTAGAGCGCGCCGGTGAGGTAGGAACTCCCGAGGCCCTCTGCGTGCGCCGCCAGCATCAGGTTCTCGATGGCGCAGGCTGCGGATGCGATGGCAAGCTCGGGGCCTTCGCGTCCGACGCGCGTGAAGACGGCGACGAGCACCGGGGCGCTCTCGATCACCGGCACGAGAGAGCGCGCGTAGGCCAGCGTCTGCCGCGCCGGCCCCTCGGCCATCACAGCGACCACCTCTACGAGCCGGTCGGAGAGGAAGCCGGTGAAGCGCGTCTTCTCTTCGGCGGTCAGCACCACAAGCACGCGATCATCCGAGGCGGTGCCGAAGGGCGCCCATTGCGCCGCATCAACGATCCGCTCGATCGTCTCGACGGGGATCGGGTCGGTCAGGAAGCGCCGGATGCTGCGCCTGCCACGGACAGTTTCGAAGAATTCTATGATCGCTCACTCCCGCTACTATGCCAGAGGGCCAGGTCTTGCCCGGCCTCTCGCGCCTGATCGAGTGCCGTCGGGTGCTCGAGGATCGCGCCGAAGGCGTCTGTGTTCCCGAAGGTCAGTTCCCTGCGCTCAAACACCTGCAGCGTCCAGTACCACGAGGCGAGCACCGTGCGTGATGCGTCGAAGAGGTGGCCCATGTCGCTGCCGCCGACACCGAGGTAGAGGCCGGCGCGCGGGTGATCCGCCTCCGCGACGGGCAGGCCGAGGTTACGCCTCACCCACAGCGGCTGGCAGCGATCAATCATCGCCTTCGCCTGCGCGGGCAGGCCCATGAAGAACACCGGGGCGGCGATGATGATGCGATCCGCCCGCCGCAGTGGTTCGTAGAGGCGCTGCATGTCGTCCTGCACCACGCAGTTGCCGCTCCCGTCGCTACAGCCGCCGCAGTGGCGGCATGGCGCGATCGTCATTTCGCGCAGCACAAGCTGCTGCACCTGCGCCCCCGCCTCGCGCGCGCCCGCAAGCGCGGCCTCAAGCAGCCCGTCGCTGTTCCCGCCACTGCGCGGGCTGCAGCCAAAGGCCGCAATGCTGATCGATGCCATCAAACCGTCCTTCGCTGGTCTGTACGCGGATAGCCGGCGGAAGAGATGCCCCGGTGCATGATTCCCGCGGGCGCGCCAGACTCCTGCCTCGGGGGCACTTCTCCCCGATCACCGCGCACCGGGCAGGGCTGCACCGCGACGCGTCGAACCTTCCTCCGCCAGAAGATCATCAGCCTGATGGGAGGGCGTTGAAAGATGCCGGATGATAAGCTGAAGCTGGGCGTAATGGTTCACCTGCGCGATGACCCCGAGGGCGCAATCCGCAAGGTCGCCGACCTCGGACTGCCGAGTTGCCAGCTCGGCTGGCCGCCGAACATGAGCGTCGAGCAGGGCCTTGAGGTCAAGCGCATGGCGGACGATCACGAAGTGGAGATAACGACCCTCTGGGCCACCCTGCCCGGAATCGCGATCTGGAACTTCACCGAGGGCCCGACGACTATCGGCCTTGTGCCGGAGGACTGGCGCGCGCTGCGCGTGCAGGCACTGGAGCAGGCCGCACGCTGCGCGGCGAAGATGGGCGTGCAGTCCATCACAACGCACTGCGGCTTCATCCCCGAGTTTCCCGGAGACACGCTCTACCAGGGCACCGTCTGCGCGCTCAAGCAGGTCATGCGCACCTGCGACTCGCTCGGCGTGCAGTTCTGGTTCGAGACCGGGCAGGAGACGCCGATCACCCTGCTGCGCACCATCCAGGACGTCGGCAGCCCGAACATGGGCATCAACCTCGACCCGGCGAACCTGCTCATGTACGGGAAAGCGAACCCGGTGGACGCGCTGGATACCTTCGGCGAATGGGTGCGCGGCGTCCATGCCAAGGACGGCGAGTACCCCACCGATGGCAAGTCGCTGGGCAAGGAGAAGCCGCTGGGCGAGGGCCTGGTGAACTTCCCGGTGCTGGTGCCCAAGCTCAAGGCCTGCGGTTTCACCGGGGCGCTCACAATCGAACGCGAGATCTCCGGCGACAAACAGGTGGAGGACATCAAGAGGGGCGTCGAATTGCTGACGCCTCTGCTGTAGAGGCGGAGAACGGCCGGCAATCGGCAATCGGCAATCGTGAACGGCTACGGCAACGACGACGGCCGGGAACGGTCGGCAATCGAGACGGCGACGGCGGCAACGCCAGCGCCGTCTCTTTTCTTTGATTCGCTTGACTCATGACGCGCTTTCTGATAGTAATAGTAAGCGATACCGATAACGCAGCCGGGCAAGCTGCGGCCTGTGTCAGCGGCCCACAGAAAGTGCAGGAACATTCCCGCAACAGCGGGAACTTCATCTTGTCGAGTTCGGGTTGTATGTGACGATACTTCGGGCCATTCCGCAACCGTCACTGAGGCGGGGCGTTATATTGATGAGGAGGAGAGAGACGATGGAAGAGAAGGGCCTGCCGCTGATCGGCGATACCGCGCCCGCTTTCACGGCGCAGACCACGCACGGGGAGGTCAACTTCCCGGATGACTACCAGGGCAAGTGGGTCGTTTTGTTCTCGCACCCGGCGGACTTCACCCCCGTCTGCACCACGGAGTTCATGACCTTCGCCTCCATGGCGGACCAGTTCAAGGCACTCAACTGCGAGCTGATCGGGCTCTCGATCGACAGCAACTACAGCCACATCGCCTGGGCACGCACCATCGAGCAGAAGATCGAGTTCAAGGACATGAAGAACGTCCACATCGGCTTCCCGATCATCGCCGACCTGACGATGGACGTCGCGCACAAGTACGGGATGCTGCACCCCGGATCGAGCAGCACCCACGCAGTGCGCGCCACCTTCATCATCGACGACGAGGCCATGGTGCGAGCGATTCTCTACTACCCGCAGAGCAACGGCCGGAACATGGACGAGATCCTGCGCCTCGTCAAGGCGCTCCAGACCGCGGACGAGCATGGCGTGGCGACGCCTGCGAACTGGCAGCCCGGCGATGAGGTCATCATCCCGCCGCCCCCAACCGACACAATCGCTGCTGAGCGGATGGAGGGCGCTGGCGAGGGCTACCGCTGCCTCGACTGGTTCCTCTGCCTGAAGAAGCTCTAGACGCGAAGAAGCTGCGCAAAGCAATTACCGGCCCCCGCTCGATGGCGGGGGTCGGTTGATTTACCAGCAACACGAACGTGCTGAGTCGTACGTAGAGCGGGCGCAGCTACTCTGTAGCTGACCCTGCCCGCCCGCTTCGTGGAGTCCACGACAAACGGCGGGCTGGCAAGGAAGCTGTCGCCCTCCTGGCGGTGTACGAAGCCGGCTTTCGTTGACCACCAGCCAATTTCTGCAGTACGGCGCCCTCGCCCGCTTATTTCTCCCGTACAGCGGGCGACCTCCATCGGTGGTGCCCCTACCGCAGCCGCTTCCACTCATCAATCAGCGCAACTGTGCTCTCCCAGGGCATGATCGAATGCGAGGAGACGCAGGGGGCGAGGATAAGCCCGGTCCTTCCGAACACCTCGAAGGTCTGCCCCACCGCCTCCCGCGTGGGCTCGGGCCCCTTCCAGATGTGATAGACGCTGCTCGGGCCGGTCCAGAAGCTGCTGACCTCGCCCAGCGCATCATGCAGCCGCGGCGGATCAACGCCCGAGAAGGCCAGATCGATACCAAAAAGCGAGTCGATCGCCAACTCGCGCAGGTAGTCGAGGATCGGCATGACGCCGGTGTTGACCGTGTAGGTCATCAGCATCCCGCCGGCGTGAGCGGCTTCCCGTTCGGCATGCAAACGATCGCCAAGGAACTCGTGGAGCATCCGAGGGCTGTAGAAGTCGGCGGTCTCGTAGAAGCCGTTGCGCCGCACCATGTCCACGCCACGCCCGCCGAGAGCCTTCAGTGCGCGCATGTTGAGCGTGTGGTCGTAGTCGAGATACGCATGCACGAGGTTCGGCTTCTCCACCGTCATCATGCAAAGTTGCGTCGCGCCGAAGAGGTGCTGGGCGCCGGTGAGGCCCATGCCGCAGGGAGCAAGCGACGCGAGATCAAAGTGCCGCGCCTGTTCCTGCGCCTCAGCCACGGCTGACGCCGCCCGCTCTTCTATCGTTGCGTCATCGGCCAGTGCGCGGACCAGCTTGAAGGCCTCAAGGTCCTGCTCCGTCTCAATCCACGGCTCGATGAAGTGGGCGATGTTGAAGTCGCTGAAGAACCGAATGTCCTCACCATGCGGCCACTTCTCATCGTAGCTCACCGCCGCATGCAGCACGCCCGCGGGCGTGTCGTAGCTCTTGTGCAGGACCCCATCCTCCACGCGGATCTCGGGCTCGAACGGCTCGGGCGCGCATACATCTACGGATAGTGTCACCACCTGATCGAGCCCAAGCTCCTCCACCTGGTAGCGAAGCCGCTCCTCACGCGAAGCCTCAGGCGGCCACGGGAACTGCCACTCGTAGCCGCGCCGCTGCACCGGTGTCAGCGGGTTGAACGATATGCAGCAGGGTACATAGTCCACCGGCTGCCGTTTCACAGCAGCCACAATGCGCTCGCGCGAAGTCATTGCCGTTCGCTCTCCTGAGCGGCCTCGATCATCTCCAGCATGCCCTCATTCCTCTCCCCATCACCACGTCCTCCACGACAGCCGCGAAGGACTCTTGCTGGACCCGGTCGAACCATGCGCGCACCATGAGCCTCGCCCCGGTCAATGTGCGCCAGATAGCGAAGATTATAGAAGCAGCGGCCCTGCTGCTCTACCTCGCAGCATCGTGTACTTTCGCCATCACCACTCCCATCGGTGGCGGGCCGGATGAGAACGGCCATGCCGTCAACGCGATGGCCGTCGCCGATGGCGAACTGCCGCTGCCGTCCGGGCTGACAGTTATCCCTGAGGACGCGGGCGGTCCCTATCTGTCCGCGCAGGCGCACCACCCGCCGCTCTACCACGCCCTGATCTCCCTGGTCTACCTCGCCTCCGGTGGCAGCCTCGCCGCGATGACCTACGGCGCGCGCCTGCTGGGCGTGCTGATGGGCCTCGGTGCGCTGCTGCTGACGCGTGCCGCCGCACGTCGCATCTTCCCCGACCGGCCGCTGGAGATCGCGGCAGGTATGGTGATCGCCGCCGGATCGCCTACCTTCGCCTACATCACCGGCAGCCTCAACAACGAGCCACTGGCGGTGCTGATCGTGGCGGTGTCGCTGTATCTGGCCGCGCGGGCGATGCAGTCCATTCGGCCGCTCTACTGGCTCAAGCTGCTCGGGGTTGCGTTGGGCGTGGGACTGCTGGCGAAGCTCACGGCCGCGATCGCCGTAGTGCCGCTGATTGCCGCCGCGGTCGTATCAGCGCGGAACTCCGAGAATGATGGCTGGCGGCGTGTTGCGATGAAGCGGTCTCTGGTGGCGCTGGGCATCGCCGCCGCCATCTCCGCCCCGTGGTTCATCCGCAATCAGATCGTCTTCGGCGTCCCGACCTTCAACACCAGCACGCGGCCGATCTTCGACTACCCGATTGACGTCATCGTGCTGCCCGAGGCGACGGTGAGGATCGTCCTCTTCACGATAGAGGAGATGATGGCGGAGACGTGGCGCATCGGCTGGCTGGCTAAAGAGCATGGTGGATATCTCGTCAGCATCATCTACCCGAGTGAAGATACACTACCGCCGCGGTCATTGCAGTCGGTGCTCATTCCGCTGGTGGTTCTCGTCGCCAGCTTCATCGGTATCCTGCGGCTGCTAAAGCGCCAGGGGGAAGAGGGTCTAAGCGCAGCGCAGCGGGGCTTTGTGATCGCGCTGATGCTTCTGCCGGTGGCCGGAACACTCGGGGTCATCCACCAGACGTTGATGGTGGATCAGCAGGTCGTGCGCTGGGCCCCGCGCTACAGCCCTGCCTTCATGCCGTCACTGGCGCTGGTGGTGTCCTTCGGGCTGATGGCGCTGGTGCCGCAGAGGCTGCGTCCGGCGCTGGCGATCACTGCAGGCGTGGTCGCCGTGGCGCTCTTGCTGAGCGGGGCTCTGGAGGTAGTGGACTTTTACGGGTAGCGCTCCACTCAGCGATCCGCCGGCGTCAGGTGGCGGTGCATGGTGCGGATCTTCCACAGGTCCGTGACCATCTGCATACCGTCGGTGAAGGCGCTGACCTTCGTATCCGGTGAGTTACACCACCGCACCGGGACCTCGACCACCTGCAGCCCCAGCCGCAGCGCGATGTAGATCAGCTCAGCGTCGAATGCCCAGCGCTCCAGGCGCTGGTGGGGGAATACCGCGGTCACTGCCTCGCGCGTGAACATCTTGAAGCCGCACTGGGTGTCGCTGATGCCCGAGCCAAGGATCGCGCGCTGCACCACGGAGAACATCCGCCCGGCGCTCTCGCGCAGGAAGGGCTGATGCACCTCGATGTCGGCGCCCGGCGCCACGCGCGAGCCGATTGCCACATCCGCTCCGGCCTCGATGGCCGCCATGAAATCTTTCGCGTGCTCTATCGGCGTGGAGAGGTCGGCATCGGAGAAGAGCGCAAGCCGCCCGGTTGACTCAAGCATCCCCCGCTTGACCGTGTAGCCCTTGCCCCGGTTCTGCTCATTGACCAGCACTCGACCGGGGACGGATGAGTTGCTGAGCACTTCACGCGCCAGGTCCGCAGTGCGGTCGGAGCTGCCGTCGTCGACGACGATGATCTCCGACGACCACGGCTGCTCGTGCAGATAGTCGCTGATCTGCAGCAGTGTCGGCTCAAGCCGAAGCTCCTCGTTGTATGCTGGTATGACCACGGACAGTTCGACGGGCCCGGAGGCGTGATTCATCAATCGTCTTCTTTCCGCGAGAGACCGAACTGCCGACGGTGGACTGCAGGGACATCGACGCAGTGGAATAGCCTTCGCCCGCAGAAGCAGATTATCCTTCATGAGGAAGATGGAGGTGCGCCGCCGGGCCATGTAGAAGACAAAGGGCGTCAAGCCGCTCCCGGCAACGAAGCTGTTCTGGAGGCGCTGCAGAGCGTCACGAAGATGCGGGTACGGAAATCCCGTGACAATAGCTCTTACTCCGATGCGCGTATGGGAGGACACACAGAAATGGGCAATGTCAAGATAGGTGACTGGCTCTCCGAAGCGTGGAACATCGTGTCGCAGGACCTTGTGACACACATCCTCCTGGCGCTGATCGTCGGCCTCGGCTCCGGGATCACCGGCGGGATCCTCTCCGGGCCGCTGATGGGCGGCTACCTGTGGATCATCTTCAAGAAGATGAAGGACCCGTCCTACGTCCCGCAGGTCGGCGACGTCAGCAAGGGCTTCGAGAACTTCGTCCAGCTTCTGCTGGTGGGGATCGTTGCCGGCCTCATCGCCAGCCTCGGCACCATCGCCTGCGTCATCGGCGTCTTCTTCACCAGTGCGCTGGTTGTGCTCGCGCTGCCGCTGGTGGTTGATCGGAACATGGACTTCTGGTCGGCGATCATGGAGAGCATCAACAAGACCAAGCAGGACCTGATGGGCTGGGTTGTGTTCGTGCTCGTGGTCGGCCTGCTGAACGCCCTCGGCAGCGCGATTGCCGTCGGCTTCCTGATCACGCTTCCGATCGCCATCGTGGCAATCGCCATCGGCTACCGGGAGACCTACGGCCTCAGCGGCGCGGCCACCGCGGGCGGCTACACGGCACCTGCAGCGCCGCAGGCGCCCAGCGCCCCCGAGCCGCCCCAGCCGACACCTCCGCAGAGCCCGAGCTGAGGGCAAGTCCTGAGGTACCATGAAACTGATCCTCAGTCCTGACAATCAGCCGGCGGCGAGCGTGGTCATTGAGGCCAACTCGCCGCCGGCCGTTTCTTTCGCGGCACGCGAACTGAGCCGCTATCTCGCCATCCTCACCGGCGCGCGCTTTCCGGTGCGGGAGGGGGAAAGCGAGGGGCTGCAGATACGGCTGGTACCTCACCCCCTCGGCCCTACGGCAACGGCTGGCCCCTCCCCCGTAGCTCGCTTACGCGAGCTCCTGCCCCCTCCCCCTGCACTTCGCTGCGCGAAGTGGGGCGGGAGAGGGGGAGGACGACTCTGTGGCGCGTATGCGTGGCGCGTGCATGAGGGCGGGGTGGAGATCGTCGGCGAGCGGCCGGGGTCGCTGCTGCATGGCGTTTACGCGCTGCTCGAGACGCTCGGCTGCCGGTGGCTGCACCCCCGCGATGGCGGCGAGATCATCCCGCGTATCCCGCGCATAGAGCTTGCCCTCGGCGAGCACATCGCGGAGCCGGCGATGACGCACCGGGAGCTTACGAACCTCTACGCGATTGACCGCGAGTACCCGCTGCACATTGACTGGATGGCGAAGAACCGTCTCAGCCGCTTCATGGCGTTCCTCAACATGCCCGGTTCGCTGGAGGCCTACCGCGATCTCATCGAGCCGGAGCTTTCCCTGCGCGACATGGACGCCACCCTCGGCCATCACAGCTTCCGCTTCCTCCTGCCGCCTGAGGAGCACTTCGCCGAGCACCCTGAGTGGTATGCGCTGATAGGCGGCGCGCGCAGCCCCGACGGCCAACTCTGCACCTCGAACCCGGAGGTGGTGGAGCGCGTCGCGGAGCGCATCTGCGCGCTCTTTGGCGAGTTCCCGGCAGTCGAGATGTTCGGCCTGTGGCCCAACGACGGCTTCGGCTGGTGCGAGTGCGAGGAGTGCGCGCGCATCGAAGAGCAGCGGCCCTCGCAGTTCCGCCCCGAGCAACCGCGGCGCACGGAGACCTACTTGCGCTTCGTGAACTCGGTGGCTGAGCGTGTCGCGGAGGAGCATCCGGACCGCCGCCTCAGCGCGCTGGTCTACGTCAACTACGCCGACGCGCCGGAGAATGTGCGGCCGGCGGAGAACGTGGCGATCTGCTTCGCCGCCTTTCAGCGCTGTCTCAAGCACCCGCTGGGCCCTGATGTCGAGTGCGACCGAGGCAACGCCGCGTATGCGCGCGAGTTCCAGCGGTGGCGGGAGATCACGCCCGGCGACCTCTACGTGTTCAGCTATCTGACGCAGATACACACGCTCTCGCTGCCCTACCCGATCCACGAAATGATCGCGCAGAACCAGCGGTGGCTGGTGGATGCGGGCTGCGACGGCTTCACCGCGGAGTTCGTGCCCGAGGAGTGGGGAGCGTTCGGCGCCAACCTCTACCTGATGGCGCGACTGGCATGGCAGCCGGAGCTTGACGTGGAGGCATGGCTGGGCGGGCATGATGAACTGATCTTCGGCCCTGCGGCGGAGAGCATCGGAGAGTACCGGCACGAACTGCGCGAGGTACTGATCCACGGCGGCCCCTGCACCGGTCACTACGACCTTGACTGGACGCGGCGGGCTACGGAGCGGCTTCTTGCGCCGGCGCTGGAGGCATTCGGCCATGCGCGGGCACTCGCGGCGACCGGCGAGAGGCGCCACTGGGAGGCCTTGCAGCAGCAGTGGGTGGGGCTGGAGCTGCTGCTCCGGACGGCGACATGGCGGCGACTGCTGGCGGAGATAGACCGCGCGCCGGAGGTGCGGCTGGAGTCGCTGCGCGCTCGGGCAGAGGCGGCCCACCACGACCTGCTCAGCTTCGCGCGCGCTCATGCCGACAGCGGAGCGGTGGACGTGAAGCGCTACGAGCGAATCTCCGGCGATTAGCCGCTACTCATCCCCCACGTACTGAATGACCGATATCCCCGGTCCCTCGAAGGTCACCGACTGCGCCGCCGCGGTGGGAAGGTCGGCCATCTGAAGCTGGCCATCCGAGAGCAGCCTGCGCTCACGAACCAGCACCGGCGTCCCGACGCCGAATGCGTCTATCGCGACCGACCACGGCTCGCTGCCGCCGTAGATCACGATCACGTTCCGTGCGGTGGCCGTCCAGACGGCGGCTATCAGCGCCTGATCGTTCGGCTGCAGCAACTGGCAGAGCGTCGCCCCACGGGGGGCGTAGGTGTGCAGCAGCCACGCCGCATGGTAGGCGGGCGTAGGCCTGCCGCGCCCGTCGAGCATCCCCCAGCCGTCATCGTAGAGCCGGTAGTGCAGCAGCTTATCAACCCATGGGCCGGCCGAGAGCGCGGCGGTTGCCATCCACGCGGCGCCGAAGGGCTGCTGGATCCGCTCATCGGCGGCGCTGCCATCGCCGCGTCGCGCGGAGTTCATCGCCATCGAAGTGACGAAGAACTCGGGCATCGGCCGCCGCAGCGACTGCGCGAGGTGCCGCACCTCCTGGAGCGTAAGCTGTTCGGGCAGATCACTCGTGACCCCGTGCAGTGCCGCGCCGAGCAACGCGCTGTTGCTGGCGGTGACACTGTGAGCGCCGTAGAAGTGCAGGGACAGAAAGTGCAGCGTCCGCGCGCCTTCGAGGAAGCTTCGTACGTTCGTATCCCACGCCGAGGCGAAGCCCGGCCCGCCAACGCGCGCCTCCGGATCGGCTGCCAGCACCGCCTCGGAGAGCCTGTTGTATCCGCCGACAAGCTCCACCACCGACGCAAACTGCCCGGTGAGCAGCGGGCGGTCGAAGAGTTCGTAGTAGCGCAGATGCGGCCCGCCACGGCGCATGGCAACGAGCCTCAGCGCAACATCCTCAAAGTTCGGGTCGGGGCAGGTGGTCCGGCCGCCCTCCGCGGGAACCAGTGCGGGGTTGAGGCAGACCATCGCGCGCGCGCCATTGTCGGCCACCCAGTTGATCGCCTGGTTGAGGTGAATGAGGTCGTAGTCGCTCTCCGCCGCGTCCCAGTAGTCCGACAGGCGCAGGCGCACGACGTTGGGTGTTAGCTGCTCAAGTGCCCGTCCCAGCGCGGCTGATGAGACCTGATCGTCGAGCACCGGCCGGAGGTCGTCCCCCAGACTGGCGCCGATCTGCCCGCGAAGCCGTGTCCCCGCGCTGGTGAAGTCCACGCGCACCGAAAGCGGCAGATCCTCCACCGGCGGCTGCTCCTCCATCCCCGGGATCGGCTCGACGGTCAGTTCGTCCACGTAGAGGCTCAGCGCAGGCCACGTGCCGGTCTTCACGAACTGCAGCAGGTAGCTGTTCGCGATGGCCTCGGAGGTGGGAGGATTGCCCTCGGCGTCCTTGAAGGCGAAGAGGCGGATGGAGCGGCGCTGCCAGTCGCGGCTCCTCAGCGGCAGGCGGTAGATGTACGAGACGTCGCGGCGCTCTTCGCCGATGCGCGAGCGGAGCGTCAAGTCCACACTATTGTCCGACCCGTCGCCGCGCATCCACATGGATATCTGCCCCACGCCGCGCTCGGCCCACAGGCGTCCGTCAACGGCGAGGCTGACGCTGGCCCAGGTGTTGCGCGCCTTGAGGAACTCCACCAGCGCCGCCTGGTCGATTCGCCCGTCGATCTGTCGCCCGACGGTGTAGATGGCGCAGATGTCCGACGGGCGCTGCCCCGCGGTCTGCGCATCATTCGTGCGCCAGGCATTGACGCCGGAGGAGAAGTCATCAAGCACGATCGAGACGGCAGATGCGGGAGGAAGCGGGACAGCAACGGTCGCAAGCGTAATCAGGAGGATTCTGATGCCGGTGGGGTAGATCATCGCGATCCTCTCCTTGTGCGAATCAGTGGTGGCAATCGTCCGGAGGGGCTGGTCGCCTGACCAGCCCGTCGTTATGTCGGCAGGCGCTCACACTGCCGCGCAACCGATCATCGAGCGGCCTCTCCCCTCTGTGTCG
>LSQX01243921.1_pt1 | contig 20698 bp, 17 predicted proteins | sample 654561 | NCBI WGS metagenome assembly LSQX01 (sample SAMN04489861, study PRJNA283612) | anaerobic digester metagenome | isolation source: 4 biogas reactors fed with cattle manure at either 37C or 55C with and... | place: Denmark: Kongens Lyngby | collected 2014 | reverse complement strand
CGGGTGGGGCGGTCGGGCTCGGCCTCGGCGGTTTGCTGGGCGCAGGCGGTGCGCTGGGGCTGCAAGCAGCAGCCTCGGCGGCCGCCGAGCCAGGCGTCGATGCCGCGCTGAGCGAGGGCACCCACCCCTCGCTCAGCGCGCTGCCAACGGCACCGGGGTTCGGTGGCGAGGCGATCCTCTGCTACGGCCCCCATCAAGCAGGCATCGTCACCCCGCCAGCCACCCACATTCGCTACCACTCATATGTGCTGCGACCCGAGACCGACCGGGCCGCGCTCGAACGCATGTTTCGGGTGCTGACCGGCGATATTGAAGGGCTGACATCTGGGCAAGGCCCCCTCGCAGACCCTGAACCCGAGCTCGCCGCACGGCCATCACGGCTCACGGTCACCGTGGGGGTCGGGGCCAACCTCGTGACCCGTGTGAACCCTGCGCTGCGACCCGAATGGCTCGCCTCACTGCCAGCATTCTCGCTCGACCAGCTCAGCGGCGAATACGACGGCGGCGATCTGCTCATCGTGTTGCAGGCAGACGACCCGCTGCCTGTTGCGCATGCGAGCCGCATGCTCGATCGCGACCTCGCAAGCTTCGCAACGAAACTGTGGGTGCAGCAGGGGTTTCGCACCGCACGGGGCGCCGAACACAGCGACCACACCATGCGCAACCTGATGGGGCAGGTGGACGGCACCGTCAACCCCTCGCCCGAAGAGACAGATTTTGACTCAGTCATTTGGTTGGGGCGCGACGAGGGGTGGCTTGAGGGCGGCAGCGCATTTGTGTTGCGGCGTATTCGCATGGAGCTGGACACCTGGGACATGGTCGATCGGCCCGGGAGGGAAGCAACGATCGGGCGGCGGCTCTCTGACGGTTCACCGATCAGCGCCTCCGCCGAGACTGCGACCGAGCACACTCCGACTGACTTCGATGCGAAGAACTCGCTCGGATTTTCGGTGATACCGACCGCAGCGCACATTCGACGAGCCCACTCAAGTGACCCGTCTGAACGCATTTTTCGCCGGGCGGTGAACTATGACGATGGCGGCGAGGCCGGGCTGCTGTTCGGGTGCTACCAACGTAACCCGTTGCGTCAGTTTGTGCCGATTCAACAGCGACTCGACGAGATGGACATGTTGAACGAGTGGGTGACGCACACTGGCAGCGCCGTGTTTGCGATGCTGCCAGGGTTTGAACCGGGCGAACTGCTCGGGCAGTCGATGTTCGCTGCCTGACGTCGCGGCGCTGGGTCTGCGTGCCACTGCTGTTGGTGTGCTGCGCTCGGTCTGCGTGCACCACTGCGGTCGGTGTGAGCCACTCGGTCTGCGTGCGCCACTGCAATCAGTGCACGCTACTGCGGTCAGTGCACGCCCCTGCGGTCGGAGATCATCGCTCAGTCGGAGGTTTTTCAAGTATTCCTCCGACAGAAGAAGCATCTCCGACCGCAGTAGCGCGGCAGCGACACAACCGGGGTTAGACGCCGCGGCTCAGCTCTGGTTAGGCGCGTCTGGTTAGGCGCGCGGGTGAGCTTGTTTGTAGGTCTGCTCGAGACGCTCGGTTGAGACGTGTGTGTAGATCTGGGTGCTGCCCAGGCTCGCGTGGCCAAGCATTTCTTGTACGACGCGCAGGTCGGCACCACCGTTGAGCAGGTGGGTGGCCGCGCTGTGGCGCAGGGTGTGTGGGCCGCGCGGGCCGGCGCCTGGTTCGTCGGCAAGTTCACGCGACACGAGACGGTAGACCGCGCTCGGGGTGAGTGAAGCACCGTCGTTGCCGAGAAAGAGCGCCCCAGCATTACTGTGCAGACCGTTGTCGTACTGTCTGCTGCCAAACTGTCCATCATCGAGCAGCCTGTTGCCCTGCGACTGCACAGCCGTTGCGTGCCTGTGGCTCTTCGAACCGTGCGTGTTCAGCAGCTTTTCTGCGGCGAGCGCGCTGAGTGCTGGTCGGCCGCGCTTCAGGTAGTCGTCGAGTGCTCGCACCGCGGGCGCACCGACGGGTACGACTCGCTCTTTGTTGCCTTTGCCGGTGACTCGCACGGTGTGGGCAACGAGGTCGAGCCCGTCGAGTTGCAGCGTGCACAGTTCTGAGACGCGCACAGCTGTGGCGTAGAGCAGTTCGAGCACGGCGCGGTCGCGTATGGCGGTGGGGTCACCGCTTTGTGCCCTGTTCGCGGCGCGTTCGAGTATTCGATCGAGTTGCTGTTCACTGAGCACTCGCGGCAGTGTGTTGCTGGTTTTGGGTGATTGCAGACGTGAGGCTGGGCTGCCCGGCAGAATGCGTCGTTGTTCGAGCCAGCTGCCGAATGATTTTGCTGAGGCCACGCTGCGGGCGATGGTACCTGCAGCGTATCCGCGCTGTTGTTTGTGCCACAGCCAGCTGCGCAACAGTTCGAGGTCGAGCACGGTGATGTCGACGGCGCCGGGGGCTTGGTCTGGTTCTTCTGTTTCGATGAACTCCATGAGCGAGCGCAGGTCATTTCGATAGGCCTTGACGGTATGCGCGGAGTAACCATATTCGAATTCGACCGTTCGCAAGAATCCGTCGATTGCCTCGTCTAACCGCATGTTCTTATTGTGCGCGAGTGAGCGCCCACGCGTCGGGTGCCTCGCCGAGAGTGGCCCGCCGCGTCACCTTGCCGAGCAGTTCAAGTTCGGCGAGCACGGTGAGCGTTTGTTCTGGGGTCAGGCCCGATTGTCGCGCAATATCGGTTGCTGTTCTGGTGCCACGAAGCGGCACCGCGTCGATCACTCGCTTATGCCATGCGCTGTCACGCTGGTCTGAGTCATGAGCGTCACCAAAGAGCTCGAGTTCGTCGTTGAGGCTGAGCAGTTCAATGAGTTCTCTGGTGTTGGTCACGAGAGTTGCTTGGTAGTCACGGATGAGTTTGTGGCAACCTGCCGAAGCCGCTGAGGTGATGGGGCCTGGCACTGCACCGATTGCGCGCCCCAGCTGCGCAGCGTGCCCTGCGGTGTTCAGGCTGCCTGAGTGCACCCCGGCTTCGGTCACGAGCACGGCTTGCGACATTGCGGCAATCAAACGGTTGCGCATTAAGAACCGCCATTTTGTTGGCGCCGCACCTGGCACCATTTCTGAGCAGACGAGGCCCGAATCGCTAATGGTGTCGAGCAGCCGGTCGTGCCCTCGTGGATATACGCGATCAGCACCGCCTGCGAGCACCGCGATGGTGGGGGCTGCTGCGACGAGGGCTGCACGATGCGCAGCAGCATCGATGCCGTATGCGGCTCCTGACACGATAGTGATGCCGGTAGCGCACACGCCGCTGACGAGTTCTGCGGTGACGTCAACACCATAGGTGCTCGCTGAACGTGCCCCGACAACTCCAAGCGATGGTGTGGTCAGCAATGAGGGGTCGCCCCGCACCCACAGCATGAGTGGCGCATGCATCTCAAGGTCGTCGAGCGGAGTTGACCAGGTCTTGTCACCTGGCAGCACTACGCGCATGTGTGTCGCGATTGCCCGCTCGATGTCGGCAACTGTCGCACTGCGGTCGAGCCTTGGCAGCCACCTTTTCAATGATTCTGATGCCGTCTTGCTCACACGTTCAAGCCCCGCAGCAACGGCCAGAGATCTCAATTTTGTGGCGCTGACGCCCTGCACCAGCAATGCCAGCGCAGCGCGTGGCCCAAGCTCGCGCACGAGTTCGCCAGCAGTGGCATCACCGGGCTCAGCGATGCGTGACCATGCGATGCGAGCAAGCATGTCATCGGCTCGAAGCTGAGTGATCTCTTGCCCGTCAGAGTCGAGCTGACCAAGCAGCCGCACCAGTGCTGGTTCTGCGGTCAGGGCATCGCCATGCGGCTTGTGGCCGTTCGTTGAGATGTGTTCGCTCATTACAACACCGCCGCCGCTGCCCCGCTGCGAAGCGCTAACGCATATGCCACGTCGCTGCGTTCGGGTCGTTCTTTGTCTGCAAGATCTGCAACAGTCCAGGCAAGACGCAATACCCGGTCGTAGCCACGCATGCTGATTGCCCCTCGACTGTAGGCCGCGTCAAGCACCGCTGTCGCGCTGCGAGACAGACGTGTGGCTGGCGCGCGCAACCACGACCCTTTGAGCTCACCATTGGTGCGCCACGGGGTGTCTTTCAGTCGTTCGCTCGCGCGCGCACGCGCTGCTACGACGCGTTGCCGCAGTTGCATACTCGTTGGCCGCGGTTGTTCATCATGCGCCAGCAGTATGTTCGGCACCCGTCGCACATGCAAGCGCAGATCAATGCGGTCCATGAGTGGCCCAGACAGCCTCGCCAAATACCGCCGCCGCTGATGCGGGGTGCACACACACGGCTGTGCACTATTGATCGAGTCTGCATTACCGCACGGGCACGGGTTCGCAGCAATCACTACTTGCATGCGAGCGGGCAGCACCGCGTGTACTTTTGCTCGGTGAATCTCAATCACACCAGATTCAAGAGGCTGTCGCAGCCCGTCAAGCACATCACGAGAGAACTCTGGGGCCTCATCGAGAAACAGCACGCCGTGACAGGCGCGGGTAATTGACCCGGGATGCACTCCTCTTGCGTCGCCCCCGCCAATGATCGCTACTTTTGAGGCGCTGTGGTGCGGGCTTTCAAACGGTGGCCGCCGCACGAGCTCGGTGAGAGACGCCCCACCGAGCGAAGCGATGCTTGACACGGTGATTGATTCGTCATCGTTGAGGTCAGGCAGAATCGATGTGAGCCGTGACGCGAGCAGTGTCTTACCAGCCCCCGGTGGGCCAACCATTGACAGGTGGTGCCGCCCGGCAGCTGCGACAACCAGCGCTTCGATGGCCGCGGCCTGACCGACCACGTCTGAAATATCATCGGCGCCGATCGTGCCGGTGCTCCCGGCAAGTCCGTTCTGCCTATCAGTAGTCTCGGTCTCAGCAGTCACCACCCGCCAGCTGCCAGCTTCACCCCGGTGCCATTGCACGGCGCCTCGCAACGAGTCTGCCGCAATCACTTCGATGCCGGTCACGAGCGAGGCTTCTCTTGCGCACGCAGCTGGAACCATCACTTGTTGGCACCCCAGCCGCTGTGCAGCAAGCACCGCGCTCAACAGCCCGGGTGGCCGCCGCAGGTCACCGTCGAGGCTGAGTTCACCGATGTGCACGACATCACCGAGTCTGTGTGCGGGCAGTTGCGCCGAAGCTGCCAGCGCAGAAAGCGCAATCGCCAAATCGAACCCGGACCCCTGCTTTGGGAGCGCGGCAGGGCTCAGGTTCACGGTAAGAAAGCGATCTGTGAGCGAGAAACCGGCTTGTTGCGTCGCCACACGAACTCGCTGCTTCGCCTCGGCAAGCGCCGTGTCTGGCAGCCCGATAATTGCGAAGCCGGGTAACTGATTCGACACCCCAGCCTCAACCTGCACGAGGGTGCCGTCAAGACCCGCCATAGCGATAGCCGCGGCCCGACACACACCCGCGCTCATGCGATACCTCGCAGGTGTGCAATGCGGGGCGTTTTTCCCGGCAACATCATGATGCCGATCGCATCAACCCGAAGTTGCTTGGCTGCGGGCCGATGTTCACGCACCCAACCGAGTAGTAGCCTTCGCAATCGGCTCGCTTTGAGAGATGTGATTGCTTCAAACGGTGTGCCGTACCCTGTACCGCTGCGGGTTTTCACTTCGACAGCGATCACAACGTCTCGATCACGCACCACGAGATCGAGCTCACCTCGCCTACCGTCTCGCCAGTTGCGGTCGAGTATCTGCCAACCGAGAGATTCAAGATATTCAGCAGCGAGCGCCTCGCCTTGAACGCCGAGGGCACGGTGAGTGTGTGACGCGCGTGGGTGCTGGGTCTGTGTCTGTCTCATGCCACCAGCATCGTCGCGGGTATACGAACAGGTTCACGAGAATCAGCAGTCTGTGTATAAGTGCGCGTATTTGCCGCGCAGACGACTCTGTGAACGACAAGTAGCTTTCAGCTGCGCACCAAAAGCTACGAGGATCAGCCCCTAGCGGTCACCAAGTGACAAGTCTTGCGGCAGCTTAAACTCACGCGCCGAAAGCTCTTCAACGTTCACATCTTTGAACGTCAACACACGCACTGATTTCACAAATCGATCTGAGCGGTAGACGTCCCACACCCACACATCGGTCATAGTGAGTTCGAAGTAGAAATCGCTGCCCGCATCGCGGCGCTGCAAATCGACCTCATTCGCAAGATAGAACCGTCGCTCGGTTTCTACCACATAGCGAAACTGCTGCGCGATATCGCGGTACTCACGAAAAAGCGAGAGTTCAGCCTCACGCTCGTAATCGTCAAGATCGTCTTCATTCATCGTCTCCATCTTACGGTGCTTTCTCAAAGGTGTCTGAAGTGCCCAACCAGCTTGACTTATTCGAAAGTTTGTTCGAATATTACTGTCATGAATCAGGCCGCAACCGTACGCTTATTACAGCAACGCATCACACAGATGCAGCCATTGCGCATCGGCGAGACCGGCCTCCCCACTCCTGCCGAGTTGCGCCCCCTGTTGCCGGGCGGGGCGTTACGCGCAGGCGCGGCAACTGCAGTGCAGGGGTCGTTGCTGCTGGCACTCGCTCTGCTCAGCGAGGCATCAGCCACCGGGGCCTGGTGCGGCGCAATCGGGGTGCCCCATCTCGGGTTCGAAGCAGCAGACCGCGTCGGCGTGCGACTCGATCGATTCGTGGTGGTGCCGCACCCAGAAACACACACGCTTGCTGTCACCGGCATGCTCGCCGAGGTGCTGTCAGTCGTGCTGCTGCACCCACCATCAAATACAAGCCCTGGCGAAGTCGCTCGCCTCACCGCACGCCTGCGTGAGCACGGCACGGCACTCGTAGTGCTGGGCGGGTGGCCCGGCAGCGATACCTCGTTGCACGCGACAGCATCGCGTTGGTCGGGTCTCGGCAGCGGCACTGGCATACTCGAGGGCCACGAGCTGACGGTGCGTTCCATTGATCGCCGTGGGCAGCGTCGACACACAATTCGTTTCAACGAAGGCCGACTAGTGCCCGCGGGTCTCACACGTTTGGTGCTCCCCCATGCAGCTGCCACCTGACGCTCATGCCAAGAGCACCCGACAGCCCGAGCGCGTGCTCGCGTTTCATCTGCCGAATCTCGAGGCCGCCGCCGCTGCCCCCGCCGCAGACAGTGCACTTGCGTGGGCGCAGGTCATGCGCAGTGTGCAGCAAGCGGTAGTCGGGGCGGTGCCGTTCAGCACAGGCTGGGGAGGCGCACGGGCCCGCGGCCCTAGCCGGTACTACGGCGATGAGCCGCAGGCTGCTGCAGCGGTGCTCAAGAGCCTCACCAGCGCCGATGTCGGCGCGTATAACCGTGAAGCGACCGTAGCAATCGCTTCTGGCAGTTTTGCCGCGAAGCAAGCCGCGCTGGCGAAACCGGGCGACCCTTGGGTGTCGACCCCTGCAGCGCACGTGAATATCGTGAACGCAGTAGACACTCAGAAATTTCTCGGCGCACTCGCCATCACGCGAATCGCAAACGACCGTCTCGCAGAGGTACTCGCGGGGCTCGGAGTGCGAACGTTTGCCCAGTTCGCAGCCCTTCCCGAAGACGCAGTGTTGCAGCGGTTCGGGCCCGCGGCGGCGGCCGCGCACCACCGCGCACGCGGCCTCGGCGAGCCTGGCGGGGTCGAAGTGGTCGACCGTGCACTGCCGCGAGACCTCACGGTGCAGGTCGATTTTGAGCCACCACTCGATGGTGCCGACCAGTTAGCCTTCGCCGTTGCCTCCCACGCCGAAGCATTCGTGCAGAGCGTCGCAAGCTGTGGCCTCGTCTGCACCGAGTTGCTCGTCGAATTGCGTGATGACACCGGCAGCAGACATGCACATACGTGGTCTCACCCGGCAAACTTCACCGCAGCAGACGTCACGAACCGAGTGCGCTGGCAAGCATCTTCACTGCCGCAAGACACCGAACGAGGCGGTGCAGGTATCGCGGCAATCAAGCTCTCCCCCGCCCGCACCGCGCCTGCCGCCCAGCACGAACCTGGGTTATGGAACACCGCACCAGATGAACGCGTGCATCATCAGTTCACACGAGTCCAGAGCCTACTCGGGCGCGAACGCATCGGCACCCCGGTACTGCTGGGTGGCAGGCTGAGTGCTGACCGGCAGGCGCTGCTGCCCTGGGCTGACGCAGCAGCCTCACTCGCAGGGCACACGCGGCCCCACGCTGGGCCGTGGCCAGGGGCCCTCACTGGGGCGACACCCACTCACGTGTTCACCGAACCCTTCGCGGTCAGCTTGTTCGGCCCCACAGGCCGCCAGGTGATGATTGACAGCGATGACCTGTTGAACGAAACTCCCACCGAACTGCTCATACCGCGCAGCCCCACACGCAAAGTTCACGCCTGGTCTGCCCCTTGGCCGCTGCGCGAAACCTGGTGGCAGGCAGAACCACCCGCCGCACGCTTTCGACTGCAAGTGGCGCTCGAAGGCGGCGATGCTTGGCTGCTCTGTTTTACCCACCACTCCGGCTGGGCGGCAGAAGGCAGGTACGCCTGATGCACAGCAGCAGCAACAGCAACAGCAACAACAACAACAACAACAACAACAACAACAACGCTCACGCACAATCACCAACAACGGTGACGCCATGACCGAGTCCACAGCCCACGCCTACGCCGAACTGCACACCCATTCGCATTACAGCTTTCTCGACGGCGCAAGTTCTCCCGAGTCGCTGGTAGCTGAAGCCCTACATTTGGGCCTCACGGGTCTCGCCCTCACTGACCACAACGGGCTGCAGGGCGCGGCACAATTTGCAGAGGCCGCACTCGGTCACGATCTTGACACTGTGTATGGAGCTGAGCTTTCACTCGAACTCGAAGCTGCCCCGCTCGGCGAACCCGACCCTGCCGGCACGCATCTGCTGCTGCTTGCACATGGCGTGAGCGGCTACCACAAGCTCTCTGCGGCTATCACCACAGCGCAGTTAGCAGGCGGGCAAAAAGGTCGCCCAGCGTTTGACCTTGAGATGCTCGCTGCCGCCTCGAACGGAGAGTGGGCGGTGCTCACCGGCTGCCGCAAGGGCGCAGTACAACAGGCACTCGCGCGAGCACAGAATCGTGTTGACGGCGAGGCCGCCGCACGAGCAGAAATCGACCGGCTCACTGCGCTCTTCGGCGACGACCGCGTGTTCGTCGAGCTGACCGATCAGGGGCACCCAGATGACCACAACCGCATCGATCGGCTAGCTGCGCTCGCTGCAGACACGCAGTTGCCGACGCTGGCAACGAACGCCGTGCACGCGGCCACTCCTGCAGACACACAACTCGCCGAAGCGATGGCCGCTATTCGTGCACGCCGCAGCCTCGCAGAGCTCGACCCGTTTCTGCCAGCTTCAGGCAGCGCACACCTACGCTCGGGGCGGGCAATGCTGCGCAGGTTCAACCGTCACCCAGACGCCGTGCACCGCACCGCCCCGTTGGCGCGTGAACTCGCGTTCTCACTGCGAGCAGCCACGCCGAAGCTACCAAAGCTTCCCCTCCCGCAAGGCCACACGCAAATGAGTCACCTGCGTGCGCTTGTTTGGCAAGGCGCAAAAGAGCGCTACCCGCGACTAGACACGGTAATCACCGAACGGCTCGAAAGGGAACTCGCGGTCATTGCGCAACAAGATTTTGCGGGCTACTTTCTCATCGTTCACGACATTGTGCAGTTCGCCAGAGGCAAAGGTATTCTGTGCCAAGGGCGAGGATCAGCCGCGAACTCTGCAACTTGCTACGTGCTCGGCATCACCGACGTCGATTCGATCGCCTATCAGCTTCCGTTCGAACGTTTTCTCAGCAGCCTGCGCGAAGAAGCCCCCGACATCGACGTTGATTTTGAGAGTGGGCGCCGCGAAGAAGTCATTCAGTACGTCTATGACCGCTATGGGAGGCTCGGTGCCGCACAGGTGGCAAACGTCATCACGTATCGCTCGAAGAACGCGGTGCGAGATGCAGCCAAAGCGCTCGGTTATGACGCTCAGTCGCAGAAAGTCTTCAGCACATCACTGAAGAGGCATAGTTCGCTCAAAGACCTCGCACCCCCAGCAGAGTCATCAATACCTGTCGACGTGTGGACGCTCGCGAAACGGCTGCTCAGCGCACCGAGGCATCTCGGTATTCACTCTGGCGGTATGGTGCTCACCGAGCGCCCAGTCGGCGAGATCTGCCCGATTGAACACGCACGCATGCCGGGGCGCACCGTGCTGCAGTGGGACAAAGATGACTGCGCATCAATGGGGCTGGTGAAGTTCGATCTGCTCGGCCTCGGAATGCTGAGCGCGCTCAAACTCACCATCGACCTTGCGCACGAAGCGACCGGCGAACAGTGGAGCTTCGCCACACTGCCAAAAAACGAGCCTGGGGTGTACGACATGCTGTGCCGCGGTGATGCAATCGGCGTGTTTCAGCTCGAGAGCCGGGCACAACTCAACACATTGCCCAGGCTCAAACCACGATGTTTCTATGACATCGTTATCGAGATCGCGCTTATTCGCCCGGGCCCGCTACAAGGCGGGGCGATTCACCCCTACCTGCGTCGACGCAACAAGGAAGAGCCGGTGACCTATGCCCACCCGATGCTCGAACCAGTGCTCGCGCGCACCCTCGGGGTGCCCCTCTTTCAAGAACAGCTCATGCAGATCGCACAGACGGTGGGCAACTGCAGCGCTGAAGACGCCGACCTGCTGCGCCGTGCCATGGGGTCAAAACGGGGTGTTGAGAAGATCGAGAAGCTGCGCGACAAAATCTTCGCAGGCATGAAGGCAAATGGCATCACCGACGAGACCGCCGCGAGCATCTATGCCCAAATCGAGTCGTTCGCTGACTTCGGTTTCGCCGAAAGCCATTCGATCAGCTTTGCACTCATCGTTTACGCCAGCGCGTGGTTCAAGCTGCACTACCCTGCGGCATTTCTCGTTGGGCTGCTGCGATCCCAGCCGATGGGTTTCTATGCGCCTCGCACCCTTGTAGAAGATGCCAGACGCCACGGCGTCGACGTGCTCCCCGCCCAGGTGCAACACGCAGTTGCGTTCGCGTCACTCGAGCCGCGAGAACAGCACGATGAGCAAGAGCAGCAAGAACAGCAAGAACAGCAAAAACAGTACAAACAGCAAGAGCAACCAGGATCAATCGAACCGCCCGGGCCGCTGCGTCACGCTGGCGACCGTGCAACACCGCGGGGTGGGCTCGATTCGTGCCTCGAGCACGAGCAGCCAGCTGTGGGCGCATTTGACGCGGGCGCACCTGATACCAGCGCTGCACATCGTAGAGACGGCGCCTATGCGGTGCGTCTCGGGCTCTCCGGCATTCGTGGCATCTCAACGGCGAGCGCCGAACGAATTGTTGTTGCACGCACGGCAGGCCCCTTCACCGACCTCGCAGACCTTGCCAGGCGGGCCGACCTCGATCGCGTAGAGCTCGAAGCGCTCGCGACCGCGGGCGCATGCGAGGGGCTCGCCACAGGCAGACGAGAAGCGCTCTGGTCGGCTGCGCCTGCGGCAGAGAATCGTGAACGTTTTCTACCCGGCATCGCCGTGCACGTGCAACCCCCACTGCTGCCGCTGCTCAGCGCCGCCGAACAAACCGCACTCGACCTCTGGAGCACCGGCATCATCACCGACAAGCACCCGCTCGCCCTGCTGCGTGACCGGCTCGACACACAGGGGGTCACACGATCTGACGCGCTTCGCACCGCATCACATCGTCACGTCGTGAAGGTCGCCGGGCTAGTGACACACCGCCAACGACCGAGCACTGCCCGTGGCGTCACGTTTTTAACCCTCGAAGATGAGACCGGCACCACGAACGTAGTGGTGTGGCAACGGGTCTGGCAGCACTACCATCGCATCGCAGGCAGCTCACCCGCGATGATTGTCACCGGTACACTCGAACGCAGCCCTGAGGGGCTCGCAAATGTGATTGCGGGCCATTTCGAGCCACTCCCCGCGCCAGAGGCGGTGACCTCACGCGATTTTCGCTAATTCCATAATTCGATACCACCTCGGCAGAAGCCAGTAGGCTTGCCGCGTGAGCACTTCAACAGCACTTCTCACCGACCACTACGAGCTGACCATGGTTGATGCCGCACTCGCTGCGGGCACGGCGCACCGGCAGAGCGTCTTTGAACTGTTCGCACGCAGACTCTCGGGTGCGCGACGCTACGGCGTGGTGGCAGGCACCGGGCGCCTGCTCGAGGCGCTCGAAACGTTCCGCTTTGGCGACGAAGAGCTCACCTGGCTCGAGGCGCAGGGCTTCTTACGGCCACAAACCCTGAACTGGCTTGCTGATTATCGTTTCTCTGGCAATATTTGGGGCTACCCAGAGGGTGAAGTATTTTTTCCAGGATCTCCCGTGCTGATCGTCGAGTCGACCTTCGCCGAGGCAGTCATACTTGAAACACTCGCGCTCAGCATTCTGAACGCAGATTCAGCGATCGCGACGGCTGCCAGCCGCATGTCACACGCTGCGAACGGCAGACCGCTCGCTGAGATGGGTTCACGACGCACATCGGAACGCAGCGCAGTCGCCGCGGCACGGGCCGCCTATATCGCCGGTTTCTCTGCGACAAGCAACCTTGAAGCGGGCCGCAGCTATGGCATACCCACGATGGGCACCGCAGCACACTCGTTCACACTCTTGCATGACAGCGAGCGAGAGGCGTTCGAGGCACAGGTCGCGGCACTCGGCACCGACACCACTCTGCTCGTCGACACCTACGACATCGAACAGGGTGTGCGCACCGCCGTTGAAGTCGCGGGCACTGGCTTGGGCGCCGTGCGCATCGACTCGGGTGATCTGCCCGTCGTTGTCGCACGGGTGAGAAACCTGCTCGACGACCTGGGTGCGACGAATACGCGCATCACGGTGACCAACGACCTCGACGAATACACAGTCGCGGCACTCGGCGCATCTCCCGTCGACAGTTTCGGAGTCGGCACATCAGTGGTGGTCGGTAGCGGCTCACCGACCATGGGAATGGTGTACAAACTTGTTGCGCGAACTGCAGACGACGGCGAATGGGTGTCGGTCGCGAAGAAGTCGACTGACAAAGCCTCAGTTGGTGGCAGAAAAAGCGTTCGACGCATATACAACGACCGCGGCGCAGCCACCACAGAACTGATTCTCTTAGGTGATGGGCCAGGCGGTGCCTCTGAGGGAGCCGACCTTGCCGCACACAGCCGCGAGGTGCTGGTGCCCCTCGTGGTGCAGGGCGAGACACAGCCGGGGCACACTGGCCGCGAAGGCATCGCCGCAGCTCGTGAGCGTCATCAACGCGTCGTGGCCGAGCTTCCACCTATTGCGATGAGCCTCACCCGCGGCGACCCCGCGATCAGCACCGAGTTCGTGTAAGCACCGAGTTCGTGTAAGCCAGAGCTTCGAGAACCGCTACTTCTTCATGCGTTCGTAGACTCGCTTGCAGTCTGGGCACACCGGAAATTTTTCGGGGTCACGCGTCGGCGTCCACTTTTTACCGCACAGGGCACGCACGGGCTTGCCGGTCACCGCAGATTCGAGAATCTTGTCTTTCGGCACATAGTGTGAAAAGCGTTCATGGTCGCCGTCTTCGAGCTGTTCTTCGTTCAGCAGCTTCTCAAGCTCGCGATCGAGCACATCGATTCCACCGCCAGTGTCTGACTTGTCACGCGTAAAAATACCCATGCCTCAAGTGTACGCACGCAGCGTGGGCCCCGGGGTTCATGCTTCGTCTGAAGAGATAAGCCATTCTTCGTCTGAGGGATAAGCTTGCGTTCGTGATGTTTCGAAGAGTGAGCCAGCTCGCTGTCGGGCTCGTACTCTTCGGGCTGTCAGCGGCACTCATGATACGCGCCGAATTGGGTGTTGACCCGTGGACAGTCTTTTCTCAAGGGCTCGAGAATGTGACCGGGCTGAGCATCGGTACACTGACGGTGCTCATTGGCGTGGTGGTGTTGCTGCTGTGGATTCCACTGCGACAGCGCCCTGGAATTGGCACCGTGCTCAACATTTTGGTGGTTGGGCCTTCGCTCGATCTCGGCATGATCTGGTTCTCGCCCCCGCCAGAGCTCTGGCAACGCGTGCTCATGTTTGCGCTGGGGCTGGTGCTGTTGGCCGTCGCCAGCGGCCTCTACATCGGTTCACACTTTGGCACCGGTCCACGCGACGGCCTCATGGTCGGCTTGTACATGCGATTCGGTGTGCCGATCTGGATAGGGCGCACCTCAGTCGAAGCCACAGTTTTACTCATCGGCTGGGTGCTCGGTGGCGATGTGTGGTTTGGCACAATCGCCTTCGCGGTGCTTATTGGGCCGTTGTGCGGGTTCTTCTTGCCGCTGCTGGCAGTGCCGCAACCCAGCACGCAGAAGTCTCGCGATCAGTCAAACGTCTGAGTGAGCGCGACCAGTTCGGGTGCGCTGCGATCAAAAATCTTGCCGCCCAGCCAGATGCATGCTGTGAACACTACGACTCCCCACACCGCGCCGAGCAACAACGCCCACACGTTCCCTAAGAATGTGGGCTCGATGATGGCCTGGGCAGCGACATAGACCGGCACGATTGACAGCAGCAGCGCCACCAGCATCGATAACGTCTGCGCGAGTCCCGCACCAGAGCCCTGCACCGCAGGCTGCGCAAAGGGGCTGTCGCCAGGCCGCGTCGACGGGTATGGCATGAGTGCCGAGAAGACGCTCGACGCCCCCGCAGACACGAGCAACACCCCAAGATTCATGCCGATCACCGCTGGCAGCACACGCCAGTCACCCATGACGGTCACCGAGATGCTCGACCCGATAATCACGAGCGGCAGGCCGATCAACAAGACCGGGGTAACTCTGCCAGCTCGGTCGTGTGATCCTCGTGTACCACTGGCAACGTGCATCCAGATTGCTGTCGAATCAAGCGCAACATCGTTGTGCACCGACCACCCAAGCAGCAACAAAATAATCGGCAGTGGTAGTAGTGCCAACACCTGCGGTTCGACCCCCGCGATCCACAGTGCCACCACCATCACCACGGGGGCGAGCGGAATCGCAAACAACGCGACTCGATAGCGAGGGTCACGCCGCCAATAAGTCAGCGCGCGAGCAGCAATGACCGCACGGGGGCGAGCGGGAAACCGCTCAAACGACTCGAGGCCGATGCCCGTCGTGCCAGCAGGAGCCGGGGCTTCAATGGTTCGCAGCGATCGAGCGACCAAAAGATACCAGAGCGCGGTGAGCACGATGACCGTCGCAGCAGCAACAGCAAAGCGTGAGAGCGCGGCAGACTGGTCACCAATTTGCGCAAACCCGAGCCCTGCCGTGGCCGCACCAAACGGCGTCCACCCAAGCACGCGACCCGCGTCGAGAATCATCACGCTCTGTGACGAACGCAGCGGCTCAGTCATCATGAAGACAACCATCGGCAGTACCGCGATGAGCAGCAAAAGTCCGATCCAGCGCAACAGCGAAGTTGCCCGTTTCGGCACCACCAAGCGCACAAATGCCGAACTCACCCGCGCAAATGTGATCGCCAGCAGCAGTGTAAGCGCCGCTGCAAGCGCAAGTGGCCCCGGCAGCTGCAGCACGTCGGTGCGCTGCACGACCATGAAACACATCCACACGAGCAACCAGATCGTTGGCCAGGTGCACAGCGAAGTCACAAGCATCGCAGTGGCGATCTTCGCGGGCGACGCGGGCACACCCGAGAACTGGCGCGGTTCGAGATGCCCAACCTTCGCAAAGATTGGGAGCAATGCAACGGTCAGCAGCAGCACCGATGAGAAAACGATATCGATCGCAATACGCTCAGCAAGCGTACGGGCCATCGATACTGGCAGCCAAGCGAGACCCCAAGCAACAGCGATCGATACGATTCCGAGCAGGCACGCGCGAAATACACGGCGGGGCCCCCCGCGAAACGCAGAGGCGAGCAGCGCTAGTCGAAGTCTGACGAGCCTTGCAACCACTCGAGCCCCTCCCCCTCGTCTTCGACGCTGGTCAAGTGTTTGAACCGCTCTTCGAGGCTGACCCCGTCACGCACCTCGTCGACCGTACCCTTGGCGACCACTGAACCATCAACGATGATTACCGCGTGATCACAGATGCGCTGAATGAGGTCGAGGCTATGACTCGACATGATGACGCTGCCACCGCCAGCCACATATTTTTCGAGGATCTCGGTTACGTTCGAAGCAGAAACTGGGTCAATGGTTTCATAGGGTTCGTCGAGCACGAGCACTTCAGGAGCATGGATCATCGAGCAGGCGAGGCCGATCTTCTTCTGCATACCGGCCGAATAATCAGACACCGGGCGGTCGAGCGCCGACTCAAGTCCGAACGCGTCGGCGAGTTCTGCGGCGCGGGTGGCGACCGTCGCCCGGTCGAGCCCCTGCAACACGCCCGCGTAGAACAGCAGCTGGCCGCCAGTGAGGCGGTCAAAGAGGCGCAACCGGTCTGGCAGGCTGCCGATGACGCGTTTCGCCGCGGGGCCGTCAGACCACACATCGATGTCGCGCACAATCACACGGCCAGACGTTGGGCGGTTGAGGCCGCTGATCATCGACAGCACCGTCGTCTTGCCGGCGCCGTTCGGCCCGACCACTCCGGTAAGTGACCCAGCATGCACCTCAAACGACACGTCTGCCGCGGCGAGCAGCTGCCCATACGACTTTGTCAGCGACTCAGCACGAAGCACGACCGGGTTGCTCGCAGCAACTGCGGCGCGCTCGCGCGCCCGCACGACCGACGGCACAGGCACTTCGATGCGACCGGTGCGCGGCGCCGGTCGGGCTGCTGGCTCAGCGGCGGGGGCAACAGGTGCCGGCTCAGCGGGTGCTGCGGGATCTGCGGGATCTGCGGCCGCAGCAGGATCTGCGACCGGTTCGTGTACCGGGTCTGTTACGTCACGTGTATCAGGTTCGGCTGGCATGTCGGCTGCGGCCGACTGCTCCGCCGCGACCGGCTGCTCCGCTGCGACCGGCTGAGCGCCTGCGGCCCAAGCATCGGGAGCGGACTGCGCAGCAGGCTCGTGCGGCACCTCAGCAGCCGGAGCTTCGCTCACCGTCATCGGCCGGGTCTGCACCCGTCGCGGCACTCGGCGGCGAACCGTTCGCGGGGGTTCTGAAACTTCCATGCTCAACGAAGGGTCGACCGCTTCGCTTGCAGCGGTGAGTTCTTCGTCGGCAGGGGTTTCAGGCACAGATACAAACCTATCAAAGCGGCAGACCTCTCATGACGATCTTTGTTCGTCATCGGCCATCTCGTTTACCTAATTTTGCGCCGGGCTCACCTTCGCTGTCGGGTGCGTAGTGCAGAATAGCCATGTGACGAGCCACCGACCACGATCACGCACCCCACGTGCGGTCGCTTGGCGATCCTTGAAGTTGCTTACTCAACGCGATCTTAAGGTGCGTTATTCCACCTCGCTGCTTGGGTATCTGTGGTCAGTTCTTGACCCGCTCGTCATGAGCTTCATTTATTGGTTCATTTTTACGCAGCTCATCACCCGCTCACTCGGCCAGGCGCCGTACATCGTGTTTCTCTTGTGCGCCATGCTGCCGTGGATGTGGTTTAACGGCGCCGTGGGTGACTCGACACGCGCGTTCCTCAAAGACGTCAAGCTCGTTCGGTCAGTTGCGTTACCACGGTGGGTGTGGGTGGGTCGTATCGTGTGTTCCAAGGGCGTCGAATTCTTACTGAGTCTGCCTGTGCTGGTGTTGTTTGCTATCGCAAGCGGAGCGCAAGTGAACTGGTACCTTCTGCTCTACCCGCTCGCGATGTTCATGATGGCGGCACTGGTGCTCGGGCTAGGCCTCATCATCGCCCCGCTCGTCGTGTTCTTTCGAGATCTCGAGCGCGCCACCAAGCTGGTGTTGCGGGTGCTGTTCTACGCCTCGCCGATCATCTATAGCGTGAACGACTTGCCAGCCATTGCCGCTCCACTGGCATGGATCAACCCCCTGTCAGGCATTTTCTCGCTGTTTCGCGCAGGCTTTTTTGTGGAAGAACTCAACTGGCCGCTGGTTGCCGTGTCGGCCGCGATCATCACGGTCACCCTGTTCGTCGGCACCCTCGTGTTTCGTCGTTCTGTCGGCGGCGTGCTGAAGGAGCTGTGATCATGGCCACCGAGCACACCGAACACGCAGAACACGCAGACATCATCGTTGCCGATGGCCTCGGCGTACGGTTTCGGCGCAACCGCGGGGCACGCCGCAGCTTTAAAGACCTGTTTGCAGGCAAGCAACGGCGCAGCCGCGCGGGCGAGTTTTGGGCATTACGAAATGTCAGCTTTTCGGTGCGAGCGGGCGAGGCGATCGGCGTCGTGGGTCGCAACGGCCAGGGAAAATCTACCCTGCTAAAGCTCGTAGCTGGCGTGCTGCTCGCCGATGAGGGCAGCGTGCAAGTGCAGGGCGGCGTTGCGCCGCTCATCGAGCTCACAGGCGGGTTCGCTGGCGACCTCACGGTACGCGACAATATTCATCTCACCGCCGGCATGCACGGCCTGAGCCGCTCGCAGATCGCTGACCGGTTCGACGAGATCGTTGAGTTCGCTGAAGCCAAAGACGTGCTTGACACCCCATTCAAACACCTGTCAAGCGGCATGAAAGTGCGCGTCGCATTTTCGGTCGTGTCGCAGCTCGATGAACCGGTGTTGCTGGTCGATGAGGTGCTGGCAGTGGGCGACAAAGCATTTCGGCTCAAGTGTTACCGTCGCATCGAAGATCTCTTGCGCGAAGGCAAAACGCTCTTTCTGGTGTCACACAACGAACGTGATCTGCGCAGGTTCTGCACGCGAGGCCTGTACCTCGATGCGGGCGCACTCAAGTTCGATGGCCCAATCGACGAAGCGTTAGCACGCTACAACGCCGATCACACTCCCGCATAGATCACTCATGGCGCTGCAGCCGCACCGGCGCAGCTGCGCCCAAGCCACACGGGGTACCGCGGCACGATCAGCTTTCACCGTGCAAGCGCTGTTGTTCACGCGATTGCTCAAGCAAGGTCTCGATTGCCGCGTGAAAACGTCGGGTTGGTGCACCCGGCGTGGTGTCGCCAAAGTACCGCGACGACCACGTGGCAAGCCGGTCACGAGCGACCTCATCATCAATCACCGCGTCGAGCACTTCTTCGATGCGCCCCGTGTCGCCCGCGTCGAGCCACTCGCACACGCTCAGGTACCCACCTTCGTCGACCTCGGCGTCGGCCGAGACTGGCCGGGTCACCATGAGCGGCTTGCCGGTCGCGAGCCGGTCGTACACCATCGCCGAAATATCACAGATCGCCACATCGGGCAGGCTCAGCTGCCACCCGAGCGCCGGTGACACATCGTAGATGTGCTGCGCGCTCGGGTCTTTGCTGTTCGCCTCGGCAATTGCGGCAATGATGCGCGCATTCGCCTCACCAAATTCGATGTTCACGACCCCGCTTCGCGGGTGAGGTCGATAGACGACACGGTGGCGGCCGGTGCTCAGCAGGCGCTTCACGAGCGCCTCACCGTGGCTGGCAACTGAACCATAGTGTGCCGCGGGCCTATCCCCCTCCCAGGTGGGCGCGTAGAGCACGACGGTGCGCTCATCGGGCGAGAACGGCGGCTCCCCCGTCAGGTGGTCGGTCTGTGGCCGCCCGATCGCGAAGGTGCGCGCGTCAAGGTCGTAATTCCACAGGGTGCGGGTGAGTCTGTCTCGTGCGGCATCCCCTGCAATAAACGCATAGTCGTAGGTTTTGTACTGGTTGCTGACCATGTACATTTTGTCGCTTTCGCCGTGGTTGATGAACACGTGCCAGCGACGCCCGTAACGCATCATCTGAAAATTGCGGGTGTTTTGGTTCACATACAAAATAACATCGAGGGGCTGCTCTTCAAGCAGCCGCTCGATAGCGGTCACCTTTTGGGTGAACGCAACGTCGAGGCCGCTTTCTTCCATCAAGAGCTTTGCACCCGCGGGGTTGCGTGCAATCACCAGCACGGGGTGGGTCTGCGAGAGCAGTTGCAGCGGCGCATACCACTGTCGCATCTGGTAGATGTTGACGTCGCTATCGGCAAAGTAGACCCCGATTCGGTAGCGCTCAGTCGGCAACGGCCCTCGTGCGGCAATGAGCTCGCGCACTCCGAAGAGGGCCCGCCGCCCTTTCATCACGCGCTTCACCAGTCGTTTTGCACGTTTGATATCTGACTTGATCTGCATGCTTCAAGCCTATTCGAGTGACCTCATGACAGAATGACGAGGTGATCTTGCCCGCCCTGTCTGAGTTGCCTGCCGTCAGCTATGTGATGCCCGTGCTGAACGAACGCGAGCATCTTGAGGTAGCAGTGCGCACGATTCTTGCGCAAGAGTATGCGGGCGAGAAAGAGATCGTGCTTGCGCTTGGCCCGTCGAGTGACGGCACGAATGAGATCGCCGAGCGGTTAGCTGCCGAGGATCACCGAGTGCGTCTCGTGGCAAACCCCGAGCGTGAGATTCCGATCGGGTTGAACCTCGCGATTGCACACAGCAGTCACCCGGTGGTGATACGTGTTGACGCGCACAGCGAGCTGACGCCCGATTACACGACGCGGGGTATCGCGGCGCTGCGCCGCGAAGGGGCCGCAAACGTTGGTGGCGTCATGCGTGCGGCTGGGCGCACCCCGACCCAGTGCGCGATCGCTGCGGCGTATAACAGCCCCTTCGGGCTCGGCGGCGGCGCCTACCACGCAGATGGTGTGGCTGGGCCAGCCGAGAGTGCGTACCTTGGCATCTTTCGGCGTGAGGCGATTGCTGCGGTGCAGGGG
>LSQX01396694.1_pt2 | contig 20702 bp, 18 predicted proteins | sample 654561 | NCBI WGS metagenome assembly LSQX01 (sample SAMN04489861, study PRJNA283612) | anaerobic digester metagenome | isolation source: 4 biogas reactors fed with cattle manure at either 37C or 55C with and... | place: Denmark: Kongens Lyngby | collected 2014 | reverse complement strand
AACATCCGGGAGCTGGAGGGCGCCTTGAATCGGGTGACGGCTTTCGCTTCCCTGCACGGCCAGGCCATCACCTTGGATCTTGCTCAAGATGCCTTGAAGGATATCCTGCCCTCCCACGAGAAGCGGCCCCCCACCATCGCCCGCATCCAAGAGGTCGTTGCGGAGTACTACGGCGCCACTACGGCGGATCTACAGAGCAAGAAAAGAACGAAAGCCGTCGTCTTTCCCCGTCAGGTGGCCATGTATCTTTGCCGCGAGCTGACCGACTCATCCCTCCCCCAAATTGGCGACCATTTTGGCGGCCGGGATCACAGCACGGTGATCCACGCCTGCGATAAGATTGCCAATGATTTGACGCAAGACCCTTCTTTAGCCGCGGAGGTGCAAGAACTGATCCGGATCCTAAGCAGCCCTTAAGCTGTGGATACCATGTGGGAGGGATGTGGACAGCCCAGGCGCAGCCCAAGACTTGTGGATGATGTGGAATAACGGACCTATTTTTCCACACCTTTTTCGACACGACTTACCCTTGCCATCTGTGGCGGCGAAGGCCTTTTCCACAAATCCACAGCCCTTACTACTGCGACTACTGCTCTTATCTATATATTTAAGGATGATGACTTGTCCACACTCCCCCGCAAAACCATGATCAGAAAGGGTGCTATTCCATGAAGGTGATTTGCAGGCAGGACGATTTGATGCGAGGGGTCAGCATCGTTGAGCGGGCCGTAAGCACCCGGGACATCCGGCCGGCGCTGATGGGCATTCAGCTCGAGGCGATGCCTGGGGAGCTGCGTCTTGCCGGGTGTGATCTGGAAATGAGGATAGAATATGTCATCCCCGCGGAGACTAGCCGCGAGGGGAAAGCCTTGGTGGAAGGGCGCTACTTTTCGGCCATTGCCCGCCGTCTGCCCGACGGAATGGTGGAGCTAGAGCAGGATGATCATGCCGGGGTCCTCCATGTGCGGGGCGGCCGGGCGGACATGACCCTCCATCTGATCGTCGGGGAGGAATTTCCCGAGCCGCCGGCCGGGGATTACCTCACAGGACTGACTTTGGATCAGGAACTGTTAAAGACGATGATCAAGCAGACGGCTTTTGCCACCGCGGATGCCGATGAACTGCGTGCCTTCATGCGGGGCATTCTCTTTGAGGTCCAAGATGGGCAGCTTCACTTGGTGGCCACGGACAGCAGCCGCTTGGCCGTCCGGCGGGCCAGTGCACCTGATCTGCCGCCCCTGCGGGTTTTGGTGCCGGCTCGGGCCTTGCAGGAGTTGGCCAGGTTCTTGCCCTTTGAGGGGGCGGAGGCGGTCGAGATCGCGGTGGGGGACAATCAAATAGCCATGAAGGTGGGCGGGGCAGCTTTCTACTCCCGACTGTTCGAGGCGACCTTCCCCGATTATCGGATGCTGCTCCCGAAGGATATGCCTACCAAAGTGGTGGTGGGCCGCAAAGCCTTGGAAGAGGCCATCGACAGGGTCAGTCTGGTGGTGCGCAAGGGGCCGGCGGTGGTGGATTTTGCCCTCAAGAGCGGCGTCATGGAGCTTCTTTGTCAAAGCAAAGACGTTGGCCGGGGATTTGATGAGCTTGCCGCGAGCCAAGAAGGGCCCGACATCGAGATCAGTTTCCAGGCAAGGCTCATCACGGAGGCCCTTAAGGCCTTAGACGACCATGATGAGGTGAGCATGGCCTTTACCAGCGAGACCGGGCCGATGGTGCTTAGCATTCCTGGGGAGGATGATTATCTTTATCTATTAATGCCGGTCCGGGGTTAGACGGGGGGAGATAGGCTTGGAGCCTGAGCGAGTCAGGATCAACACCGATAGGATCAAAGTCCAGCAGCTGCTGAAGTGGGTCGGGGCCGCCCAGACGGGGGGCCAGGCAAAGGAGATGATCGCGAGGGGAGAAGTGTCCGTCAACGGGGAGCGGGAATACCAACGGGGCCGACAGCTGCTTCCCGGGGACTTGGTGCAGCTGGCCGATGGGCGATCCTTCATCCTGGTCGGACGGGGAGAGGAATGGAGCTAAGTGCACATATCCACCCTGACGGCTAGGTCCTTTCGCAACTATGACTCCTTGCAGATAGACTTCTCCCCCGGGGTGAACATCATCGTTGGGGCCAATGCCCAGGGCAAGACTAATCTTCTGGAAGGCGTCCATTTCCTGGCCACCGGCCGCTCCCACCGGGTGAGCCGCGATGGGGAGCTGGTCAGGTGGGGGAGGGACTGGGCCTTCCTCCGGGGCGAGATAACTGCCGCGGGCGGGGAGCGCTCCATCGAAGCTCAAATTCCGACCGCGGGGAGAAAGAGCATCAAAGTCAACGGGACAGAGCTTCGGCGCCTTAGCGATCTTTTCGGCCTTTTCCAAATCGTCATGTTTACCCCCGATGATCTGCAGCTGATCAAAGGGTCCCCTGGTCTTCGGCGCCGTTATCTCGACATGCAGATCTGTCAGATCAGCCCCCTTTACCGCCACTACCTGCAGCGCTACAACCAGGTCCTGCGGCAAAGGAACAAGCTGCTTGAACGCAGGGACAAAAAGAGCCTTCCCGTTTGGGATGGGCAGCTGGTCCAATTGGGAAGTGCGGTGATCCGGTACCGGCGAAAGGCCGTCGAGGTCCTGTCTCGCTTTACCGCCGCCCATTACCGGACCATCGCCGGGGAGGGTGAAGAAATGGGCCTGGCCTACCAGCCCTTTTGGGCCAGGGAAGGGGAGCATCCTCCATGGAGGGAGGATGAGGTTGAAGGGATCTTCCATGGGCAGATAGAGCTCCTTCGGGAAGATGAGCTGCGTCGGGGGCAGACCCTTGTTGGACCCCAGCGGGATGACCTGGTCTTTACGGTCGCCGATCGTCCAGCCAAGTCCTTTGCTTCCCAGGGGCAGCAGCGAAGCTGCGTTCTGGCCTGCAAGCTGGCGGAGCTGGATTACATCCATCGGGAAAGCGGAGAGTACCCGGTCCTGCTGTTGGATGATGTGGCCTCGGAGCTGGATGATGAACGAAGGGCCCAACTCTTTGCCGGCGTGCCGGAAGGGGTTCAGCTCTTGCTGACGACCACGAGTCTTAGCCCATTAATGCCGATGCTGGCCCACGGCCAAGTGTTTTCCGTCGCCGATGGCATCATACGCAAAGAAGGAAAAGGAGGCGGACAGGATTGTTTTTGCATTTAGGCGGCTGCGTTGTTGTACCTTTGGATGAGGTGGTGGCCATCGTCCAAGTTGGACGGGACGCATCATCACCCGATACGAAGGCCTTTGTGAAGGCCGCGGAGGAAGAGGGATTGGTGATGAATATCTGTGAAGACCAGGCCAGCTCCGTCACCGTGACGACCAGGGGGGTATACCTCTCGTCCATCTCGGCGGCAACTTTGAGCAAGAGGGCTAAGGATCTCGCTCCCTTGAGGGGAGGACCCCTGGCCGCCGGAAGTTGACAGGGGAAGGGGCATATACTAAGATCGAATGGGATTTCACGGTGTGAAATCCCGTCTTGTTCAGCTTGCGCAGCAGGAATGGAGGCTCACTGCATGGACAAGGTTCAAGACCCGGGAAAATACGGTGCGGAACAGATTCAGGTGCTCGAAGGCCTCGAGGCCATCCGGCGCCGCCCGGGCATGTATATAGGCAGCACTGACAGTCGTGGCTTGCACCATCTATTCTTTGAAGTTTTGGACAACAGCATCGATGAAGCCCTGGCCGGCTTTTGCGATCATATCATCGTGACCATCAACGAGGATGGGAGTCTGACGGTGTGGGACAATGGCCGGGGCATACCTGTGGATCTCCATCCGAAGCTGAACCGTCCAGCGGTGGAAGTTGTGTTGACCACCCTCCACGCCGGCGGCAAGTTTGGCTTGGAAAACGGCGGCTATAAGGTCTCTGGCGGTCTGCACGGGGTGGGCATTGCTGTTGTCAACGCCCTCTCTTCCTTTCTTCAGGTGGAGGTTCGTCGGGACGGGAAGGTGTACCGGCAGGAGTTCAGCCGGGGCAAGAAGTTGACGGAACTCTCCGTCGTTGGCGAGGATGACTCCACCGGAACAACCACCACCTTCCGGCCCGATCCGGAGATCTTTGAGACCATCGTTTTTGACCCCGAAGTGGTGATTTACCGCTTGCGGGAACTGGCCTTTTTGAACAGAGGCGTGACCTTGGAGTTTCGGGATCAAAACACCGGCCGCAGTGGAATCTGGCAGTACCAAGGCGGCATCGTCTCCTTTGTGGAGCATTTGGTGAAAAACAAAGACCCGGTGAACCGGGAAGTCATTTACTATCAAAAAGATGTGGGTCAGGTCAATGTGGAAGTAGCCCTCCAGTACACCACGGGCTATGTGGAGACGGTGTTCAGCTATTGCAACAACATCCACACCCGGGAGGGGGGCACCCACCTGAGCGGGTTTCGGTCGGCCTTGACCCGGACGATAAATGATTATGCCAGGCGCAATGGACTGTTGAAGGAAAACGAAGACAACCTGTCCGGGGAAGATGTCCGGGAAGGCTGCATCGCCATCGTCAATGTTAAAATACCGGACCCCCAGTTCGAAGGCCAAACTAAGACCAAGTTGGGCAACAGCGAAGTGCGGGGAGTTGTGGAGTCGGTGGTGGCCGAGGGGCTCGGGCTGTACCTGGAGGAGAACCCCCAGGAGGCTCGGAAGATCATCGAGAAGGCCGTTGCGGCTGCTCGGGCCCGGGAGGCGGCCAGAAAAGCGCGGGAGCTCACCAGACGCAAGAACGCCCTGGAAGTAAGCTCTCTCCCGGGGAAGCTGGCCGACTGCACGGTCAACGATCCGGCTGAAGCTGAACTTTACCTGGTGGAGGGGGACTCGGCCGGCGGTACGGCCAAGCAAGGCCGGGACCGACGCTTCCAGGCCATCTTGCCTTTGCGGGGCAAGATCCTAAACGTGGAGAAGGCTAGGATGGACAAGATCTTAGCCAACAACGAGATCCGGGCCATGATCACTGCTCTGGGCACAGGGATCGGCGAAGACTTCGATGAAGAAAGGCTCCGCTACCACCGCATCATCATCATGAGCGTCGACTACGAGGAGCTGGCCTTCGTCCGCAGGGCCGTCGACGGGACTGTCGAGTCGGTCCTGGTGGGCCAGTTCATCGATGAGTGCATCGAGGGGCAGCGGTTTTTCCAAGACTACGAAGTCTTGTGTTTTGATCTTAAGACCAAAGAAACTTGCTTCCGGCCAATCCGGACGGTGATCCGCCATCCCCTCCAGGACCGGCTGCTGAAAATCAAGACCCATCTTGGCCGGGAGGTCAAAGTGACCGCGGGCCACAGCGTCTTCCTGTGGGACGGGGAGGAGCTGGTCCTCAGGCCGGCCGATGAGATCAAGCCCGGGGATTTGGTGGCCGCCCCGAAGTTCATTCCCCAATTGGCGGGGAAGGTGGACAATGAGCATTTGTTGTACATCCTCGGGGCGTACATGGCCAGCGGCCGCCGCTCGCCAAGCTACGGGCCCTTCTTGCCCGCCCGTGAGGTGGACCTTGGCCGGATCCGCCATCATTGGGAAAGGCTGATGGGCCAACGGCTAATTTTCCGCTGGCGAAGGCGAAGGCCCCTTATGCTGCTGAAGGGGATTGGCCAGCTGTTAGAGGAGCTCATCCCTGCCGATGGACGGATCCCCGACGTGGTCTTCAACAGCTCGCCGCGGGCCCAGGATGCCTTCCTGGATGGCTGGCGGCGGGGGGATGGCTGGCCTTGCCGGCGCAAGATCCAGGCGGGGCAGTTAGTCTATCTCCTCGGCTCCCGAGGGATCTTGGCCGAGATTGAGGAGCGGGAGCGCTCATTTTTCGTCCGCGAAGCTGCAGGGGAAGGGGTCCAGGGGGACCTGACGGCCCTGGAGGTTCTGTCCGTGGAGGAGGTCTCGCCGACGAGCCGGTATGTCTATGATTTTTCCGTTGAGGAAGATGAGAACTTCATCGCCGGCCTCGGGGGCCTTTGCTGCCACAACACTGACGCGGACGTGGACGGCGCCCACATCAGGACTTTGCTCCTTACCTTCTTCTTCCGCTACATGCGGCCCCTGATCGACAATGGACATGTTTACGTCGCCCAGCCGCCCCTTTACCGGGTGCGCAAGGGCAGCAATTCGCGCTATGCCTATTCCGAAGACGAACTCGATCGGATCTTGGAGGAAATGGGGAGGAAGGGCGTAACTATTCAGCGGTATAAAGGTCTTGGAGAAATGAACGCGGAGCAGCTTTGGGAGACGACGATGAACCCGGAAACGAGGACGTTGATTCAACTGCAGCTGACGGATGCCATGGCCGCGGATGCCATCTTCACCACCTTGATGGGGGAGAAGGTCGAGCCGCGGCGGGAGTTCATCCAGGAGCATGCCCGGGAAGTTGGCGAACTAGATATTTGACCACTGAAGGATCGAGGTTGGATCGATGGCATTAGAGATGGGAAAAGGCAAAGTCGTACCGATCGGCCTGGAAGATGAGATGCGCAAGTCGTATCTCACCTACGCGATGAGCGTCATCGTGGAGCGGGCCCTGCCCGATGTCCGGGATGGGCTGAAGCCCGTCCAGCGCCGGATTTTGTATGGGATGAGCGAACTTAGTCTTTGGCCCGACAGGCCCCATCGCAAGTCCGCCAGGATCGTGGGCGAAGTGATGGGAAAATTCCACCCCCATGGGGATGCGGCCATTTACGATGCGATGGTCCGCATGGCCCAAGACTTTTCCATCCGCTATCCGCTGGTTGACGGCCATGGGAACTTCGGCTCCGTGGACGGGGATCCCCCGGCGGCCATGCGCTACACGGAGGCCAGGCTCTCCGCCCTGGCGATGGAGATGCTGCGGGACATCGACAAAGACACCGTCGATTTCGTCCCCAACTTCGATGAATCGTTGGAGCAGCCGGCGGTGCTCCCCAGCCGCTTTCCGAATCTGCTCGTCAACGGGGCATCGGGCATCGCGGTCGGCATGGCGACCAACATCCCGCCCCATAACCTGCGGGAGATCGTCGATGGCTTGATTAACCTCATCGATAATCCCGACATCACCATCAAAGAACTAAACAAGGTGATCAAAGGGCCCGATTTCCCAACGGGCGGCATCATCCTGGGCAAGGATGGGATCAGGGAAGCTTACCTGACCGGCCGGGGAAGGATCCGGATGCGGGCCCGGGCCGCCATCGAAGAGCTGGCCCACGGGAAGACCAGGATCGTGGTGACGGAGCTTCCCTACCAGGTGAACAAGGCGAACCTGATCGAGCGGATTGCGGCCATGGTCAGGGAGAAGAAGCTGGAGGGGATCACGGACCTGCGGGATGAGTCGGACCGGCAGGGGATGCGGATCGTCATTGAACTCAGGCGGGATGCCGTCCCCAGGGTGGTCCTCAACAGGCTCTATAAGCACACCCAAATGGAAGAAACCTTCGGGGTGATCATGCTGGCTCTCGTCGATGGGGAGCCCATGGTCCTCAACCTGAAGGAGATGTTGGAAGCTTACCTGAACCACCAGCGGGAAGTGGTGGTCCGCCGGACCAGGTTCTTGCTCCAGAAGGCGGAGGATCGGGCCCATATCCTAGAAGGCCTGCGGATTGCTCTAGCCCACATCGATGAGATCATCGAGCTAATCAAGGCGGCGCCCAACGATACCGCGGCCAAAGAGGGGCTGATGGAGCGCTTCAACCTCAGCGAGCGCCAGGCGGTAGCTATTTTAGACATGCAGCTGAGGCGGCTCACGGGCCTGGAGCAGGAGAAGATCGAGGCGGAATACCAGTCCCTGTTGAAAGATATCGCCTATTACCGGGAAGTGCTGGCTGATGTGAGCAAGGTGTATGGGATCATCAAGGAAGAACTCCTGGAGATCAGGGAGAAATACGGGGATGATCGCCGGACGGAGATCGCCCCCAACGCGGCGGAGCTGGAGACGGAGGATCTCATCCCGGAAGAAGACATCATCATCACGATCACCAGGCAAAACTACATCAAGCGCCTTCCCTTGACGGACTATCGCAGTCAGCGGCGGGGCGGCCGGGGGATTACCGCCTGGAGCGCCCGGGCCGATGATTTCGTGGAACATTTATTCATCACCAACACCCACGCCCATGTCTTGTTCTTCACCAACCGGGGGCTTGTCTACCGGCTGAAGGGCTATCAGCTGCCTCCCTTAGGGCGTCAGGCCAGGGGGACTTCCCTGATGAGCCTCATTCAGGTGGAACCCGGCGAGTCCATCCAAGCCGTGCTGGCCGTGGACGACTGGGACGAGGAGCAGTATGTGGTCATGGCCACCAAGAACGGCATCGTCAAGAAGACGGCCCTCTCCGACTTTGACAGTCCCCGCACCGGGCTCATCGCCATCAATCTCGATGAGGGCGACGAGATGGTCGGGGCCAAACTCACCGACGGCCGGCGGGATCTGCTCTTGGCCACCAGGTTCGGTCAGGCTATCCGCTTCGCGGAGGAAGATGTCCGGGCCATGGGCCGCACTGCCCGGGGCGTTAAGGGCATCACCCTCGATGGGGATGATGAAGTGGTGGGCATGGAAGTGGTGCGGGAAGGAGCCGATCTGCTCGTCGTCACCACCAACGGTTTTGGCAAGCGGACCCTCCTTGAGGAGTACCGCCGCATCGGCCGGGGCGGCAAGGGAGTCAAGACCTTGCAGCGGACGGAGAAGACCGGGTTTGTGGCCGGGATCAAGGTGGTTGATGAAGACGATGAAGTAGTCCTCATCACCGAGGCAGGAGTCATGATCCGCATCAATGTGGATGATATCTCCCGCCAAGGGCGGAGCACCCAGGGAGTGACCCTCATGCGTTTAGACGAAGATGATCGGGTCATCGCGCTGGCCCTAGCCCGGATGGAGGATGTGGACGATGAGTCCGAAGGAAAATAAAGGGTGTCGGACCTTCGATCACGGCGGCGATGCCGGCATCGCCGCCTGGGGTCCGCGCCTTGAGGATGTGTTCGAACAGGCCTTCCTGGGCCTTGTTGACTACATCGTCGCCGGAGAAAAGGTTCGTCCCCGGGAGGAGCGGAAGATCAGCCTTGAGGCCCCCGATGGGGAAGGTTTGCTTGTCGGGTGGCTGGGCGAGGCCCTCTTTCTCATCGACGGAGAAGGGTGGCTGCCCGGCCGGGTCAAGGTCAAGGTGGGGGAGGGACCTGGGGGCTTGAGCCTCGAGGCCAAGGTATGGGGTGAGGAACTAGACCCTGAGTGCCACTGGATCATCAGGGACGTTAAGGCGGTGACCTACCACGGCTCAAGGCTCGTTCGCCAAGGGGATGCGTGGCAGGCGAGGGTCGTCTTAGATCTCTAGTTGGAGGTGGTGCCCATGGTTTGGGATGCTTTGGAGCAATTGGATGACTATCGCTGGCAGATACCCCGGGGCTACAAACCGGGGATGCTTGTCCCTGGCCTCATTTTCAGCGCTCGGGAAGAGCTGGTCCATCTCCAAGAGGCCTTGGAGCAAGTGGCCAATGCCGCCTGTCTCCCTGGTATCGCCGGCTATTCTTACGCCATGCCCGACATCCACACCGGCTATGGGCTGCCCATCGGCGGCGTGGTGGCGACGAGGCTCCCCGACGGGCTAATTACGCCCGGCGGCGTAGGCTACGATATCAACTGCGGCGTCCGCCTCCTGGCCACCCCTTGGCGGGAGGAGGATCTGAAGGATAGATGGTCGGATCTGGCCGATGAGCTTTACCGGGCTATTCCCAGTGGGCTTGGAGCCCGGGGCGGCCTTAAGATCGCCCAGGGGGATCTGGAGCAGGTCCTCCTGAAAGGCGCGGCCTGGGCGGTGGAGCAGGGAATGGGCGAAGAGGGCGATCTGCTTATGAGCGAAGAGGAAGGGGAGATGGCCGGAGCCGATCCTGGCGCCGTCAGCACCAAGGCCCGCAAGCGCGGCCAGGGACAGCTGGGGACGCTGGGTTCGGGGAACCATTTCGTCGAGGTGCAGGTGGTGGATCGGGTCTACGGGGAAGAGGAAGCGAAGGTCATGGGCCTTGCCCAAGGGCAGATAGTCGTCATGATCCATTCGGGCTCCCGGGGCCTGGGCCATCAAGTCTGCAGCGATTACACCAGACGCATGGTGGAGGCCATGGGCCGATACGGCATCAAGCTCCCCGACCGGCAGCTGGCGGGAGCGCCCTTCAACAGCCCCGAGGGCCGCCAGTATTTCGGCGCGATGGTGGCCGCGGCCAACTACGCGTGGGCCAACAGGCAAGTCCTCACCCATCGGGTCCGGGAGGCTCTGCGCAAAGTGATGGGCGATGGGGAAATGCGGGTAATCTGGGATGTGGCCCATAACATTGCCAAGATCGAAGAGCATATAGTAGATGGAGAGCAAGTGCGCCTTTGCGTTCACCGCAAAGGAGCGACCCGGGCCTTTCCTCCCGGCCATGAGCTCCTGCCGGAGCCGTATCGGCAGATCGGCCAGCCGGTCCTGGTCCCCGGCGATATGGGGAGCGGCTCCTACGTCCTGGTGGGGAGGCGAGGCGAGGGCTTTGCCTCGGCGTGCCACGGCGCCGGGCGCAGGCTTAGCCGAGGTGAGGCGAAAAGGCTCCTGCAGCAGGAACAGATTTTCGCCGAGCTCGAGGAGGCCGGGGTTGAGCTTCGGGCCGCCAGCCGCCAGGTCGTGCTGGAGGAAGCCCCAACGGCCTACAAGGATGTGGATGAGGTCGTTCGCATCGCGGCAGGTGCGGGTCTGGCCAGGCAGGTCCTGCGGCTCGCTCCTCGGTGTGTCATCAAAGGATGAAGGGACGGGGATAGAGGATGAAAGAGGAGTTGGCCAGGAAGATCGGAGAGCTGGCGGATGCCTTGCGGGAGACCGACGAGTACAAGCGTCTGCTCGCCGCCCGGGAAGAGGTGGAAGGGCGCGAGGCTGCAAAGCTGATGCTTGAAGACATCCAGCGCAAACAGGCCGCCCTGCAACAAGCCGCCGCGGAAGGGAAGGACGTCGAAGAGCTGGAAGAAGCCTTTCGCAAGGCCGTCACCGTCGCCAATTACAATCCTTATGTGAGGGAGCTCATGGAAGCGGAGCTCGTCTTTGCCGACCTTTTCTTCCGGGTGGAAGCTGCCTTGGCCCACGCCGTCAGCAAAGGTGAGCCCCCGGCCAAGTCCAGCAGTCGGCTGTGGGTGCCGGGACGCGGGTCATCTAACCCCTAGAAAAATGAGGAGGACGCCGAAAAGGACGATGATGTAGCGGTCCCAGTCCACTTGCCCGGCCAGGGCCACCAGGCCCAGGCTGCTAACCAGCAGGAGGATCGTTGGACCGATCATCCCCAAGACGGCGTTGATGCGAAGGGCGGCGTCGACCCGGCGGTAATGGAGCATGAGCAGGGCAGCGCCGATTTCAATCCCTCCCGCCAGGATCCGCAGGAGGGCCATGCCGGCAACAAGCCTGGTCTCCATTCCCATCCTCCTTTCCCTAATGGTTATGACCCTCAGGAGGGTAAGATGCCGGGAAAATATTATTTTCCGCGGCAGGAAGTTGCTCGCTTGTGTTGAATATCCAGGGAAGCTGCTAATTGAGAGGAGTTGAGCTGAGATGAGTGAGAGCAAGATCTTATTAGCCGAGCAGGAGATCCCCAGGCAGTGGTACAACATCCAGGCGGATATGAGCAAGCTCCCGCCACCGCCCCTCCATCCGGGCACGAAAAAGCCGGCGGTCGCCGACGACTTCGCCCCTTTGTTCCCACCGGCCCTGATCGAACAGGAGATGAGCACGGAGCGTTGGATCGACATACCCGATGAGGTCTTGGAGATCTACCGCCTGTGGAGACCGTCGCCCTTATTCCGGGCCCACCGGCTGGAGAAGGCCCTTGGCACTCCGGCCCGCATCTACTACAAGTATGAAGGGGTAAGCCCGGCGGGGAGCCACAAGCCTAACACCGCCGTTCCCCAAGCCTATTACAACAAGCAGGCGGGGGTGAAGCGGCTGTCGACGGAGACCGGCGCCGGCCAGTGGGGAAGCGCGCTAAGTCTCGCCTGCGGCTTCTTTGGCCTGGAATGCACCGTGTACATGGTGAAGGTGAGCTACCATCAAAAGCCCTACCGACGCTCCCTCATGGAGGTCTGGGGGGCGGAGGTGATCCCAAGTCCATCGGATCGGACGGAAGCGGGCCGGAAGGTCTTAGCCAAGGACCCCGACTCCCCCGGGAGCCTCGGGATCGCCATCAGTGAAGCCGTGGAGGATGCGGTCCTGCGGGATGACACCCGGTATGCGTTAGGCAGCGTTCTCAACCACGTCATGCTCCACCAAACCATCATCGGCCTCGAGGCGAAAAAGCAGCTCGCCCTGGTGGACGATTATCCGGACGTGGTGGTCGGCTGCTGCGGCGGCGGCAGCAATTTCAGCGGCCTGGCCTTTCCTTTCCTGGCCGATAAGTTCAATGGCCGCGACGTTCGGGCCGTAGCCGTTGAGCCGGCTGCTTGTCCTTCCCTCACCAAGGGGACCTTGGCCTATGATTTTGGCGACACAGTAGGCCTTACGCCCTTGCTGATGATGTACACCTTAGGCCATTCCTTCGTGCCGCCGAAGATCCATGCCGGAGGCCTGCGCTATCACGGCGCATCGCCCATCGTCAGCCAGCTTTGCCAGGATGGCCTCGTTGACGCGGTCGCATATCCCCAAGGGGATGTGTTTGCCAGCGCCGTCCTTTTTGCCCGCACCGAAGGGATCCTGCCGGCCCCCGAGTCGGCCCACGCCATCCATGGAGCCGTCAAGGAGGCGGAAGAGTGCGCCGAGACGGGCGAGCCGCGGACGATCCTGTTTTGCCTGAGCGGCCATGGCCACTTCGATCTGGCATCTTATGATGCTTACCTCAGCGGCAAGCTGGAGGATGTCGGCTATGCGGAGGAAGAAGGCAAACGGGCCTTGGCGGAACTGCCGGAAGTATGAGATGAAGGCGGGTTAACCCCCGCCTTTTTTGATGGCCGCGCACGGCACCTGTGCCAGCGCCCTTGGCGGCGAAAGAATTCCCTGCCCCTTGCCGAAAAATCTAGTAGGACGAAAACTGGGAGGCCTAAGATGGGGCGAACTTTCCTCGAGAGGCTGGCTCGCTTCGGCGAGCTGCCGAAGGTCCCTGCCTGCATCCTCGTCCTGCTCCTGCTGGGGGGGAGCTGGGCGGTTAGCTATCATACCGGGGGGACTAAACATGCCTACCCCCACTTGTTTTACGTGCCGATCCTGTTGGGAGCTTTTTTCTTCCGGGTGCCCGGCGCCTTGCTGACCGCGGCCGCCGCGGGGATCTTGTCGGGGCCGTTGATGCCTTTAGATGTTGAAGCCGGCATCGCCCAGCCTTTGGGCCTGTGGCTGTTTCGGATGGGCTTTTTCGCCTTCATCGGCCTTCTCACCGCGGTGCTTTTCAGCCAGCTGGACCGGCGTCTTGCCGAGGTCAACCGGCTGGTCTCGGCCCTGGCCCAGCACCACGTTCGCACCCTGATCGTCTTCGCCCAACTGCATGAGCAGCGGGATAAGAGCACCGAGGGCCATTCCCAGCGGGTGGCGATTAATGCCCTGCGGATCGGGCAGCGAATGGGGTTAAAGGGGGAGGAGATCAACACCCTCTACTGGGCCGGTCTGCTCCATGACCTGGGCAAAATCCTGGTCCCCGACGGCATCTTGCTCAAGAACGGTCCGCTGACGGCCGAGGAGTTCCTTGAGATCCAAAAGCATCCCGGCTTCGGGGCCGAGACCCTGGAGAGCATTTCCGATGGGTTTCGGGCGGTGGCCGAGGGCATCAGGTCCCACCATGAGCGATGGGATGGCCGCGGCTATCCCGCAGGGCTCAAGGGCAAAGACATTCCCCTTGCCGGCCGCATCATCGCCGTGGCCGACGTCTTCGAGGCCTTGACCAACGATCGATCTTATCGGGTGGCCCTGCCGGTGGACCTGGCTCTAGCCTACTTCCAGCGGGAAGCGGGGGTCCAGTTCGATCCCGAGGTGGTGGAGACTTTCGTTGAGCTTCACCGGGATGGGAAGATAAGCGTTTCCCTCCATCCTGGAGACATCTTTGAGTCCCTGGAAGAGGCCAGTCGCCGCTTTCCCGGCAAGGTGCGCTGACCCTCAGTCCCATCAAGACTTCCCCGACGAAGAGATCCGCCGCGGCGCCAAACTAAGTGAAAAAGATGCCTGTTGCAAGGCCCCTAGCCGCGGCCCTCGGCCGATTGTGGATATTTTTCAGGTATGTTATACTATGGATGCAAGAAAAACGGGGGGGCCTTTTTCCTCTAGAGAGAGAGGAGCGATTGCTGTTGTATGACGTGGTTCGGCAGGTGGATCCGGAAGTAGCTGAGGCGCTGGATGGGGAGCTGCGTCGTCAGCGGGAAAAGATCGAACTCATCGCTTCGGAGAATTTTGTCAGTCGCGCCGTGTTGGAGGCCCAAGGCTCGGTGCTGACCAACAAGTATGCGGAAGGGTATCCTGGCCGGCGCTACTATGGCGGCTGCGAGTATGTGGATATCCCCGAGTCGTTGGCCATCAAGCGGGCGAAGGAGCTGTTTGGGGCAGACCACGTCAATGTTCAGCCCCATTCGGGAGCCCAGGCCAACATGGGCGTCTATTTTGCGGTCCTGCGGCCTGGGGATACGGTCATGGGCATGAATCTGTCCCATGGTGGCCATCTGACCCACGGCAGTCCGGTGAACTTTTCCGGCGTCTGGTTCAATTTCGTCCATTACGGCGTGAGCAAAGAGACGGAAATGCTCGATTACGATGAGATCCTTCGCTTGGCCCAGGAACATCGTCCCAAGCTCCTCGTTGCCGGGGGCAGCGCTTATCCCCGGGTGATCGATTTTGCCCGCCTGCGGGAGATTTGCGATGAGGTTGGATGCATGTTGATGGTGGACATGGCCCACATCGCCGGGCTGGTGGCGGTGGGGCTGCATCCTTCGCCCGTTCCCTACGCGGAGTTTGTGACGACAACTACCCACAAGACCCTCCGGGGGCCCCGGGGCGGGATGATCCTGTGCAAGGAGGAATATGGGAAGGATATCGATAAGGCCATCTTCCCTGGGATCCAAGGTGGTCCTTTGATGCACGTGATCGCGGCCAAGGCCGTTGCTTTGAAAGAGGCTCAAACGCCGGCCTTTAAGACTTATCAAGAGCAAATCGTCAAGAATGCCAAGGCGTTGGCCCAGGGTCTCCTTGAGCAGGGCTTCCGGTTGGTCTCCGGCGGCACCGACAACCATTTGATGCTGGTCGACACCAAGGTTAAAGGTCTAACGGGCAGAGAAGCCGAAAGTCTGCTTGATGAAGTAGGCATCACGGTGAATAAGAATACGATTCCCTTCGATCAGGAGAGTCCCTTCGTGACCAGCGGGATCCGGCTAGGCACGCCGGCGGTGACGACCCGGGGGATGGGCGAGGCGGAGATGATGGCAATTGCCGCCATCATCGGCGATGTCCTCTCTAATCCTCGGGATGAGAAGGTGCACGCGGCGGCGAAGGAGAAGGTGGCTGACCTTTGTCAAAGGTTTCCCCTGTATGCTTAAGGGTCCCCAGGGGGCCCAGGCCGAGGGGCCTGGGTCCGTTCGAGTTTGCTCCAGTTGGCACAAATTATGGTAAACTAGAATGGAGCAGCAGGATTCAGCAAGTGTAATGCGAAGGTTGATCTGGGGATTCTAAGATCCGAAGGCGCTAGCAGGGGATTTTATTTGGAAAAAATCGTATCGGAAGGAGGAACAGTTAGTGGCCAAAATGCTTGAAGTCCGCTGGCACGGCCGCGGTGGACAAGGGGCAAAAACAGCAGCCCTTCTGTTCGCCGAGGCGGCGGCAGCGGCGGGTAAACGCGTCCAAGCTTTTCCTGAGTACGGCCCCGAGAGAATGGGGGCTCCGGTAACATCCTACAACCGCGTCAGCGATGAGGAGATTACTCTCCACAGTGGGGTGACCAACCCCAATTTCGTTGTCGTCCTCGATGCGACCTTGATCGAGACCAATAATGTGACGGCAGGGGTGCCCGAGGACGGGATCATCGTCGTCAACACGCCCCAATCGCCCGCGGAGATGGCGAAGCAGTTGGGGCTGGGTGAGGATGCCAAGATCAAGGTGTTCACCGTCGATGCCGACACCATCTCCAAGGAGACCATCGGCCGCGTCATTCCCAATACGCCCATGCTGGGGGCTTTGATCCGGGCGACGGGAGTGCTGGAGCTGGAAGATCTCCTTGAGGACACGAAACGGAAGCTGGAGAAGAAGTTCCGCAACCGACCTGAGATTATCCAGGGCAACCTGGAGGCTATCCGGCGCGCCTACCAGGAGGTGAAGTAGTGATGGCTGTTAAAGAAAAGCCTATGGCCCAGGAAGTGCAAAAGCCCGGGTGGAAGAGCATCCCCATCGGGGGCTTAATTTTGCGCGGAGGTTCCGCCGAGGAATTCCAGACCGGGGACTGGCGAACGGAAAAGCCCGTTTGGGACGGGGAGAAGTGCACCAACTGCTATCTTTGCTGGGTGTACTGCCCTGATATGTCCATCGTGCTGGAAGATGGAAAGGTGGCGGGCGTCGATTACGACCATTGCAAAGGCTGCGGCATTTGTGCCGCCGTGTGTCCGCCGAAGGTGCGGGCCATCGAGATGGTCCTCGATAGAGAATAAGTATGTGAAGGAGGGAACGATACATGGGCAACTCTGCCCTCAACGAGGCAGTCAAAAGCGTAGCCTTGACCGGAAATGAGGCGGTAGCCAATGCCATGCGGCAAGTCCATCCGGACGTGGTCGCTGCCTATCCGATCACTCCCCAGACGGAGATAGTACAGATTTTTTCGACCTTTGTGGCCGACGGTCTGGTGCAGACGGAATTCGTACCTGTAGAGAGCGAACACTCCGCCATGAGCGCCACCGTCGGGGCATCCGCGGCCGGAGCCCGGGCGATGACGGCAACTTCCGCCAATGGACTGGCGTTGATGTGGGAAGTGCTGTATATTGCCGCGGGTCTGCGGCTGCCCATCGTGATGCCGGTGGTGAACCGGGCCCTCAGCGCTCCCATCAACATTCACTGCGATCACAGCGATACCATGGGCGCCCGGGATTCGGGCTGGATCCAGCTCTACTCGGAAAATGCCCAGGAAGCTTATGATAACGTGATCCAGGCGGTCAGGATCGCCGAGCATCCCGAGGTGAACCTGCCGGTGATGGTGATGATGGACGGGTTCATCATCAGCCACGGAATGGAGAACGTCTACCCCCTCGCCGATGAAGAGGTAAGGAAGTTCGTGGGCGAGCGCAAGCCCCACTACACCCTGCTGGATGCCGACAATCCCATCACGGTGGGTCCGTTGGATCTGCAGGATTTCTACTTCGAGCACCGCAGGCAGCAGGCGGAGGCCATGTTCAATGCGGACAAGGTGGTCAAGGAAGTGGCCGACGAGTTCGCCAAGCTGTCCGGCCGCCAGTACGACTTTTTCGAAGCCTACCAGCTCGACGATGCGGAGATGGCCATCGTGGTCATCGGCTCGACGGCGGGGACGGCGAAGTATGTGGTGAATGAACTGCGGGCCAAGGGAGTCAAGGCCGGGCTGCTGAAGATACGTATGTTCCGCCCCTTCCCGGCGGCAAGGCTGCGGGAGGCCTTGACCAATGTCCCCGCGGTGGCGGTGATGGACCGGGCGGACAGCCTGGCAGCTTGTGGAGGGCCCCTCTTTGGGGATCTGCGAGCCGCCCTCTATAGCGCCGGCAAGCGTCCTCTGATGAACAACTACATCTACGGTCTTGGTGGACGGGATGTGACCCTCGATCACATCCGGACGGTCTATCAGGATCTGGAGGAGATGCTGAGGACAGGCGAAGTCAAGAGGGAAATCAACTACCTAGGTGTGCGGGAGTAAATCCCGGGAGGTGAATTGAGTGGCCACTTTGAAAGAATTGGCAAGCAAAGAGGAACTGTTCACCGGCGGGCATCGCGCCTGCGCGGGGTGCGCTTTCCCAATTGCATCGAAACTGGCCTTGAAGGCGGCGAAGAACCCGGTGGTGGTCGCTTGCGCGACTGGCTGTATGGAAGTTGCCACGACCATTTATCCCTATACCGCGTGGAAGTCTTCCTTCATCCACAGCGCCTTTGAGAATGCCGCGGCAACCATCAGCGGCGTTGAGGCAGCTTACCAGTCTCTGACCCGCCAGGGCAAACTGGATCAGAAATTCGATCTCATCGCCTTTGGCGGCGATGGGGGAACTTACGATATCGGCTTTCAGGCCCTGTCGGGGGCGATGGAGCGGGGTCACAACATCCTCTACATCTGCTATGACAACGGCGCCTACATGAATACGGGCGTTCAGCGCTCCAGCGCGACCCCCTTCGGCACTCACACGACGACATCGCCGGCAGGCCGGGTACAACAGGGGAAAAGGCAGTTCCGCAAGGATCTAACCCAGATCATTGCCGCCCATGAGGTGCCCTACGTAGCCCAGACAACCGTCGGATATTGGAGCGACTACGTCAAGAAGGTAGAAAAGGCTTTGGCCGTGGATGGACCGGCCTTCATCAACGTGCTCGCCCCTTGTCGGCTGGGCTGGGGCTATCCGCCGGAAGACACCGTCAAGATCGCCCAAGAGGCGGTTCAGTGCTGCTTCTGGCCGGCTTATGAAGTGGAGAATGGCGTCTGGCGGATCACCGTCAAGGTTCGGGAGAAGACCCCGGTGGCCGATTGGTTGAAGAAGCAAACCCGGTTCCGCCATCTATTCCGGCCTGGCAATGAACATCTCCTAGAAGAAATCCAGGCGGACGTCGATCGCCGGTGGGCTGCTTTGCTCAAGCGCACCGAGGAGAGCGCCGAGCTGTCCGCTTAGAACAACTATCGACAGGAGGTGGCTCGCTGTTGCGTGATAGTTGGCATAAGTACATGAGCTTAGGCTATGTGCACACCGTAGCGTTCCCCAACGGGGCCAAAGGAGAAGGCCCCATCAAGGATCAGGTAGCCCAGTTGTTGGCCGATGATGCCTACCGCGCCGTTGAGGTTTCCTGGGTGAAGGACCCTGAGGAAAGGGAAAAGCTGGCTGAGTTCTTGGCCGAGGCTGATGTGGATGTGGTCTTCTTGACCTCCTTCCCGATGACGGCCCACGGGGTCTACTTCTGCGATCTGTCGGAGGAGGGGCGTCAGGCTGCCGTGGAACTCGGCAAGAAGCTGATCGATGAAGCCTATCTTTATGGGGCCAGGATGATGCTGGTGGGCAGCGGCCCCGATCCGGGACCGGAAAAGCGGGCAGAGGGCCTCAAGCAGCTGGCCAAATCCCTCGGGGAGCTATGCAGCTATGCTCGCAGCAAGGCTAAGGACCATGTCCTGACCATTACCTTGGAGCATTTTGACCGGGAAATCGACAAGAAGTTCCTGCTGGGTCCCACGGCCGAGACGGCCGCGTTCATCCGGGAGCTTCGCCAGGAGCATGACAATCTCGGCATCACCCTGGATCAGAGCCATCTGTACCAGCTTGGGGAAGATGCGGAAGAAAGCGCCCGCCTGGCCGGGGAATGCATTGTCCACGCCCACTTCGCCAATTGCATTGTGAAGGATTCCTCGCATGCCTTGTATGGGGACAAGCACACGCCCTTCAGCGTCCCCGGGGGTGAAGTGGGTCCGGAGCAGATAGCGCGCTTTTTGGAGGCGCTGGCCAAGTCCGGGTATTTCTCTCGCCCCCAGCCTACCAGGCGGCCGGTGGTGAGTCTGGAGGTCAATGTCATGTCGGGAGAAGGCTCCCCGGAAGAGATCATCCAGGCAACCAAGGAAGCTTTCCTCAAAGGTTGGGAGCTGGCGGACTTGGGTATTGCTCCTCGGTTTGAAGTGTAATAAAATAGTTGCCGTAAGAAGCGATGCAGGGGCCATTAGGGCCGAAAGCCCTTCGACAGAGAGCCGGGGGATGGTGGAACCCGGCGGAGGGAGCGGTTCTATCCACCCCGAAGGCTGGCGGCGAGGAGCCGACCCGGTTAACACCCGTTAACGTGTCCGAAGGTGGCTGCGCGGCAGCAACCGGGGTGGCAACGCGGGATCATAGTCCCGTCCCCGAAAGGGGACGGGACTTTTCTTTATCCCGATGGAAACAATAGCATCAGAGGAGGTTCCGTTATGCTTGACTTAAGGCTGATTCGCAAGGACCCGGACTTAGTCCGGCGATCCCTGCTCAACCGGGGCGAGGATGCGGCGCCCTTGGATGAAGTGCTGACCCTCGATGAGAAGCATCGCCGGATCCTCGCCGAGGTGGAAGAGCTTCGCGCCCAGCGAAACAAAGCATCCCAAGAGATCGCCGCGTACAAACGGAAGGGCCAGGATCCCGGCGATCTCATGGAGCAAATGAGGGAGGTCTCCGATCGGATCAAGGAACTGGAAGGGGAGACTCGGGAGCTTAGCGATCGGATCAACGCCCTGCTCCTCAGGATGCCCAACATTCCCCACTCCTCGGTTCCCATCGGCCCCACCGAGGCCGAGAACGTGGAGGTCAGGCGCTGGGGGGAGCCCCGCCAGTTTGATTTCGAACCAAGGCCCCACTGGGACTTGGGCGTTGAGCTTGGCATTTTAGATTTCGAACGGGCCGGGAAGGTGACGGGAGCGCGCTTTGCCTTCTTGAAGGGCCTCGGCGCCCGGCTGGAGCGGGCAGTGATCAATTTCATGCTCGATCTGCACACCAGGGAGCACGGGTACACCGAGATCTTCCCACCTTTCATGGCCAATGAGGCCAGCATGATCGGTACTGGCCAGCTGCCCAAGTTCGGCGAGGATATGTTCAAGTGCGAGGGCTTAGACTACTACCTCATTCCCACCGCG
>LSQX01220935.1_pt1 | contig 20704 bp, 23 predicted proteins | sample 654561 | NCBI WGS metagenome assembly LSQX01 (sample SAMN04489861, study PRJNA283612) | anaerobic digester metagenome | isolation source: 4 biogas reactors fed with cattle manure at either 37C or 55C with and... | place: Denmark: Kongens Lyngby | collected 2014 | reverse complement strand
TTCTTCATATTTCCTCCAAAAAAAAGAGATATTTATTAATTATATCTCTCTAACTTCAATTTTAGCACCAACATTTATTAATTTTTCAACAATTCCTTCATAACCCCTTAATATATGTTCTATATTAGTAATTATCGTAATATCTTTAGCAATTAACCCCGCTAAAACCATAGCTGCCCCTGCACGAAGATCTGTTGCTTCAATTTTTGTTCCTTTTAGTTGACACGGACCTTTAAAAATAGCTTTTTTTCCATTAATCTTTATTTTACCACCCAATTTATTAAAAGCCTTTATATGCATAAAACGATTTTCAAAAATGTTTTCTGTAATACTAGCAGAGGGACATTGAGTTAAAAGCGGCGTAATGGGTTGCTGTAAATCAGTTGGAAATCCAGGATAAATCTGCGTTACAATAGATATTGATTTATATTTATTTGGTTTGGATATAATAATATGATCATCTCCAATTTCCATTTCAACACCTGCTTCTTTTAATTTTGATAATAATGCTTCTATATGTTCAGGAATTAAATTACTGATTTTTAATTTGTTTCCAACTAAAGCTCCTAAGATAACATAAGTTCCTGCTTCTATACGATCGGGAATAACTTCATGAAAACAACCTTTTAAATGATCAACTCCAATTATAGTAATAGNNCTTTAGCTCTAGTTGCTGCTAACATAATATTAATAGTAGCCCCCACTGAAGCAAAATCAAGATATATATTAGTTCCTTTTAATTCTTTGGCATAAATATGATAACGATTACCTTTTTCTTCGATTTTTGCCCCTAAAGCCTCAAAACCTTTTAAATGTAAATTTATAGGGCGGCTCCCGATAGCACAACCTCCTGGAAAAAACATATCTACTTCTTTGTATTTTCCCAAAAGTGCTCCCATAAAATAATAAGAAGCTCTTAATTTATTAGAAATATTTTCAGGTATAGGTTTATTAATTAGAGATTTAGGGTCAATAATAAAGGTTTCTTCGGTTCGAGTTACAGAAGCACCTAAATATTTAAGACTGTCGCTCAATGCATCAATATCTGATATTTGTGGTACATTTAGAATTTTTATAGGTTCATCTGCTAATATAGCTGCTGGGATTAAAGCAACAGCGCTATTTTTAGCTCCACTAATAACTATTTCACCCGATAATTCTTTTCCACCTTTTATTTGAAGTACTTTCATAACTACCTCCGTACTTATCTAATATATTTTATTGTTAAACTTCTTTTTCGTTTCTAAAAACATTAATTATTTCTTTCACAGTCGCTTTTATAGCCTGTTCACCACTACCAATTATTTTCCTTGGATCATAAACGTCTTTATTATTTATAATATATTTTCTAATAGCTTTATTCCAACTAATTTGTAAGCCTGTATTAATATTTATTTTATGAATGCCACAATTAATAGCTTTAATAATTTTTGTTTTACTAACCCCAGTTCCCCCATGTAAAACTAAAGGAACTCTAGTATTTTTACTTATTTCTTTAATTAATTCAAAATCTATTTTTTCAGTTCCCTTAGATAAACCATGAATAGTTCCTACTGCTGCTGCTAACATATTTATCTTTGTTCTTTTAACCATTTCAATGCTTTCGGCAAGAGATGCATATCTTGTTAGTTTCGATTTATCATCTTCTATGCCTCCGATACAACCTATTTCTGCCTCAACACTAGCATTATATAGTTTGGCATAATTAACAACTTTTTTGGTATTTAAAATATTTTGTTCTAAGGTTTCTTTTGAAAAATCTAGCATAACTGAAGTAAAACCGCTTTTTATAGCCTTTTTACAAGATTTTACACTTGAACCATGATCTAAGTGTAGAACTACAGGGATATTTATTTTCAAATCTTTCAGAAGACCCTTTACCATATTAGCTACAGTATTATAACCTCCCATATAATTACAGGCACCCTCACTTACTCCTAATATGACAGGAAATTGTGCTTCTTGGCAGGCTTCTAGAATATATTTAGTCCACTCAAGATTATTAATATTAAATTGAGGGATTGCATATCTATTGTTTTTAGCTCTTTTAAGAACTCTTTTGGCATTTACTAACATATATATCACCAAATTAATCATATTATTTATTACTTTTAAAGTCAAATAAAAACACTAGGATTTGACATCCTAGTGTAATATTTTTTAACTTAATGTTTTTACTTTTGTACAATCTATTGATGAAGAAGTATACATTTCTCCTAAAATAGCTGTACTATTATTAGTTTTTTTAGCAAGAGATTCTGCTATTGAGTCGATAGTCCAAATTTGATCTTTATATACAACTTTATTAAACGCTACACTCGATACTGAAAGTGTACTGTAAGCATAACTTAAAGCAACATATTGAGCAAAAGGATTAATGCTTTCAAAGCAACCGGTAGTTCCGTCTTTAAAAGTTATAGGCTCACTCAAAATAACATATTTTACAACATCTTCTAACGACTTTTCAATCGTTAATTTAATATTATCAACACTTTTTCCATTATAAGCTTGATCTAATATAGCTGTTTTAGATTCTGATATTTGAGTAACAAATTCTTTATCATATTTATTGCTAAATATTTGAGGCAATAATTCTTTATTTCGTCTTTCTATTAAATACGGATTATATTCAGGATTATCTATTGCACCTGCTACTGACTCTATACCACCAGCATGAGCTGCTTGAACTGGTCCACTAGTAATACTATTCATAACTTCTTTTTCATTAAATCCGTATTCATATGGATTTAAATCATTAGCAACTAATAACATAATCAAAACATCTGTTTCAGTAATATTATATAAATTAACTAATTTATTAATATCAATTTTATTAGTTCCATCAATAATAGCATTAGGATCTATTTTTAAAGCTCCTTTTTCAGTTGTTGCCGGAGTTGTCATATCATTATTTGCATTTAAATCGTTATATACTTCTTTTGATATTTTAGCTCCCTCTTTTTCAACATCAAATAAAATTTCATTTTCTTCAATATCTCCAACATAAGCCGATATACTTTTATTTTTATTATTATCATTATCATTATTATTAGAATTAGATTTAAGATTCTTTATTAAAGAAAAACCAGCAGTTAAAATTGTTGCAGTTGTTGCTAAAGCAACAACAAGTCCTACCACAATATTTTTAGATGATATGGTTTTTTCTTTTGTTTCCGTCTCTTCAAATTCAACTGGAAATTCAGTTGAATTTTCTTCTTTAATTTCAATTGGAATCTCAATTGATTTTTTATCTTCTTTAATTTCAGTTGGAATCTCAATTGATTCTTCATCATTTTTATCCGATAGTTCTTCAACTAATTTTAATTCTTCTTCAAAAGAAGACATTAGTTCGATTGGTTTTTCTTCATTAATGTTAGTAAAATTAGCTTCTTTGATTAGTTTTAGTAGCTTAAGCTCATTAATCTTCTTTCCTAATTCCGAACTATTTTTAATTTGATCTTCTGTTTGTTTCGAAACGGCGTCTAAACTATCAATAAATTTAACTAGTCCTTCTAACTCTTTTTTAGAATATGTAGTATTAGACCATTTTCCATCGCTATAAACATGCACTGTACCATTTTCATTGTTATCAAACAATGTTATCATATAATGAGTTTTACCGTTTTCATTATATTCAATGTACATATCATTATCATCGCCTTTTGTTTTATAAATTTGAATTATTTTTATGTCTTTATTGGACATCAAATCCTTATAAGTCATAATAATTACCCCCTCTTTTAATTGATGGCTCCTATTGTAACATATTTATAGTAAAAAGTCAACTTATGAAATAATAAAAGGACAAAATTATTAGTATAATTCCTCCAATTATAATTATTTTATTACCGAAATTATCCTTCAATCGTTTTCCTAGCTTACAACCCATATATGTACTAAAACATGAAATAACAGCAAATATAATTGCCTTTAAAATAATGTAATCGCCTATTATCTTTATTCCTATTCCAACAATAAAACTATCGATACTAACCGTAATTCCAAATAACAATAATGAATAAATACTTTTAAGTTCCTCTTGTTTTTGATGATCTTTAATTGAAAAAAACATTTCAATTGCAATTATTATAAAAATAATTGCTATAAATATATTACCTTCAATAATTATAATCCTTTTTATAATAAAACCAAAATAATATCCAATTATAGGCATAATAAAATGGTACAAACCGACTATAAGACTTAACTGGTTAATCTTTCCTTTTTCTAAACCAATTGTCCCATAAATAATAGATAAAGAAAAAGCATCTACACTTAAGCTTAATCCTAGTATGATGCTTATTATTAAATATTCAATCATTCTTATCACCTTATTAATATTATTGATAAGGTGGATATTTAATTCAGAAGTTTAGAAATTAATTCTGATACTAAAAATTTATATTCTACTTCGTTGCTTTCTTCTGCTTCTAATAAACAAAGTGGAGGAAATAAAACACACCAAAAATTATTTCCCTCTCCTCTTCCTAATGTTACTACTAAAGATTCGTAATAACCTTCTTCATATGTAACTCCTTTATATTCTTTTTTGGGAAAATAATTTTTACCCAAATCTACTCTAAAATCAGGTGTAATTTCATAATTAATTAACGTTTTATTGACATTGGTTTTAATGTTATCCATATTATTTAATATAGTTATGTGTGCTTCTGAAACACTTTTAGCGTCTTTTAATTTACTATACAAATCTTCTTTTAAGGTATTTACCACTTGCTCTTTTATAAATTGATCTTTTGGATTATTACTATTAGCAATAACCCTTATTCTTAATGCTTCCTGAGGGATTATTAAGGCTTCGCTTTTATTGGTTAATATTGTTATAATAAATATTAATAATAAAAATAAAGTTAATATCTTTTTAATAATAAAACCACCTTTCTAAATAAATAGTGTGTGGTTTTATTCTTTTTTATTCAATTTTATTTGTTATAAATATCATTCTATTCCTATTTTGCAAATCTTTTTCGATTCTTATTATAATATTAGAAAAATGTTCATTAATTATTTTTATGATTTTATTGCCTTGGTCACTTCCTATTTCTAGTGCTATTAAAAAATTATCTTTAACCACATCTTTAGCTTTTTTTAAAATTTGAGAATAGTACTTCAAACCATTGTCTCCACCATATAATGCTAAATGTGGTTCATTTTCTTTCACTAATTTATCTATTGTTTCATTTAATCTAATATATGGAGGATTAGAAACAATAATATCATATTTAGATGTTATATTATCTAACATATCTCCCTTAATAATGTTTGCTTTAACATTCAATTGTTGTTTATTTAAACGAGCTATTTTTAATGCATCTTCGCTTATATCTAATAGTGTAACATTAATTTTAGGACATTCTTTTTTTATTGTTAATCCAATAACACCACTGCCACAACCTAAATCAATTAATTCGCCCTTGCCTCCAAATTTACTATTAATATAGGAAATTGTTTTTTCGACTAATTCTTCTGTCTCAAAACGTGGTATTAATACTTTTTCATTAATAATAAAATCATATCCATAGAAATTGGTTTTTCCTATAATATATTGAAGTGGTTTTCCACTTAAATATTGATTACTTATTATTTTATATTGTAAAAAGATATCTTTTGATATCTTTTCTTTGGTATCAATAATTAAATTAGGTTTATTTAAAAGATGTGAAAGAATTATTATTTTTTCTTTTTTTGAAATTCTATTATCACTATTTAAAACATCTTTAATAAACATTATCTTTTTTCCTTTATTTGACGATTTAGATTTTCAGTGATCAAAGCTTCAATAATGTAATTTAAATCACCTTCCATTACCTTATCTAATTGTTTAGTAGTATAGTTTATACGGTGATCTGTAATTCGATTTTGAGGGTAATTATAGGTTCTTATTTTTTCACTTCTATCTCCTGTTCCTATTTTATTTTTCCTTTCATCACCTAGTTCCTTTTCTCTTTCCTGGCATTTTAAATCATATAATCTAGCTTGCAATATTTTAATAGCTGCTTCTTTGTTTTTTATTTGACTTCTTTCATTTTGGGAATACACCACTAAACCTGTTGGTAAATGGGTTAGTCTTACCGCTGAATCAGTTGTATTTACACTCTGACCACCACAACCTGAGCTTTTTGTAATATCGACTCTTACTTCATTCATATCTAAATCTGCTTCAATCGCGTCTACTTCTGGCATTACTAAAACAGTGGCTGTTGAAGTATGGATTCGCCCTTGAGTTTCAGTTTCAGGTACTCTTTGCACTCTGTGAGACCCACTTTCATATTTTAGTTTAGAATACACATTGTTACCTTTTATTAAAAGCTCTATTTGTGAGAAACCTCCACTATCTCCCTCTATTGCATTTAGTAATTCAACAGAAAACTTTTCATTAATAGCATATTTTATATACATTTTGTATAAATCTCCGGCAAAAATATTAGCCTCGTCTCCTCCAGCGGCTCCTCTAATTTCCATGATAATATTTTTTTCATCATTGGGATCTTTAGGAATTAATAGTTTTTCTAATAACTCTAATAATTTGTTTTCTTCTTTTTCTAATAGTGGTAATTCCTCTTGAGCCATTATTTTTAACTCTGGATCTTTAAGCATTTCTTTTGCTGTTTCAATATCTTCTAAAACCTTTTTATAATTTCGATAATTATTTACTATATTTTCTAAAGATGCTAGTTCTTTAGAGATTTCTGTTGTTAAATGAATGTTACTTATAACTTCTTTTTCAATTAATTTAGCTTTAAGATCGTTATATTTGTTTTCAATATTATTTAATGTTTCAATCATTTGATATCATCCTTTTCTTATATATTATAACACATTCAGTTAAAAACTAGAATTATTCATTTAATTCTAGTTCATCTTCATCTATGATAACTAAATCTTTTAGTTCGTTTTCAGCATCTTGGTCAAGAGAATCATCTTGATCATCATATAAATCTTCTAACTCATCATCGTCCATTTCGTCTATTTCATCTTTTAATATTTCTAATTCATCATCATCATCTTCTTCTTCAACTGGAATAATAATTTTATCAGAAGAGTGACGACTTCTTAAATCCCAATTGCCACTAGATAAGGATATAAATCTCTTATCAATAGTTAATGAAGTATAATAATCTCCAATTTTATTTTCATAAATTTTTTCTGATAATTCTAATAAATTAACTATTTCTCTAAATAATTCTTGAGTTTTCATAGCGCCTTTTTCTTCTAATAATTTAACTGTTATTTCTTTGTATGATAGTAGTTCTAATTCTTCTTTCGGCATTTCATATATACTCATATTGTCCTCCTAAATATTGTTTTCTAAATATTATATGTTGTTTCAAATATATAATTAATATACATACTATCAAAAATAGATATAAAGTCAAGATATTTTTTAATAATTTCTTTATCTCTTATTCTTTAAAAAAAAGATGTTTTTAAAAACGGATCAATAATATGATTTTTTACATATTTTATTTATTTTTACCGATACTATTTTTAGGTGATTATATGAAATTCTTAAAATTTATCTTTTTTTTAATTCTAGGATTATTCGGGTGTTTAATAATTTTTTGGATTAGCGCTAATATATATGCTAAAATTTCTCCAAAAATAGCAATTAGTGGGGCAAATAATTTGGCTATTTATGATGTAAATAAAGATCTTGTATTTTCTGGTAATGTTAATAAAGATTGGATTAATTTAGATAAGGTTTCTAAAAATGTTATAAAAGCTACTATTGCTAGTGAAGATAAAAACTTTTACAAACATTCGGGGTTTGATTTTTTAAGAATTATTAAGTCTTTAATAATTAATATCATGTCAAAAGATAATGTTCAAGGTGCCTCAACAATTTCACAACAATACGCAAGAAATCTTTTCTTAGATTTTGATAAAACTTGGAAAAGAAAATGGAAAGAAATGTGGGTTGCTATTAAATTAGAAAACCATTATTCTAAAAATGAAATATTAGAAGGTTATTTAAACACTATAAATTATGGTCATGGAATCTTTGGAATAGAAAAAGCTAGTAAATATTATTTTAATAAAAGTGCAAAAGATTTAACATTGGCTGAGGCAAGTATTTTAGTTGGAATTCCAAAATCTCCTTCTAATTATTCTCCTATTATCAATTATCAGGCTGCTAAAGAAAGACAGTTATTAGTATTAAATATGATGGAAAAGAATAATCTTATTGATAAAATAGAAAAAGAAAAGGTATATAATACTACTTTAGAGTTTCATGGTGAAAATACTAAATATGATACTAAAATGATTATGTATTATCAAGATGCAGTTATTAAAGAATTAAAAAGTATTAGTACAATTCCAGAATCCTATATAGAAACAGGAGGATTAAAAATTTATACAAATTTTAATATTGATTATCAAAAAAAGTTAGAAGAAAGTGCAAATAATAATTTAGATGATAATAAAGATTTACAAGTTGCAGGAGTTGTTATGGAACCTCATACTGGAAAGATTTTTGCTATATTAGGAGGAAAAGATTATTATCAATCTCAATTTAATCGTGCTATAGCATCTAAAAGGCAAGTAGGCTCAACAATGAAACCATTTTTATATTATGCTGCTTTGGAAAACGGTTTTACTGCTAGTACTTCTTTTTTAAGTGAAAAAACCACCTTCGCTTTTGGTGAGCAAACTTATTCCCCAAAAAATGCTGGTAATATATATGGTAATAAGGCAGTTTCTTTAGCGGCTGCTATATCATATTCTGAAAATATCTTTGCTGTTAAAACGCATCTTTTTTTAGGAGAAGAAACTCTATTGGAAATTGCCAAAAGAGTTGGAATTAAAGAAGTTTTAGATCCCGTTGTTTCGTTACCTTTAGGAACTGTTGAAATAAATATTATTGATTTAACAACCGGGTATGCTACTTTAGCCAATGGAGGATATAAAGTTTCACCTCATTTTATTGAAAAAGTTGAAGATAGTGAGGGCAATATTTTATACCAATTCAAATATAGCGAAGATTTAGTTTTAAATACCAGTTTAACTTTTATTTTAAACGAATTATTAACAACCACTTATGATTCTTTATTTATAGATTATAATTATCCTACAACCATAAGCGTTGCTCCTAAAATGACAAAAAAATATGCTGTTAAATCCGGGTCAACAACGACTGATAACTGGAATATCGGTTATAATAAAGAACTTTTGGTATCTATATGGGTGGGATATGATGATAATCGTGAAATTGAATCCGGAAATTTTTATTATGCTAAAAATATTTGGATAGACACGATTGAAGCTTGTTTAAAAGGACATGAAAACTTTTGGTATGATATTCCTAATAATGTAGTTGGGGTTTTTATTGATCCTATTAATGGTGCTTTAGCTAATGAGGCAACACAAAAAAAGAAACTTATGTACTATATAAAAGGTACACAGCCTACTTCTTATGAGCCTGTTTTTAAAGAATCTACTGGGGAATAATTTCTAATTCCTCACCATTTGTTAAATTATATATTTTAGCATCATCTTGATCAAGATGAAGCTCCTTGATATAGTGTTTGTCTCTTTTTATTTTTATATTATCAATAATTTGATTATCTTTAGTCAAAGCTTTTATTTCATCGACTCTGATACTAGGTAATTCTTTTAAACCTAGGTGTATATGTCTTTCGGATATAATAGCACATTTCTTTGTAATTTGACCATTTGGTCCAATAATTGTTATTGCTTCAGCATCTTTTAAATTACCAGATGATCTTACAGGTGGGTTAATACCTAAATAATTAGCATCGCTTCTTAACAATTCTACTTGGGTATAACTTCTAAATGGTCCAACTACTCTAACTTTTTCTATTATTTTATTATTATTTTTTATATTAACTTTTAACGTTGATGCAAATTCTCCTGGTTGTATTAAATTTCTTTTTTTTTCTAATTTAGTTTTAGAGCCAAAAATAATTTTAAAATCTTTTTTAGTTAAATGAATATGTCTATTTGATATACCTAATTTTATTTTCATATTATCTCCTTTTAGTTATATAATTTATGATTACTCATATATTTTAAGGAAAGGAGTAAATATATGAATAATAATTATCATCCTGGTGAATTATTTCAAAATCCTTTGAATAACTCTTTACCTTTAGGTAATGTTAATCAACCTAATAATCAACTTTATATTCAGAATTTTATTAGAAAAAACAAAGGTAAAACAGCTACTTTTCATTTGTCTTTTCCTGATTCTATTGAATGGAGAGATAGAGTTTTCACAGGAGTTATTGAAGAGGTAGGCAATGATTTTGTTTTAATTAATGAAAAAGGGAATCATCATTTATTATGGTCTATATATATAGATTATGTTGAGTTTCATGATAAGCCTAATTATTAAAAGGTCTCTTATATAATAACATATTTATTATTCTTTTTCTATAATCTATCTTGTATATTAAATTTCTAAATGATATAATTAATTTATACTAGAGGTGGTTATATGATTTATTTTATTGCTATTGTTGTTATAATTGCTATACTGTTAATTATCTTTATTTCTATTGATAATCATTTTAAAACACTATTAATTAAAATAAATGCAGCTTTTCTTAATTGTACTAATTCGTTAAGTAGAAAAAAAGATTTAGTATTAAAAATAATTGAACAATTAGATAACAAAGAAAAAGAAAAGGTATTAAACATTAAATCTTCTTTAGAGAAATATGAGGATTTATTTGATTTTTATTCTAAACTAGAAAAATCTTCTTTTGATATTAACAATATTTTAGAATCACACCCATCTTATAACGAGAATCATAAGCTAAATGATTTACTAATTGATTTATCTGATATTCAAGATGAATTAGATGCTGATAACAATTATTATAATGATAATGTCATTATATATAATAATTTAGTTAAATCTTTTCCTAGTAATATTGTATCTTTAATTAAAAAATATAAAAACAAATGTATATTTGAAAAAATTAAAATGGAAAAATATAAAATATTAAAAGAGGATAATCAATAATCCTTTTTTATTTTATGATTTAATTTATTAATAGCATAGATGTTTATCAACCCAAGTAATCCTACAAAGATATCTACAATATTCCATAAAAATAATGAATTGGCTATAGCTCCATATATTACTAACATTATTGTTATTATTTTTAACAGAATTATCCACCAGGTTGATATATTCCAACAAATATACTTTAAACTACTCTCACCATAATAATAGCATGCTATGATAGTGGAAAAACTAAAAACTAAGGTAATTAGAATGAGAATATATTCACCATGTTGACCAAAATGATAATTAAAAGCATAATTAGCTATTTCAATACCATTAATATTATTAATGATTAAGTTACCATAATTAGTCGTCAAAATAATTATAGCTGTAATTGTACATATTATTAAACTTATAAAATAAGTACCAAATATTTGACCATATCCTTGCTGTTTAGCATTATTACTTTTACTACTAGCAACAGCAATTGCAGCAGCACCAATACCAGCTTCATTAGAAAAAATACCTCTTTCAATACCTATTATTAATATTGGAATAAAACTATTGAAAAAACAGTTCAAATTTAAGCCTTCTTTTATAATATTTAATATAATATTAGGAATAATCTCAATATTATTGATAACAACTGTTAAACCCAATATTATATAACTAATAGTCATTAAAGGAGTCAGAAAAAGAGTAATTAAAGATATTTCTTTTATTCCTTTGATAATAATTAGAAAAGTTAAAACAGCTATTATAATACCTATTACTAACGGATTTATCTGAACAACCGATGATATTAATTTAGATATTGTATTAGACTGAATTGTTAAAAATCCGATTATATATGCTAATATTATTAACAGAGCATAGGTAGTTGCTAATTTTTTTCTATTTAAACCTTTATTTATATAAGAATAAGGGCCTCCAATAAACTCTTCATTTTGTTTTTCTTTATATTTTATTGCTAAATAAGCTTCTATAAAAGATAAAGGAGCAACTATAAACGACGATATCCAAAGCCAAAAAATAGTACCTGGACCACCAAGATAAATAGCTAGAGCAACTCCTGATATTGATCCTACTCCTATTTTGCCTGATAACGATAGACATAGCGGTTTTAACACACTAGTGTCAGTATATATACTTTTCACTATCTTTTTTAAATTAAATTGAAGAAAGCGAAATTTAAAGGTATATTTCAAACCCATAGATATTAAAATAATAGATAAAATACCCCATAATAATTTATTTAATACTATTAACATTTTATCACCATTAAAAGTATATTATAGCTTTTATTAAATATTAAAAGGATATCATAAGGTGATATCCTTTTTATACTTCGATTGTTTCTAACGGTTCATTTTGTTTAGCTATGATTATATTTTCACTATTAAATTTAACTTTATCCAAACTTTTTTTCATAGTATTATACGCTAATTCTTCCGTATTGTTTTTTTCACTTAGATGAGTTAAAATAACATATTTAGTTTTAGAACCTACCTTTTTTTGCATATATTTAGCAATCATATTATTAGATAAATGACCAACATCGCTAATAATTCTCTGTTTTAAAATTAAGGGGTAAGAACCTTTAATAAGTATTTCTTCATCATGATTACTTTCTACTATGTAAATATCTTTATTATCTAATTCAGCTAATATTTTTTTATTTATATAGCCAGTATCTGTTATATAAACCATTTCTTTATTAAGGTAACTAATAATATAACCTACTGAACATTCAACATCGTGAGAAGTATATAATAATTTAATGTTAAAATTCGCTAGTTTGAATTCCTCTTTTACAATTTCTATATTATCTTTAGCAACATATTTATTTATTTCTTTAACCATATTTAAAGGTACATATACTTTCGTATTAATTCTCTTTAATAAACCAGATAATCCCAATATATGATCGTGATGACAATGAGTTATTAAAATTCCTTTTATATTATTAATGTTTAGTTCTTTATTATCAAGAATATTTTTTAAATGACGATAATTTAATCCAGCGTCTATAAGAATAATATTATCATTTTGTCTTAATAAAGTACAATTAGCTTTAGAACCACTAGCTAATATATCTATTTTCACTTTAATAAAAATCTAACGGGTTTAAAGAACTAGATGTTTCATATGTTAACCCTCTCCTTATTTCAAAGTGCAAATGGGTACCAGCTGTGGGATCATCCTCTTTTGGTGCGGGAATAACATAACCAGTATTACCCATCGAACCTATCCTTTGACCTATTGTAACAACTGAACCAATTTTTACATTAAGGCCTACTAAGTGAGAATATAACGTATAATAGCCATTATTATGATCTATTACTATATATTTACCAAAAGTTGATTTAGAAGGACTAGTTTCAGCAATTATTACTGTTCCGTTATTAGCAGCATATATTGGAGAACCATAACCAGTACAACAAATATCAATAGCACTATGGAATCGCCCATCTCGCCATCTATAATAATCAGAAATAATATATGGCGAATCGGTAGGCCATGCCCAGTAGCCTGTATCTCCTAATTTTATATTAGAAGTACTTCCTTTTACAACAATTCTATTTACAGCTGGTGTAATTTCAATATTTTCTGTAATAATAGCACTATTAATATTGCCATTAATTTTTTGAATTTTCTTTGTAATTTTATTTAAACCGTTTGAACCTGCTTGTTTAACAGTGGAATATCCCATATAAACACTAGTATCATATTCAATTTCTGTTTTGAATTCTATGTCTTGATATTCTTCAACGTGAATTTCTTCTACTATATTAAAAGCTGTTGATAGCATTCCTACTGTAATTTGTTGTCCCGGATATAATAAGGCATTTGCGCTTTTTAAATTAGTGTTGGCAACTAACAATTCTTCTACTGCCATTTTATTGTTAAAAGCTATTTCCAATAAATTATCTCCTGGTTTTACAGTATAAAAACTCTTATTAGTATTTTCACCAAATAATAAATATTGACTTAATTCATCAACACTTAAGTAAATTTTATCGTTAACTGCTATTCTATCTTCTTTAATAGTTATATTATTTTCAATATATATATTTTCAATTATGGTTCCAACATCTTTAATTTCTTCTTGTGTATTATTAGCAAACTTTTCATAATTTTCTTCTTCAATAAAAGCTTTTACTGTATTTTGAACAGAGTCTTCAAATATCTTTTTATTTAACACGTTTATAATTTTATCATCTTGATCTTTATCTACGGCCGAAATTGTTATTTTATATCCATTAATAGTAAACGGTTCTGTATCCTTTATTTTTTCATATATGTCACTAATTGAAGAAATGCTTTCATTGTATGTTATTTCTTTTTGGATATTCAAATTTTTAGGAACATATACTTTATTAACATCATATTGTTCCTTTATTCTATCTTGTTCATTATCAATATATTTCTCTAATTGAGATTTTGATTTAATCAAGCCGATAGAGTTACCATTTAAATATACTCTATATACTTCTTTAGGAATATCCTTTGTTTCTTTAAAATTCGAAAATGTCAAAAAACAACTAAGCAAAAAAGATAAAATAATCATAAAAATGGTTTTTTTAGTCATTATAACCACCTTTAGATTCTTTATGATAATTTAAAAAAGTACTAGTATCTCTTTTAAATAGCAATTGAATAGTTGCTGTTGGACCATTACGATGTTTAGCTATAATTAATTCACTTTCGCTAGTATGATTTTCATTATCAGCTTCTTTATTATAATAATCATCACGATAAAGGAAAGACACTATATCAGCATCCTGTTCTATTGAACCGGACTCTCTTAAATCACTTAGATTTGGACGTTTGTTTTCTCGCCCCTCTACCGCTCTAGACAATTGAGCTAAAGCTATAACGGGAACTTTTAATTCCATAGCCATTGTTTTAAGAGATCGTGATATATCAGCTACCTCTTGTTGACGATTAGAACCATATTTTCCACTACTAGAAATTAATTGTAAATAATCAATTATAACTATTCCTAAACCATTCTCACTACTTGCTAAGCGACGACACTTTGCTCTAATTTCGCCAATAGTTATACCCGGAGTGTCATCCATATATAACTTGGCATCAGCTAGTTGGCTTATTGCCTCGTTTACTCTTTTCCAATCATTATTTAACAAATTACCCGTTCTTAATTTCTGACCTTCTATTTGACCCAAAGAACTTAGCATGCGCATAGCTAATTGTTCAGAACCCATCTCAAGATTAAATAAAGCTACTGTTTTATCAGTATTTATAGCAATATTAGTAGCTATATTTAAAGCAAATGCTGTTTTACCCATAGCAGGACGAGCAGCAATAATTATTAATTCGTTTTCATGAAAACCACTAGTTATTTTATCTAAGTCACGCCATCCACTTGGCAATCCTGTTATATCCCCCTTTTTTTCAGCTAATTTTTCCAAATTAGCCTGGGCTTTAAATAAAACATCTTGAACAGTTCTAAATTCAGTGGAACGTCTATTTTTAACTATACTTAGCACTTTTCTTTCAGCTTCGTCTAAAGTTTCATTAACTGTTCCCTTAGGATTGTAACCCATAGTAATAATCTCAGTAGATGTTTCTATTAAATCTCTTAATAATTTATTATCTTCAACTATTTTGATATAATATTCAATATTAGCAGCAGTTGGAACAGACTCTAATAGATTTGTTAAATATTCTATTCCTCCTGATTGATCTAACGTTTTATTTTTTTGCATTTTAGCCGTTACAGTTGTAAAATCAAGTGGAACTTTCTCCTCTACTAATTCTCTTATAGCTGCAAATATTTTCTGGTGAGATAAAGAATAAAATGACTCTTCTGTTAAATCTTCACAAGCTTTTTGTAAGGCATATGGAGATAAAAACATAGAACCTATAACTGATTGTTCTGCTTCAATATTATTTGGTAATACTTTAACCATTTTTTCACCTTCTTTACTTCTTTATCTCGATTTTTATTATAGCTTTAATATCTTTATATAATTCAATAATAACACTATGAATACCTAAAGATGTTATGTTAGTCACTTTAATTTGTTTTCGATTTAATTGATAACCTTTTTTGGCTAATTCTTCAACAATTTGTTTAGAAGTAATACTACCAAACATTTTATTATCATTACCTGTAGTAACTGTAAAAGATATATTTGTTTTTTCTAATCTTTCTTTATTTTCAATTGCCTGTTTTATTATGTTTTGCTCTTCTTGTTGTTGTTCTTCTTTAATTGCTGCTAACTTTTTTACATTACGCTCACTATAAGGAATGGCATAATTATTTTTAATTAAAAAATTTTGTCCAAATCCATCTTTTACTTCTTTTATATCATCCTTTTTGCCTTGCCCTTTTAAATCTTTTATAAATATTACTTTCATATGACCTCCTAAATTTTATACTAGGACTTGGAGTAATTATATCATATTGTATATAAGAAAAAAAGACTTTAAGCTTAAGTCTTTTTTATTTTGTATATGGTAATAACGCTATTGCGCGAGCTCTTTTAATTTGTTCTGCAATATGTCTTTGATGTCTAGCGCATGCTCCGGTAACCCTTCGAGGTAATATTTTACCTTTTTCATTAATATATTTCTTTAACGATTCTACATCTTTATAATTAATATTTTTACCGGTTGAACACATATAACATATTTTTTTCTTTTTTCTATAAAATTCTGCCATGTTCTCCTCCTATTTAAAATGGTAGTTCTTCATCACTTATTTCTATATTATTACCAAAATCAGCAAAAGGATCTTTTTCAACATTAATTGAAGTTTCTTCTGCAAAATCATATGGCGTTGGTTCTTTTGTAGATGAAGGGTTGCTTTCTGTTTTATTTTTAGAACCTAAAAATTGAACACTATCTGCTACAACCTCTGTTATATATCTTTTTTTACCTGTTTCATCTTCATAATTTCTAGTTTGGATTCGACCATCTATTGCAACTTGGCTTCCTTGGGTTAAATAGTTTTTAACATTTTCGGCTTGTTTTCTCCAAACAACAATATTTATATAGTCTACATCCTTTTCACCAGCTTGATTAGTAAAAGGTCTATTAATAGCAATACTAAAAGTAGCGACTGCAATGTTGCTTCCTGTATATCTTAATTCAGGATCTTTAGTTAATCTTCCTATCAAAAATACTTTATTCATTTTTACCTCTTTCTTAATCTTCGACTTTTATGATTAAATGACGAAGAATATTTTCATTTATAAGTGCTAAACGGTTGAATTCGTTAATAGCATTACTATTTTCAGATTCAATTAAATAAAGAAAGTAGTAGCCAGTATTATGTTTATTAATAGTATATGCTAGTTCCTTTTGACCCATTTCTTTTTCTTCTTTAATAGAAGCTTGATTATCTTCTAATGTTTTTTTCATATCCTCAGCAATACCCTTAATTTCTTGTGTTTCTAAATTTGGGTTTACTATAAACATGATTTCATATTTTGTCATTATTACACCTCCTCTTGGACATTCGGCCAATTTAATTGGCAAGGAATATTAAATACTCGTTATAGATTATAGCATTTAATTTTTTGAAAGTAAACTACTTTTACTATTATATTAGGAATTATTTAATTTAAACATTAAATCGAAAATGACATATATCTCCATCTTGCATTAAATAATCTTTGCCCTCTAACCTTGCTTTCCCTTGTTCTTTTACTTTTAATTCACTTCCATAATTTATTAAATCATTATAACTAATTACTTCAGCTCTAATAAATCCTCTGGCAAAATCACTATGAATAATACCAGAACAATCTCTTGCATTCATTCCTTTTTTAAAAGTCCAAGCTCTAACCTCGTCTGTTCCTACTGTAAAAAAAGTTGCTAAATTTAATAAGTCATATGTTGTTTGAATTAATTGATCTAATCCACTTCTTTTGATTCCTAAAGCTTTTAACATTTCCTGTTTATCATTTTCTTCTAATTCACTAAGTTCTGATTCTATCTTAGCGCATATTTTAATTAATTTAGATCCTTCTTTTTTTGCATATTCCTCAACTATTTGAATGTAATTATTGTTTTTATTATTTATATTCTCTTCATTGATATTAGCTAAATAAATAATTGGTTTAAGTGTTAAAAATTTATATGATTTTAGTACTTCTATTTCTTCGTTTGTATAATTTATAAGTCTTAATGGGATATTTCTTTCTAATGCTTCTTTTGATTTTCTTAGTACTTCTAATTCTTTAATTCCTTCTTTATCTTTGGTTGTTTGAACTTTCTTTGTCATTTTATCAATTCGGTTATTTATGATTTCTAAATCTGCTAGCATTAGTTCTAAATTAATGATTTCAATATCCCTAATAGGGCTTGTTTTTCCTTCGACATGTATAATTGATCCATCATCAAAACAACGGACAACATGACAAATAGCATCAACTTCACGGATATGAGATAAAAATTTATTCCCTAATCCCTCTCCTGTAGAGGCTCCTTTTACCAATCCTGCTATATCAGTAAATTCAAATCCTGTTGAAATTGTTCTTTTAGGATTGTACATATTTTTTAATACTTCGATTCTTTCATCAGGTACTACTACCATTCCTACATTAGGATCTATTGTCGCAAAAGGATAATTAGCTATTAAAATCTTTTGTTTTGTAATTGCATTAAATATTGTTGATTTACCAACGTTTGGCATTCCAATTATACCTGCTGTTAAACTCATTTAAAATCTCCTTATATTGTTGGATAAACATTAGGCCCTAATGGTAACCCTGTTATATACCAACCGATAATTAAAACTATCCAGGCTAAACTTATAATACCAAAATATGGCATTATGTATGAAATTGATTTTTTTATGGTAATGGGGTTTTCTTTATCTTTATTATAAATATTCAAATATCCTATATATATAGCAAAACCTGCTAATAGAGGCGTTATTCCATTAGCCATAGAGTCCGATGCTCTCAATAACATTTGAGAAAATTGTGGAGAAACGTTTAATTGCATTAATTTAGGCACCACTACGGGAGCTAAAATAATCCATTTAGAAGTAGGGGTTGTTATAAATAAATCAGCTATAGTTCCCACTAATAATATTATTATTATTAAAGGAATCGCGCCCCATGATAATTCGCTTATTATATTTGCTCCCCATGCCGTTATAATTGTTCCTATGTTTGTTTCCTTAAACACTGCTATAAATTGAGAAGCAAAGAAAATAATGGTAATGATTTCAACAATATTTTTCATATATTGATTACTTCCATTTATAATATCTTTATCTGATTTTATTGTTTTTGCTCCTATTCCATATGCAATGCCAATTATTAAGAAAAAAATTGCAACCATATATGTAAACCCATCTTGTAAATAAGAATTAAGCCCAAATAATTGATTAACATAAGTTTTTTCTTTCATATCTAATAAAATACCGGAAAAAGGTAAGTTTGGAATAAGCATATAAATAAATATAAATATAACGATTATACTACTTATGTAAGCATATTTTAAGCCTTTTTTCTCATACTTATTTGTTTCTATTTTTGTTTGTTCTTCATTAATATAATCTATTATTTCGATTTCTGATGTATAACTAATATCTTTTCTTTCGCGTTTTCTTTTTAATGATTTTGTTACAAAGTTTTCAATTGCAAAGGTTCCTATAATCGATAATATAATACTTAATACAATAATTATAAATAAATTAGATGTTAAACTAATATGAAAAGTCGGATCAATTAATCTTGCTGAAGCTTGAGTATAAGGTATTAAAGAAATATCAAGCGAACCAATAAAAACAGAAATTCCATATCCAAAACTAACGCCACAAAATGCTGTTACAATACCCACTAAAGGATTTCTCCCTTTTGCTTGATAAAATATAGCTCCTAAGGGTATTAAAACAGCATATCCAACTTCATTTATTAAGCTTGAAATTGTGGCAATAAATAATAATAGAAAAGTAATAAATTTAGTATTTATTTCTCCAAGATTTCTTTTAATAAAAATATCAAAAAAGCCACTAGATACGGCAACACTTATACCTAGTAGTGATATTAACATCATACTTAATGGGGTAAAACTAATAAAATTTATAGCAGCATTACTAATAATATATTTTACCCCGTCATAACTTAGCATGTTTTTTACAACTACCAGTGTTGACTTTAATTGAATATTATTTAAATCTAATTTATTATACGTTGCTTGAACATCAAAAAAACTAAGAATAGCACTTAATATAATAATAAAGATAGTTAATAAAATGAAAGAGGTGGCTGGATAAAGTTTAAATTTTTTTAATTTCCTTTTACCTGTTTTTTTCATTGCATACTCCTATATAATAATTTTTTTTATTCTTTTGCTTAATTCAATTCTTGGAATCATGACAACATGACCACAATTTAAACATTTTATTTTAATATCAGCACCTAATCTAACGACTTCCCATAGATTAGTCCCACACGGATGAACTTTTTTTAATTCTATTTTAGAACCAATTAATAAATCACTCATAATTACCTACTTATTAGAATCGTTCATAATTTCAAGAATACGATTTAAATCATTAACATTATTAAAAGATATCACTATTTTGTTATTATTTATGATAACTTTAGTACCTAACTTTTCTTTTAATATTTCCTCAACATATTGATATTCAGTGTTTTTAGTTCTCTTTTTAATTATTTGTTTTTTAGAAATTGAAGTTGTTGTTGCTATTTCTTCTAAATC
>LSQX01306384.1_pt1 | contig 20711 bp, 21 predicted proteins | sample 654561 | NCBI WGS metagenome assembly LSQX01 (sample SAMN04489861, study PRJNA283612) | anaerobic digester metagenome | isolation source: 4 biogas reactors fed with cattle manure at either 37C or 55C with and... | place: Denmark: Kongens Lyngby | collected 2014 | reverse complement strand
TTGCACAGTCTGCCGTCCCCGTGTTTGCTCTAGCCAAACAAGGGGTCGCTCCAAACCGTCCCCGTGTTTGTTCAGAAGAATAAAAATGATATTGTTTTAAAACACAAGGGGTGAACCAATTGTTTAAATTAAGAATACTTGGCACAGTATTAGCTGTCATTGCTACAGCTTTATCAGGGTATAGCCTAATATCCGGAAATAACGAATTGATGCTATACGCAAATTTTTTTCGGGTGCAACGTTTTTAATTATTGGTATAATTAGCATTAAGGAAAAATGGAATCTGTTTGGTATTGCCTTTATCATTCTTTCTATATTTACATTTTTGACTTCCATAAAAGGTTTATTTTTCAACCAAAAGGTGTGATTACAGAATAATAAATAAGATACAAAGCTTATATAATAATTCTTCTAGATTTAATATGTCATATCAGTTATTAATCATTCACTCACAAAGGAAGGTACTAAAATGGGAAAGAGTAAATAAATTTGCTTGGTAAGGTACAATATTAATAAATGAAGTTAAAATATATCCAGATTTACCTAATAGACAAATTATGATATAATATGAATATGCAAATAAAGCGAAAAGAGGAGTTGTCATGGAATTAAATATTAGGCCATCGGCAGATCTAAGAAATAAATATAATGAAATATCTAAACAGTGCAGGGAAACTAGAGAGGCTGTGATTATTACTGTAAACGGTCGTGGTGATACAGCTGTTCTTGGATTACAGGATTACAAGCAAATGAAGTCAGAACTAGAACTGCTTCGAACCCTTGCAGAAGCGGAAGATGATGTTCAAAATGGAAGGATAGGCTTCATGCAGGAATCTTTAGATACACTTCGTGAATCTTTAGTAAACAGGAAGAGTAAAAATGTATAGGATCATGAGAACAGATAAAGCGGAAGATCAGCTGAGGGATATAATCTATTACATCGCAGATGATTCGGGCAGCGTTGATATTGCTCTCAAATATTTGGATAAAATAGAAGAATCCATTGATCGTTTAAAACAGTTTCCTAATTCAGGAAGCATACCTAGATATTCTATTTTGAAAAAACAAGGCTATAGAGTAGCCATTGTGGAGAAACATCTTATATTTTATAAAGTAAATGAGGAAAATAAAGCAGTTATCATTTATGCTATAGTTGATGGAAGAAGAGAATATCAAAATTTAATATAGTCAGGTTTTAAAATTCTAAGCCCTATAGTTTTAACTGTAGGGCATTTTCTATATTTATTATGGTGTTCCACCATTAAGTAAGATAAGTTTTAAGGATTATTAGGTATTGACAATGTGTTAAGACGCATGTAGAATATGATTATAGACAAATGTAGAAAAGGAGGCTTATGAATATTATGGAGATACTTCCGAATGCTGAATTTGAGATTATGAAAGTAGTATGGGCCAATGAACCGCCTATCACAACCAATATCATTATGGAACAGTTGGGGGGGAAGAAAAAATGGAAACCCCAAACCATTATTACATTGTTATCACGACTTACAAAACGGGGTTTTGTAAAAACAGAAAAAGACGGTAAAATACTCAAATACTTTCCGCTCGTTCCCAAGGAAAAATATATAAGGTTTGAGACTGATGACTTTATGAAGAGGTTTCATGAAAATTCATTTATAAGTCTGATTAATACCTTGTATGATAACAAAAATTTGAAAAACAGTGACTTTGATAAATTAATTGAGTTGCTGGAAGAAAAGAGGGATTAATATGCAACAGCTTTTAATGACCTTGTTTGAATGCTCTTTTTTCATGTCAATCATATCCTTGGCTTATATGACGGTTATGCCTTTTTTATCAAAACGATATGCCGCCAAGTGGCTATACTATGGTTGGCTGGCTCTTGTGGCAGGTTGGGTATTTCCTTTTAAAACAATTTTTAAAGCAATTCCCCCATCTGCCGGGGCGCCCATTGTACAAATCATACCCCCGGGGAATATCAATCCCGGTGGACTACTTGCAGCCAATATTAATAATAAGACAGGTGCGGTGTTCACTCTGTCTCTTTGGAAGTTAGGTATATGCGTATGGATTGTAGGCATGATTGGGATAACAGTATATCATATCCGGCGGCATAAGAGATTTTTGGAAACAGTTCATCGCTGGAGCGAAGATGTAGGAAACCCACAGCTCTTAAATATTTTAACAGCTCTTAAAAAGGAAATGAATATTAAAACACCCATAGGTTTAAAGACTTGTCCCTGCATCGGCAGTCCCATGATGATTGGTTTTTTCCGTCCCGCTATTTTATTGCCGGCCATCAAATTTAATTATGGCGACCTTACATATATTCTCAAACACGAGCTTGTTCATTTCAAGAGGAAAGACCTGTGGTATAAGACATTGATCTTACTGGCAACCGTCATCCATTGGTTTAATCCCATAGTTTATCTTATGGCTAAAGCAGTTGCCGTACAATGTGAAATTTCTTGTGATGAACAGCTGTTAAAAGGGGCAACCCCCCAACAACGACAACAATACGGTAAAATTATCATCGACACTATTGCTAACACCGTCAGGGACAGATTAAGATATCGGCCCACATTGTCAACCAGTTTTTATGGCGGCAAAAAAAGTATAGAGGCCCGTATTTCTTCAATCACGGACACAAGTAAAAAAAGGGTTGGGATTATTGTTGTTTGTATTATTCTTATAGCAATAATAGGCATGGGATCAATATTTGCCTTTGATTCCTCAGAGAAATCGGAAGATATAGGAATGCCGGGCGGTGGGACAAAAATCCCTCCTTATTTTGAATATGGGGAAGGAAATACAGTGACAGGGGCTCTCGCCGGTTTCGGATTTCTGGAATACGATGAGGCTGAACAAGTTCACCGTTTTAATGGGAAATGGGTACGCACCGTATATGACTACTTTATCTGGAACGGGGAACAGTTTTGGGAGCTGAGCAGTATACCGGGCAGTTATTCAGGTGACCCCATTGATCTTAAAATCATCAGAAATCCTAAAACCAACGCGATAGAAAGGTTAAAAGAAATGAGCAAATCAGAGACTAAGGAAGCCCTGAATTATCGCCCTGATTGGTTTGAAAAGGTCTTAGACGGTTCCGAGGATTCGAATACTCATATATTACAATTAGGCCCCTAATCTCAATGATGCCAATAAACGGCCATAGCATTTATACAATCAAAACGTGTTGTTTTATAGGTATATTGGGTTGGAGTGAATACGCTTTTGGCAAAAATCCCAATTCGGGAGTTTGGTGATAAAAAGTTTTCGATGTGGTTTATATCAGGGAAGAGGGTGTTTGCTGTGGAAGGAACCCTATCTTGGTGGTTGCACATATTATTTTTAATGATTTATAAGGGGAGGGGAATTTAAATGAGGAGATTTACTGTTATTTTGTCAATATTTCTGATACTCCTGATGGCTAGCAGTGTCTATGCATCCGACATATTTGAAACAGGTGTGTGGCGGGAAACAGGAGTACTGAATAACGGCATACGTTATGGCGTAAGGTCCATGACGGAAGCAGAAAAGGCGGTTTTTCAGCTTAGTGAGGCCACCGAAAATGCTGTCAAGGTTTCTGAAGGATCAGATTTGTTTGACATACAATCAGGTGTGTGGAAAAAGGTGGGAAAGCTGAGCAATGGAATGCGCTATGGTGTAAGGGATATGACAGAAGCGGAAAAGGCGGCCTTGCAGCTTTGGGAGAATGCTAAAGATGGAATTATCACACCATTTTCCTATTCATGGTCCGGCAATGTAAATGTTCCCATAGCAAACAGTGCGGGAACTAACGGCAGGCAACTGGGTAGCAACTTTATCATAGCACCGGACAGGTATGCATTTGTATTTGTAGGCTCATTGCCCAGTATAATGCCGACAGTTAACATTGGCGCAAGATTCACTAATGGTATGGGTGATGACTGGATACCTAATGTGGGTGCAAATGAGGTAGTTATGATTGACCCCGGTAACTATAATAATTACGAGATGGCCATAAGGGTAAGCACATATGAAAACGCATCAGCATCAGCACGTTTTAGCATCACGACCGGCAATTAAGGTTGATAAATAAGCCTTAATGTATTTGTTTCAAAAAATCTTATACTAACTCTTTTTAACATAAAATACAATTTAGGAGTTCCTTTTTAACAAGCCATAACAAACACCCTCTTCCCTGATACAAACCACAAAGGAATAACATCAACTTAAAATACAATTATTTTAATCTGTAGCTGTCACCGGACAGATGGATTATCTCACACCTGTGAATAATCCTGTCCAAAATAGCTGTACGTTTAAAATGTTCAAAATAATCAGCATTATGGGGTCTTTATTTATTTCCTGTTTTCATTATTCAAAAGCTCATTTTTAAGGTTATCTAATTTTGCATTCAAAAATACTGTGCAAGTAACAATTATACCACATAATATCACCAGACCCATGTATGTATATCTATGAAATGACATTATAAACGGATCGCCGGTAAAAAATATAATGACCGCTAGTGTTCCACTCAAAATACCACAAACTATGTAAAATATGATTGAAGCACCTAGTCCGCTGAGGATTGCTTTTTTCACAATACATCCCCCCTTATTTCTACTTCTACTAATAACCATAATACCCCTGCCCCAAAGAATAAAATGCCACAGCCGCTTCCCGAACCCAATTCCTTTATTTGATTCATTTTTATATCGGGATACAACCAAACAAGGGGACGGATCCTTTGTTTGACATAATTTAAATATCAGATTACAATATCTTTGAGGTGATTAAAATTGCCACGAACAAAGCGATTATTAAGTTCAACAGGAATATATCATGTAATGGTAAGAGGAATAAATCGACAAAGTATTTTTGTTGAGGATAGGGATTATTCAAGATATATAGAAACCTTAGGAGAATATAAAAAAGAAATTGCCTTTGAATTATATGCTTATTGCTTGATGGGAAATCATCTTCATTTATTAATTAAAGAAGGAAATGAGAAAATCGGAAACACCATGAGACGAATAGGGGTAAGTTATGCCTATTGGTATAACCGGCAATATGATAGAAGCGGACATCTATTTCAGGGTAGATTCAAAAGTGAACCGGTAGAAGACGATACCTATTTTTTAACTGTGTTACGCTATATCCATCAGAACCCGGTAAAGGCAGGTTTAGTCAGTAATACAGAAGATTACAAATGGAGCAGTTATAATGAATACTACAAAACAAGTAATATAGTGGATACCAATTTTGCTTTGCAGATGTTTTCATCCGATAAAAAAGAAGCGGTAGCAGAGTTTGGCAAATTTCACATAGAAATCACCGATAGTCGGTGCCTAGATATTGATGAAGAGAAAAAGACACTTTCAGATAAAGATGTGAGGGATTTAGCATTAGATAAATATAATACAGATTTGTCTAAACTTCAAAATATGGAGCAAGAAATCCAAGATAAAATTATAAAATATCTAAAAAGAAAACAAGGGATCTCCCTGAGACAATTATCAAGGCTTACCGGCTTCACCATTCATAGGATCTATAAAGTGAAGGTTTAATAAAGGACTCAAACAGGAGAACCGTCCCCATGTTTGTCTGTTTGTCCCTATCACAAATGATGTTCCTGATGAAGAAACTCAAAAAATCATAACCGAAAAATTTACAATGGTCGGCGATGAAGTACCAAAAGGATATTTTGATTTCAGTAGGTTGTTTATTGAAGACGAAAATTATAAAGTCGAAATTAATACAAACTATACTGTAAAGGTAGACTTCAAAATGCCCGTCAAACTGCCCAGTGAATACAATTTTACACATTACGCAACATATGGGGAAACATATAAGGTGGCAGAATATTTAAAAGCAGAATATGCGGAATTTATAGGAATGAAAAATCCCGTTATTAACATTTCGGGTGGTGATTTTAACATTTATGCAGAGCAATCATACAGTATATCTTTTCATGAAAAAAGCAGTGACAATATCCGGAGCATTTTAAATTATCACTTTAATACAGTGGATTTTTATTGTAATGATGATGGCGCATTATTCCTTGCAAGAAAATACTATACGGACTTAAGCGATGTTGTAGGTGAGTACCCTATTATTGATACCAAAGAAGCACTAACTTTACTTGAAAATGGAAATTATATCACAACTGTGCCACAAGAGTTTGAGGGCACAGAACATGTTAAAAAAGTTGAACTGGTTTATCGCACAAGCACCACTGAAAAACTGTTTATGCCTTATTACAGATTTTATGTTGAATTTCCCGATATGAAGCATGAAAACGAACTTAATGACTACGGTGCATATTATGTTCCGGCGGTAGAAGGTCGGTACATTGAAAATATGCCTGTGTGGGATGGCAGCTTTAACTGATTCCCATTATGAGCAAACACCTTAGTAAACCTGGACTGGCTGCTAAAGCTAAACTTGATAACTGCGAAAGTGTAGGCAAACCTTGCTATTAAGCTTGGTTTGCCCCATTTTTTGTGACAAATGAATAACAAAGGAGGACAGGACCCAAATTGTCAATAGAATGCACTAGGGACGGTTCGAGACTGCTGAAAAAGTCCCGAATCGTGTCATTCTGAATGCAACGAAGTGAAATGAAGAATCTCGTATGTATTAAAAATACGAGATTCTTCGCTTCGCTCAGAATGACACCTTCCGGTGGTCCCTATAAAAATAGGACTTTTTCAGCAGTCTCGGACGGTTCTTATTGCATTCCGCCCCAAGGCTCGTTGAAATTTTACCCGGGTGATTATATGCTAAGACCGGCACTGCCGGTTTCTATATCACAAGGGTTCCGTTTTCTTGATTTATCATAAGTAGTACCTTTCTTTGTTGCCCTGTATCGGCATCAATATATATCAAATAATGATCCTCGCCAAATTTTACTTTAAATTCATAGGTTAATACTTCTTTCCCCCCGGCAATAGGAATTATAGCTAATCTTACATTTTCTTCTTTAACCCTGTCAGACAGCTTTTTTCCGGCTTCTTTCTTAGATATCTTCGGTTTTTCGATATTTCTTTCATAATGATTTGTTAAAAACCCCTGTGCCTCGAGACCGATTATATCGCCATCATCCAAAGCAAGTTTAACCTTGACCAAATCGCTATATATTAACACGTCCTCCTGTTTATAAGCAAAATTAATAACCATTTGACCCTCATTTTCCATTGAATATGTTGCTTCCATATTGTTGAACCCGATTCTTTTTAAAAAATCCTCTGCTTTTTTTATGGCGTCTTTTTTATTAATATTATTCTTACTGCTTAATACCGGATCCATATACCATATTATTTCGCCGCCAATTTTACTGACAGCGGCAGTAGCTTCATATCCGGCAGGTGTATTTTCATTGGATATGCTTATATAATAACTGTCTATCGGCTGATTTTCGGTATCACCGATTACCTTGATATCACTATGTCTGTGTTTTTCAAAGGAATCCGATATTATATTAACCGCTTCTTCCCCGCTTATTTTTCTGCCTGCTAACTTTGGCTTCACATCTTTCAGATGATCCGAAAAGGGGCCGTCATATATAAGCTCCGGGTATTCCTGCATTCGTTCCTCGAAATTAATTAAACCAAAACTTTTCATTTGATTTTCAACATGTTTTAGACTTTTATTGCCTTCCCTTCTCAAATCTCCAAAATTGACCCCGCCCGCTACTATCTGTTGTTGGAGTTCTGTTAACTGCTCGGATAAATGATTCGCATAATTACATAACTCCGTCATTGTATGTAATTCCTTTTCATCTAAAGCTATTCCGTTTAAACTTTTATTTGCCATGGCAGTGCAGTAGTCCCCTAACTGACTCAAAAACCTCTCCGTGTCACGTATTCCCCCATGATGAAAGGGTAGTTGTGTCAACTTTTCCTGTGCCATATAGGATTGATTTATTGTATCATTTAGAAATTGTGCTATATCTTTATTGGAGGCCGATATCATCGCCTTAGATAAATTTACCTGAGCATTTTCCACATGTCCTATTAATTCATAAAACTGTCTTTGAAAATGTATATCCAAATAGGTATGGTAGTCGTTTTTTTCTTTGCATTGATATAAACCCCAGCCCAGTACAACTACTAAAACTATGATAAGTACAATAGAGAGTCCATATTTTCTCATCAGATCCCTCCTGAATTAGTTAGATATTTTACCATGATTTTTAATCATGTGCAAATACATGCTTGCCTATTGATAATGTGACCTTTCTTGTCCAAATCCACCCGCTTGTAGCACTTGACGGGTTCCAAAAATATACGGCTCCCCCCGTAGGATCCCACCCATCTAATGCATCCCTTGCGGCATTGCATGCTGAGGCATCCGGTGCTTCATTAATAGCGCCCCTTTTTATAGGTTCAAATGCACAAGGTTGATAAATTACTCCGGCCAAGGTATTCGGGAAGGAGGGATGTGTAACCCTGTTCAACATTACGGCGCCAACAGCTACCTGACCCAAGTAAGGTTCCCCCTTTGTTTCCGCATGAATGGCCCTTGCCAATAAATCTATATCATCATCCCTTGAGACCCCGCGGCTAGTTGATTTGGCAGGTTGTGTAGCTTTTGGGGGTGTATTTGAAACTGAATTTTTTTCCTGTTTTGATTCCGGTTGTGATAGCCTTACATCTTTTTTGTTTGGGCTCGGAGTCGAGGGTGGCACATTCCTGATTTTGAGATATAAAGTGATGATGAACAGTATACTTAATATTACCGTTAAAGGTATAACAATGGATTTTTTCATAGGCCCGCCTTCCGTTCTTTTAATAACATTATTTTTAACCGGGGCCTGTAAAATTATCCAAAGGGTGCGATTGTGAATTTTTAGAAACCAATCTTCTCAATTTCATCAATTTAAATGTATCTTCTACCGGATCACTGATGAAATCATCCCCCACGACAGCTATATCAATATCGCTATCTTCTGTGGCTCTACCTTTGGCAGCAGAACCGTAAATATAAACATTTTTAATGTTCATTTCACTCCATATTTGTGCACATATTTACATTCTGCTATTCTGATTATGTTTTTTTGTGTCTTGCGAAACAAAATATGATACAATAACGTTACACTAGGCTATGCGATGGGATGGTAATTATTATGGGATTAAGGAAACAGCTAGAAAACAGAATTTTTGATATGGAAAAGGTTGCAAGGGCTTTTGATATAGAGCCTTTTGACATATATTTTTTAGGGGGAGCTGCCTGTATATTGGGGCAGTATACCGAAAGGGCTACAAGGGATTTTGATTTTATGGATTTAAATTATCCTTCAGGATTGGGAAGGGTTTTTGTACAGTTAAGGGACTTTGATATGTTAGAATATGAAAGCACTATTGTATCACCGAAATATAAGAAGAGGGCTATAAAATCAGATAAATTCGAATATTTAAATGTATATTTATTATCTCCGGAAGATATAATCGTAAGCAAAATAATCAGACTGGAACAAAAAGATATAGAAGATATTGATAAACTTATGGAAACAGCGGATAAAGAACTAGTAAACCAAATAATAGAAGAGGTATTATCAAGAAATGATTTATATGAATCCAAAAGGGATTTATTTATAAAAAAGTTACAACAATTCAAGGAGAAATATAATGTATAGGATAGTATGTGAAAGTTACGAAAACTACAAAAGGGACTTTTTGCCTGATAATATCAATGATTATAGATATACGGTAACCAAACCCCTTGAATTGATATTGGATTTATCCTTATATGAAAAGGAAAAAAACAATAATACAATTAATTATAAGAAGCTGGAACATTTTATATATTTGCTAAATAAAAATATCAATGAATACCCCAATTTCAAGTCATTTTTATGGAGCCTGGAATCCAGGGGTATTTGCGGTAAAAATTATGATGTCTTAACCGGAGAAGAATTTTCTGAACTACAAAAAATCGTAAATATGTTTTTGAAACTGTCATATTGGGGATAAAAATTTGTTAAGGAATGCACCAGGAACCGTCCCCGGTGCATTTTATAATTAAAATCAAAACTTCTGACCCTAAAAAGGCAGATAAAGTACTCAACCAAACGCTTGAAATGTGTCCTGTAGGGGTACTGTTTGCAGATGCAGGCGTTAAAATTTCTCATAAATTAATAGTTGAGTAAGTTTACATAAGTACATATCTGTTGGGATAGATTGCCCTCCAATGGTTTGGGCATACCTATCCCATTATTGTGATTACGGTCAACATCCAATATAAGCTGATTTATTTATTTTATTGTCTTTTTGTTCCGGTATCCTGATAAATGCAATCATTCTATGCTGTTTCCGTGAAACTTGTTTTTAATAGCATTTACCGGACATTCTCTCACAGCCAAATCTATTTTTTCGATGTCTTCATTTTTCACTGTATCTATTAGAGGCATTGCCTTACGGTTTTCCAATTTGAAATAATCCGGTGCCGCATCTACACATATTCCACAACCTGTACAGGCCTGTTTATTTACCATAATATTATTTTCCGATGAATTGCCTTCTTTTAATGGCATATCGTTTTTATTAACCAATTTTCCTACAATATATCCCATGAATATAATAGCGATGGTAGTGAAAATCCACCTTGTTATCATAAACTTCGGGCTCAGAAATTTGGCCTCATTGGCAAGCATAGGTATTTTAATTACTGCCCATGAACTCAGTATAACAACTATATTTGATATACTGGCACCTTTTTGCAGCAAAGTTTTACACACCGGAAATGCGGCATATATGGGCCCCGCTGAAACGCTTCCGAGGGCTAGGGAAATAAAGGAACCTTTCAATCCTGACCCTTCCCCCAATGCATTGACTATCATATCCTTCGGTACCCAAGCCTCAATCAAGGCAGTCAGTAAAAATACAACGGGCATTATGATCAACATTTCTTTTAAATAGTATCCGCTGTTATTTACAGATAACATGGCCTTTTCGGTATTGATAATAAATAGCAATAGATATATAACTATAACTCCAACTAAAAATAAGTTACTTTTAATCTTTTTTATCATAATACCACCCCCATCAATAATGAAATTACTATTGCCATTCCAAAACTTAGCAGATTTCTGGTGATCGTAAATTTCGCCCCGAATTCCTTTTTTTCCAGATTAAAAGTTACCAAACCGACCATGGTCAGGGTGGTGAGAAAGGCGACTGCCGGCATTATACTGGCACCCATATCGACTATAGAACCCACCAAGGGAAATGCAACAAAAGCCGGAATTAACATTACACTGCCTAGAGCTGCTGCTAAGACTGTAGATAAAATTGTATTTGAGCCGCCTAAATAATTCCTTATCAGTTCCGGTGGAACAAAGGTTAATATCAGCCCTATTAAAAACAATATTCCTATTATTTGTCCCATCATGCTCCCCATCATCTTTTTTGATTTTTTCATTGAATTAATTGTTTTTTCTTTATCCTTGACAATAGAAATAACAAACCATACCAAGGCAATTATCCAAAGCGCTAAGGTGAAAATATCCATAAAATCTCTCCCTTCATAATGTTAAAATTTACTAGAGTTATTTTGAGATCCATCCTCCAAAGATTAATACATTTTGATATAATAGAAAGTAACCTAAGTTACTTTTTGGAGGTTTTTTATGAAAATAAATAAATATTTTCAATCGTTGTTAAATATTCCATTGTTCAGCGGGTTTACCGAAGTTGAGCTTATGAAAGCCCTGGGAGGTCGGTTTTCAACAAGGGATTTTGGGAGAAATGAAATAATTTATATACAAAACGAGAAAGCCAATTCAATGGATATAATTCTGGAAGGCAAAGTTATTGTGCAGAGTATAGACGAAAACGGCAATATTCTATCTATTGTCGACCTGGAAGAGGGAAGTATGCTGGGAGGCAACTTAATTTTTTCCAACAAGAACGAATATCGTATGACCGTAACGGCCATGACGGATACTAAGTTGTTTTCCATGGACAGGAAACAGGTGCTAAAACTTTGCCAAACAAATGAAGAATTCTTGATTAACTTTCTGGAAATCTTGTCCGACAAGGCATTAATATTGACTGCAAAAATTCACTCTTTGTCGAGAAAAACCATCAGGGAAAAGATTATGGATTTTTTAATTTTCGAATCCAACAGACAAAACAGTAAAATGGTAAGGCTTCCGATTTCCAAGAAGGAATTAGCCGAAAGATTCGGGGTTGAGAGACCTTCACTTCAAAGGGAATTGAGGAAGATGAAGGATGACGGACTGATAGATTATGATTCTGGAAGCATTGAACTGAAATGATCCGGGGATGCCGGGCCGTGTAAAAAATCTAATTTTAAGAAAAGGACAATCATAATGAATTATTTTAAATACGGAGAAAGAGAAATAGAACATTTGAAGAAAAGGGATACAATACTCGGAGATGCAATAGATAAAATCGGGATGATAAAAAGGAAAACAGAGCCTGATATATTTTATTCTCTTGTTTCGAGTATAATCAGTCAACAAATATCTACTAAAGCAGCAGCTACGATCAAGATCAGATTAATGAATTTAGTCGGGGAAATAAACCCCGAAAATATAAATGCCACAAGTGCGAATGAAATACAAAAATGTGGAATGTCTTTGAGAAAGGCAGGATATATCAAAGGAATTGCCGAAGCGGCTATAACTAAAACTATAAATTTTGGCAATCTTCACAGGCTTTCCGATAAGGAAGTGATTGAAGAATTAACAAAATTAAAAGGGGTAGGGGAGTGGACAGCCGAAATGTTGCTTATACATTCGCTGGAAAGACCCGACATACTCAGTTACAAGGACCTGGGAATTCGGAAGGGTATTATAAAATTATACGAATTAGAAGAATTATCAATAGAGGAATTTGAAATATATAGAAGAAGATACAGTCCCTATTCAACAGTTGCATCCATATATTTATGGGAAATAAACAAGAACTGAATCAATATTGAGTGGGACCTAAAAGTATGATTGTTCCCCCATCGGTTTTTAAAATTAAATTCCGATTAATGGTGGTAGTAATTACCACCTGCCCTATATCCAATCATTTTTTTGGGCAGTAAAAAGGCGGGATAGGACCTTTAAAACAGGGACTTAAATGAAACAGTAGATCATGCAATCTGCTGTTTTTGTATTTTATAAAAAAGCAAGAAAAACACAAAAAAGATATATTTGTGTGTTAATCTATACCCGGAGGCAGAAAAGGTGTGAGGAAGCATATAGGCAACACCTTTTAAAAAGAAACATCTGTTTCATATTCTGCTAGTTGTATAAAAGTTCTTTCGGCGGAATATGAGGCCTGTGTTTGTTTGGAGGTGAGGGAGATGGCTTTTAAACTTCTTTTGGTAGAGGATGATGCAGAAATGAGGGAGATTATCACTGACTACTTCACAGAAAAAAGTGAGGGGAGCTTTGCTTTGGATTCAGCTGAAACCGGAAAAAAAGCCCGGCAAAAATGCCTTGATAATGAATATGATTTGGTACTGCTGGATGTAATGCTGCCGGAGATTGATGGATTTGTAATCTGTCGGGAACTTAGAAAAATCAGCGATGTTCCTATTATCTTTATTACAGCAAGGCACAATGAGGATGACAGGTTGTACGGTTATAAGCTTGGGTGTGATGACTATGTGACCAAGCCCTTTTCCCTGGCGGAACTTTATGCCAAAGTAATGGCTTTATTAAAACGTTCGAAGGGTATGGTAAGGGATGAGGCAATAGCGGTGGGCGACATAAGGCTGGATCCATATCGCTGTACAGTTACTGTAAGCGGAGAGGAAGTAATACTGGCACCCATGGAATTTGCTATTCTAAAAATACTTATGGAAAATCCCGGCCAAGTGATGAGCCGCGACAGATTGCTCATCAGGATTTGGGGATATGATTTTGAGGGCAATGACAGGGTAGTGGACAATCATATAAAAAAATTACGCCGAGCCTTAGGTAGTGCTGCCTCGCAGATCAAAACCGTGTTTAAAAAGGGTTATAAATTGGGGGTGGAATGATGGCGAATAACAAGATAAAAAATAGAATTTATTTACGTACTTTTAGTGTATTTTTGATCATCTACTTGGTGCTTATGGTAGGTTTCAGCGCATTTTTAGTATCCCGAGAAAAAAAGACCATCGGTATGGGACTCCGCACGTATGCCATACAGGTTAACAACAGGGTCGGGAGCATTTTACAAGGTCATCTGAGCAATGGTAGATATCTGATAGATGTTCCCAAAGTAAAAGATGAATTACTACAGGAGAGCCCCTTTTTAACCATTATGGATTCTGAGGTAGCAGTATTTACCGATAAATATGAACTTCTATTTAACACCAATAATTATTGGAGATGTAGTTATACAAAATATAAAGATGAAAAGGGGTACCATGTTGGGTATGGCTATATTGATCCGGAAAAATGGTTTAGTAAGGAGGAAATAAAGGAGATTGAAGGGTATATATATGCGGATCCGCAACCTAAAGAAGTGGGGGATCTTGTAAGATATTTATTAGGGCTACGGGGTTTTTGGATTGATAACGGCATGATTATCCCGGAAAAGATAATTGTCAACATTATATATGCCGAAAAATTTGATGATGAAGGAAATTTAAAGTTAAGCGGTGGCACCTATACTGATGTAATCAATTATTCATCGAATTTTGAAAATACAGATGATTTGCCTTATTTTGAACAGGGAAACATCACCAGAAATAATATCGGTAGTCCCGACAATGAAAAAAGGAAGGAACTCCGTCAGATGGTAGCGGAACAGTCAAGGCTGGAGAAGGCCGTTCAACAATTTACCGGTATAGAAGGTTCATCCCAAAGGGTAGGTTTTCTGACCTATCGCTATTATTTTGTGCTGCCCCATCAAAATACGATCAGGGCAGGTGATGCTAAAAATATAGGTAGCGATTTTTGGACAGTAGTAGGTCGTGATGTAAATATAGGGAGGCGCTGTTTTCCAAGTTTGATATTTGTTTGGATTTCCTGCCTTATAATATTCAGTGTTGCAGCCTTTATACTTGCAAAACAAACATTTAAAACATATAAACAACAGGAAGAACTCGAAAATCACCGTAAAGAAATGACTGATGCCTTAGCCCATGATTTAAAAACTCCTTTAGGTATTATTGCAGGGTATGCCGAGAATTTGCAGGAAAATGTTCATACAGAAAAAAGGGAGCATTATGCCAATCATATCCGTGAAAATGTGGATCGAATGGATCAAATAATTTATAAAATGCTTGAATTGACGAAATTAGAAGCGAATTCCCTCAAAACTGATTTTGAAGATGTGGCACTTGCAGAAGTATGTAAAACAATCATTGACCGTTATAAACCGATTTGGGAAGAAAAATCTATAACCGTTTCTTTAGACGGTGATGCTATAATCAGAGCCGACCGTTCCTTGATACTTATGGTTATAGACAATTTTTTTATCAATGCCCTTGACAATGCACCTGCAAAGGGTAACATTAGCATAAGAATATTGGATGATATACTGGAGGTATACAACAGTGGGAGTCATATACCTGAAAATAAAATCGATGAAATATGGCTGCCATTTAAAAAGGGTGATGTAGCACGGGGCAATTCAACAGGCACCGGTCTTGGGTTATCTATTTCACGTACAATCTTACAGCTGCATAAATTTCACCATGGAGCCACAAACAGTAAGGATGGTGTCATATTCTGGTTCAAATTTTAAAGGCGGGTTATTCATTCATTACAGTTCACACTCCAACCTACTAGGAGCCTTTCCCGGTGCATCGAAATGTCCGAGACCACCGAAAAGTGATGTAAGTTAATGTAAAAAGAACTGTGAACCTGTCCCTACAATTCTCGTAAATTAAATAGCGATGCACCGGGGACAACAGGCCATATAAAAAATCCAATTTTAAGAAAAAGGACAACTACAATGAATTATTTTAAATACGGAGAAAGAGAAATAGAACATTTGAAGAAAAGGGATACAATACTCGGAGATGCAATAGATAAAATCGGGATGATAAAAAGGAAAACAGAGCCTGATATATTTTATTCTCTTGTTTCGAGTATAATCAGTCAACAAATATCTACTAAAGCAGCAGCTACGATCAAGATCAGATTAATGAATTTAGTCGGGGAAATAAACCCCGAAAATATAAATGCCACAAGTGCGAATGAAATACAAAAATGTGGAATGTCTTTGAGAAAGGCAGGATATATCAAAGGAATTGCCGAAGCGGCTATAACTAAAACTATAGATTTTGGCAATCTTCACAGGCTTTCCAATAAGGAAGTGATTGAAGAATTAACAAAATTAAAAGGGGTAGGGGAGTGGACAGCCGAAATGTTGCTTATACATTCGCTGGAAAGACCCGACATACTCAGTTACAAGGACCTGGGAATTCGGAAGGGTATTATAAAATTATACGAATTAGAAGAATTATCAATAGAGGAATTTGAAACGTATAGAAGAAGATACAGTCCCTATTCAACGGTTGCATCCTTATATTTATGGGAGATAAGCAAGAACTGAAATGCACGGAGGTACCTGTCCCCCCAGCAAACAAGGGGACGGATCCTTTGTTCGATATAATTTAAATATCAGATTACAATACCTTTGAGGTGATTAAAATTGCCACGAACAAAGCGATCATTAAGTTCAACAGGAATATATCATGTAATGGTAAGAGGAATAAATCGGCAAAGTATTTTTGTTGAGGATAGGGATTATTCAAGATATATAGAAACCTTAGGAGAATAAAGAACCGCGGGACCTGTCTCCGCGGTTCTTCGAGACAGTTATCAAGGCCTACCGGTTTCACCATTCACAGGATCCATAAGGTGAAGACTTAAAAAAGGAATCAAACAGGAGAACCGTCCCCATGTTTGCAGTCCCCATGTTTGCATGTCTTTGTCGTCCCCGTGTTTGTCTTATCACGATATTTCCTTACCTGTATTAATTATTTCTTTTACAAAAGGATTATCATCTATTAAATCAAGATTCGAAAAACCCACCGGTTCAATACATATTTGCTTATATTTTCTAGTTAAAGAAAGTAGAAACATAGTGACATCAACAAACTTTTTATTAGTAAATGTCTCTGAAAATATTGCAATATCCAAGTCGCTACCACTATTATATGTTCCCCTGGCGTATGACCCATAAAGAAATGCTTTATTAACAGTAATGTGTTTTTTAACATCATCCACATATTCCCGTGCTATTTTTTCTATTTTTTGAGTGATTTCATCCATGCGAATACCTCCCTTGATGTTTCTAATATATCTTTGGCTTCGTTCCTGCCAATAATCTGTGAAATTTTCTCTTTAAAAGAGGGATATCTTCCTTGAATGTAGTATGCTACTAATCTATCAAATAAAACAAAAGTCTCGTCGGTCACTCCAATGTTGAGTTTATCTGAAACCCTGCCAAAAATAAAGCCGATATTATGAACCCGGGGTACATTATCGTCTATATAATAACAGTACAATCCCTTGGATAATTTCTCTAATGATTGTTGGCACATGAAAACTACATATAAATATCTGCCGGAATTAAACATAGATTCCGCTGTAACCATATCATACTCAGCAATATCCAACCAATACAAATATTTATCTTCTCTATTCATAACCCCGTTTTCACCCCTTTATACCTATTTTCTAGATTATAACAAAAAAGTTTGGGGTTTTGCAAGAGCAAATGCACCGGGAGAAGGCTGCAGAAAAAAGATATTTCATAATAATCATCTTTGCTAATAACATTTGAATAGATTGCAATGTTATAACCCATATAGAGTTAACAAAGTTTAGATTAATTATTCACCAATTTAATGGTACGGGTGGTCACAAAAGTAAAGATGGATGAAATAAGACGAGGAGGGTGAAAATCCCCGGTGCACCACATTATATCACAAGGGTTCCGTTTTCTTGATTTACCATAAGTAGCACCTTTCTCTGTTGCCCTGTATCAGCATCAATATATATTAAATAATAATCCCCGCCAAATTTTACTTTAAATTCGTAGGTTAATACTTCTTTCCCCCCGGCAATAGGAATTATAGCTAATCTTACATTTTCTTCTTCAACCCTGTCAGACAGCATTTTTCCGGCTTCTTCCTTAGATATTTTCGGTTCTTCAATATTTCTTTCATAATGATTTGTTAAAAACCCCTGTGCCTCGAGACCGATTATATCGCCATCATCCAAAGCAAGTTTAACCTTGACCAAATCGCTATATATTAACACGTTCTCCTGTTTATAAGCAAAATTAATAACCATTTGGCCCTCATCTTCCATTGAATATGTTGCTTCCATATTGTTGAACCCGATCCTTTTTAAAAAATCCCCTGCTTTTTTTATGGCATCTTTTTTATTAATATTATTCTCACTGCTTAATACCGGATCCATATACCATATTATTTCGCCGCCAATTTTACTGATAGCAGCAGTAGCTTCATATCCGGCAGGTGTATTTTCATTGGATATGCTTATATAATAACTGTCTATCGGCTGATTTTCGGTATCACCGATTACCTTGATATTACTATGTCTGTGTTTTTCAAATGAATCCGATATTATATTAACCGCTTCTTCCTCGCTTATTTTTCTGCCTGCTAGCCTTGGTTTCATATCTTTCAGATGATCCGAAAAGGGCCCGTCATATATAAGCTTCGGGTATTCCTGCATTCGCTCTTCAAAATTAATCAAACTGAAACTCTTCATTTGTTCTTCAACATGTCTTAAGTTTTTATTGCCTTCTCTTCTCAAATCTCCAAAATTGACCCCGCCCGCTACTATCTGTTGTTGGAGTTCTGTTAACTGCTCGGATAAATGATTCGCATAATCAAGTAACTCTGTCATTGTATGTAATTCCTTTTCATCTAAAGCTGTTCCATTTAAACTTTTATTTGCCATGGCAGTGCAGTAGTCCCCTAACTGATTCAAAAACCTTTCCGTGTCACGTATCCCCCCATGATGAAAGGGTAATTGTGTCAATTTTTCCTGTGCCATATAGGATTGATTTATTGTATTATTTAGAAATTGTGCTATATCTTTATTGGAGGCCGATATCATTGCCTTAGACAAATTTACCTGAGCATTCTCTACATGTCCTATTAATTCATAAAACTGTCTTTGAAAATGTATATCCAAATAGGTATGGTAGTCATTTTTTTCTTTACATTGATATATACCCCAGCCCAATACAACTACTAAAACTACGATAAGTACAACAGAGAGTCCATATTTTCTCATCAGATCCCTCCTGAATTAGTTAGATATTTTACCATGATTTTTAATCATGTGCAAATACATGCTTGCCTATTGATAATGTGACCTTTCTTGTCCAAATCCACCCGCTTGTAGCACTTGACGGGTTCCAAAAATATACGGCTCCCCCCGTAGGATCCCACCCATCTAATGCATCCCTTGCGGCATTGCATGCTGAGGCATCCGGTGCTTCATTAATAGCGCCCCTTTTTATAGGTTCAAATGCACAAGGTTGATAAATTACTCCGGCCAAGGTATTCGGGAAGGAGGGATGTGTAACCCTGTTCAACATTACGGCGCCAACAGCTACTTGACCCAAGTAAGGTTCCCCTTTTGTTTCCGCATGAATGGCCCTTGCCAATAAATCTATATCATCATCCCTTGAGACCCCGCGGCTAGTTGATTTGGCAGGTTGTGTAGCTTTTGGGGGTGTACTTGAAACTGAATTTTTCTCCTGTTTTGATTCCGGTTGTGATAGTTTTACATCTTTTTTGTCTGGGCTCGGAGTCGAGGGTGGCACATTCCTGATTTTGAGATATAGGGTGATGATAAACAGTATACTTAATATTACCGTTAAAGGTATAACAATGGATTTTTTCATAGGCCCGCCTTCCGTTCTTTTAATAACATTATTTTTAACCGGGGCCTGTAAAATTATCCAAAAAAACAAACCACAAGACTGGGGACAATTCTAATTGTACTCAGGTATACTTGGTGGGTGCATAAGATTTTCTTTATACTGATTCCCGGAAATGTTATAATTTCTGTATAACATATATATCATATTTTTACCATATATACAGAAATTACTTGAAATTTTGCACAAAGGTTACCTGTGAGGGCAGGATGTGAACTGTAACCAGCAATATCAGGCTACTGGCAATGATAATATAAAACCATATAAATTCCAAAGCATTAATGATATAATAATATCAATCAGTTGGGGATAATAATAGATATGGAAACGGCGGCATGCATAAGATTGAGCGGAAACAGGCATCTTGATAGGGGTCTGCAGTCATTTTGATTCTAAACACATTGGAAAGCGATATTGAACGGGCACACAGGATAAGTACAAACAAAGGGACAGATCCTTTGTTTGATATAATTTAAATATCAGATTACAATATCTTGAGGTGATTAGAATTGCCATGAATAAAGCGATTACCAAGTTCAACAGGAATATATCATGTAATGGCAAGGGGAATAAAATGACGTGCGAGCGAGATGTCAGGGAACATTGAAAGGTGATGTAAACTAATATAAAAAAAGCTAGGGGACCTATTTCGCCTTGTTGCACATTTTATAAATAGTGTGCAATATGAAACTATTGTTCTTTATATAAAGCAAAACCACTTAGTTATGTCTTTGGAAAAATAAAGATTTAAATCTGATGCTGTAAATTCCAGTATATGTTATAATATATTAACTAGGTTGTCTAATAATAAGGCAGGTGAAATTATTGAAAATAATTTATTCTAAATCTGCT
>LSQX01004257.1_pt1 | contig 20715 bp, 37 predicted proteins | sample 654561 | NCBI WGS metagenome assembly LSQX01 (sample SAMN04489861, study PRJNA283612) | anaerobic digester metagenome | isolation source: 4 biogas reactors fed with cattle manure at either 37C or 55C with and... | place: Denmark: Kongens Lyngby | collected 2014 | reverse complement strand
GCGTCTGCCTGTTCCGCCACACCGGCGCAGTTTTAATTTTGCCTTATGATAATATACCAAAAGGGTGCCGTTTGTCAATATCAAATTAGCAATCCGCCGTTTACAGATATAATTTGTCCCGTTATATAGTCTGCCGCGCCTGATAATAAGTAAAGTGCGGCGCCTGCTATGTCTTTAGCGGCGCCCGCTTTACCTAAAGGGATTTCGCCGCAAAGGTTTGCAAATTCATATTTATTTAAGGAGTAGAGCATTTCCGTTTCAATCACCCCGGGGCAAATGCAGTTTATGGTAATACCGGATGGCGCCGTTTCTTTTGCGAGTGCCTTTGTAAGCCCTATTACTCCCGCTTTTGCCGCGCTGTAATGAACCTCCATAGCCGCGCCCGTTTGTCCCCATATGGAGGAGATATTTATTATTTTACCCTTTTTTGCTTTTATCATATCGGGCAGAAACGCTTTCGTACAGTTAAAAACACCTTTTAGGTTTACGCCGAGCATTTTATCCCACATATCATCCGTAATATCCGTAAAAAGCACAGATTGCGATATTCCGGCGTTATTAATAAGAGCCGATATTGTGCCAAATCGCTTTTTTATATTATTGTGCATATTGTCTACTTCATAAAACTCTGAAACATCAGCCTTAAAACAATCGGCATCTGCGCCTAAAGCTATAAGTTCTTTTTTTAGGGCGATTGCTTCTTTTTCACTTTTATTATAGTTTACAGCGATGTTATAGTCGTTTTCAGCAAGAGTTAAGGCAATTTGCCTTCCTATTCCCCTTGACGCCCCCGTAACTAAAACCGTATTGCTCATTTATTAAACTCCGACATAAAATCAGTTATCGCGACTAATCTATAATTTAGGGGGGGAGTGAAATTAGAATTAGAGACTTTGTCCGTAACACTATCAACATATAGAGTTACCTTTTTGCCGTTTTCGTAGCTGACTTGCTTTACTAAAACACCTTTATATGTGTAGTCAACAGAATTGTCACTATATTTCTTGTATTGCAGTTTTGTGCCGTCAACGGTTTCATCACCTTCGGAAACAAGGGTTCTGTTCTCTTTTTTTGAGGATTTTTCAAACTCTGTTTTTAAATATTCCTGCAAAGCCGCCGGTACATTACTGTATTTCTTTTTCGTTGGGTTAATAATATACATTGCAGAGTCTTTTGAGATAAGTCCAAGCTGTGAGTTATTTATTTCAGTAAAAAGAGCCATATTTTTGCCGTCACGGGCGATATTATAAGGAGTAATAACACCGTCCGCGTCAATCCTGCCTTTTACAATATATTTATCAGAATTAAGGATGTTTTCTTCGTCCTGTGCCGTTTTATTCTCGGCTCCTGTGACACGGCCTTTATTTATTCCGCTCGATTTATTTGTTTCTATCTCAAATATAGAGTCACCTGTGGCAGAGGGCGGGTTAATAGCACCGCCAGTTGTGCCAGATTGGGATTGTGTAGTAGTTAATAATCCGTCTGTACTTGCTACATCACTCTCGTCAGGTACAAATGAGATATTACAGCCGCAAAAAATAACGGCTATTATAATAAGTATAGAGGAAACTAAAATTAGTTGTGCTTTTTTCATATTAAAAATCCTTTCGTTTTGCCAAAAAAGTGTCTGTGAAATGATTATAACAGCATATATACTTGATTTCAAGGAAAAAAGTTTAAAAAGATAAAAAAAGACTTGCATTATTCTTTTCATTGTGTTAGTATGCTTAGGCGCGTGAAAAGCTATTTGTTATTTTATGCGCAGATATGCGATGATGCCGAAGGTGGCTACCAACCTTAAAGGTTAGGGAGGGAATTTCGGCGGAGTATGTCCGATTTTAAACCGGGCGAACGAATAATGCTCTTTCTTGTACCGTATAATATGCGGTAAGGTTTGGGCTGGGCGTAAAATATCCCGGAACATTATTCCGGTTTTTAAAACGCAAAGGGCGATATGCCCGGATGAGTGTTATAAATTTACGCTGGTCGCCAATAATTTTAGGAGGCGTTCTAAATGGCAATCAAAGAAAAAATTAGGATTAGGCTTAAGGGCTATGACCACAGTCTTGTGGACAAGGCGGCGGAAAAGATTGTAGAGACGGCAAAGCGCACAGGCGCACAAGTCGCGGGTCCAATTCCGCTCCCGACAGAGAAAGAGGTTACTACTGTTCTTCGTGCTGTTCATAAGTATAAGGATGCCCGCGAGCAATTTGAGCAGCATACTCACAAAAGGCTTATTGATATTCTCAGACCCTCTAACAAGACGGTAGAAGCTCTTACGGGGCTTGAACTCCCTGCCGGTGTTGACTTTGAAATCAAGCTTTAATGTTTAGGCAAATAATGCACGCAAGAGGAAATGAGTTTCGGGTTACTAAGTTTGAAATCCGAAATCTGAAATCGAAATCCGAGTCCATAGGTAATGTTGGCATTTTGTCAACCAATAATCTAACAGGAGGAATATAAATGAAAAAAGGTCTTATCGGTAAGAAAATCGGGATGACCCAAGTTTTTGACGAAAAGGGAATTATGGTACCCGTTACCGTTATAGAAGCCGGTCCTTGCACAGTTGTGCAAAAGAAAACTCCGGAAGTTGACGGATACAGTGCTGTTCAATTAGGGTACGGAGACACAAAACCCTCACGGGTAACGAAACCCCTAAAAGGTCACTTTGCAAAAGCCGGTGACATAGCCCTTAAAAAGTATCTCAAAGAATTTAAGTTAGCTGATATTGACAGTCTTAACATAGGCGATATTCTGAGAGCTGATATTTTTGCCGAAGGGGATATCATTGATGTTACGGGAACGAGTAAAGGCAAGGGTACCGCAGGCGTAATTAAAAGATGGAAATTTTCAATTATGAAAAAGACCCACGGCACAGGTCCCGTTGCCAGAAAAGGCGGCTCACAAGGTAACGCAAGCTCACCCAGCAGGGTATTTAAGGGTAAGAAAATGGCGGGTCATCTTGGCAGCGAGCGTGTTACCGTTCAAAATTTAAGCGTTGTAAAGGTTGACAGTGAAAACAATTTATTAGCTGTTAAAGGCTCTGTACCAGGTCCGAGGGGCGGTATAGTGATTATATCCAACGCTGTTAAAAATGTTTAGGAAGGAGCATGACAGATGAAAAATATATCAGTACTTGATATGAGCGGCAAAAAGGTTTCTGAAATAGAGCTTAACGAAGCTGTTTTCGGAATTGAGCCAAACACATCGGCTATGCACCTTATGGTCGTTAATTATTTGGCAAATCAACGCCAAGGCACGCACTCAACACTTACTCGCGCAGAGGTTAGAGGCGGCGGCAGAAAGCCATGGAGGCAAAAGGGTACAGGCCGCGCAAGGCAAGGCTCAACTCGTGCGCCGCAGTGGTACCACGGCGGTATAGCTTTTGGACCCAAGCCGCGCACATACGGTTTTTCAGTAAACAAAAAAGTTAGAAAGCTTGCTATGAAATCGGCTCTTTCTTCTAAAGTCGCAAATGAAGGATTAATAGTAGTGGACAATGTTTCTCTTGACAATATTAAAACAAAAGAGATGGTCAAGGTTTTTGAAGCACTTAATACTAAGAAAAAGGTTCTTCTTGTGCTTGCCGATAAAGATGACAATGTATTTAAGAGCGTTAGAAATATCGAGGGTGCAAAAACAATACTTGTTAATACATTAAATGTATATGACATACTAAATTGCGATACCTTGATTTTAACAAAAGACGCCGTAGTAAAACTTGAGGAGGTTTATGCGTAATGAGTAAACTTGCACAAGACATCATATTAAAGCCTGTCATAACAGAAGAATCTATGTCAGGCGCGGCGGAGAAAAAGTACACCTTTAAGGTGGCAAAGGACGCCAATAAAATAGAGATTGCAAAGGCAGTAGAAAAGCTTTTCAATGTAAAGGTAGCTAAGGTTAACACAATGAACTTAAAGGGAAAGACGAAGAATTACAGAGGCTATCAAGGCTCTTTACCCTCATCCAAAAAAGCTATTGTGACCCTTACCGAGGATTCTAAAACAATCGAATTTTTTGACGGCATGATGTAATCGGTAAAAACCGAAAACGCCTATAACTACGGCGGCATAGTATGGAGGTTTGACATCCTTCGCAAAGCTGCCGGACAGGAGTGTGAATAAAATGTCTATAAAAGTTTATAAGCCGACTACAAACGCAAGGCGAAATATGTCGGTTACCGATTATTCGGGACTTTCTAAAGCAGCGCCTGAGAAAAGTCTTCTCAGACCGCTCAAAAAAAGCGCAGGGCGAAACAACTACGGTAGAATTACAGTTCGCCACCGCGGCGGCGGAAACCGCAATAAGTATCGTGTTATAGATTTCAAGCGGAATAGATTTGATGACCCGGCGACAGTTCTTACCCTTGAATATGACCCGAATCGTTCGGCACATATTGCTCTTATTGAGTATGAGGACAAACAAAAAGCTTATATTATCGCGCCTGAAGACCTTAAAGTCGGCGATATAGTCGAGGCGGGACCCGACGCCGATATAAAACCCGGCAACGCGCTTCCGCTTGCTAACATACCGACGGGCACGCTCGTTCACAATGTTGAGCTTCACCCCGGTAAAGGCGGTCAGCTTGCAAGAGCGGCGGGTAATGCGGCTCAGCTTATGGCAAAAGAAGGCGGTATGGCGCTTTTACGCTTGCCGTCAAGCGAGCTTAGGAATGTGCCTATAAATTGCATGGCGACAGTAGGCACGGTAGGTAATGTAGAGCATGAAAATGTTAAAATAGGAAAAGCAGGGCGTTCGCGTCACTTAGGCAGAAGGCCTGCGGTTCGCGGTTCAGCGATGAACCCATGCGACCACCCGCACGGAGGCGGTGAAGGTAAATCACCTATTGGAATGCCAAGTCCTTTAACGCCGTGGGGCAAGCCAACTCTTGGTTATAAGACGAGAAGCAAGAAAAATCCTTCCGATAAATTTATCGTGAAGCGCCGTAAAAGCAAGTAAGTCGAAAGGAGCAATTTAACATGAGCAGAAGCATAAAAAAAGGACCCTATGTACAGCCGAGTTTGCTCAAGAAGGTTGTTGAAATGAACAAGACCGGCGAAAAGGTTGTTCTGAAGACTTGGAGCAGGGATTCAACCATATTTCCGGAATTTGTCGGGCATACATTTGCAGTCCATGACGGTCGCAAGCATGTTCCCGTATATGTTACCGAGGACATGGTCGGACATAAACTTGGTGAATTCGCCCCCACAAGGATTTTCAGAGGGCACGCGGGTTCAAAAACCTCGAACACAAGGTAATCGGTGAAAGGAGTGTGTAATTATGCAGGCAACGGATAATGAGGGAGTAATCATGGCGACAGCTAAAGCAAAATATATACGAATTGCTCCGAGCAAGGTTAAACTCGTTCTTGACCTTATCCGCAACAAACCGGCAGACGAAGCGATGGCAATACTAAAACACACGCCGAAGGCCGCGTGTGAACCGCTTGAAAAACTTTTGAAGTCCGCCATGGCTAACGCAGAAACAAATCTTGATATGGATATTACAAGGCTTTTTGTATCGGACTGCTCTGTAACTCAAGGTCCTACACTTAAAAGAATAAGACCGCGGGCAAGAGGCAGTGCAAACCGTATAAACAAGAAAACATCACATATCACTTTATCAGTTAAAGAAGCAGAGTAAGCGAGAGGAGGAATAGATTATGGGACAAAAAATTAATCCAACGGGACTTAGAGTTGGAGTTATTAAGGATTGGGAATCTCGCTGGTATGCTAAAAAAGGTGAATTTGATGAAAACCTCATAAGCGATTATGAATTGAGAGAATTTCTTTTTAAGGCGCTCGCTTCTGCAGGGGTGCCGAAAATCGAAATAGAGAGAGACCCTAAAAGAATACGCATCAACATCCATTGTGCAAAGCCCGGCATAGTTATAGGCAGGGGCGGCACGGAGATTGAGAAGTTAAAGGTAAAGGTTAAGGAACAGCTAAAAGACGGCAGGGATGTTTATATAAACATTACGGAAGTAAAAAGGCCGGAGCTTAACGCTCAGCTTGTTGCTGAAAATATAGCCGCACAGCTTGAAAAGCGTATATCCTACCGCCGCGCGTTAAAGCAGGCGATAGGCAGAACGATGAAAGATGGCGCTAAGGGCATTAAAACACAAGTATCGGGCAGACTTGGCGGTGCAGAAATCGCCCGTACAGAGCATTATCATGAAGGTACAATTCCGCTGCAAACCATACGCGCTGATATTGACTACGGCTTTGCCGAAGCGAATACCACTTATGGACTGATAGGCGTTAAAGTATGGATATATAAAGGCGAAATCCTTCACGATACTCGTAAAACCAGTAAGGAAGGAGGAGCCAGATAATGTTACTTCCTAAAAGAGTAAAACGCCGTAAGGTTCAAAGGGGCCGTATGAAGGGCGTTGCGACAAGAGGAAATAAAGTCAGCTATGGCGACTTCGGAATTGTGGCTCTTGAGCCTGCGTGGATAACATCCAACCAGATTGAAGCTGCCCGTATAGCGATGACAAGGTACATTAAGCGCGGCGGTCAGGTATGGATTAAAATATTTCCTGATAAGCCGATAACACAGAAACCCGCTGAAACACGAATGGGTTCGGGCAAAGGCTCTCCTGAGCATTGGGTTGCGGTTGTAAAACCGGGCAGAGTTATGTTTGAGATAGCAGGAGTTGACGAGATAGTCGCTAAAGAGGCTATGCGGCTTGCGGCAAATAAACTGCCTATAAAATGTAAGTTTGTTAAAAAGGAAGAACAGGATGGTGAGCAGTAATGAAAGCCGTTGACTTAAAAAAGCTTTCCGGCACGGAGTTGGATGCTAAACTCCTTGAGTTGAAAGATGAGCTATTTAAGCTGCGTTTTCAACAGGCCATCAACCAGCTTGATAATCCGATGAGAATTAAGGCCGTTAGGAAAGACATCGCCAGAATAAAAACTATTCAGCGTGAAGTCGAGCTTCACGGTAAAAGTTCTTAAGGAGGATACAACATGAGTGAAAGAAAATTAAGAAAGACCCGTGTAGGTATCGTTACAAGCGATAAAATGGATAAGACAGTCGTCGTGTCCGTTCAAGATAGGGTAAAGCATCCGCTTTATAAGAAGATTATTAACCATACGGTAAAAATGAAAGCACACGACGAAAATAACGAGTGCGGCATAGGCGACCGTGTAGTAATAATGGAAACTCGCCCTATATCAAAGGATAAAAGATGGCGCGTTGCAGAAATCATAGAGAAGGCTAAGTGATTTAGCACAAAGGAGGCACACACTGTGATACAACAGGAAAGTTACCTCAAGGTAGCCGATAACACGGGAGCCAAAGAGATTATGTGCATTCGCGTTCTCGGCGGTACCAGAAAGAGGTATGCAAATATCGGTGATGTAATTGTCGCAAGCGTAAAGAAAGTTACGCCCGGCGGTGTTGTCAAAAAGGGTGAAATAGTCAGAGCGGTTATTGTACGCTCCGCAAGCGGCGCGCGCCGTGACGATGGAACCTATATTCGTTTTGACGAAAACGCGGCAGTCATCATTAAAGAAGATAAAAATCCAAGAGGCACCCGTATTTTCGGGCCCGTCGCAAGAGAGTTAAGAGAAAAGGATTATCTAAAAATTCTCAGTCTTGCGCCGGAAGTACTGTAACGGAGGCGCATGATTTATGAGAAACAGAGTTCATGTTAAAACGGACGATGAAGTTATTGTTATAAACGGCAAAGACCGCGGCAAAAGAGGAAAAGTGCTGCAGGTATCTCCATCGGAGGGCAAAGTAATCGTCGAGGGAGTTAATGTCGTTTCCAAGCATGTAAAGCCGAGGGCTATGGGCGAACCGGGTGGAATTATTAAGGCGGAAAGCGCGCTTTATGCAAGTAAGGTTCAATTAATTTGCCCCAAATGCGGCAGACCGACAAGAACCGGCTCTGCTGTTAATTCTAAAGGTAAAAAAGTCCGCACATGCAAAAAGAGCGATTGTCTCGCTCAGTTTGAATAAGGGAGGGCAAACTTAAATGGCAAGATTAAAAGAACAATATAAAAATGAAGTTGCTCCGTCCCTAATGAAGAAATTCGGGTATAAGAGCGTAATGCAAATTCCAAAGCTTGATAAGATTGTTGTGAATGTTGCTTGCGGTGAAGCGCGTGATAACCCTAAGATAATTGAGGCGGTTGTAGCTGATATTTCTTTAATTACAGGTCAAAAGCCTGTAGTTTGCAAGGCTAAAAAATCCGTTGCTAACTTTAAGCTTAGGGAAGGTATGAATGTCGGTGTTAAAGTCACTTTAAGAGGCGACCGTATGTATGAGTTTCTTGACAGATTCTTTAACATAGCTCTTCCGAGAGTAAGAGACTTCAGAGGCATTAATCCTAACTCTTTTGACGGCAGAGGGAACTATTCGGTAGGAATTAAAGAGCAGCTCATATTCCCCGAAATTGATTATGATAAAATTGATAAAGTTCGCGGTATGGATATAAGCCTGATAACAACGGCAAAAACCGATGAAGAAGCACGCGAATTGCTTTCGCTTTTTGGCGCACCGTTTGCGAGATAGGAGGAATAATTATGGCTAAGAAATCAATGAAAGTCAGACAGGCAAGGCCTGCTAAGTATTCTACAAGGCAACACAACAGATGCAAAATCTGTGGAAGGCCTCACGCCTATATTCGCAAATATGGTGTTTGCAGGATTTGCTTTAGAGAGCTGGCGCACGCGGGTCAAATCCCCGGCGTTAAAAAAGCAAGCTGGTAAGAGTGATTGCTAATAAGGAGGAACTGTCATGCAAATTACTGATTCCATCGCTGATATGCTTACAAGAATTCGTAATGCAAATTCAGCCAAGCACGATACAGTGCAAATTCCCGCATCAAATATGAAGAAGGCAATTGCTCAAATTCTTGTTGATGAGGGTTATATAAAGAACTATAAAGTTATAGAGAATGGGCACCAAGGGATTATTGAGGTTGCTCTTAAATATGGTCCCAATAAATCACAGGTTTTAACGGGGCTTCGCAGAGTTTCAAAGCCCGGTCTTAGAATATATTCAAATTGTGATGATATGCCGAAAGTTATGAACGGTCTTGGAGTTGTTATTGTTTCAACCTCTAAAGGCCTTATGACTGACAAGGAAGCGCGCAAAGTAAATGTTGGCGGCGAAGTCCTTGCGTATATTTGGTAAAGGAGGTACAGCAGAATGTCAAGAATAGGCGAACAGCCGATTGTTATTCCTGCGGGCGTTGATGTAAATATCGACGGTACTACCGTTACGGTTAAGGGTCCTAAGGGTACTCTTACGAGAGATATACGCCCTGAAATCGGGTTGGATTTTCAGGATGGAATAATTAATGTAACACGCCCCAACGATGAAAAAGAAATCCGTGCGTTTCACGGTCTTACGCGCTCACTCGTTGCAAATATGGTAGAGGGCGTAAGCAGCGGTTATAAAAAAGAGCTTGAAATAAACGGCGTGGGATACAGAGCAGTAAAACAGGGTAATGACCTTGTGTTAAACATCGGTTTTTCACATCAAGTTATTATGTCGGAAATTGATGGTATAACTATTGAAGTTCCCGCTCCTAACAAGATAATCGTATCAGGCACCGATAAGCAAAAAGTTGGATATTTTGCAGCAGAAATAAGGAGAAAGAGACCCCCTGAGCCTTATCAGGGCAAAGGCATAAAATATGCAAACGAAGTTATTCGCCGTAAGGAAGGCAAAGCCGGTAAGGGCGGAAAGTAAATTGACGAGGTGAATTATTATGGTAACAAAACTTAACAATAACGCAGCAAGAATGCAGCGTCATAAGAGAGTGCGCGGAAAAATCTCCGGCACAGCTTTGTGCCCCCGTCTCAATGTTTTTCGTTCTCACAGGCATATATATGCTCAGCTTATAAACGATGCAGACGGTGTGACACTCGTTTCGGTATCGACAGTTGAGAAGGAGTTCAGCGAATACGGCGGCAACAAAGATGCCGCGCGCAAAGTAGGCGAGCTTCTCGCCAAAAGAGCCAAGGAAAAGAACATAACAGATGTTGTTTTCGACCGCGGCGGATACCTTTATCATGGTCGTGTTGCGAGCTTGGCTGAAGGTGCCCGTGAGGGCGGGCTAAACTTCTAAGAGGAAAGGGAGGAAATACTTTTGGCTAGATATGAAACAGCTCAAGAAAAACCGGAGTTTCAAGAAAGAGTAGTTACAATAAACCGCGTAGCGAAAACAGTAAAAGGCGGCAGAATTTTTAAGTTTTCCGCTCTTGTTGTTGTCGGTGACGGCAAAGGCAGAGTGGGTTTTGGTATGGGAAAATCAGGTGAAATTCCGGATGCTATTCGAAAAGGCATTGAGGATGCAAAGAAAAATCTCGTTACCATTTCATTAAAAGGCGGTACAATTCCGCATGCCGTAATCGGCAAATTCGGCGCAGGCGAGGTTCTTCTTAAGCCCGCAGCTCCCGGTACCGGCGTTATTGCCGGCGGTCCGGTGCGTGCAGTTGTTGAATCAGCCGGCATAAAGGATATACGCGCAAAGGCGCTTCGCTCTAATAACCCGTGTAATGTTATAAGAGCTACTATGCAAGGGCTTATGAGCCTTCGTAATGTTGAAGAAGTTGCCGCTTTACGCGGAAAATCCGTAAAGCATTTTAAGGATTAAGGAGAGTGGGAATAATGGCAAACATAAATGTAAAGCTTGTTAAAAGCCTTATCGGCAGCAAAAAGGACCAGATTGCTACTGCCCACGCGTTAGGACTTCATAAGATTGGCGACAAATCTTTACAACCTGACATTCCGCAAACTCATGGAAAAATCAAAAAGATTGTTCATCTTATAGAGGTAACAGAAGAAAACTAAGGAGGTGCGAATATGAAGCTACACGAACTTTCACCGACTCAAGGGTCGAAAAAAAGTGTTAAGCGAATAGGCAGAGGTCCGGGCTCCGGCTGGGGAAAAACCTCCGGCAAAGGGCATAAAGGTCAAAAAGCACGCTCAGGTAAAGGAATGCATCCCGGCTTTGAGGGCGGACAGATGCCGCTTCAAAGGAGACTTCCGAAAAGAGGGTTTGTAAACATTTTCCGCAAGGAGTTTGCAGTCGTAAACCTTTCCGAGCTTGAGAAAAACTTTGAAGACGGTTCCGTAATAAATATTGATGCCCTTTTAGGCACAGGACTTATAAAGAAAACACTTGACGGCGTTAAAATTCTCGCAAACGGAGATTTGACGAAGAAATTTACCGTTCAGGTAAACGCTTATTCTGAGACTGCTAAGAATAAAATCGAAGCTGCAGGAGGAAAGGCGGAGGTGGTCTGAAATGTTAAAGACATTTGTCAATGCATGGAAGATTCCTGATTTACGCGCTAAGTTGATTTATACAGCATTCGTTGTTTTAATATTCAGAATTGGCGCAAACATACCTGTACCATTCTTAAATATTGCCACAGAGGGCGTGTTGGGAAGCGCAGAGGGAACGACATTCCTTTCATATTTAAGTATGATGACGGGTGATGCCTTTAACTACGGCACAATTTTTGCTATGTCCGTAACGCCGTATATTAACAGCTCAATTATTATGCAGTTGTTAACGGTTGCTATTCCGGCACTTGAAAGAATGCAAAAAGAAGGCGAAGAAGGCAGAAAGAAGATAGCCTCTATCACTCGTTATGTTACTATAGGGCTTGGATTTATGCAAAGTGCGGCATATTTTATGTATCTTCGCGCTCAAAACTACCTGATGATGGACGCTTCAGGCGCAGCATTTAAGGGCGGATGGGCTGTTTTTCAAGCTTTTATCGTAATATTCTGCTTGACTGCGGGAACGGCTCTTGTTATGTGGCTCGGTGAGCAGATAAATGAAAAGGGTATCGGCAACGGAATATCTATTATACTTTTTGCCGGAATTATTTCACGCATACCGACAGAAGCTGCAAGGCTGTTCAGTTCAAACCCAAGCATAGGCTACTTTTCAAAAGGCGGTGCATATTATTTCTTAGCGCCCCTTGTAGTAATGATTTATATCTTTATGCTTGCGTATATTGTCTGGATGGACAATGCCGAGCATAGAATTCCCGTTCAGTACGCAAAGCGTGTAGTAGGGCGGAAAATGTACGGCGGTCAAAGCACCCATATTCCAATAAAGGTAAATATGAGCGGTGTTATGCCTGTTATTTTTGCAAGCTCAATTTTATCACTGCCTCCTACAATTGAGATGTTCCTGCAAAACAGGATAAAAGAAGATGGTATATGGGATAAATTCTTCGGGCTTTTCCAAGCGGACAATTGGGCATATGCAGTTATTTATTTCATGATGATAATATTCTTTGCTTATTTTTACGCGGCAATTCAGTACAATCCGGTTGAAATGGCAAATAATATACGCTCTAACGGCGGTGTTATTTTAGGAATTCGTCCGGGCAAGCCTACATCCGATTACATCGGAGGGATAATAGGCAGGATAATCATAATAGGAGCATTACTTTTAAGCGTTGTCGCTCTTTTCCCGATTTTGTTCTCCATTATTACGGAAGCTGCGTTGGGAGAGAAAAGAGGAATGAATATTACGCTTGGCGGCACTTCAATAATCATTATGGTCGGTGTTGCTCTTGAAACGGTAAAACAACTTGAGAGCCAGATGATGATGCGCCATTATAAGGGATTTTTGGATTAATCAGCGCTCTTTTTATGAAAGGACAGTATATAATGAAGCTTATACTTCTTGGAGCCCCCGGAGCGGGAAAGGGTACGCTGGCAGAAATACTTACAGAAAAGCTTGGCATACCCACAATCTCCACAGGAAACATTATCCGTGAAGCGGTATCTAAAGGTACCGAAATGGGATTAAAAGCAAAGGCTTTTACGGAGTCCGGAAAATTAGTCCCTGATGATGTTGTAATCGGAATTATAAATGAAAGATTAAAAAAGCCCGATTGCGAGCGCGGATTTATTCTTGACGGTTTTCCGAGGACAATCCCTCAGGCAGAGGCGCTTCGTAAAATGGATTTAGATGTTGATATCGTTGTAGATATTGGTATTACAGACGAAGCTGTTGTTGAGAGAATGGCGGGGAGAAGAGTTTGCAAAGACTGTTCTGCAACCTACCATATAAAAAATATACCCCCAAAGAAAGAGGGAATTTGCGACCTTTGCGGTGCAGACCTCATAATCCGCAAGGACGATGACCCTCAAACTGTTTTAGATAGACTTGCAATATATCACGAGCAGACAGAGCCGTTGATAGAGTTTTACAAAAAGACGGGAAAACTGTTTACGATTGACGGTGTTGCGGGAATTGAAAAGAACATTTCTTCTATACTCACTGCCTTGGAGGGTAAAGAATGATTGTGCTGAAATCAGAGCGGGAAATTGAGGTAATGAAAACCGCTTGCAGGATTTCCGCAGAAGCCTTAAAAAAGGCGGGCGAGGCAGTTCGCCCCGGTGTCTCAACTGCACAAATTGACGAGTTAATCCGCGAATTTATAGAAAAGAGCGGTGCAACACCAACATTCCTTGGTTACAATGGGTTTCCGGCATCGGCATGTATTTCAATTAATAACGAAGTTATTCACGGAATACCCGAAAATGACCGTATTATTCGGTCGGGTGACTTAGTAAGCATTGACCTTGGCGCTTCAATAAACGGTTTCACAGGCGACACTGCCGCTACTTTTGCTGCCGGAGATATTTCGGAAGAGGCAAAGCGGCTGAAGGACACAACCGAAGAAAGTCTTTACGAAGGCATAAAAGCGGCTGTTCCCGGCGGCAGACTTGGAGACATAGGTCATGCTATTCAAAGCTACTGCGAAAAGCGCGGTTACTCTGTTGTCAGGGAATTTACAGGACACGGAATAGGTACAAATCTTCACGAGGACCCGGCAGTTCCGAATTACGGTACCCCGGGAAGAGGAGTAAGGCTTGCTGCCGGCATGACGCTTGCTATAGAGCCGATGATAAATATCGGCAAAGCAGATGTAAGAAAGATGCCAAATGATTGGACGATTGTTACCGCAGACGATAAACCATCAGCTCATTTCGAGCATACGATAGCAATAACTTCAAACGGTCCGATTATTTTGACGAAATGCGGGTGAGAGCTATGGAAATTACGGTAGGCACGGTAATTATCTCAAAAGCCGGCAGAGACAAAGGCAAGTTTATGGTCGTTACAGAGGTTATGAGCAAAAAGGCTGTGGTAATTGACGGCAAGGAGCGCCCTATTGAGCGCCCAAAGCTAAAAAATATCAAGCATATCGCTTATACGAGATACAAAATATCACAATACGATATGGCGGCCAACAGCAGAATTAGAAAAGCATTAAATTTACTGAGCAGCAAAGCTCAGGCAAGCGAGGAGGAAGTGCAGAGATGTCAAAAGAAGATATGATTGAAGTAGAGGGGACGGTAGTAGAAGCTTTACCTAACGCAACATTTCAGGTAGAACTCGAAAACGGTCACAGAATTTTAGCTCATATTTCCGGAAAACTCAGGATGAATTTTATACGCATTCTGCCTGGGGATAAGGTCACAGTTGAAATGTCCCCGTACGACCTAACTCGCGGGCGCATAACATGGCGTTCAAAATAATTTGATGAAAGATTTTTAAGGAGGGCTTTATAATGAAAGTCAAACCTTCTGTCAAGAAAATTTGTGACAAATGTAAAATTATTAAACGCAAGGGTAAAATCAGAGTTATCTGTGAAAACCCACGGCACAAGCAGCGTCAAGGCTAATTGGCGCAAAACATTATTGGAGGTGCACGACAAATGGCGCGTATTTCAGGTGTTGACTTACCGAGAGATAAAAAAGTCGAAGTAGGACTTACTTATATCTTAGGTATTGGCCACAAAACTGCCGCTCAAATATTAAAAGCGACAGGGGTTAATCCAGATATCAGAGTTAAGGATTTAACCGAGAGCGATGTTTCAAAGCTGCGTGAATATATTGACCATAATGTAAAAGTCGAAGGTGAATTACGCCGGGAGACGGCGTTTGACATTAAAAGACTTATAGAGATTGGTTGTTATCGCGGCGTGCGTCATCGTAAGGGCTTACCCGTTAGAGGGCAACGCTCAAAGACCAATGCAAGAACACGCAAAGGTCCCAAAAAGACAATAGCTAATAAGAGGAAATAAGTCCTAAGGAGGTTTATAGAATGGCTACTAAAGGCTCTGGAAAAAGAGGTGCTACGACTAAGCGTCGTGAGCGCAAGAATATTGATAAAGGCGCGGCACACATCCAATCTACCTTCAACAATACGATAGTTACGATTACAGATACACAAGGTAATACTATTTCATGGGCAAGTGCGGGCGAAATGGGCTTTAGAGGCTCAAGGAAGTCTACACCATATGCAGCACAAACCGCTGCTGAAACAGCCGCTAAAATAGCATCTGAGCATGGGCTCAAAACTGTCGAGGTTTATGTTAAAGGTCCCGGTTCGGGGCGAGAAGCGGCTATTAGGGCGCTGCAGCTTGCGGGTCTTGAGGTTACAATGATAAAAGATGTAACCCCTATTCCCCACAACGGATGCCGTCCGCCCAAAAGAAGACGCGTATAACAAATTGGAGGTGTAACAATGGCAAGATATACCGATGCGGTATGCAAGCTTTGCCGCCGTGAAGGACAAAAGCTTTTCCTTAAAGGCAGCAGATGCTATACAAATAAATGTGCAATAGAGCGGCGTGCTTATGCACCCGGTCAGCACGGTCAAGGCCGTAAAAAGGTTTCCGAGTATGGATTACAGCTTCGTGAAAAGCAAAAGGCGAAGCGTTATTACGGAATGCTTGAAAAACAATTTCATAAATATTTTCTTATGGCGGAGAGGCGCCGCGGTGTAACGGGCGAGATTTTGCTTCAAATATGCGAAAGCCGTCTTGACAATGTCGTCTATTTACTTGGTTGGGCAAGCTCACGCGCACAGGCAAGGCAACTCGTAACACGCGGACATTTTGCGGTCAACGAAAGAAAAGTAAACATCCCCTCATACCTTATAAAAGCAGGCGATGTTATAGCCGTAAGAGCGGCTTTGATTGATTCCGATGCGATGAAAGAGATTATCGAAACTAACAGCGGACGCCCTGTCCCTCAATGGTTAAGCCTTGATGATACGGCTAATGAGGCAAAGGTACTAAACCTGCCTCTGCGCGACCAAATTGACGCGCCCGTACAGGAGCAGCTTATTGTTGAGTTATATTCTAAGTAAGCTTTCATTGGGAATTAGGCAATTCTCATACACAGTACAACTGTGCAATATAAGGAGGGTTTTGAATGATAAGTATTGAGAAGCCCAGAATAGAGTTTATCGATTCTGGTGACAATTCAGGTGAATACGGGAAATTCGTTGTAGAACCCCTCGAAAGAGGCTTTGGCACCACTCTCGGAAATAGCCTGCGCCGCGTTCTTTTATCATCATTACCGGGCTATGCTGTCACATCTGTGAAAATAGATAATATTCTTCATGAATTCAGTACTATTCCTAATGTTAAGGAAGATGTAACAGAAATAGTCTTGAATTTAAAAGGGGTAATCCTTAAAATTCATGGTGACGGACCTAAAATTATGTATTTAGAGGCAAGCGGCCCCGGTGAGGTAACGGCGGGAGATATTAAAACTGATTCGGAAGTAGAAATACTAAATCCACAGCACCATATAGCAACGCTTGATGATGACGCTCACATTCAAATGGAGCTTACCGCCGATAAAGGCAGGGGTTATGTTTCCGCGGAGCGCAACAAACAGCTTATGGAGCCTGTAATTGGAGTAATAGCGATTGACTCTATTTATACTCCCGTACTAAGGGTAAACTATACGGTGGAAAATACTCGTGTAGGTCAAATTACGGACTATGACAAGCTCACGCTTGAATTATGGACAAATGGCACTATATCCGCGAGTGAAGGCGTTTCTTTGGGCGCTAAGATTTTAACAGAACACCTTAATCTTTTCGTAGACCTTTCTGATGAAGTGTCGAATACAGAGATAATGGTAGTTAAAAGCGACAACGGCAAAGAAAAAATTCTTGAAATGACTATTGAGGAATTAGACCTTTCTGTCAGGTCATTTAACTGTCTGAAGCGGGCCGGAATTAATACGGTTGAGGAACTGATAAGTAAGACAGAAGAAGATATGATGAAAGTCAGGAACTTGGGGCGTAAATCCCTTGACGAGGTAGTAACAAAGCTCTCATCTCTTGGTTTTACTCTCAGAAACGAAGACGAATAAGTCTATATTCAGGTAAAGGAGTGATAATATGCCCGGGACCAGAAAACTTGGCAGAGCAACAGATGTAAGGGATGCGATGCTGCGAAATATGGTTACTTCCCTTTTGGAGAATGGTAAAATAGAAACAACGGTTACAAGAGCGAAAGAAGCTCGTGCAATGGCTGAAAAGATGATAACTATCGCAAAGGTAGACAGTCTTCATAATAAAAGAAAAGCTTTTGCGTACATTACAAAGGAGTCCGCAGTCAAAAAACTTTTTGATGAAATAGGACCTAAGTACAAGGATAAGAGCGGAGGATATACCCGCATAATCAGAACGGTGGCGCGTCGGGGAGACGGAGCGGAGATGTGTATCTTAGAGCTTGTATAAAATGTTTGCCCTCCTTTTCGGAGGGCTGATTTTTTGTTTTAAAAACATATTTTTAATTATAGCTTTATTAAGATAAAAAGTAAGAAAAGCTCTTTATTTACAGAAGATACACATTAAATATATGAAACCTCTTTTATTTTTTCCTTTTTAGTGGTATACTACAAAAAGAAGTTTAATCACATAAATGAAAGGGTGTCGAATTGTGGAAAAATTCGTCATTCGTGGCGGTAAAAAACTTTACGGTGACATTAACATAAGCGGAGCAAAAAACGCAGCATTAGCAATTATTCCTGCCGCGGTTCTGTGTGAGGATATTTGTCGGATAGAAAACATACCGAATATTATCGATGTTAATATGATGATAAAAATACTTGAGCATTTAGGAGCAAGGACAAGCTTTGTAAAACCAAATGTTTTAGAAATAGACACAAAAAATATAAAAGCGATGGCAGCGGTACCTGATGAAATGGCTCAAAAGCTAAGAGCGTCCTATTATCTTTTAGGTGCAATGCTTGGGCGTTTCGGCTGTGCAAGCGTAGCTATGCCGGGCGGGTGCTTTTTTGGAGTTAGACCTATTGACCAGCATGTCAGAGGGTTTGAGCTTTTAGGCGCGGATATATCTACTAAGGGCGCGATTATATCGGCGTCGGCACCTAAGCTTATCGGCGCTTCTGTTTATATGGATAATGTATCTGTCGGAGCGACTATGAATGTAATGCTTGCTGCCGTAAAGGCAGGCGGGCTTACAGTTATTGAAAATGCCGCAAAAGAGCCGCATATTGTTGACCTTGCAAACTTCCTCAACTCAATGGGTGCCGATGTAAGAGGCGCCGGTACGGATGTAATTAAGATTAGAGGAGTAAATACACTTCACGGATGCACATATTCAATTATACCGGATCAAATTGAAGCGGGAACATATATGGTTGCGGCAGCGGCGGCGGGCGGAAAAATTACGATAAATAATGTAATTCCGAAGCACCTTGAGTCCATTTCCGCAAAGCTTATTGAAAGCGGTATAGAGGTAATTGAGGGGGATGACAGTGTAACTGTTATTTCAAATAACGGTCGTCCAAATAAATGTATTGTAAAAACAATGCCGCACCCGGGTTTTCCAACGGATATGCAGCCGCAGATGGCAGTACTTTTATCAATAGCGGACGGTACGAGTTATATATCCGAAAGCGTATGGGACAATCGTTTTATGTATATAGAGCAATTGCGCCGCATGGGTGCAAAAATTCAAGTCGACGGTAAAACGGCAACGATTGAAGGAGTAAACACTCTTTTAGGAGCGCCCGTTAAGGCAGATGATTTACGGGCAGGCGCGGCAATGTTAATAGCAGGGCTGATAGCAAAAGGCGAAACGGTTGTAGATAATATTCACTATATTGAACGGGGCTATGAAAATGTTGTTGAAAAGCTTTCCGGAATAGGTGCAAATATCGTAAGAGTTTCAGTTGAAACGGGTGATAAAAAGGTAATCGCCGGAGTTATATAAACGAGTGAAAGGAAAATAAGTTATGGCGCGTTTTTGCCCGCTGTTCTCATCGAGCAGCGGCAACTGTATATACATAGGAACGGGTGAAAACGGTATATTGATAGACATAGGAAGGAGCAACCGTCAAACGGAAAAAGCTCTTTTTGAAATAGGCGTTGACCCGAAAAAAATATCCGCTGTTTTTATAACGCATGAGCATTCTGACCACATATCAGGGCTTGAGGTTTTTACGAAAAAGCATAAAGTCCCCGTATATTCTTCCGCCGGCACGCTTATGTCACTAAAAAACAAGGGTATGCTTAATTGCGGTCAAATAACACAAACAATCAATTTTTCGGGTACGGGCGTTTCTGATATGCATATTGTACCTTTTAAGATATCACATGACGCAGCAGACCCGTTAGGTTTTGTAATTCATATGCCGGACAGCAGAAAAATTGCAGTAGTAACGGATACGGGCATTATTACACAAGATATTTTGACGGCTATCTCAGGCTGTGACCTCATATATATAGAGTCCAATCACGATGAAGTGATGTTAAAAACAGGTGTTTATCCTTACGAGCTAAAAAAGCGGATACTATCGGATAAAGGGCATCTTTCAAATGATGATTGTGATACGGTTCTTACTAAACTCATACAAAAAGGCACAACAAGGTTCGTATTAGCGCACCTTAGCCGTGAAAATAATTTGCCGTCACTTGCGTTTGACGGAGCGGAAACGGCTTTGTTAAAAGCAGGGGCGCGTATTAATAGGGATTATTTGCTCTGTGTAGCAGAGCCTGAAAATGATAGAGAGCCTATAATATTTTAATAAAAATAGCAATAAAGCCGCGTTTTGCGGTTTTATTTTTATTTATATCAAGAAATTTGTAAAATATATAATATATGTAAAACAAACTGTTTTATTGACACTAATATATCAGTATGTTAAACTGTATTTAGCGAATAGTAAAGAAAATTGTCGGATAGGTGGTTATATGAGGCGAGCGGTACATATTAAATTAATATCTGTATTCATGTGCGCCGTTATGGTTTTCGGATACACATTTTTCTTTAATACCGTATACACAAGAGCAGCATCTCTCACGGGTACTGTTTCAGTTTCTGATGTCTTAAATGTAAGAACGGGTGCCGGTACGAACAACTCTATACTAAAAGACAAAGATAAAAACGATGTGCAGCTGCCCGCAGGGCATAAGGTTACTATACTTAGCACCCATAACAGCACGGACGGCGGCAGCATTAAGTGGTATAAAGTCACATTTACATATAAAGGGCAAACGCTTACGGGCTATGTGCGCTCTGACTATATAATAGTATACACTCCCCCTGTTGAAGAAGAGCTTTCAGAGGATTTTGAAAAATCCATAAGCGGCTTTCCCGAAAGCTACAAGCCTTATTTGCGTGCGCTTCACCTAATTCATCCGAATTGGAAGTTTAAGCCGCTTAACACAAACTTAGACTGGAACACTGTTGTAAAAGAGGAAACTGTCCTTAGAAGAAGTCTTACAAGCTCTACAATTCTTTCTTACCGCTCTACAATGAAAGGCGCTTATGACTGGAGTAAGGACGAGTATATTATGTTAGACGGCGGTGGGTGGTACCAAGCGGCAGAGGATGTTGTTAAGTATTATCTTGACCCAAGAAACTTTCTTGACGAAA